>Ga0153931_100339_pt1 | contig 13088 bp, 13 predicted proteins | sample TSNJ015MetaG_FD_104730 | JGI IMG/M metagenome (GOLD analysis project Ga0153931, IMG submission 104730) | Attine ant fungus gardens microbial communities from New Jersey, USA - TSNJ015 MetaG | ecosystem: Host-associated > Fungi > Mycelium > Unclassified | place: USA: New Jersey, Wharton State...
CCTAAAAACAGCAGGCGGCGCTCTTCAACAGATGAGGGATCTTTCAGATTTGTCCAGGACACGTGGAGGGCGTGATGCATCTCCATGATATCAATAATGGTGCGGCAAACCGTTTCGGGAAGCTCGCCGAACTCGCGGTCCAGCTCGCGGAGCTGTAGTCCGTAGCCGCGTTCGACAATAGTTTGCAAACGGTGATAGCGCTCGCTGCTGTCAGGATCGAGCAGGCTCATGAGCTTATACTGATTAGAGAGGATTAAACGTTGCGCGTGGGTCATTTCCATCATTAACTCCCGGTGTCCGCTGGACAAAATGAGATTAGGATGGCGCAAGGATTGCACAACCGCCGCCTGTCGACACGGCAAACAGCGGCTTTTTTGACCCAGACCAAATTTCGCCACCGAAGTGGCGAATGGCGCTACGTTAAAGGTCGTCGAGAAACGTTTTGTCCAGCTGCCTGAAGGCCCGTTTCAGCACATCGGCCAGCGACTGGTAGGTCGGCTTACCTTCGAGCGGTGCCAGCGCCTGGCCTGCGGCCTGTAGCTTTTCGCGCACTTCATGGAACCAGCTCAGCAACGTAGGCGGCAGCGGCGTCACGGAACGCTTGCCCAGCCACCACAGTCCCTGCATCGGCAGGCTACAGGCAAACAGCGCGGTTGCCACGGCGGGCCCCAGCTGGCCACCAAGCGCAATTTGCCAGCTCATGGCAAAGACGGCCAGCGGCGGCATAAAACGAATGCCAAAGCGCGTCGCCGTTGTGACCCTGTTCTCCGGGAACAGCGGTGCAAGGCGCTTATCGGCTGGCCACGTTTTCATATAGTGCTGCCCGTTCTGGAACAGTTTAAACCAACCGACAGTGCCGGATTCATTTGCCATGGTTGACCTCAACTTCAGGGATAAAAATTAAACATAATGCACAACCCAACAACTTTATCTGACATCTTTCAAAAAATTTTGTCTTTACAGGGCACTCTGGTTATCCTGTGCGCGATTGTTGACTGGCTGTTACGTGCTTGCTGCGCCTTTAGACAGATCTGAACGCTGCCGCCTGCACAAGTTCAAAAAATCTTGGGATTTTTATGAAATTTTTTGCTTTCGGACAAAATGTGCCGTCAGCATGATGTTCATCATTAATGTACCAGCTTTCATGCGCTACGCTGATAGTCTGATTGAGTTTTTTTTCGCCACCCTCAACCAACAGGATCTCCCATGTCGAGTAAGTTAGTTCTGGTTTTGAATTGCGGTAGCTCGTCGTTAAAATTTGCCATTCTCAATCCCGCAAGCGGCGATGAATACCTTTCCGGTTTAGCTGAATGTTTCCATCTACCCGAAGCGCGCATTAAATGGAAACTGGACGGCAATAAAGAGGAAGCCGAATTAGGCGCTGGCGCAGCTCACAGCGAGGCTCTTAACTTTATCGTTAAAACTATTCTGGCACAAAAACCAGAGCTGTCCGCACAAATTACTGCAATAGGCCATCGTATTGTGCACGGCGGTGAGAAACTGACCCAGTCAATCGTTATCGATCAGGATGTTATTCAGGGTATTAAAGATGCTTCATCTTTTGCCCCACTGCACAATCCGGCGCACCTGATCGGCATTGATGAAGCCATGAAGAATTTTCCGCATCTTTCTGATAAAAACGTGGCCGTGTTTGATACGGCGTTTCATCAGAGCATGCCTGAAGAGTCCTATCTGTATGCCCTGCCTTACCATCTTTATAAAGAGCACGGCGTACGCCGCTACGGCGCGCACGGCACCAGCCACTATTATGTGACGCATCAGGCGGCAAAAGTATTGAATAAGCCGCTGAACGAGCTGAATATCATTACCTGTCACCTGGGTAACGGCGGCTCCGTCAGCGCCATTCGCAACGGCGAGTGCGTTGATACCTCTATGGGCCTGACGCCGCTGGAAGGTTTAGTGATGGGCACCCGCTCGGGCGATATCGATCCGGCGATTGTTTTCTTCCTGCACGATACGCTGGGCATGAGCGTGGACGCCATTAACAAGATGCTGACCAAAGAGTCTGGCCTGCTGGGCCTGACCGGCGTGACCAGCGACTGCCGCTACGTAGAAGATAACTACGCCACTAAGGAAGATGCGAAGCGCGCGATGGACGTATACTGTCACCGCCTTGCCAAATATATCGGTTCCTATACCGCGCTGATGGATGGCCGCCTGGACGCCGTGATCTTTACCGGCGGCATCGGCGAAAACGCCGCGATGGTGCGCGAGCTGACGCTGAATAAGCTGGCACTGCTTGGCTTTGAAGTCGATCACGAACGCAACCTTGCTGCTCGCTTTGGCAAATCCGGTTTTATTAATAAAGAAGGCACGCGCCCGGCAATCGTTATTCCAACCAATGAAGAGTTGGTGATTGCCCAGGATGCCAGCCGTCTGACCGCTTAATCCCGCACACCGTCAGCTCAGGCTGACGGTGTTGTTTCAGACACCAGGAAACCCGCATGGCAGTAGCGCTAACGGCAGATTAAGCCAGCTCTCAACGCGTCAGCGCCGCTGCCAGGGGTGTGATTTCGAGAGGTTTACCGTGTCACGTACCATCATGTTAATTCCTACCGGCACCAGCGTCGGTCTTACCAGCATCAGCCTTGGCGTTATTCGCGCGATGGAGCGCAAAGGCGTACGGCTGAGCGTGTTCAAACCTATCGCCCAGCCTCGCACCGGCGGCGATTCACTTGACCAGACAACCTTAATCATCCGCAAAAATTCTGCTATTCCGGCAGCAGAACCGCTGCAAATGAGCCACGTCGAATCCCTGCTGAGCGCCAGCCAGCAGGACGTGCTGATGGAAGAGATCATTGCGCGCTACCACGAAAGCGCTAAAGATGCCGAAGTCGTGTTAGTCGAAGGTCTGGTGCCTACGCGCAAGCATCAGTTTGCCCCTACGCTGAACTATGAGATTGCCAAAACGCTGAACGCGGAAATCATTTTCGTGATGTCGCCAGGCAATGATTCTCCGGAAGAGCTGCAGGAACGCATTAAGCTGACCCGCAACAGCTTTGGCGGCAGCAAAAATAAAAACATCACCGGCGTGATTGTTAACAAGCTGAACGCGCCCGTTGACGAACAGGGCCGTACGCGTCCCGATCTGTCCGAAATTTTTGACGACTCAACCAAAGCCAGCGTAGCCAACATTGATCCTAAGCAGCTGTTTGCCAATAGCCCGCTGCCGATACTGGGCTGCGTGCCGTGGAGCTTTGAGCTGATCGCCACGCGTGCTATCGACATGTGTCGTCACCTTAATGCACAGGTAATTAACCAGGGTGATATTGATACGCGCCGTATAAAATCGGTTACCTTCTGCGCGCGCAGCCTGCCGCACATGCTGGAGCATTTCCGCCCCGGCTCGCTGCTGGTGACCTCGGCAGACCGTCCTGATGTGGTAGTGGCCGCCTGCCTGGCGGCGATGAACGGCGTGGAAATCGGTGCAATTCTGTTGACCGGTGGTTATAAGATGGATGATTCCATCGCCCACCTGTGCGAGCGTGCCTTCGCTACTGGCCTGCCGGTATTTATGGTGAAAACCAATACCTGGCAGACGTCGCTGAGCCTGCAAAGCTTTAATCTGGAAGTGCCGAGCGATGATACCCAGCGTATTGAGCGCGTGCAGGAATACGTGGCCAGCCATATTGACTCCGAATGGATTGAGTCGCTGACCGCCGCTTCCGAACGCAGCCGTCGTCTATCGCCGCCAGCCTTCCGCTATCAGCTTACCGAGCTGGCACGTCAGGCGGGCAAGCGTATCGTACTGCCGGAAGGCGACGAGCCGCGTACGGTAAAAGCCGCGGCTATCTGCGCTGAACGCGGCATTGCGACCTGCATACTGCTGGGTAATCCGGACGAAATCCAGCGCGTGGCTGCCGCACAGGGCGTGACGCTTGGCAAAGGTATTGAAATTGTCGATCCTCAGCAGGTGCGTGAAAACTACGTCCCGCGCCTGGTAGAACTGCGTAAGAACAAAGGTATGACCGAGGTTGTGGCGCAGGAGCAGCTGGAAGATAACGTTATGCTCGGCACCATGATGCTGGAACGTAGCGAAGTAGACGGCCTGGTTTCCGGCGCGGTTCACACCACGGCCAATACCATCCGTCCGCCGCTGCAGCTGATTAAAACCGCGCCCAACAGCTCGCTGGTTTCCTCCATCTTCTTTATGCTGCTGCCGGAACAGGTGCTGGTTTATGGCGACTGCGCCATTAACCCGGATCCCAACCCGGAACAGCTGGCAGAGATTGCCATTCAGTCGGCAGATTCCGCTACGGCCTTCGGCATCGAGCCGCGCGTGGCGATGATCTCCTACTCTACCGGCAACTCGGGCGCCGGCAGCGATGTGGAAAAAGTGCGTGAGGCAACGCGTATCGCGCAGGAGAAACGTCCCGATCTGGTGATTGACGGGCCGCTGCAGTACGACGCCGCGATAATGGCCGATGTGGCAAAATCTAAGGCGCCGAATTCGCCCGTAGCAGGACGCGCTACCGTCTTTATTTTCCCGGATCTCAATACGGGCAACACAACCTATAAGGCCGTACAGCGTTCCGCCGATCTTATTTCAATCGGGCCAATGCTACAGGGTATGCGCAAGCCGGTTAACGATTTGTCGCGCGGCGCGCTGGTCGACGATATCGTTTATACCATTGCGCTGACCGCTATTCAGGCACAGCAGGCTGACGCCTGACGGCCACGTTAAATTAAGGCGGCTTGCAAGAGCCGCCTTATGCTATAGCAATATAAGCTCGCCTCTTCTTTGCAGGCAAAAATAACCCTATCCTTACTATTGCCGTTATCCTTCTTTTCTTCTCCCATTAAGCTCCCACCCAAATCAAACACCTCAAAATATTGATTTTAAATGTAAAAAATAATTCCTGGTAGAATCCCGCTTCCGGTGCCAGGCTTACCTTGGCAAGAAATTGAGTCTTTTCGATAATAATGTAATCAGGAAACACACCTATATCAGGCAAGGGAGTTCTCTCATGAGCGATAATCAAATTCATCCGGTTTACAATGAGGTTAATAGCGGTATTCCGCTAAAGCGTATTTCATGGAGCGCTATTTTCGCAGGTGTCATTTTATCCGTGGTTATTTATTTGCTGTTAACGATTTTAGGGACGGCAATAGGCGCAACCACGATCGATCCTTTAAAAGAACAGAACCCTCTTGATGGTCTGGGCACCGGTGCCACTATCTGGACCGGGTTAAGCATGCTGATCTCTGTGGGTGCCGGTGCTTATATCACCGGTCGTCTGGCGCAGCGTGAAGGCGCGCTACACGGTCTGCTGATGTGGGCAGTCAATACGCTGGTGTGCGTCTGGCTGGTGGTTGTAGTACTGAGCAGCGCGGTTAGCGGTACGGCCAGCGTGATTGGCTCAGGCTTCAGCATGCTGGGTAACGGCATCTCCTCCATTGCGCCTACTGTTGGTCAGAACATCAAGCAGAAGCTGCAGGAAAACAATATCGATCTGAACAACGTGCAGAACGAGCTGGAAACTACCCTGCGTCAGACCGGTAAGCCAGAACTGCAGCCGGAAAAACTGCAGCAGGATGCCAACAAAGAAAAAAATAACGCCCAGAACCAGGCTGAAAATACCGCTAAAGATCAGCAGAACGCAGATACTGATTTAGCAAACTGGTTTAAAGGCGTCATGCAGCGTAATCAGGCAACTCTGCAGGCAGCAGACGTTGACGCGCTGAAAAACATCATCAAGGCCCGCACGGGTAAAAGCGATCAGGAAGTCGATCAGATCGTTGCTCAGACTCAGCAGAGCTATCAGCAGGCTTACCAGAAATATCAGCAGCTGAAAACCGAGGCGGCACAGAAAGCACGTGAAGCCGGAGACAAAGCCGCTGCTGCAACTGCAAAAGCCAGCTGGGTAACACTGATTATACTGCTGGTTGAAGCCGCCATCGCAGGCTGGCTGGGAATGTTAGGCCGCAGAACGCAGCCTCGCCTGGCCGTACGCGAAACCCGCTAAACACCAGTGTGTACAAAGGCCGCTTACGCGGCCTTTTTTACGTCTGGACTAATGGTCCCTTTACCAGAAATATTCAGTATAAAGATGAACGGAACAGAGATTACAGGCGCGCCGTTTCTGGCACACCTTTCTGCTATACAGAGGCGCTTAAATGGCGCTTTATCAGGTTAATAGTAATTCGGTAAATAATCAGAGTAATACAAGGGCATATAATCAAAAGCGAAACTCCTGTAAAACCTTCGATATCCGGGTTATTGAAGTAGCCCGCTGTTTTGCTCCAGAAAACATACCCCGTCAATCCCACCGGGGAAGATGGGTGGAGGAGAAAAATGACCAGAACAAAAATGCCGATTCCGATAAATATTCTAATCCCCGCTGGCACATGTCGCGCTTCCATTTAAACTCACCTCAATAATACCGTAAGACTCAAGACCATTACGCAAACGTACACTCTGGGTTGCAAGTAAGGACTGGCGAATAGCAAGGAAATCTGAGCGATGTTGCAATGTTATGCAGCCCAACGAGACACCCAAAGGACCAGGTGGATGCAACCGGAAATGGCCACGTTCTACACCGTTAATCCATGTGCGATCGTCGATTCTATTATCATCACGATATAGAGCGAACCACTCGGGTTTTATGATGGGTGTAGGAGTAACCCAGGTCCATGCATATTTACCTATATTGCGAATAACATCTTTCCAGCCACCAGAAGGGCGGTTCACGATGTGATAACGGCCTGCTGGAATTGGCCCCAGATTTGGTATACCACCACACCCGCTACGGTTACGGTATTTATCTTTACCTGAATAAGCCAGGAAAGTTCCTGTACCATAAATAATTAGTGGAGAAAAATCAGCATCATTAATAATAAACTTTCCTTGTCGTGCCATAGTGGCTCCTTTATTGGTACTAATAACCCATCATCCTTGTGTATTTTTAATTAGCTTATACAGACAAAAAAACTGCCATTAAAGAGATTTTTTCGAAGAGTGAGCAATATGTAAACATCGTTCTGACATATAACTGCGTTAAAGGAAATAGTCAGGCCGCTCACGCGGCCTTTTTATCTGTAGCGCTTAGCTTTGCTCACCGTTGCGGCTCAGCCACAGCGAAAGCGCTTTTAACGAATCGTCCGTAAACTCGTCACAGCGTGCGGTAATCTCTTCCGGCGTCATCCAGAAGACTTCGTCTACTTCTTCTTCCTGCATGGCGAAAGGCCCGTGCGAAACACAGCTAAACAGGCCTCCCCAGACGCGGCAATGTTCATCTTCGTAATAGAACAGACCGTGCTCCGCAAACGGCACGGCCGCAATGCCCAGTTCTTCTTCTGCTTCACGACGCGCCGATTCCAGCATCTCTTCGCCGCTTTGCACTACGCCACCAGCGGTAGCGTCCAGCATACCCGGCATAAAATCTTTGTTTTGCGTCCGGCGCTGCACCAGAATTTTGCCCATCCCGTTATGCACGACGATGTAAGTTGCCCTGTGACGCAAGCACTGTGCCCGCATCTGCGCACGGCTGGCCTGTGCAATGACATCGTTGTCTTCGTTAACGATATCCACCCACTCCGTGCCGCTGTCTTGCTCCACCATCCCTAACCCTTATTTGTCTGGCGCCTTCGCGCTTATTTATGCCTGCCCGCGCAGTTTGCCACGGACTGCCCTGAAATTATGATCCTGCCGTGTTATTGGCCTTTGGAGGATTCAGATAACCACAGCTGTACCGATGCGCGCTGCCACTGAAAATGGGCATATTCTGCGACGGCTGGCGGCAGGTTGTCACCATGTAGCGCCAGCCGATTAATCATAATGGCCAAATCGGTATCCGCTATCGACCATTCGCCAAAAAGATTTTGCTGACCTGTTGGCACCAGCTGCGTAACGGCGGTGACAAGTTTGTCAGCCGATCGCTGCGCCTCTGGCGACAATGGCGCAAAAGTTTCGCCAGCAAACAGCACTTCCGTCGGCCTTTCCTCGCGTAGCGGCAAAAAGTCACTGCGCAGCCAGGCCTGAATTTCACGCGCCCTGGCTCTTTTTTCCAGGTTTTTTGGATAAAGGCGTTCAAATTCAGGCGCGGGAAAACGCTCCTCCAGATATTCGGCAATAGCTGAAGATTCAGAAAGTTGAAAATCATCAATCTGCAAAGTGGGCACACGGCGCGTTATAGAAATCTGGCCGTAATTTTCCTGCAGCTGCTCGTTGCTGGCAAGATCGATACGCTTCAACGAAAACGGAATACCTTTCTCGCTAAGTGCTACAAAGGTGGACATCACATAGGGACTGAAAAAACAGGCATCTGACCACAAAATGACATTGGGATAATTCATCCTGAGTTCCTCACAAGGCGGCGTCTGCAACCTGTTTACCCATTTTTTTAACAGAAGGCAATATCTCAACAATATTGCCAGAAATATTCATTATTCAAACGACGTTCTCGTTTTTAATTTATGCCTTGCCGCTGCCGATCCCTTTCCCGTTATCTTCGCCTAAGATTATGACGGGCCGTTGGTTTTTTACTTCACCATTTTGAGGAGAGCAGCATGCATATTTTACTGACGGGCGGCACCGGCCTGATTGGCAGCCATCTGATTCCTCGCCTTTTATCACGAGGCGACAGCGTAAGCGTGGTCACCCGCGATGTGGTCAACGCACGCGCTAAGCTGGGCGAAAAGGTTAGCCTGTGGTCAGGACTGGATCAGCAGCGCGATCTTAACGGCGTCGACGCCGTGATTAATCTGGCCGGCGAGCCGATTGCCGACAAGCGCTGGAGCGAGCAGCAAAAACAGCACCTGTGCGAAAGCCGCTGGCAGATAACGGAAAAACTCGCGACGCTGATTAACGCCAGCAGCACGCCGCCAAAGGTATTTATTTCCGGTTCCGCGACCGGCTTCTACGGCGACACCGGCGATCTGGTGCTGACCGAAGACGATCCCGGCCATCAGGAGTTTACCCACAAGCTTTGCGCGCACTGGGAGTCCCTGGCGAAAGCAGCCGATAGTGACCGAACGCGCGTCTGCCTGTTGCGTACCGGCGTCGTGCTTGCCAAAGAAGGCGGCGCGCTCAGCAAGATGAAGCTTCCCTTTAAGTTAGGGATCGGCGGCCCCATTGGCAGCGGCCAGCAATATATGCCGTGGATCCATCTGGAGGATATGCTGAACGCCATCCTCTGGCTGCTGGATAGTCCCGAGCTGCGCGGGCCGTTTAATATGGTGTCGCCCTATGCCGTGCGCAATGAACAGTTTGCCGCCACGCTGGGTAAAGCGATGCACCGTCCGGCCTTTATGCGCACGCCAGCCAGCGCCATCAAACTGATGATGGGCGAATCTGCGGTGCTGGTGCTGGGCGGCCAGCACGTGCTGCCAAAACGGCTGGAAGAGTCCGGCTTCAGCTTTCGCTGGTATCAGCTGGATGAAGCGCTGGCGGACGTGCTGTAGACGCCTGACGGCGCAGGGTGTCGCCTGAACGGCCTTTTATTTTAATGCGCCCGATAAGAACTGCTGTAGCCGTGGGCTTTGCGGATTATTAAATACCGCGTCTGGCGGCCCTTGCTCTTCAATTTTACCCTGATGCAGAAAGATCACCTGGCTGGAAACGTGACGGGCAAACTCCATTTCGTGGGTTACCACCACCATCGTTTTGCCCTCCTCCGCCAGCTTCTGCATAATTTTCAGCACTTCGCCGACCAGCTCCGGATCAAGTGCGGATGTTGGCTCATCAAACAGCAGCACTTCTGGCTCCATCGCCAGCGCACGTGCAATAGAAACGCGCTGCTGCTGGCCGCCGGAAAGATTAACCGGGTATTTTGCCCGCGCCCGTTCGTCAATGCCCACTTTATCCAGATAGTGAATAGCGCGCTTCTGCGCTTCGGCTTTACTCAGGCCCAGGATCTGCACGGGTGCTTCCATCACGTTTTGCAGCACCGTCATGTGGCTCCACAGATTAAAGTGCTGAAACACCATCGTCAGGCTGGTGCGCAGCGCGCGCAGCTGTTCCTTATTGGCAACTTTCAGCTGACCGTCGGTATCGCGCACCAGGTTAATCTGCTGGTTATTCACCATAATGCTGCCTTCGCTGGGCTTCTCCAGAAAATTAATGCAGCGCAGAAAAGTACTTTTACCCGAACCGGAAGAACCGATAATGGTAATAACGTCGCCCGCCTGCGCCTGGAGCGACACGCCTTTTAATACTTCATGCTCGCCGTAGCGCTTGTGCAGTTCGATTACGTTTAATTTGGACATAGATCTACTCAGTGGCTCGATGAAGGTTTTATGTGCGCCAGCCAGCGCCGCTCCGCTTTACGAAACAGGCTAATTAACGCATAAGAAATAATCAGATAGAGCAGCGCCGCAATACCGAAAGCGTAAAAAGGCTGATAGGTTGCAGAGTTGATATCGCGCGCCACCTTCAGCAAATCGGGAACGGTCGCGGTAAACGCCAGCGCCGTAGAGTGCAGCATCAAAATTACCTCATTACTGTAAGCGGGCAAGGCAATGCGCAACGCCGATGGCAAAATAATGCAGCGATAGAGTTTAAAGGTGGAAAAACCGTAGGCGCGTGCCGCCTCGATTTCGCCATGCGGCACGGCGCGAATGGCTCCGGCAAAGATCTCGGTGGTATAGGCGCAGGTGTTTAACGTCAGCGCCAGCAGCGTACAGTTAAGGCCGCTGCGGAAAAAGGCATTCAGCAGCTCGTTGCCCTTGACGATTTCCAGCGTATACATGCCGGAATAAAAGACCAGTAGCTGTACATAGAGCGGCGTGCCGCGGAAGATATAGGTAAACAGCCATACGGGAAAACGCACGGCTTTGACGCTCGAAACGCGGGCGATGGCCAGCAATACGGCCAGGCAGCCGCCAACCACAACGGAAATAATCAGCAGCCAGAGCGTGATGGCCACGCCGGAAAAACGATAGCCGTCGCTCCACAGCAGGGCTTTCCAGTATTCCTGCACGATATCGATCATAAGTCTGCCCTTCTTACGCCTACGGAATAACGACGCGTCAGCCACCACAGCACGCCGTTGGAAAGCGTGGTGAAAATCAAATAAATCACCCCGGCTACGATGGCGAAGTAAAACGGTTGCCAGGTGCTTTTTCCCGCCAGCTGCGTGGCTTTTACCACGTCTTCCAGCCCCAGCAGCGACACCAGCGCGGTCGCTTTCAGGATAACCTGCCAGTTATTGCCAATGCCGGGCAGCGCATAGCGCATCATGGCCGGAAACAGAATGCGGCGGAAAGTTTGCGAACCGGAAAAACCGAAAGCAGTAGCCGCCTCAATCTGCCCTTTCGGCACCGCCATAAAAGCGCCGCGAAAAGTTTCGGTAAAATAGGCGCCGTAAATAAAGCCCAGGGTAAGGATACCCGCCACCATAGGATCGATATCAAACTGGGCCAGGCCAAGCAGGTCGGTCAGCTGGTTAAGGGCTATTTGCAGCCCGTAAAAGATCAGCAGCATCAAAACCAGGTCGGGCACGCCGCGAATAAGCGTGGTGTAGCCTTCAAAAATCATTGCCAGCGAGCGGCGGCCGGAAAGCTTAGCGCCCGCGCCAAGCAAGCCCAGCAGTACCGCAAGCACGACGGAACTCAGGGCCAGCTCCAGCGTTACCATCGCCCCTTTAAAAATTACTGTAGAATAGCCATCCAGCATAGGTAGTTTCCTGGCCGATTAAATATGTCTGCCCCGCGCAACGCAGGGCAGAACGAGAGCAAGCGCCCCCTGACAGATTTTCTTAATCGCCGTAGACGTTAAAATCGAAGTATTTTTTCGCCAGCTTGTCGTAGGTGCCATCTTTACGCATGGAATCGAAAGCTTTGTCGATAGCGGCTTTCAGCTCGGGATCCTCTTTAGGCAAGCCGATACCGGTTCCCACGCCAAAGATTTTTTCATCTTTTACCGCCGGACCGGCAAAGGCGTAATCCTTACCGACGGGCTGCTTGAGAAAGCCTTCGCTGGCGGCAACTTCATCCTGGAAAGCGGCGTCAATGCGGCCTGCGGTCAGGTCCTGATAAACCAGATCCTGATTGGCGTATGGCGTAATGGTTACGCCCTGGGTGCGCCAGTACTGGTTAGCGTAAGTTTCCTGGGTGGTGCCCTGCAGCAGACCGATGTTTTTACCTTTCAGCGAAGCTACGGTTGGCTCCAGCTTTGAGCCTTTCGGCGCAATCAGCCGCGCGTTAGCCGCATACAGCTTTTCAGAGAAGGCGATTTCCTGCTGGCGCTTTTCGGTGATGGAAAGTGAAGAGATAATGGCGTCGATTTTTTTCGCTTTCAGTGAGGGGATCAGCGCATCAAAATCGCTTTCCACGAAGGTACATTTGGTTTCCATACGCTTGCAGATTTCCGTGGCCAGATCGATATCAAATCCCACCAGCTGGCCCTGCGCGTTTTTAGATTCAAACGGGGCGTAGGTGGGATCGGTGCCGATGCGCAACGCTTTTGGTACGGCAGCAAAAGCACTGCCAGCGGCAGAGAGCGCCAGCAGCAGAGAAAGAGCCACAGCCTGCTTTTTCATAGATTATCCTCAAAGTGCGTTTTTATTATGGGTCTACCCGCTTTGAGATGTGCAGGTTCCGTGCCATTTTTACCGGCAGGCGTTCAGGAAGATGACGGAGGTCTGACAGACGGCACGGATGTGCCGACTGCGCGCAAAGCAAGAAGGCAGCGTAGCGCTAAAAATGCTTTGTTTTGGTGCAAAACCTGCACGCAAAGCGTTTACAACGGGAAAAATGCACCAACAGAGCGCACAAGACTGTCGTCTATGCACCTTGCCAGCGCGTAAAAAGATCTTTATCAAGCTGGATATCAAACTGATCCAGCACGCGGTTAACCGTCTGATCGACAATATCCATTACCGTTTGTGGACGGTGGTAAAACGCGGGCACGGGCGGCATGATCACCACGCCCATTTCTGCGGCGGTGGTCATCATTCGCAAATGCCCGAGGTGCAGCGGCGTTTCGCGAACGCAAAGTACCAGCCGACGCCTTTCCTTCAGGATAACGTCCGCCGCACGCGTCAGCAGGCCATCGCTGTAGCTGTGAACGATGCCGGACAGCGTCTTCATCGAGCAGGGTAAAATAGCCATACCATCGGTTTTAAACG
>Ga0153931_100340_pt1 | contig 13045 bp, 10 predicted proteins | sample TSNJ015MetaG_FD_104730 | JGI IMG/M metagenome (GOLD analysis project Ga0153931, IMG submission 104730) | Attine ant fungus gardens microbial communities from New Jersey, USA - TSNJ015 MetaG | ecosystem: Host-associated > Fungi > Mycelium > Unclassified | place: USA: New Jersey, Wharton State...
CTATATTTATTTGGGCACCATCACGGTGCCCACCGTTCCGTCCTGAAGCACTTACAGCAGGCCTAGGCCTGGCATAACAACTTCGGGACAGGAGGAAGGGAGCTCATCGCGCCGCTTCCATGCCGAAGTCTTCGGTTCGGGCCTTGAGGCGCCCTTCGCCGTATTCCTGGTGGGTGACAGTTGCTCGCTTCAAGCACTGCAACACCCGTACCGCTTTCTGCCCTGGAGGCTGGAAAACGGCTGCCATCCGCGTGCGCGGTTTGGGCTTTTAGAAAATGCGTTGGTTCCAACCAAACGGGAGCAAGAAAGCGCTTGAGTTTCTTGTCTGATCTGTGTTTGGTTTTTTCGCTTAAAACCCTACATGTAGGGTTTTTTTAGCGCCGAGGTACAAGATAATGCGTTTTGGGGGGCTTAGCAACGCACTACCTGTGGATAACGCTGTGGGTAAAATGTGTATGAAACGTAGAACGCCCGTGTAGGCCGCAGTACTACTGGATCGCGCCGTTTGTCACCGAATATTCCAAGGTAAAAACAGCCGATTGGAATTTTGAGGGCGCGAACCCTACCACAAAAAAACGTGATCACCGAATGGATTTCCCGGCTTGTGCCAGAGGGCTGGCGCATGGCTACAATCGGCCTTCAATAGAGGCAGTAGTGTGTGCCCCGTAGATGACAATAATTAGAACCGAGGTAGCGCATGGAGCAAGAAGCCTGGCAGATATTGATCGTCGAGGACGACGAGCGATTGGCCGAGTTGACCCGTGATTATTTGGAGAGCAACGGCCTGCGGGTGGCGGTGGAAAGCGACGGCGCCCTGGCGGCGGCACGCATCGTTGCCGAACAGCCCGACCTGGTGATCCTCGACCTGATGCTGCCCGGCGAAGATGGCCTGAGCATCTGCCGCAGCGTGCGCGAGCGCTATGACGGTGTGATCCTGATGCTCACTGCACGCACCGATGACATGGACCAGGTGCAGGGCCTGGACATGGGCGCCGATGATTACGTGTGCAAACCCGTGCGCCCGCGGCTGTTGCTGGCGCGTATCCAGGCCCTGCTGCGGCGCAGTGAGCCGGCCTTGCCGATTGCCGTGGAAAACCAGCGTCGCCTACAATTTGGCCCTTTGGTGGTGGACAACGCCCTGCGCGAAGCCTGGCTGCACGAAGGCGGTATCGAGTTGACCAGTGCCGAATTCGACCTGTTATGGCTACTGGTGGCGAATGCCGGGCGCATCCTGTCGCGCGAAGAAATCTTCATCGCCTTGCGCGGCATCGGCTATGACGGCCAGGACCGCTCCATCGATGTGCGCATCTCACGCATTCGCCCCAAAATCGGCGACGACCCGATCCACCCGCGCCTGATCAAGACCATCCGCAGCAAAGGCTACCTGTTCGTCCCCGAAGCCGCTGCCGATATGCCGCTGTGAACTCGATCTTCCTGCGCATCTATGGCGGCATGTGCGCGGCGCTGATCCTGGTCGCGCTGCTGGGCGTGCTGGCCCTGCACCTGCTCAATGAAGTGCGCAGCGGTCAATACCGTGAACGCCTGGCCCACGGCACCTTCGCGTTGATGGGCGACAACCTGCAGCCCATGAGCGCCATCGAACGCCAGCGCGCCCTGGCGGTGTGGGAGCGTTTGCTGGGCATTCCCCTGGAGTTGCGCACACTCACCGACGCGCAACTGGACCTGAGCCAACGCAACCGCCTGCAACGCGGCCAGGTGCTGGTCGAGCAGACCGGGCCGCATGCCGCGCGGGTGCTGCGCCTGGTCAGCGAGCAGGAACAGCTGGTACTCACCGGTGAAGTGCAACAGATCAGCGAGCAACTGGCCCGCGCGACGATTTACCTGTTGGCGGACGAACTGGTGCGCTTCCCGGTCGCCGAGCAACCGCAAAAGCTGGCCGACATCAAGCAAGCCAAAGGTTTTGGTTTTGACATGCACCTGATGACCCTGGATCAAGCGGACATGGACGACGATCAGCGTCGCCGGGTGTCGGAAGGCGACACGGTGATGGCCTTGGGCAAGGGCGGCGATTCGATCCGCGTGTTTGCCGGCATGGTCGGGACGCCATGGGTACTGGAAATCGGCCCGCTGTACCAAATGAACCCTTACCCGCCGCAGTGGCTGATCCTGATCGCCTTGATCAGCCTGACCCTGATCGGCTTGATCGTGTATTTATTGGTGCGCCAGCTCGAGCGGCGGCTCAAGGGGCTGGAAGCGGCGGCTACACGTATCGCTAAAGGCAATCTGGAGGTCCGCGTGCCGGCACGCGGCGCCGACTCGGTGGGGCGGCTGGCGGCGGCCTTTAATGGCATGGCCGAGCACTTGCAGCAGTTACTGGCGATTCAGCGTGAGCTGGTGCGGGCGGTGTCCCACGAATTGCGCACTCCGGTGGCACGCCTGCGCTTTGGCCTGGAGATGATCGGCGGCGCCGCCAGCCCCGAGGCGCGGCGCAAATACATGGATGGCATGGACAGCGACATTCAAGACCTGGATGGCCTGGTTGACGAAATGCTCACCTACGCGCGCCTGGAGCAGGGCGCGCCGGAGCTGAATTTCCAGCGGGTCGACCTCAGCGCGTTGCTCGATCAGGTGATCGGCGAATTGTCGCCACTGCGCCCTCAGGTCAACGTGGCCCGCGGTATTTGCTTGTCGTCGGCGCATTGGGACGATGCCTGGGTCGATGCCGAACCGCGCTACCTGCACCGCGCCGTGCAAAACCTGGTGAGCAATGCGATGCGCCACGCCCAGGGCCAGGTGTTGATCAGCTACCAGGTCGGCCAGGTGCGGTGCCGCATCGATGTGGAAGACGACGGCCCCGGTGTGCCGGAAAGCGCCTGGGAGCGCATTTTCACGCCGTTTCTGCGCCTGGACGACAGCCGCACCCGCGCCTCGGGCGGGCACGGCCTGGGGTTGTCGATTGTGCGGCGGATCATCTATTGGCACGGCGGGCGGGCGTTGATCAGCAAGAGCAACAACCTGGGCGGGGCGTGTTTCAGTTTGAGCTGGCCACGGGATCAGGAGAAGGCTTGAGATCGCTATCGCAGGCAAGCCAGCTCCCACAGGGCGAATGCATGCAAAAAAAGTGGGAGCTGGTTTGCCTGCGATGGCGGTAGATCAGGCCCGGATGGCCACCAGGCTCAACAACTGCTCCCCGTCCACCCCAAACTGCCCCTCCAACTCTGTGCCATGGCACCACTCAGCCGAAAGGTCGGTTAGCAGCTTTAGTCGCACCTGCCCGGTCTCGGACCACTCCACCACCTCGGCATGTTCGAAGTAAAAGCGCTTCTGCACGATCGGGTAGAGCGCCTTGAACAGGCTTTCCTTGGCCGAAAACGTCAGCGTCACCAACAAGGCGACCTGCTCGCGCGGCACGCTTGCCATGCGCTGCATTTCTTCAGCCGTCAGAATCTCCCCGGCCAGGCGTTCGGCCCGGTCCAGGGCCAGCACATTCTCCAAATCCATCCCCAGCCCACGCCATTGCGCCTTGTGCCCGACAATCGCCGCAGCGTGCCCGGTGCTGTGGGTGATTGAGCCGCTGATGTGTTCAGGCCACACCGGCGCACGGTCTTCGCCGATGGGCGGCACGCAATCAAGGTGATCGAGTTGTTGCAGTGCCGCGCGGGCGCACAGGCGGCCGGCGAGAAACTCCGCCTGGCGCTTGGCCACCGAGCGCTGGATGCTGGCCGGAGGCGGCACCGCGCAACGCTGGAAATCGCCGGCAGCTAATAAGGCCGGATCGAAACGGGTGCTCAGAAACACCGTGCCCGGCAACGGAGCGGGCAGCGGCCAATGGGCATCAAGTGGGGTGCAGCAAGCGGGTAGGGGCGTCATGCGCGGTATTTTGCGTCAGTTGGCGCGCCAGTGGATAGCCCGTCACGGTTCAGGCCCGGTTCAGAGCCCGTTCAGGGGGAGTTCAGGGGCGCCTGCGTAGTCTGGGCTCAACAGCCAAAACGCGTAGAGGTAAGCACCATGACTGCGATCAAAAAGCTGATGTTGGCGTTAACCATGCTCAGTGCCACTGCCGGCGTCCAGGCGTCGGACGGTGCATTTGCGGCATTTGGTGGCGAGAAAACCAAAAAGTCCAGCAACCTGATCCATCGTGTCAGCTTCGAAGACGCGGGCACCCAGGCCGCGCCGTGGGGCCAGTCCCTGGGCCTGAGCGCCGCGCAACCTGCCTACCGCACCGGTTACGAACACCTGACGGGCCAATACAATGGCATTAAACTGCGCCCGCAAGACTTGCAGGGCCGCTATGATATCCCCCTGTCGGACAGTTGAATTGCCTTGGAGAGCCTTATGAAATTGCTGGTCGTGGAAGATGAGGCGCTGTTGCGTCATCACCTGTTCACCCGCCTGACCGACAGCGGGCACGTGGTCGAGGCCGTGGCCAATGCCGAGGAAGCCCTGTACCAGACCGGGCAATTCAACCATGACCTGGCCATCATCGACCTGGGCCTGCCCGGCATGGGCGGCCTGGACCTGATCCGCCAACTGCGCAGCCAGGCCAAGACCTTCCCGATCCTGATCCTCACCGCCCGCGGCAACTGGCAGGACAAGGTCGAAGGCTTGGCGGCCGGCGCTGACGACTATGTGGTCAAGCCGTTCCAGTTCGAAGAGCTGGAGGCGCGGATGAACGCCTTGCTGCGCCGCTCCAGCGGGTTCACCCAGTCGACCATTGTTGCCGGGCCCTTGCTGCTGGACCTCAATCGCAAGCAAGCGTCCCTGGATGAGCAGCCGCTGGCGCTGACCGCCTATGAGTATCGGATTCTCGAATACTTGATGCGCCACCATCAGCAAGTCGTCGCCAAGGACCGCTTGATGGAGCAGCTTTATCCCGATGACGACGAGCGTGATCCAAACGTGATCGAAGTGCTGGTCGGCCGCCTGCGCCGCAAGCTGGAAGGGCCGGCGGGGTTCAAGCCGATCGACACCGTGCGGGGCCTGGGTTACCTGTTTAATGAGCGCTGCCGTTGATACGCTCGTTACGTGTGCGCTTGATGCTGGCGGCCACCACCCTGGCCGTGTTGTTTATGCTGGGCTTATTGCCCGCCATGCAAGGGGCGTTCAGCCTGGCGCTGCAGGATTCCATCGAGCAGCGCCTGGCGTCGGACGTCACCACCCTGATTTCCGCTGCGCGCGTCGAAAACAACCGCCTGCTGATGCCGGCGCAGTTGCCGGACGAACGTTTCAACCTCACCGATAGCCGTCTGCTTGGCTATATCTACGACCGTGAAGGCCATCTGGTATGGCGCTCGCGTGCTACCCAGGAAGAAAACATCAACTACAAGCCGCGCTACGACGGGCGCGGTAACGAGTTCGCGCGCATTCGCGAAGCCAATGGTCAGGAATTTTTCGTGTATGACGTCGAGGTCAAGCTGCTGGGCGGCAAGAGCGCGGCGTTCAGTATCGTGGCCCTGCAGCCGGTGCGCGAATACCAGCTGACCCTTGAAGGCCTGCGGGAAAACCTCTATTTGGGGTTCGGCGCGGCCTTGCTGGTGTTGCTGACGTTGCTGTGGCTGGGCCTGACGTGGGGCCTGCAGGCGCTGCGGCGCCTGAGCCAGGAACTTGACCAGATCGAAGGCGGCACCCGCGAAAGCCTTTCCGAGGAGCATCCCCGTGAATTGCTGCGTCTGACGGGCTCTCTCAACCGGTTGCTGCACAGCGAGCGTGAACAACGGGCGCGCTACCGCGATTCCCTCGACGACTTGGCCCATAGCCTGAAAACGCCGCTGGCCGTGTTGCAGGGTGTGAGTGAGGACATGGCCCAGCGCCCGGAAGATCGCGGCCAGGCCTGGGTATTGCAATCGCAGATCGAACGGATGAGCCAGCAGATCGGCTACCAGCTGCAGCGTGCCAGCCTGCGTAAAAGCGGCTTGGTGCGCCACCAGGTGCGCCTTGAGCCGGTATTGCAAAGCCTGTGCGACACGCTGGACAAGGTCTATCGCGATAAACGCGTGACGGTGACCTTTGAGTTGCCCGCCGAATGCGATGTGCCGATCGAGAAGGGCGCGTTGCTCGAAATGCTCGGCAACTTGCTGGAAAACGCCTATCGCCTGTGCCTGAGCGAAGTGCGCATCAGCCTGACAGAAAGCCTCGAAGGCACCGAGCTGTGCATTGAAGATGACGGGCCTGGCGTGCCACCTGATCAGCGTGCGCGGATCCTGCAAAGGGGCGAGCGGCTGGACCGCCAGCATCCGGGGCAGGGCATCGGTCTGGCGGTGGTCAAGGACATTATCGAAAGCTACAGCGCGCGGCTGACCTTGGGCGACTCACCATTGGGCGGCGCGGCGTTCAAGATTCACTTTCCGGCCTTGTGATCTCTGTTGACTCCACTGGCCTCTTCGCGAGCAAGCCCGCTCCCACATTTAACCGCGTTTATCCTGTAGGAATGCGGTCGAATGTGGGAGCGGGCTTGCTCGCGAAGCGGCCGGCAATGGCACCACACCGCTAACTCTCCTGCGCCCGATACGCCCCAGGCGTCAAGCCCGTCCACTTCTTGAACGCCCGATGAAACGCCGACGGCTCAGAAAACCCCAGCTGCTCGGCAATCTCCTGCAAAGACAAATCCGCCCGTCCCAAGTGATAGATGGCAATGTCCCGGCGCAATTCATCCTTGAGCGCCTGAAAGCTGGTGCCTTCCTCACGTAAATGCCTGCGCAGGGTTTGAGGACTGATGTGCAGGTGCTGCGCGACCGCTTCCAGGTCCGGCCAGGGCGTGCGGTCACGGCTCAACAAGCGGCGCAGCTGGCTGCTCAGGCTGTCGCCTTCATCCGGCCGCGACAGCAGGTCGGCGGGGGAGCGCTCGAGAAAATGCTTGAGGGTGCGTTCGTCCTGCAGCAGCGGCAAGCTCAGGTAGCGGCTGGGAAACACCAGGCTGCTGTGTCGCGCGCCGAATACCTGAGGGCAGGGAAAGAGCAGGTCGTATTCGCCGGCATGGGCCGGCATCGGGTAACTGAACGTTGCCTGTTGCAAGCGGATACGCTGGCCGATCAACCAACTGCCCAGGCGATGCCAGATCACCAGCAGGCACTCACTGAGGAAGTGATCCGGTTCCCACAACTGCGAATCGTCCAGGCTCAGCCGGGCCATGTCGCCTTCTCTCGTCAGCTGCCAGCGCGGACCCTGTGGGAATAGGCTATAAAATAATAAGCCGCGTTCCAGAGCCTTCTCCAGGGTGCGGCAGTGAATCAGCGCGTGGCACATCATGGCGAAGGTGCCGCGCTTGCTCGGACCTTCGGCGAACCCCAGGTATTCGTCGTCCAGCGCCAGCCACAACATCTGCAACAGCCGGGTAAATTGCTCGGGGGCGATGCGGGCGCGGGGTTCGGTCAACAGCTCTGGGGTGATGCCCACCTGCAGCAGCAGGCCCGAGCAGTCGTAGCCCGCCCGGCGCGCACCACCGAGGGCGGCTCGGGCGTAGTGGCTGGCGATGGTACGTTCACGCATGTGAGGGCCTCGTCCATGGAGTGGCGGATGTTAGCCATCACCGGGAGGGGCGACAAGGCGGATATCCGCCAAATTGTAGGACGAGACCGGGTGGCCTGGCGGAATTCCGCCACATCTCCCAAGGTGTGCAAGGCCGTCGTCGTGCCCTCAGCCCTGATGTCTAAAGGCCTTCAGCGTTTTTAAGCGATGTGGCACGGCGTTTGCGATACAGAGAACAGCGCAGGCCGGTTTCAACGGACCTCGCAAACAACAAATCCCTCCAGTGCAGGAGGGTTCGCAATTCAAGTGTCGTGGGCAATGGCGGATATTTGCCACACGGTGCGATTGAGGAACTTTGCAATGACGACTCGTCAGCCACTGTACAAATCCCTGTATTTCCAGGTGATCGTTGCAATCGTTATCGGTATTTTGCTCGGTCACTTCTACCCGCAGACCGGCGTGGCGCTCAAGCCACTGGGTGACGGCTTCATCAAGCTGATCAAAATGGTCATCGCCCCGATCATCTTCTGCACCGTTGTCAGCGGCATCGCTGGCATGCAAAGCATGAAATCGGTTGGCAAAACCGGTGGCTACGCGCTGCTGTACTTCGAAGTTGTTTCCACCATCGCCCTGTTGATCGGTCTGGTCGTGGTTAACGTCGTGCAACCGGGCGCCGGCATGCACATCGACGTGGCTACCCTGGACGCCTCCAAAGTCGCGGCCTACGTGACTGCCGGTGCAGACCAGAGCGTGGTTGGCTTCATCCTTAACGTGATCCCGAACACCATCGTCGGCGCTTTCGCCAACGGCGATATCCTGCAAGTGCTGATGTTCTCGGTGATCTTCGGTTTCGCCCTGCACCGCCTGGGTGCCTACGGCAAGCCGGTGCTGGACTTCATCGATCGCTTCGCGCACGTGATGTTCAACATCATCAACATGATCATGAAGCTCGCGCCACTGGGTGCCCTGGGCGCCATGGCGTTCACCATCGGTGCCTACGGTGTAGGCTCGCTGGTTCAGCTGGGTCAGCTGATGATCTGCTTCTACATCACCTGCGTCCTGTTTGTGGTCGTGGTGCTGGGCGCCATCTGCCGCGCACACGGTTTCAGCGTGTTGAAGCTGGTTCGCTACATCCGTGAAGAGCTGTTGATCGTACTGGGGACTTCCTCTTCGGAATCGGCACTGCCACGCATGCTGATCAAGATGGAGCGTCTGGGCGCGAAGAAATCCGTAGTAGGCCTGGTGATTCCGACCGGCTACTCCTTCAACCTCGACGGTACCTCGATCTACCTGACCATGGCGGCCGTGTTCATCGCTCAGGCGACCGACACCCACATGGACATCACCCACCAGATCACCTTGCTGCTGGTGCTGCTGCTGTCCTCCAAAGGCGCTGCAGGCGTGACCGGTTCGGGCTTCATCGTGCTGGCGGCCACCCTGTCGGCTGTTGGCCATCTGCCGGTTGCCGGCCTGGCGCTGATCCTGGGTATCGACCGCTTCATGTCCGAAGCCCGCGCACTGACCAACCTGGTCGGTAACGCCGTTGCCACCATCGTTGTGGCCAAGTGGGTCAAGGAACTGGACACCGACAAGCTGCACAGCGAGCTGGCGTCCGGCGGCACTGGCATCTCCGACACCCGTCCGGAAGATGACCTGGGCGTGGCTGAAGGCCCTGCTCCTGCGGTTAAGTAACATGCCGAAGGCGTGAATCGCGTCAGACGCTCTGCAAACGCCCCGATTTGATCGGGGCGTTTGCGTTTCTGCGGGGTCACTTTTCGGTCCTTTTGATTTACAGTCAGCAATCACTTCATCAAACCGCGATGAGGCGGGTATCTACCGGCGTTTGTTGGCCCTGGCCGGACTATGCTGATGAAACTCGCGCCGGGGTGTCCGCTCTAAAACCCATTAGCCAGCCGCATGTTTGCGCTGCAATCGCTTGCAGGAGTTTCGATGGACAGTGTGGATCTGAATGTCTTGCGCAGCGTGCTCGATTGGCGCCGCGCTGGGCACCGAGTGGTGCTTTACAGCGTGGTCCAGACCTGGGGCAGTGCGCCGCGCCCGCCTGGGGCGATGTTGGCCTTGCGGGGCGACGGTGTCGTGATTGGGTCGGTGTCCGGTGGCTGCATCGAGGATGACTTGATCGCGCGCTTGCAGGACGGTCGCTTGCCGGACGATGGGCCACCGGTGCAACTGGTGACCTACGGCGTCACCCGGGATGAGGCTGCGCGTTTTGGCTTGCCTTGCGGCGGGACATTACGCCTGACCGAAGAGCGCGTGGACAGCTGGGCTTGGGTCGCCGAATTGCTGGCGCGGTGTGAGGCGCATGAAATCGTTGCGCGCGAGTTGGACCTGGCCACTGGCGAGGTTAACTTGACCGGTGCGAGCAAGACCGATGTCGTGACCTTCGATGGCGAACGCCTGCGTGCAATCTATGGCCCCCGTTGGCGTTTGTTGCTGATCGGTGCGGGCCAGTTGTCACGCTACGTGGCTGAGATGGCGCGGTTGCTGGATTTCGAAGTGCTGATCTGCGACCCGCGTGAAGAATTCGTCTATGGCTGGGAAGAGCAGCACGGCCGCTTTGTGCCGGGCATGCCGGATGAAGCGGTGCTCAATATCCAGACCGATGAACGCACTGCCATCGTCTGTCTGACCCACGATCCACGCCTGGATGACATGGCGCTGCTGACGGCGCTCAATTCCACAGCGTTCTACATTGGCGCCCTTGGTTCGCGGGTCAACAGCCAGAAGCGCCGAGAGAACCTGGCGGCGCTGGGCCTCTCGACGCAAGCCATTGCCCGCTTGCATGGGCCGATCGGTTTGCATATCGGCAGTCATACACCGTCGGAAATTGCGTTGTCGTTGATGGCCGAAATCGTTGCGATCAAGAACGGCGTGGCAACACTGCAGAAAAAGCCGTTGCCGGTAGCGGCCCCATGACGGTTGTCGCGATTGTGCTGGCGGCAGGGCAGGGCAGTCGTTTCCGCGCTGAGGCGGGGCCAGATAAAGACAAGTTGCTGGCCGATTGCGTGGGCCGCGATGGTGTGACACGGCCGGTGATCGAGCAGGTGCTTGTGAACTTGCCTGCGCGTGTTGTAAAGCGCTGGGTGGTGACTTCGCCGGACCGGTTGGAGGTGATTCGCCTGGCACAGGCTTACGGCTGTGAAGTCCTGTTGCTGCATTCCGCCGGCATGGGCGACAGCCTTGCTGCGGTGGTTGCTGCCAGTGGCGCGGCAGACGGCTGGTTGGTGGTATTGGGCGACATGCCGTTTATTCAAGCATCGAGCATTGAGCAGGTGCTGGACGCGCTGCAGGAGGAGGGTATCAGCGTGCCGGTGCATGCGGGAACGTGCGGCCATCCTGTGGCGTTTGGTCGTGCGTTCGGGCCAGGCCTGATGGCGTTGACTGGGGATCGTGGCGCCAAGCCTCTGTTCGCTCAGGCGAAGGTGGCGCAGGTTCACGTCAATGATCCGGGTGTGCTTTGGGATGTGGACCTGCCACAGAGGCTGAATTTTAACGCCGACTGAATGTGGCGGCGGGCTTGCTCGCGAATGCTGGATGTCAGTCAATCTGCGCAGGTCTCAAATCATCGCCCATAAAAAAGCCCCGCCTGATCACTCAGGCGGGGCTTTTTAGTGGCTGATGGAATCAGACGAGAGGTTTAGGCTCGTGTTCTGCTTCCAAAGCCTTTGGGGCATGCTCCGCGGCAGCCGGGGCTGGCGCCTCGACCCCTTCGGCAGCAGCCGGTGCGGCAGCGGCTGCAGCGGCGGCGGCCTCAGCTTCCTTGCGGCGGCGACGCACTTCACGTGGGTCGTTCGGCGCGCGGCCATTTTCGGTCAGTGCGCTGGCAGGGGCTGCTTCAACCACCGGGGCGGCAACTTCGGCAACCACTGGCGCTTCAACCACTGGCGCCGGCTCGGCAACCACAACCGGAGCGGCTTCAACCACTTCGGCAACCGGTGCTGGCGCTTCTTCTGCCACAGGGGCAGGGGTTGGCGCTTCAACCGGAGCGGCTGGCTCGGCAGTCCACTGGAAGGCGGTCTGTTCTTCGCGAACTTCACGCACTGCCGGGGCGGCCTCTTCGACAGCCGGCGCTTCAACCACGGCTTCAACCGCTGGCTGAGGCTCAACTACCGGTGCAGGCTCGACCGCGGTGACATCCACTGCTGGTTGAGCTTCGCGTACCGGTGCAACTTCCACTTCCGGCACCACTGGGGCTTCGATCGGGGTCGTTGCTTCGACGACTGGAGCTTCAACTACCGGCGTTTGAACTGCCGGGGCCTCAACCACTGGCGCTTCAACCGCTGGCGTTTCAGCGACTGGCGCTTCTACAACAGAGGTGTCTTCGACGGCGGCAGTAGCGCGTTCAGCTTGCTCGTGAGCCTGGGCCTCAGCAGGTGCGCTGATGACCGAGGTGGCCACGGCGGCTGTCACAGCCAGGCCGGCAGCCAGTTCGGCGCCAGTCGGTTCGGCGGTGGCGGCTTCTGCGTTTTCGCCAGACTCTTCCGAGCCTTCGATGACATTGCCGTTGGCGTCACGTTGACGCTCGCGACGGTTGCTGCGACGACGCTGGCCACGGGAGCGGCGACGTGGACGATCGCCTTCGGCGTTGTCCTGGCCGTCTTCCTGCAGTTGCTCTTCGCTCGTCAGCACTTCTTCTTCGCTGGCGGCAGCGGCTTGCTCGGCGCGTGGTTGACGCTCTTCACGCGGTGGGCGCGGCTGGCGCTCTTCACGTGGGGCGCGCTCTTCACGCGGCTGGCGAGCCGGGCGTTCTTCGCTGGCCGCTTCGGCAGCCACGGCTGGAGCTGCGTCCAGTGGCTCGCGCAGTTCACGCACACGTTCTTCACGCTCGCCACGCGGCTTGCGGTCTTCACGAGGGGCGCGTGGGGTACGTGGTGCGCGCTCTTCACGCGGTGCACGTTCTTCACGGGCTACGGCTGGGGTTTCTTCGCGGGCTTCGCGAGGTGCACGCTCTTCACGTGGCGCGCGTTCTTCACGCGGAGCACGTTCCTCGCGAGGCTTGCGCTCTTCATCACGGCGACCGTTGCGGTTACGGCTTTGCTGACGACCGTTGCGACGTTCTTCGTTACGGGCCGGGCGCTCGGTGGCAGGTTTTTCAACCACTACCGGAGCAACTGGCTCTTCCTTGGTGGCGAACAGGCTGACCAGCGACTTCACCAGGCCTTTGAACAGGCTTGGCTCAGGCAGGGCGGCCGGCGCGGCAACCGGGGCGGCTACTTCGGCAGGTACCGGTGCGTTGGCACGGGCCGGTGCGGTCTTCACGGCAGCTTCCTGGCGAACCAGGGTGCGGGTTGCGGCAGCTGGCTGGACTTCTTCCACTTCAGCCGCGGCAGCAGCGATTTCGTAGCTGGACTGGCCGCTGTGTGCTTCCGGGCTGTCATCACGCAGGCGCTGCACTTCGAAGTGCGGCGTTTCGAGGTGATCGTTCGGCAGGATGACGATACGGGCACGGGTACGCAGTTCGATCTTGGTGATCGAGTTGCGTTTTTCGTTGAGCAGGAAAGCTGCAACCGGGATCGGCACTTGCGCGCGGACTTCGGCGGTGCGGTCTTTCAGGGCTTCTTCTTCGATCAGGCGCAGGATCGCCAGGGACAGCGATTCA
>Ga0153931_100342_pt1 | contig 12952 bp, 13 predicted proteins | sample TSNJ015MetaG_FD_104730 | JGI IMG/M metagenome (GOLD analysis project Ga0153931, IMG submission 104730) | Attine ant fungus gardens microbial communities from New Jersey, USA - TSNJ015 MetaG | ecosystem: Host-associated > Fungi > Mycelium > Unclassified | place: USA: New Jersey, Wharton State...
CACATCCACAATCGCTGCGCCTGACACACCGCCTTCGCGAGCAAGCCCGCCCCCACAATTTCGGCGGCGTTCACAGATTTGGGGCACGGCGAAGCTCCTATGCGGTTATTTTTTGCCGGGGAGGACGCTGGCCAGCACCTGCTTGGCGGCTTGCACGATCACGCCCGCCTCGTCCGGGTCGCCCTTGAGCAGGGTCGTGGCAAATTTCTTCGCCTGTTGGAGCGTGATGTGCGGCGGCAACGGCGGTACGTTGGGATCGGTCTTGAACTCGATCAGCACCGGCACCTCCGAAGCCAATGCCTGCTCCCAGGCGGCGGCAACGTCCTCTTCGCGGTCGACGAAAATCCCTTTCAGGCCGATGGAAATGGCGAACAGGTGATACGGCACGTCGGGGATGCTTTGCGAGGCTTCGAACTTCGGATCGCCCTCCATCACCCGCTGTTCCCAAGTGACCTGATTCAGATCCTCGTTGTTGAACACCGCGCAGATCCACTTCGGACTGTCCCACTGGCGCCAGTATTTGGCGACGGTGATCAGCTCGGCCATGTTGTTCATCTGCATCGCGCCATCCCCCACCAGGGCAATCACCGCGCGCTCGGGATGGGCGAACTTGGCGGCAATCGCGTACGGCACGGCAGCCCCCATCGAAGCCAGTCCGCCGGACAGCGAACACTGCATGCCCCGGCGAATTTTCAGGTCACGGGCGTACCAGTTGGCGCAGGAGCCCGAATCGCTGGTGATGATTGCCTGATCCGGCAGGCGCGGTGACAGTTCATAGACCACCCGCTGTGGATTGATCGGTGTGGCTTTGGCCATAGCACGCTTTTCCAGGGTCTTTTCCCAGCTGCCGCGCCAGCCTTCGATCTTTTTGCGCCACTTGCGCGAGGTCTTCTGTTCGAGCAACGGCAGCAACGCGGCAAGGGTTTCGGCGGAGTCGCCAACCAGATTGACCTCCATCGGATAACGCAGGCTGAGCATGTCGGGTTGCAGGTCGATCTGCACGCCGCGCGCCTGACCTTCCTTGGGCAGGAATTCGGCATAGGGGAAACCCGAGCCAATCATCAGCAAGGTGTCGCATTCATTCATCATCTTGTAGCTCGGTTCGGTGCCCAGCAGACCAATGCTGCCGGTGACCCACGGCAAATCGTCCGGCAGCGCAGCCTTGCCGAGCAACGCCTTGGCGACGCCAGCACCGAGTTTTTCCGCGATGGCGATCACTTCATCCGTCGCCTGCAACGCGCCGGCGCCGACCAGGACCGCAACCTTTTCACCACTGTTCAGAACGTCGGCGGCGCGCTGCAGATCCGCCTCGTAGGGCAGCACTTTCGGCTTGGTGTAACCGACGCCAGAGTGCGCGGTGCCATGCGCCCGCGCCGGTGACTCGTACTCAAGATCCTGCAAATCATTGGGCAGGATTATCGCTGTCACCCGCCGCTCGCCAACCGCTGTGCGCACGGCGCGGTCGAGCAGATGTCGTACTTGCGACGGCGCCGACGCCTGCTGCACAAAAGCCCCGGCCACATCCTTGAACATCGAGACCAGGTCCAGCTCCTGCTGGTAATGGCTGCCAAGTGCGGTGCGCGCCTGCTGACCAACAATCGCCAGCACCGGTTGGTGATCCATGCGGGCGTCGTACAGCCCGGTAATCAAGTGCGTAGCGCCGGGGCCTGAAGTGGCAATGCACACACCTAGTTCGCCCGTGAACTTGGCATGGGCCGAAGCCATGAACGCGGCCATTTCTTCGTGCCGGGCCTGAACGAATTCGATCTTGCCATTGGCTCGGGCGAGCGCGCCGAACACGCCATTGATGCCGTCTCCCGGATAACCAAAAATCCGCGTGACGCCCCATTGGCTGAGCCGCTCAACCAGAAAATCTCCCACTGTCGTCGTCATCTCGTTCCTCGCCTGTCACCGATGCATGAAGCCTTCCCGGCGAAACATCCGCCGGGAAGTACAAGGGTCTGGACAGCCGGGAAGAGCGCGAAGTTTCGATTGTTTTTGCCATTAGCCAGTGGCGACGGGTACAACCTGCGACCACTCGGCCTCATCGATTTGGGCAAGGCTCAGGTGCGCCGTCTCCTTCAGAAGTAACGAGCACAGCGCCACGATACCCAGCGCAACCGCGCCGTAAACCGCCACCCCGAACGCGTTGTGGTTGTTCGCGATTAAGATCGCCGTCGCTGCACTGGAAGCGGTCCCGCCGCCCAGCGCCGCACCGATCTGGTACGCCGCCGACATCCCCGAATAGCGCATGTGCCGCGGAAACTGTTCAGCCAGAAACGCCGGAATAGGCCCCTGCGTCGCGCCCATGAACGCACCGATGGCGATATAGGCAGCGGTAGAAATCAGCAGACTCTTGAGGCCGACCAGCGGGAAAAACGCAAAGAAGCCGAGAGCCATGATCACCGCGCCGAGGATCATCACCTGGCGGCGGCCGATCCGGTCGGACAGCAAGGCAAACAACGGCGCGGTGATCACGATGGCGATCGACAGCGACAAGTCGAATACCAGCGCATCGGTACTGCCATAGCCCAATTGCGTGGCATACGACAGAAAGAACGTGCTGCCGATGTAGGCGATGGTCACGTAGCCGAAAGCGATGCCGGTGCACAACAGCATGGCTCTGGGCCGCGCACGCAGCGCTTCAAGCAGCGGCATGCGCACGTGGGCCTGCGGTTCGGCGGGTTGTTCAAGCGGTTTGTGCAGGCGCGCATACAGACCGATCAGCACCAGCACGCCACCGAGCCAGAATGGAATGCGCCAGGCAAATCCGGCCAGGTCATCGTGTGATGCGACACTGACAATCGCGAACACCCCGGCACCGAGAATCCCGCCGATACCGATGCCCATGCTGGTGAAACTGCCCCACAGCCCACGTCGCCCGGGCGGCGCCGACTCGATGCCGAACAGCGCCGCACCGCCCCACTCGCCACCGGCGGCGAAACCCTGCACCAGTCTGAGCAGCACCAGCAACACCGGCGCGCCCGCACCAAGGGTTGCATAGCCCGGCAGGCACCCGATCAACAGCGTGCTCAGGCCCATCAACAGCAGCGTGATCACCAGCATTTTCTGCCGGCCGAGTTTGTCACCGTAATGCCCGAACACCATGCCGCCAAGGGGCCGGGCGAAGAACCCGGCGCCAAAGGCGCCGAAGGCCACCAGGGTCGCGGTCAGTGGAGCCATCTGCGGAAAAAACACTTGGGGAAACACCAGCGCGGCGGCGGTGCCGTATATCACGAAGTCATAGAACTCCAGGGCGGTGCCCATGCCGGAGACGAAAAACGTCCTCAGCGCTGACGGGGAACCGCTCTTGCGATCAATCTCGGTAGCCATGTGCATTGCTCGTTTTGTTTTTATTGGAGGCCGCGATTCAGAAACGCAGATAGCCGTTTCGGGCGAGCTGTTTGGGGTTGCCGGCGGCGTATTCGAGGACGCTGTTCTCGGTGTCGATGCCGATGGTCAGCAGAGTCTCCCAGCGTTCGGTCGCCGGCATGCTCAGATCCGGGTGGAAGCAGATCGGCGCGTCTTCACCCGCCTCGCCACACATGGCGTCTGCCCGATGGCTCAGGTTGCCACTGGCCATGTTTTGCAGCGCCGCGTTGACGTGATCGAAACGCGCGTACGTCGTCGAGGCATCCGGTGTGCGCTCGCCGAGGCTCAGTTCGGGATCGAGGAAGTGGTTGGTGTGGGTGATCCAGCCCTCGGCATCGGGCCGCACCACTGCGGTGAATGCTGGCGACATTTCAATGCTCACCGCACGCGGGCTTGAGTCCTCGCGGGAGAACACGGTCAGCACCGTGGAGGCGCTGACCCGCGCTGAACGCGCCAGCGCAATCGCTTCGTCAACGCTGCTGGCTTCTTCAAGGATGCGCCGGGCAATCGCATGCACCGGCACCCCGGCAGATCCATTGTCACTGACGTGATGCAGAATGTTGAAGTGCAAGCCCAGCCCGGCGCTGTTGACGCCGATCTTGCCGAGCATGCCGAACTCGGTGAACAGCTTGACCGTCATGCCTGCGGCCGTGGTCAGTTGCAGAATCAGCCCGTTGGGCACCAGCGAATCGTGCCAGTCCCAGGTCTGGATGCTGCGCGGCGCCAGTGCGCCGTTGGGGGCGAACACGGCGGTCGAGCACTCGCCTTCGGTGGACGCCGGCATCACGGCGAGAATCTCGGTACGAGCATTCAGACTGGCGAGCTGCCAAAGCGGCACCCCGGCACCTTCAGCAGTGGCGACGAGCTCTTCGGCGAGGCTCGGGCACCAGCCTTGGAGGGTTTGCAGACTGGCTTCACCGATGGCCTGCACCTGTGCCAGAGGAACACCGACCTGATTGAAGAAATCCAGATAGAGCGCCACCGTCTGGCGGATCTGCGCGGCCCAGGTGGTGCCAATCTGCTGCCCGCGAATCTGCGGATCCCGGGTGTCGGTGACGAAGCAATGAACATTCACGAAAAGATTTCCTTGTTGTCGTTTTGAAGGGCTGCCGTCACGGTTTACGGCGGTAGATTTCGCGACCGGCGAACCAGGTGTTGAGCACCTGGGTGTCGCGCAGAACGGCGGGCTCGACCGTGAACACATCGCGGTCGAGGACGATCATGTCGGCCTGCTTGCCGGGCTTGAGCGAACCGATCTGGTCTTCAAGGCGCAGCACCTTGGCCGCGTTGAGGGTGTAGGCCTGGAACATGACCTGACGGTCGATGTCTTCGGCGGCGTTGAGCACGCCTTTCGGGCCTTTACGGCTGACGGCCTGATAGATCGCCTTCCACGGCTCCGGGGTGGTGATCGGCCAGTCGCTGGCACCGGCGATGGTCGCGCTGTTCTTCAACAGCGAGCGCGCCGGATAGGTGTACATGAAGGCCATCGCGCTGACGTAAGGCTTGACCAGGTCCATGCTCGACTCGTCGGCGGCAGCCCAGAACATCTGCATCGAGGCGATGACATTCAGCGCCTTGAAACGAGCGAACTCCTTGGGGTTGACCATTTGCAGGTGAGTAATCGAATGGGCGATGCCACTCTGACGATCCTTGCGCGCCTGCTCGATGCCGTTAAGCGACTCACGCACCGCGCGGTCACCGATGGCGTGGATGTGCACCAGCCAGCCACGGGCATCGGCAGCGCTGACCAGCTCGCCGAAGTGCGCCGGGTCGATCAGCAGCTCACCGGTCTTTTTCGAGTTGCGGTACGGCTCGAGCATCGCCGCGCTTTGCGCCGGCACTTCGGCCACGCCGTCAGCGAAAATCTTGATCCCCGGCAAGGTCAGATTGCTGACTCCGAGGAACTGTTGGCGCACCTTGTCGAGCTCATCGAGGTCGGCCGGTCTGGCCTTGGAATCCGCCATCAACAGCGCCGCGACGTGGGCGGTGAGTTCGCCGTTTTCCGAGAGTTTTTTGTAGGTCGGCAACACACCGAGCGAGGTGTTGGTAACGTCACTGCCCGGGACTTCGTTGGCGAGCGGGTCCATCCATCCGGTGATCCCCAGGCTCTTGTAGTAGTTCAACGCCGCGCGCCCAGCGGCCAGCAAGGTGTCAGCGGTCGGCGGCGGCAGCAAGGCCTGCACCGGGTACAGTCCGGCATCGACGAGGAAGCCATCCGGGCTGCCGTCGGAGTGATGGCCGATGGTTGCCTGCTCTTCGCCCTTGAGCGTTTTAACTTTCTCTGCCGTGACGCCGGCGCGTTCAAGCATCGCCCGATTGGCCCAGCCGGTGTGCAGATCCCAGCCCAGCAGGAGGATCGGCTGGTTCGCCCATTCGCCCTGATTGAAACGCTGCTCGAGGGCGGCGATATCGCTCCAGTAGGTCGACGGCAACCCGCCGACATTGAGGAAATCCCCACGCTGCGCCTTGCCGTCCTGACGCCATTGGCGCAGGCGTTGTTCCAGTTGATCAAGCGGCAACAGTTGCCCGTCGAGGTTGGCCTGCAACATCTGCAGACCGCCCTTGATCGTGTGGGAATGCGAGTCGATGAATCCCGGCATCAGCACTTTGCCGTGCAGGTCGATCACTTGCGTGGCCAGCGTCTTCAGGCGCATCACCTGCGCATCCGTGCCCACGGCGAGGATCTTGCCGTTCTCCACCGCGACCGCTTGCTGCAAGGGCTGGCCGGGTTCGGCGGTGTAGACCTTGGCGTCGTGCAGGATCAGATCGGCGGACGCCAGACTTTCCAGTGAGGCACAGGCCAGTGCCGACGACACCATCAGGGTCAGTAGCTGCTTCATGAGGCTTCTCGTTATTTTTGTTAGGCTGCGAGCAAGCCTATCCAAGCCTTGGCGATAACTGAATGCCACCTCGCGCACAACTTCTGTGCCCAGCAGGAATAGATCAATGGACAAGATGAGTGCCCTGACGATGTTCGTCGCCACCGCCGAACACGGCAATTTCAGCCGCGCCGCCGAGGTGCTCGGCAAGACTCCGTCGGCCCTGACCAAAGCCGTGGCGCAACTGGAAGAAGAGCTCGGCACGCGGCTGTTCGACCGGACGACCAGACGCATGGCGTTGACCGAGGCCGGACGGATTTATCTGGATGGCGCGCGGCAGGCGCTGATGCAACTGCAACTGGCCTGCGAGGGTGTCGAACAGCTCAGGCACGAATTGGGCGGCGGCCTGCGCATCACCGCACCGCCCTCCTTCGCCCCGGCGTTTCTCAACGACGTCTGCTGCCGCTTTCTCGACGCCCACCCGCAGGTGCATCTGGAAGTCGACTTGAGTGACAGCTATGACGATCCGGTGGATGGCGGTTACGATCTGGCGCTGCGTGACGGCCCGATCGATCTGCCGGGCGTGATCGCCCAACCCATCGTCGAGAATCGGGTGGTGCTGTGCGCCAGCCCGGCGTACCTGGCGCGCAAGGGTCAGGAGGTGTCACTGGACAACTATCAGCAGCACGACTGGCTGATCTTTCGTCACCCGCTGCTCAACCGGCATTTCTGGTGGGTCAAGCAAGGTGACCGGAGGATTCGCCTGACCCAGCCGAGTCCACGCGTGGCCAGCGACAACTACGACTTCCTGCTGGCCTGCCTGCTGAAGGGCCAGGGCCTGCAGTTTCTGCCGCAATGGAGCGCCGCGCCGTATCTGGCTAGCGGCGAACTGGTGGAAGTGATGCCCGAATACTGGCGCGAGCCAAGCGCATTCGGCCCGTGGATTTACGTGTTGTATCTGGCCCACCGGCGCAACACGCGCAAGGTCAAAGTGTTTATCGAATTCTTGAAGGCGCACTGGCGCCCACTGTCACAAGGGACGAATGAAAATGGATCTGCCACAGACATGGCGCCAGCGTTTCGCTGACACCCGCTACGAACAGCAAACCATCGGCGAATCCCGCGCCGATGTGTTCCGCCTGACGCCCGCCGGCTCAGCGCCGCTGTTCGTCAAATCAGAGCCGCGAATCAGCTTCTCCGAATTGCCTGGCGAAGTGCAGCGCCTGCGCTGGCTGGCGGAGCAGGATCTGCCAGCGGCGCGCGTGCTCGACAGCGTCGAAGAAAGCGAGCGCTTCTGGTTGCTGATGACCGCTGTACCGGGACGCGACCTCGCCAGCAGCGAACATCTCACGCCGCAGCAAATCGTCTCGCTGGCGGCGAATGCCTTGCGCACGCTGCATGCAATCGACATTGAAGACTGCCCATTCGATCATCGCCTCGACGCGAAAATCGCCCTGGCCCGAGAGCACCTGTTGGCCGGTTTGATCGACGAAGAGGATTTCGACGACTCGCGCCTCGGCCAAAGCGCCGAAGCGCTGTTCGAGCAGATGCTGGCCGCACGCCCGGACAGCGAAGACCTGGTGGTGACTCACGGCGACGCGTGCCTGCCCAACCTGCTCGTCGACCACGGACGCTTCAGCGGTTTCGTCGACTGCGGGGGGCTGGGCGTTTCCGACCGTTTCCAGGACCTTGCACTGACAGCCCACAGCATCGCCTACAACCTCGGCGAGCAATGGGTGCCGGCATTTTTCGAGGCTTATGGGGTGCAACCGGATCTGCAGAAAATCGCCTTCTATCAGTTGCTCGACGAGTTTTTCTGAGACACGCATCAACGATGCGGATGCACCGTCAGCGCCACCAGTTTGATCACAATCGGCCGCACCACGAGGATGCACAGAAAGGCCACCGGCATTGCCAGCTTGTAAGCGTGCAACGCATTACTCAGGTAGTCGTTATCAATCCCGGAATTGGCGGCGGTGATCACCAGCGACATCAGGAACGCCATGATCGTCGCCATGTACAACGCAAACACATAGGGCGTCGCTCGCGGCGACAGCTTGCGCCGACCGAGATACAAGGCATCGGTGGTGGTTCTTTGATTCATAGGGCTTTTCCATCCATTGACAGGGAGTCGGCACCTTAGCAAAGCCCCCCTGCGCGCAACTAGACGGCCCGGCACAGGTACTTTATAAAGCACAACTTACGAATCAAACCCACGCGGCGGGACACGGATGAATCTGTTGGCGGCGATTGCCAGTTTTATCAAAGTGGTCGAAGCAGGCTCCATCGTCGGCGCCGCCAAGACGCTGGGTGTCAGTGCGGCCGCGGTGAGCCAGACCCTTAATCGCCTCGAAACGCACCTCGGTGTTCGACTGCTGCAGCGCACCACCCGCCGCATGGCCCTCACCGAAAATGGTGCACTGTATTACGAAAAGGTGCGACGCATCGCGGCTGATCTGGAGTCGGCGCAAAGTGCGATCGTCAGCGATGAAAGCGAACTGCAAGGGCGTTTGAGCATCGCCTCCACCAGCGCATTCGGTCGCCACGTCCTGGCGCCGTTGCTCGCCAGTTTCGCCGCGCTGCATCCGCGCCTGCTGGTCGAGCTGTCGACCACCAACGGCAAGATCAATCACATCCAGGACGGCATCGACCTGAGCCTGCGGATCAAGCCGCAACTGGAAGACGGCATCGTCGCGCGCCGGATTGTTTCCCTGCCCTTCGTCTTCTGCGCCGCTCCCGCCTACCTCGAACGCGCTGGCGTGCCGCAATCACCGCAAGACCTGCAACACCATGCCTGCCTCGCTTTTCGCTATCCACTGGATGGCCGCTTTCTGCGCTGGGGCCTCATCCGCGACGGTCAGCGCTACGACGCACCGATCAATGCCACCGCCATCAGCGACGACATTGATGCGCTGGCGCAAATGGCAGTCCACGGCGCGGGCATCACGCGCCTGGCCGAATTCGTCGCCGCGCCCTATCTTGAAAGCGGTCAACTGGTGCCACTGTTTGAAAATCTCCAGGGGGACGCTCACGCTTATGTCGAACCGATGGACATCTACGCCTGCGTGCAGGAGCGAGCGGCGATGACGCCCAAGGTCAGAGCCTTCATGGATTATTTGACGGAACACTTGAAGAGGCGCTGGCCGATCGAAGATGCTTTGGCTCCGTCGTTTCACGCGCCCACTGAAAAGGATTTGCAGTGAACACTCCCCGCTACGCAAAAGGCTATGGTCAGCCCCCCGTATATCTGGCATCGATCAACTCGACTGATTCGATGACCGGCAATCTGGTTTTCGCCGGCGCTGCGGCCGGAAAAATCCACATGGCGTTCACTTCACACGTCGAACTGATACGCCTGCTCAACGCACTAATGCTTGCGCGTGTACCTTTTGCTGTCGGAGGAATGTGCCCGGGTCCTGCGGAGGAAGCAGGTTTGCTGATCACCAACGGAGAGCTTGCAGGAAATTATATCGAGCTGTCCTGGACTGGCCCGCAGGAATGGGTTCTACGCCAGATGACTAACCGCTGTGACCAATGGCAGTTGGAACCTGAGGTCAGCAAGATTGCCAACACGTCATTCGATCCGGAATCGCTATCAGCCGTTCTCCTGCCGCCGTGTCGATCTGCTTAACTGAAACATTGCAACTCCCCACCACAGGAGATCGGCAATGCAGCTCACAACCCCGTTTGCGGTGTTATTGATGACGACCAGCCTCGCCGGTTGCGCCGGGTCAGCTGGCTCCAGCGTGTACCTCCCGCTGACCGCCACCCGGCAGAACACCGGGCAGATCGGCAATGTCACGTTGGCCGACTGGGGCCAGCGGACCAATTTCAATTTCTTCATCAGCGGCGCGCCGAGCGGTACCTCACTGCCCTTGCGCCTTTATGCCTTCATCAACAAGGGCAGTTGCCAGCAACCCGGAGCGGTGGCCTATGCGTTGAACGACAGGGTCAATACCGAACGACAGGCGATTCGTGGCTGGACGTTTTCCCGGAGCGCGCCGGTGGCCCTGTCGCCGTTGCTGTCCGGCGATTACTCCGTGGTAGTGCGCACGGCGGCGACCGATGGCAGCGTGGATATTTTTTGCGCGGATCTGCGTCAGGGCAGCATCACTAAATAGCGCCGGGCGAATCATCAGTCCCTTGAAACTGCCGGCTACAGGCGCTCATCTGCTGGGTGATCCACTCGCGGAAAACCATGGCATTGGTGCTCTGCTCAAAGGGTTGCGGCGATAACAGGCAATAACTCGAGCCGTCGCGAATGAAGCCAAATGGCGCGATCAATTGGCCGGATTTGAGCTCGTCCTGAACCATCAGAAACGACGCCATGGCGATCCCTTGCCCCGCTAACGCCGCTTGAATGCACAGATAGAAGTGTTCGTAGTCGACCCGACTGACCTGCACCGTGGTCATGTCGGCCAGTCGAAGCCAGTTATCCCACGCCTGTGGGCGCGTCTTGCTGCGCAGCATGCAGGCACCGCGCAAATGATCGCTTGCAGGACGACTGGACGGTACGCAGACCGGGCCGATCCACTCCTCACAAAGGGTCACCCCATGCACGGTCTCGTCCCAATGAAAATCGTCGCGCCGGATCGCCAGATCCACCCCTGAACGAGCGAAGTCGATCGGTCCGCCGGCCGTCAGCAATTGCACCTGCAACTGTGGATGCGCGCTGTGGAAGTCAGGCAAACGCGGGATCAACCACTTCATGGCGATGGTTGGCTCGCAGGACACCACCAGTACATCGTCGTGGACTTCGCGTTGCAGACGATAAACAGCGCTTTCCAACTGCTCGAACATCGGCGCGGTGACATTGAACAGCAAGCGCCCGGCGTGGTTGAGAAAGATCGCCCGATTGCGCCGCTCGAACAATTCCACGCCAATCGCCTCCTCCAGCAAGCGCACCTGGCGGCTGACCGCACCGTGGGTAACGTGCAGAAGCTCGGCAGCTTTTACAAAACTCTGGGTCTGGGCGGCGGTATTGAAGAAGCGAAAGGCAGCCAATGGAGGAAGGTTCATATAGGCGATGATTTCTCACAGATTTTCGCGACTATAAATCGTTTTTTTTGCCGAAGACACTTCTCCATCATGGCGCCGCTCGCAGACGCTGGAGCAGATTCGCATCAATGACTGTTGGTCGTTGGTACAGATCGAAGCTCGACATCTGTGAATTCGAGTAGCGCAAATATCGTCATGGAGAGAGCAGGAATGAACGAGTTGTTTCTGGTAATTGCGATCACCATCCTGGCCGTGATCAGTCCCGGGCCGGACTTTGCCATGGTCACCCGCAACAGTTACGCCTACGGGCGGCGCAGTGGTTTGCTGGCTGCGCTGGGCATCGCCTGTGGCGTGCAGGTTCATGTGTTCTACACCGTGTTCGGGGTGGCGCTGATCATTACTCAATCACCGGTACTGTTCTGGATGATGAAGCTGCTGGGTGCCGGTTACCTGGTCTATCTGGGCATCAAATCCTTCACCAATAAATCTGTACTGACATTTGCCGATGCGAGCGCTTCGGCACCCAGTGTCTGGAAGGTGTTCTGCTCAGGCTTTCTGACCAATGCACTGAATCCGAAAACCATGCTGTTCGTGGTGGCGGCGTACAGCCAGGTGGTGGAGCCAGGCAGTTCCCTGACAGCAAACTTCGCCTATGGCTTGTTCATGTCGTTCACTCACTTGGCGTGGTTCAGCCTGGTTGCACTGTTTTTTTCAACGGATCGATTACGCCGCCGGATGCTGGAAAAACAGCGGCTCATCGACAAGGTGATTGGTACGGCACTGATTGGTCTGGCGGCGTGTTTGATGATTCCCGGGGTTGCACAGTCCTGAGGTAGAGCGTTTATGCTGTCGAGTCTGATACCTGTCGAGGTATCCCACGGCACACCCACGATGAGGCCCATTTCATGAGTAAAGCGCCCTACGTACCGCCCAAGGTCTGGAAACACGAAGCGCCGTCCGGCGGCCAGTTCGCCAACATCAACCGCCCGATTGCCGGGCCGACCCATGAAAAGACGTTGCCGGTGGGCAAGCATCCGTTGCAGCTGTATTCGCTGGCGACGCCCAACGGCGTGAAGGTGACCATCCTCCTGGAAGAATTGCTCGCACTGGGGCATACCGGTGCCGAGTACGATGCGTGGCTGATCCGCATCAACGAGGGGGATCAGTTCTCCAGCGGTTTTGTCGAGATCAATCCGAACTCGAAGATTCCAGCGCTGCTCGACCGCAGCACACAGCCGCCGACTCGGGTATTCGAATCCGGTTCGATCCTGCTGTATCTGGCGGAAAAATTCGGCGCCTTCCTGCCGAAAGATCCCGCCGGTCGCACGGAAACCCTGAACTGGCTGTTCTGGCAAATGGGCGCGGCGCCTTATCTGGGCGGCGGCTTCGGGCACTTCTATGCGTATGCGCCGGAGAAGCTCGAATACCCGATCAACCGCTTCACCATGGAAGCCAAGCGTCAGCTTGATGTGCTTGACCGGCGCCTTGGCGAGAGCCGCTACCTGGCCGGCGACAGCTACACCATCGCCGACATCGCGGTCTGGCCGTGGTACGGGCAACTGGTGCGCAATAACGTGTATTCGGCGGCTGAATTTCTATCGGCCCACGAATACACCCACGTGCAGCGCTGGGCCGAAGAAATTGCTCAACGCCCTGCGGTGATTCGTGGCCAGCGCGTCAATCGCACCTGGGGTGACGAGGCCAGCCAGGTTCCTGAACGGCATCAGGCCAGCGATCTGGATTGACGCCTTGCTCCCACAGGG
>Ga0153931_100344_pt1 | contig 12883 bp, 14 predicted proteins | sample TSNJ015MetaG_FD_104730 | JGI IMG/M metagenome (GOLD analysis project Ga0153931, IMG submission 104730) | Attine ant fungus gardens microbial communities from New Jersey, USA - TSNJ015 MetaG | ecosystem: Host-associated > Fungi > Mycelium > Unclassified | place: USA: New Jersey, Wharton State...
CAAAACGCGGGTCGCGGTTGGCGACAATGGAGTTCCGATTCGGGTCATCTCAGGTCCTCAGGGGAGCGGATCATGGGGAGAAAGGCCGGCATTTTACATGAACTGCAAGAATTGGCCTCAGTTGGCGACGGCGCGTTTGCGCAGGCGCCAGGCCATGATCAGCCACACCACCGTGACCCCGGCGAATTTCGACACCAACGCCGTGCCCGCCACCGCTGGCGTCAGCGCGCCGATCAGGCCGAAGAAGATAAAAGTATCGAGGGGAATACTCAGCGCCGAACTTATCCACAGGCGATCGTGCAGTGGACGCTTGGTGATGCTGAACACCAGCCAGTCAATGCATTCGGACACCGCAAATGCCGTGGCGCTGGCCAGGGCGATGGACGGGTCGGAAGTGATATACGACAGCACCAGCGCCGCCAGCATGGCGAGTATCGCGCCATGGCCGAAGCGGGTTTGCACCATGTCGCGCAGGATAAACACCAGGCCACCCCAGGCGGACCAGATGACGTCCAGGTGCGGAGCGGTGGAGAAGGCGAAGTTGATCAGCACGACGCTGCTGATGTAGGCGATCAGGAAGAGCATGGAGATGGACCTGTGGGTAAGGCGCACAGGGTAATGCACCACAACCCTCGTGGCGAGCGGGGCTGGCAGTGGCAAGCGGCCTTGTCGAGGCGGGGGGCTTGCCCCGCGTTGGGTTGCGCAGCGGCCCCACCAAGAACGCCGCGTTTTGTCAGGCAAACCGTGGCGCCAGTTTTAGGGCCGCTTCGGAGCCCAACGCGGGGCAAGCCCGCTCGCCACAACAAGCCAGCTCCCACATTTTTGAATGTATTCACATATCCATTGTGGGAGCTGGCTTGCCTGCGATAGCGGTAGTTCAGGCGCCGGATTTTCCCGGCATCATCCACACCAACCCACTCGCCTTCGCCCGCTCGTGGCACAACCCCAACACCACCCGGCGTTCGGCATTGTCCATGCGGCTCCAGCGCGTAATCTCATCCACGTTGCGCTGGCAGCCTGTGCAAATATCATCGTCATCCAGCGCGCAAATGCTCACGCAGGGCGAGGCAACAGGGCGTTCAATCGGGTTCATTCTTCCTGCTCAACCAAGTCCCGCGCATAGCGCTGCGCGTTATGCACATAGTGCGCGGCGCTGGCTTCGAGCATGCGCTTCTGCGCTTCGGTCAACTCGCGCACCACTTTGCCCGGCGAGCCCATTACCAGCGAGCCATCGGGAATTTCCTTGCCTTCGCCGATCAGCGAATTGGCGCCAATGATGCAGTGCTTGCCGATTTTGGCGCCGTTGAGGATCACCGCGTTGATGCCAATCAGGCTGTAATCGCCGACGGTGCAGCCATGCAGCATGGCGTTATGGCCAATGGTCACGCCGGTGCCCAGGGTCAGCGGGTAGCCCATGTCGGTGTGCATCACGCTGCCGTCCTGCACGTTGCTGTTCTTGCCGATCAGGATCAGTTCGTTGTCGCCACGCAACACCGCGTTGAACCACACATTGGCGCCCTCCTCCAGCTTGACCTTGCCGACCAGCGTGGCATTGGGCGCCACCCAGCTTTGCGGATGAGTCTCGACGCGGGCGTCGCCCAGGCGGTATTTCATGGTGTGTCCTCACGGAGGTGCCATTCAAGCGATGGCTCAGGTATTGATGAAACTCTTGGGTGGCTGGTGCAGGCTGATCTGCGCGTCGTCATAGAGCAGGTTGATCAGCTCGACAATCATGATTGCCGTCAGCCCCCAGATTTTATATTCGCCAAACCGATAGCTGGGCACATACCAACTGCGGCCCTGGTAATCGATACGGTGGGTATGCTCGCGCGGGTCCTGGCGGAAGAACTCCAGAGGCACGCTGAATACGGCGGCGATCTCGGCATCATTGGCCAGGTATTCAACGTAATCGGGGATAACCCCGACATACGGCGTCACGCGGATACCGTGCAGGGAAATCAGTGGGCTCAACGGGCCGATGACTTCCACCAGACCGGGCGGCAGGCCGATTTCTTCTTCGGCTTCGCGCAGCGCGGTAAAGATCAGGTCCGGGTCTTCGGGGTCACGCCGCCCGCCCGGAAACGCCACTTCGCCGCCGTGGGTCGACAGGCCGCTGGCGCGCAGGGTCAGGATCAGCTCAGGTTCGTCACTGCGGGTAATCGGCACCAACACGGCAGCCTCGGGGAAACGCCCGTCAGTTTCCAGTGTGTGAGGGGTGTGATTGCTTACCCGGCGAAGTAGCTCGTCCAGCATGAGTCATCTCGGTCTGTTGGCTACCTTGCATCATGCACCAAAGCGGGCGGGTGCCCAACCCCAAAACCCGGCACATGTCGCGAAACGACAACTTGCAGGGCCCTGCCCGCCAAGCCAAGATAGGCCCACTCTCCAGGAACCCCAGCATGAACTTCTGCAGCCAGTGCGGTAAACCGGTTACCCAGCGCATTCCCGAAGGCGACACACGCCTGCGCTATGTGTGTGATCACTGCTCGACCATTCACTACCAGAACCCCAATATCGTCGCCGGCACCGTGCCAGTGTGGGGCGATCAAGTGCTGCTGTGCCGTCGCGCTATCGAGCCGCGCCTGGGTTACTGGACCTTGCCCGCAGGCTTTATGGAAAACGGCGAGACCGTGGAACAGGCCGCCATGCGCGAAACCCTGGAAGAAGCCTGCGCCCGCGTGCGCAACATGAGCATCTACACCCTGATCGACGTGCCGCACATCAGCCAGGTGCATATTTTCTACCGTGCCGAACTGGTCGACCTGGACTTTGCCGCAGGCCCCGAAAGCCTTGAGGTGAAACTGTTCGATGAAGCCGATATCCCTTGGTCAGAGCTGGCTTTCCGCACGGTCGGGCGTACCTTAGAATGCTTCTTCGCTGACCGCCGGCAACAACGGTTCCCGGTACGCAGCGAGTCGGTGCCGCCGATGACGCGGCCGGCCAAATAACACCTTCAGGCAGCACCGTCTAACAAGGGAAACCGTTTCAATGCGTTGGTTGCTCGCTTTCATCTGCCTGTCGTTCGCTACCCTGTCCTCGGCCTCCACGGTGGAAATCCTCGGCGGCAAACCTGTCGAGAAAATCCTGGTGCTCAAGTCCGCGCACCAGTTGCAACTGATCAACGACGGCAAACCGCTCAAAACCTACCGTATCTCGCTGGGCAAAAACCCCAAGGGCACCAAGCAGTTCGAGGGTGACCGCCGCACGCCGGAAGGTTTTTACTGGATCGACTGGCGCAAGACCAGCGACCGCTACAACCTGGCCCTGCACATTTCCTACCCCAACATCAGCGACTCTGCCCGCGCGCGCCGCGAAGGCGTGAGACCGGGCAGCATGATCATGATCCACGGCACGCCCGACACCGAAGAATACCCGGAGCAATGGTTCCACACCCTCGACTGGACCGATGGCTGTATCGGCATGCGCAATGTCGACATGCGCGAAGTCTGGAACCTGGTCAAAGACGGCACCATGATCGAGATTCGGCCGTAATTTCGTACCGTTCGTAAAATAATCTGAAAATAATTCCTGCCCCTGGCAGCGCCTGCCGGTGAATACCAGTTCACCGCGCCGGGCTGCACAGTTCTGCGCGCGATAAAGACCTCTCTAATACCACTTGATACCACGCACCCTTAAAGCGCCCTGAAACCGGGTCCTGCACCGTTTTGGCTGCATTGACATGGTATTTAAGTGGTATTAATTTCCGGCCATTACCGGGCGACAACACTCCAATAACCGCATCGGAAACTTCACAGATGAATCCCATCCAGACGCTGCGCCCCGACGAGAAACAATCCACGCCGCTGTACCTGCAACTGGCCCGTAACCTTGAAGCGGCGATCCATGCCGGCCAGTGGAAATCCGAGCAGGCCTTGCCGTCGGAACGCGCCCTCAGCGAGCAACTGAGCATCTCGCGGGTGACCGCGCGCAAGGCCTTGGAAGTGTTGTTTGCCCAAGGCCTGATCCGTCGCAGCCAGGGCTCCGGCACCTTTATCACGCCGCGTCTGGAACAACCGCTGTCACGCCTGTCGGGCTTCAGCGAAATGCTGCGCCTGAAAGGTTTTGTACCCACTTCGCAGTGGCTGGAACGCGACATCACCCCGCCGACCCACGAAGAGCTGATTCGCCTGGGCCTGTCGCCGACCGACAAAGTCGCGCGCCTCAAACGCCTGCGTAAGGCCGACGACACGGTGATGGCAATTGAAATGACCGCCATGCCCGCCTCGGTGCTGCCGCATCCGCAGGCCATCGGCAATTCGCTGTACGAGTACCTGGAAAGCATCGGCAAGCCCATCGTGCGCGCCTTGCAGCATATCCAGGCGATCAACGCCTCGGATGAGTTCGCCAAGCTGGTGGGCATTGCCCCCGGCACCGCCATGCTGCTGATGACGCGGGTCGGCTACACCGCCGACAACACGCCGATTGAAATCACCGACACCTACTGCCGCAACGACTACTACGACTTCGTCGCAGAGCTGCGCCGCCATGACTATTCCGCTGAACTGCGCATTTAGAGAACTGCCCATGTCCGAAGACAACATCCTCACGCCCAGCGGCTGGATTCGCGGCCGCCTGGTGCACGAACACGGCAAAGTGGTCGCCGTCCAAGGCACCCCGTGCGACCCGGCTGACAACGACCTGCCCTACTTGCTGCCGGGTTTCATCGACCTGCATGTGCACGGCGGTGGCGGCAAAGACATCATGGAAGGCGCAGACGCCTTCGCGACCATCACCCGCACCCACGTGCGTTTTGGCACGACGTCGCTGCTGGCCACCACCATGACGGCGCCGGTGAACGAGATCTCCCGCGTGCTCGGCGAGCTTGGCAGCTTCTGCGAGCAGCGCCCGACCGGCAGCGCCCGCGTACTCGGGGTGCACCTGGAAGGCCCCTATATCAATCCGGGCAAACTCGGTGCCCAACCCAACTTCGCCCATACCGCGCTGATGACCGAAGTGGAAGCCTACCTGCGCCTGGCGCCGATCCGGGTGATCACTATCGCCCCGGAAATCGCCGGGCATGACGGCCTGATCCGCGCCCTCAGCCAACGCGGCGTGCGCATGCAGATCGGCCACACATTGGGCAGTTATGAAGAAGGCGTCGCCGCCCTCGCCGCCGGCGCTACCAGCTTCACGCATTTGTACAACGCCATGAGCCCGCTGCATCACCGCGAACCGGGCATCGTCGGCGCCGCCCTGGCCCACGCCAAGTACGCCGAGTTGATCCCCGACTTGCTGCACGTACACCCCGGCGCCATGCGCGTGGCCCTGCGCTCGATCCCGTGCCTGTACTGCGTCACCGATTCCACCGCCGCCGCCGGCATGCCCGACGGCGAATACAAGCTGGGCAGCCACACCGTGACCAAATGCCTGGGCGGCGTGCGCCTGGCCGACGGCACCCTGGCCGGCAGCACGCTGACCATGGACCAGGCGCTGCGCAACCTGGTGAAAATCGGCCTGCCCATCAGCGAAGCCTCACAACGCCTGTCGCAATTTCCTGCGGATTACCTGGGCCTGGAAGAACGCGGCCGCCTGCAACCCGGCAGCTTCGCCGACTGCGTACGCCTGGACCGCTCCCTGCACCTCACCGACGTAATGGTCGAAGGAGAAACCATTGACTTCAAAAATGCTTGAAGAGGCCCTGGCCTCCTGTGATGCCGTGGCCGCGCAACTGCAACGCCTGGACCCGCTGCTGGAGGAAATCGCCGGTCGCCTGCGCCGCCAGCCGCCGCAAGTGGCGATGACCATTGCCCGTGGCAGCTCGGACCACGCCGCGAGCTACTTCGCCTACCTGGCCATGCAGCATGTGGGCATTCCGGTGGCGTCGCTGCCGATGTCAGTGGTGACCCTGTTGCAGGCGCCATTGAAAGTCAGCGGTCAGGTGGCATTCGGTTTCTCGCAGTCGGGGCAAAGCCCGGACCTGGTCAACAGCCTGCGCCTGCTGCGCAAACGCGGTGCCCTGAGCATTTCGCTGGTCAACGCTGAAGAATCGCCACTGGAAGCCGCCTGCGAATTCCACCTGCCGCTGTGCGCCGGGCCGGAACACAGCGTGGCCGCGACCAAAAGCTTCATCGCCACCCTCAGCGCCAGCGCACAGTTGATTGGCCACTGGAACCAGGAAGCCGCCTTGCTGCAAGCCTGCCGCGCGCTGCCCGATGAACTGCGTGCAGCGGCCAAACAGGATTGGAGCAGCGCCATCGAGGCCCTGCGTGGCTGCCAGCAATTGATGGTGATCGGCCGTGGCGCCGGTTTTGCCATCGCCCAGGAAGCCGCGCTCAAGCTCAAGGAAACCTCGGCGATCCAGGCCGAAGCCTTCAGCAGCGCTGAAGTCCGCCACGGGCCGATGGCCTTGATCGACGAAAACTACCCACTGCTGGTATTCGCCCCACGTGGCGCCGAGCAGGCCGGGCTGCTGAGCCTGGCCGCCGACATGCGTCAGCGCGGCGCGCGCGTGCTGCTGGCTGCGCCAGACGATATCGCCGAGCGCGACCTGACCCTGAGCCGCGCCGAACACCCAAGCCTGGACCCGATCCTGGCGATTCAAAGCTTCTACGTAATGGCCGCCGGCCTGGCGCAAGCCCGGGGCATGGACCCCGACCAGCCGCGTCACCTGAGCAAAGTTACCCGCACTCACTGAGTCGATTGTCGTGTTTTCCTGATGAGTACCGTGCCCATGTCCAACAACAATAATGAATTGACCCTCAGCGCCCCACTCAGTGGCCCGGTGCTCGCCCTGGGCGAGGTGCCCGACGAAGTGTTCGCCAGTGGTGCCATGGGTGACGGTATCGCCATCGACCCGCTGAACGATTGCCTGCACGCACCCTGTGACGGGGTGATCATCCATGTCGCGCGCACCGGGCATGCCCTGACGATTCGTGCCGAAAACGGCGCCGAGGTGCTGATGCACGTGGGCATCGACACGGTGGAACTCAATGGCGAAGGGTTTGCGCTGCTGGTCAAGGAAGGCGCACGGGTGAACAAGGGCCAGGCGCTGGTGCAGTTTGATCTGGACCGCATTGCGCGCCAGTGCAAAAGCCTGGTCAGCCTGATTATCCTGACCAATGGCGAGCGTTTTGAGCTGCGGCCGGTGGCAGGAAAAATCACCCAGGTCGGTGAGCCGTTGCTACACATCGTCACGCGCTCAGCGACCACCCAGCAGGCGGTTGTGGATAACTCGGTCACCGAAGTCCGCGCCTGCGTGCGCATTACACACCGGGGCGGTTTGCATGCGCGCCCTGCCGCATTGATCCGCAAAACCGCACAGGGTTTCAGCAGCCACGCGCACTTGCACTTCGCGGGCAAGTCAGCGCCGTGCGACAGCCTGATTGGCTTGATGGGGCTGGGGATCGGTGAAGGCGACGAAGTGCGCGTCACTTGCCGCGGCAAGGATTGCGAGGCGGCGTTGCAGGCGTTGGTGGCGGCGCTGTCGGTGGCGGTCAGCGAAGAACACCACGCGCCCGTGGCGGTCGCCCCACGCAAGGCGAACACCGAAGCCGGTGTGTTGCAAGGCGTGTGCGCGGCACCCGGCCTGGTCTGCGGGCCGCTGTTGCGTCTCACCGGTATAGAACTGCCGGCCGACACCGGCAATCACTCGGCCGATGAACAACTGCAACGTTTGGACACGGCCCTTGAGCAAGTGCGTGGCGAGATCCGCACGACCCTGGACCACGCCCGCCAACGCAAAAACGTCGAAGAAGAAGAGATCTTCGCCGCCCACCTCGCCCTGCTGGAAGACCCGGCCCTGCTGGACGCGGCCACCGCGGCCATCGAACAAGGCAGCGCCGCCACCCACGCCTGGCGCGATGCAATCCAGGCGCAATGCGCGGTGTTGCTGGCGTTGGGCAAACCGCTGTTCGCCGAGCGCGCCAACGACCTGCGCGACTTGCAGCAACGCGTGCTGCGTTCACTGCTGGGCGAAACCTGGCATTTCGAATTGCCTGCCGGGGCGATTGTCAGCGCCCACGAGCTGACGCCGTCCGACCTGCTGCAACTGAGTGCGCAACACGCGGCCGGCATCTGCATGGCCGAAGGCGGTGCTACGTCCCACGTGGCCATTTTGGCTCGCGGCAAAGGCTTGCCCTGCGTGGTGGCGCTGGGCGCAGCAGTGCTTGATGTGCCCCAAGGCCAACGCGTGGTGCTCGACGCGGTCAATGGGCGCCTGGAACTGACGCCCAGCGAGGCGCGTCACGCTGAAGTGCACCAGATTCGCGACGCGCAAAAACTGCGCCGCCAGCAGCAACAGACACAAGCACAAGAACCGGCGCACACCCGCGATGGCGTGTGTATTGAAGTGGCCGCCAACGTCGCCTCCAGCGCCGAGGCCCACGTGGCGTTTGAAAACGGCGCCGATGGCGTCGGCCTGCTGCGCACCGAATTCCTCTTCGTCGATCGCCGCACCGCGCCGGATGAACAAGAGCAGCGCCAAGCCTACCAAGCCGTGCTGGATGCCATGGGCGACAAGTCGGTGATCATCCGCACCATCGACGTGGGCGGCGACAAGCAGCTCGACTACCTGCCGCTGCCCGTGGAGGCCAACCCGGTGTTGGGCCTGCGCGGTATCCGCATGGCCCAGGTGCGGCCCGAACTGCTCGACCAGCAACTGCGCGCGCTGCTGCAAGTCAGCCCCCTGGCACGGTGCCGCATTCTGCTGCCGATGGTCAGCGAAGTGGAGGAACTGCTGCAGATCCGCCAGCGCCTGGACGAGTTGTGTGCCGAGTTGGGGCTGACTCAGCGCCCGGAGCTGGGCGTGATGATCGAAGTACCCGCCGCCGCGTTGATGGCCGAGCAGTTGGCCCAGCACGCCGACTTCCTCTCCATCGGCACCAATGACCTGTCCCAGTACACCCTGGCCATGGACCGCGACCACGCCGGCCTCGCCGCGCGGGTCGATGCCTTGCACCCGGCGCTGCTGCGCCTGATCGCGCAAACCTGCGCGGGCGCCGCCAAGCATGGGCGTTGGGTCGGCGTTTGCGGTGCCCTCGCGTCCGATCCGCTGGCCACGCCAGTGCTGGTCGGCCTGGGCGTCAGCGAGCTGTCGGTGAGCCCGCCACAGATCGGAGAAATCAAGGACCGCGTCCGTCACCTGGACGCGGCTCACTGCCGGCAACTGAGCCTTGGCCTGCTCGACCTGAGCAGCGCCAAGGCGGTTCGCCAAGCCTGCCAACACCACTGGCCGCTGAGCTGACAACAACAAGAAAAAGGGAGACACGCCATGTATCAACATTTTATCGAAGGCTTACAACGCCTGGGCCGCGCGCTGATGCTGCCGATCGCGATCCTGCCGATCGCCGGCCTCTTGCTGCGCCTGGGCGACACCGACCTGCTCAACATCGCCGTGATGCACGACGCCGGGCAGGCGATCTTCGCCAACCTCGCACTGATCTTCGCCATCGGAATCGCTGTGGGGTTTGCCCGCGACAATAACGGCACGGCGGGCCTGGCCGGTGCGATTGGTTACCTGGTGATGGTTTCCACGCTCAAGGTGATGGACACCACCATCAACATGGGCATGCTCGCCGGTATCGCCAGCGGCTTGATGGCGGGCGGGCTGTACAACCGCTTCAAGGACATCAAGTTGCCCGAATACCTGGCCTTCTTTGGCGGACGACGTTTTGTGCCGATTGTCACCGGCTTTTCGGCAGTGGCCCTGGGCGTGATCTTTGGCCTGATCTGGCCGCCGATCCAGCACGGCATCAACAGTTTCGGTGTGCTGCTGATGGAAAGCGGCAGCTTTGGCGCCTTCGTGTTCGGCGTGTTCAACCGCCTGCTGATCGTCACCGGCCTGCACCATATCCTCAACAACATGGCGTGGTTCGTGTTCGGCACCTTTACCGACCCGACCACCGGCGCCGTCGTCACGGGCGACCTGACCCGCTACTTTGCCGGCGACCCCAAAGGTGGCCAGTTCATGACCGGCATGTTCCCGGTGATGCTATTCGGCCTGCCCGCCGCGTGCCTGGCGATGTACCGCAACGCCCTGCCGGAACGCCGCAAGGTGATGGGCGGGATTTTCCTGTCGATGGCGCTGACCTCGTTCTTGACCGGCGTGACGGAGCCGATTGAGTTCGCGTTCATGTTCCTCGCGCCGTTTTTGTACCTGATTCACGCGGTACTCACCGGCCTGTCGATGGCCGTGACCAACATGCTGAATATCCACCTCGGCTTTACCTTCTCCGGTGGGTTTATCGACATGGTGCTGGGCTGGGGCAAGTCCACCAACGGCTGGCTGGTGTTCCCGGTCGGCCTGGCGTACGCGGTGATCTACTACAGCGTGTTCAACTACTGCATTCGCCGCTTCAACCTGAAGACGCCGGGGCGTGAAGATATCCAGGTGGTGCAGGCCGAAGCGATGAGTGATAACCAACGGGCCGGCGCCTACATCCGTGCGCTGGGCGGTGCAGCGAATTTGCTGAGTGTCGGCGCCTGCACCACCCGCCTGCGGTTGGACATGGTGGATCGCAACAAAGCAGTGGACGCCGATTTGAAAGCACTTGGCGCCATGGCCGTGGTTCGCCCAGGCAATGGCGGGAGCTTGCAGGTGGTGGTCGGGCCGATGGCCGACAGCATTGCTGACGAGATTCGCTTGGCCATGCCATCGTTTGTTGCCAATGCGCCCGTGGCGGCTGCACCTGTGGATAAGCCGGTTGCGGTGAATGTGCAGGAGGCCGAGAAATGGCTGAAGGCCTTGGGTGGCCGCGAAAATGTACGCCAGCTGGACGCCGTGGCGATGACCCGGTTGCGGGTGGAATTGGGGGATGATTCGGTGTTGTCCGAGACTGATCTGACGGCGCTCGGTTGCCAGGGCGTGAGCCAGTTGGATAGCGGTGTTTGGCACTTGTTGATTGGTGACAAGGCCTCGGGGTTGAGTGAGGCGCTGGAGCGGTTGGTCAGTGGCCGTGAGGTCGGCGCCAGGGTTTAGCGCTGTAGCAGCTGTTCTGGCCTCATCGCGGGCAAGCCCGGCTCCCACATTTGACTGTATTCACAGCTCAAAATGTGGGAGCGGGCTTGCCCGCGATTGAGCCCGACAAGCACCCGATTACTTCGGTTCAGGCACCTCAACTAAATCCAACACCCGATCCACCATCAACTGGATACCCTCCAGCATCCGATGAATTCCCAGCACCGCATCACGCTGCGGGCCGTCGATGTCAAACGCCAGATTGCCCGCCAGTGCTTGCACGGATGCCAAATCCTGGGAGGCATTGGCCAGGAGGGTTTCGCTGTTCAGGTTGGGGAGTACGGTGAAGATTTGATCGGTGGGCTGAGAATCAGATGGAGGATTTGGACTGTCTTTGATCATGGTGTATTTCCTAGTGAGAGTTTAGGAACTACCAACATCACTTGCAGTTGATGGGTGGCAGCTGTGCGCGGGCCTGCAAGACCGAGTCCCACCAGCACCTCGGTAGACCCGAAGGTCTCCCGCACACAGCCGCCATAAATGACGACCATGAAAAAACGCCGCAATTATAAAGGCGCTTAGGAGTAACTGGTGAGGTTTCGGCGGGCTTGCAGTCCCGGTCGCCACATTGGCAGCGACCCGAGAAGATTAGTGAGGCCAGTTCCGAGGGACAACCTGAAAGGCATGTGGGAAAGGTCTGAGGTGCCTGTCCCGACGCCTTCGCGAGCAAGCCCGCTCCCACAGTTTGATCGGTGCCCGACGTGGCAATGCGGTCAAATGTGGGAGCGGGCTTGCTCGCGAAGAGGCCATCACAGCCAACAAAAAACCCGCTGACCAAACTGGCCCAGCGGGTTTCTTGTTTTCACAGCCAGCGCATCAAAAATCCGCCAGCTGCCACACCTCATACGCCGGTGTCTCATACGGGTGACTCAGTTTGAGCGCAGCCACTACAGCCACAATCAATTCATCCGCCACCACCAGCTCAACCTTCCATTCTTCAACCACTTCAACCTGGCCCACCTGCCCGATAAACGGCTGACTGCCGTCCAACGCGCGGAATTGGCCCTGGCCCAGCACTTGCCAGGCGCAGCTGTCGTAGTTGCCGATGCGGCCGCCGCCAGCAGCGAAGACGGCGGTTTTCACCGTCTCCACATGGCTTGCGGGCACAAAGAAAGCGAGCTTGTACACCGCCTTAGTTCACCCACACGCGGGCGTTGCGGAACATGCGCATCCAGGCGCCGTCTTCGTTCCACTCTTCCGGGCGCCACGAGTTCTGCACGGCGCGGAATACACGCTCCGGGTGCGGCATCATGATGGTCACGCGACCGTCGCGGCTGGTCAGGCCGGTGATCCCGCGCGGCGAGCCGTTCGGGTTGGCCGGGTAGCTTTCGGTGACCTTGCCGTGGTTATCGACGAAGCGCATGGCCACGCAGCCGGACAGGTCGGCTTCGAGCAACGCTTCTTCGCTTTCGAACTCGGCATGGCCTTCGCCGTGGGCGATGGCGATTGGCATGCGCGAACCGGCCATGCCTTGCAGGAAGATCGAGTTGGATTCCTGCACCTGCACCATGGCCACACGGGCTTCGAACTGCTCGGAACGGTTACGCACAAAGTGCGGCCAGAACTCGCTGCCGGGATCAGTTCGCTGAGGTTGGACATCATCTGGCAACCGTTGCACACACCCAGGGTGAAGCTGTCGTTGCGCTCGAAGAAGCCTTGGAACGCATCACGCGCACGGCTGTTGAACAGGGCCGACTTGGCCCAGCCTTCACCGGCACCCAGCACGTCACCGTAGGAGAAACCACCGCAGGCGACGAGGCCTTTGAACGCGTTGAGGTCAACGCGACCGGCGAGGATGTCGCTCATGTGCACGTCGATCGCATTGAAGCCGGCGCGGTCGAACGCAGCCGCCATTTCTACCTGGCCGTTGACGCCCTGCTCACGCAGTACCGCAACTTGTGGGCGAATGCCTTTTTTGATGTAAGGCGC
>Ga0153931_100346_pt1 | contig 12779 bp, 14 predicted proteins | sample TSNJ015MetaG_FD_104730 | JGI IMG/M metagenome (GOLD analysis project Ga0153931, IMG submission 104730) | Attine ant fungus gardens microbial communities from New Jersey, USA - TSNJ015 MetaG | ecosystem: Host-associated > Fungi > Mycelium > Unclassified | place: USA: New Jersey, Wharton State...
GGCGTGGGCGATCGAGCCCATGATGTCGTTGCGATACAGGCGCTGGTCGAAGGTTCACCTTCGAACAGCGCCTGTATCGCCACGACATCATGTGCTAGATCGGCCACGCCACCCTGCTGGCCAAGGTCGGCGTGCTGACCGATGCCGAGCGCGACAGCATCATCGACGGCCTGAAGACCATTCAGGGCGAAATCGAGGCCGGCCAGTTCGACTGGCGCGTCGACCTCGAAGACGTGCACATGAACATCGAAGCGCGCCTGACCGATCGCATCGGCATTACCGGCAAGAAACTGCACACCGGGCGCAGCCGTAATGACCAGGTCGCCACCGACATCCGGCTGTGGCTGCGTGATGAAATCGACCTGATCCTGGCCGAGATCACCCGCCTGCAAAAAGGCCTGCTGGAGCAGGCCGAGCGCGAAGCCGCGAGCATAATGCCCGGCTTCACTCACCTGCAAACTGCTCAGCCAGTGACCTTCGGCCACCACATGCTGGCCTGGTTCGAAATGCTCAGCCGCGACTACGAGCGTCTAGTCGACTGCCGCAAGCGCACCAACCGCATGCCACTGGGCAGCGCCGCGCTGGCCGGCACCACCTACCCGATCGACCGCGAATACACCGCGCAACTGTTGGGCTTCGACGCCGTCGGCGGCAACTCGCTGGACAACGTTTCCGATCGCGACTTCGCCATCGAGTTCTGCTCGGCCGCGAGCATCGCGATGATGCACCTGTCGCGTTTCTCCGAAGAGCTTGTGCTGTGGACCAGCGCGCAGTTCCAGTTCATCGATCTGCCGGATCGTTTCTGCACCGGCAGCTCGATCATGCCGCAAAAGAAAAACCCGGACGTGCCGGAACTGGTACGCGGCAAGACCGGCCGTGTGTTCGGTGCGCTGATGGGCCTGCTGACCCTGATGAAAGGCCAGCCATTGGCCTACAACAAGGACAACCAGGAAGACAAAGAGCCGCTGTTCGACGCCGCCGACACCCTCCGCGATTCGCTGCGCGCCTTTGCCGACATGATCCCGGCGATCAAGCCGAAACACGCGATCATGCGCGAAGCGGCGCTGCGCGGTTTCTCCACCGCGACCGACCTGGCGGACTACCTGGTGCGCCGTGGCCTGCCGTTCCGTGACTGCCACGAAATCGTCGGTCACGCGGTGAAGTACGGCGTCGACACCGGCAAGGATCTGGCCGAGATGAGCCTGGAAGAACTGCGTCAGTTCAGCGACCAGATCGAGCAGGACGTGTTCGCCGTGCTGACCCTGGAAGGCTCGGTGAATGCCCGTGACCATATCGGCGGCACTGCGCCGGCGCAGGTCAAGGCCGCCGTGGCTCGCGGTCAGGCCCTCATCGCCAGCCGCTAAAGGTCAAAAGCTTCGCGAGCAGGCTCGCTCCCACAGTCTGGATTTGTTAATACAGTCCAAATGTGGGAGCGGGCTTGCTCGCGAATGCTGACTTCAGAACACTGCAAGACCTACTTCTTCGCTGCGATCATCGCCAAAAACGCCGGCATCGCCAATTCTTTGTCCGCCGCAATCTTCTGCACATGCGGATTCTGCTCAAGCCACTCCAACAGCGCCTTGGCCTTCGGCATCTCTGCCAGCAAATCGATCCCGAACAGTTTCTGCCCGACCGCACACGCCAGCGGCACGCTGTACAAGAAGTACACATCCGCGATGCTCAAACTGTCGCCCGCCACGTACGGGGCGAATTTGCCGTGTCGACCCAGCGCCGCAAAACCCAGCAGCAACTCAGCTTTGGTTTTCTCCTTGATCGCTTCCGGTACCGCCGCGCCAAAGAACGCTTCGCCATAACAGGCGCGGCCCGGCAGCTCGATGTACAACTCGATTTCCTTGGCAATCGCCAGCACCTGCGCCCGCTCGAATGGATCGCTCGGCAGTAGCGGCGTGCCCTTCTGTCTGTTCGAGGTATTCAAGGATGATCGCGGTTTCGTTGATGAAACCCGCCTCGACGCCCAGCACCGGCACTTTGCCGCGCGGACTGATCGCCAATGATTCAGGCGTCGGCGTCGGGTAGAAGGTGACTTCTTTGAACGCCAGGCCCTTTTCCAGCAGCGCCAGCTTGACCATGTTGTAGTAGTTGCTGACAGCGAATCCGTAGAGCTTGAACATCACATAGCCTCCAGGCCGTGCGGGGTGGGCAGTCACTGTTTATAGATCGCCCGCCACGATCCTGCCAGCAGCATCACGCCGCTGAATGCGGGTAAACTGGCGCCTTTCCTTGAGGAGCCTGCCATGAGCGAGCCGACAGACATCGACAACGACGAAGAAGAGTTCACCGAGGCGACGTTGATCGAAGCCATCGAGAACCAGATCGAAAGCGACAACCCGCCAGCGGCCAAGGCGACCTACAACAAGCTGACCCTGGTGGGCGTCGAGCGCGAAGAGATCCTTAATCTGATGGCCCATGTGCTGGCCTACGAGATTGACGCGATGCTCGACGAAGACCGCGCGTTCAATACCGAGTGGTATGAAACTGCGCTGCGTGCGCTGCCAGAGCTGCCACCGGAAAAGCAGTAAACCCCGTTCCTGTAGGAGTGAGCCTGCTCGCGATTGCGTTCTTTCAGCAAAAAATCAGCCGACTGACACGGCGCAATCGCGAGCAGGCTCACTCCTACAATGTTTGTTACGTATCTGCCGCACCATCTCCAGGCCCCTGACTACACTGCACTCCACCTCGAAAGGAAAAACCCGGCCACCGGCACTGGACATGCCGCAAAAGCGGGTTCACCTTAGGGGCGCTGTCGTCCAATTCCTAGAAAGTCTGGAGTCCTTATGTCGCTTACCCCTGAGCTGGTTGCCGAACTGGAAGTCCTCGCACTCTTCAACCTGGACAGTTCCCAGGAAGGTTTGAAAATTCATCAGACCGCTGCCCCGAAACATATCGCCGCCGCCAAACGCCTCTTCGAGAAAGAACTCACCGACCAGCCTGATGGCGGGTATCTGACCAGCCTGGGTCGCGATGCCGCGCAAAATGTGCAAACCGTGCTGACCATTCTGAGAGAGCAGGAAACCGCCTGATTCCCCCCGTCTTTGCCCACGGGAACTCCTGCCACGGGATTTCCGCGGGCCCACCCGGCACCCCGTGCTAAAAATCTGACGTCAAAAAACAAATTCAGCTTAAAAGTCCCGCTGCGCAAAGGCTAAACTGCCTCCCATTCCGAGACCCTCTTCGTCCGAGCCTGCGAGCCGGTTTGAGCTGACATGACGCGCACCCATGAAATCCGCCCCGACCTGGACGAAGGCATCGACCGCAAGGTGCTCAGCCAGCTGCGCGCGCGCTTTCTCAAGCTCAATGAGGGTCGCCTTGGCCGGGCACTCGAAGGTCTGTCGAGCCGCCAGCAAGGCGTGCTGACCCTGCTGCCACTGTTCTTCCACGTCAATCACCCGCTGTTGCCGGGCTACGTTTCCGGCAGCACCCCCGCCGGGCTGTCCAACTATGAGCCGGACGCCAACGCCCTCGCCGAAGCGCAGCGCCTGACCCGCTCGTTCTCCTACAAGCCACGCCACGGCAGCAACCCGCCTCGGCCGATTCACGGACTGTTTTTGATGGGCAGCCTCGGCACCCTGGCCCAGGCCGATCAGAGCGACATGGACGTGTGGGTTTGCCACGCACCGGACCTGAGCGAAAACGAACTCGCCGAACTGCGCAAAAAATGCCAGCTCCTCGAAGCCTGGGCCGCGACCCAAGGCGCCGAGGCGCACTTCTTCCTGATCGATCCGGTGCGCTTCGTCAAAGGCGAACGCGACACCCAGCTCAGCTCCGAAAACTGCGGCAGCACTCAGCACTATCTGTTGCTGGACGAGTTTTATCGCACCGCGATCTGGCTGGCCGGGCGCACACCGATCTGGTGGCTGGTGCCGGTCTACGAAGAAACCGCTTACGACCAGTACACCCACACCTTGCTGTCCAAGCGCTTCATTCGCGCCGACGAGACGCTTGATCTCGGGCATCTGGCGACGATTCCGCCGGGCGAGTTCATCGGCGCCGGCCTGTGGCAATTGTTCAAGGGCATCGAGTCGCCCTACAAGTCGGTGCTCAAGCTGCTGCTGACCGAGGTCTACGCCAGCGAACACCCGAACGTGCGGTGCCTGAGCCTGCGGTACAAGCAGGCCGTGTTCGCCAATCAGCTGGATCTGGATGAGCTGGATCCGTACATGGTGGTGTACCGACGCATCGAGGAATACCTCAGCGCCCGCAACGAACCGGAGCGGTTGGAACTGGTGCGGCGCGCGCTTTATCTCAAGGTCAACCGCAAGCTTACCGGCAACAGCCGCACCCAGAGCTGGCAGCGCTCGCTGCTGGAACGCCTGGCCCACGAGTGGCATTGGGATCAGCGGCAACTGGCCTTGCTCGACAGCCGCAGCCAGTGGAAAGTCCGCCAGGTCAGTGCCGAACGCCGCGCCCTGGTCAATGAACTGAACTACAGCTATCGCTTCCTGACCCAGTTCGCCCGCAGCGAACAGACCGTCAGCCTGATCAACAAGCGCGACCTCAATGTGCTCGGTCGCCGCTTGTACGCCGCGTTCGAACGCAAGGCCGACAAGGTCGAGTTCATCAATCCCGGCATCGCCCCGGATCTGGCCGAAGACACCTTGACCCTGGTGCAGTCGCCGAACAAAAAAGAGCCCGGGCAAACCCAGTGGGGCCTGTACAACGGCAGCCTGACCGCGCTGGAGTGGGAGCACTTCGCGCCGATCAAGCGCAGCCGTGAGTTGCTCGAACTGCTGACCTGGTGCCACCGCAACGGCGTGATCGACAGCAGCACCCGTCTGGCCCTGCACCCCGGCACCAGCGACTTGAGCGAGTTCGAACTGTTCAACCTGCTCGGCAGCCTGCAGCAGTGCATCGCCCTGCCCTTGCCGACCGTCGCCGAAGAACCGCTGCTGCGCGCCGCGGTGCCGAGCGAAGTGCTGATCCTGGTCAACGTCGGTGTCGATCCGCTCAAGCATCACCGCGACCTGAACATCCTGATGACCACCGAACGCACCGATTCGCTGAGTTACGCCGGGGTGCGCGAAAACCTTGTGCTGACCCTCGATCAGGTCACGCTCAACAGCTGGAACGAAGTGCTCGTCAACCGTTTCGACGGCCCCCACGCGTTGCTCGATTGCCTGCGCGACTACCTCAATAATCTGCCGCGCGGCCCGCAGCAGCCGTCATTGAAAGTGCGCTGCTTCTGCCACAACCGCGCGCAGTTCATTGCCCGGCGCGTCGAAGAAGTCATCGACACCGCACAGACCCTGCTGCTCAGCGAGCTCAATCACCGCTACCTGATTCAGGTGCAACAGCACTATCACGTGCTGGAGCTGGTGCCGGGCCAGGTCAACCATGTCGCTCTCGCTACCTTGCCGGCGCTGTTGGATTACCTCGGCGAAGAACAGCCGCGCTACAGCCCGCTGCATCTGGACCCGATGGCGCTGGAGGATCACGATCTCGCGCTGATTCTGCCGATGGGCCAGCCGGAATCGATTCAGGTGTTCTACCGGATCACTGAACAACAGGCCGAGCTGTACGTGCTGGATGAGTTCAACGCGCTGTGGCAACAGCATCTGCCGTATCACGACGAACAGAGCCTGCTGGTGCCGCTGCAGCGTTTTCTGCAATCGATCCAGTACCGCCGTGAAGCGCTGCTGCCAATGGATGTCAGCCCGGCGGTTCTCGATATTTTGTATTACCAGCTGTTGCCCTCGGGCCCGGGCAGGGCTCGACGGGTCGAGGCTCGGCCAACGCCGCAGACACCGGTCAACAAACCGTTCTACGACGTACAGGCGATTGTCGGCAAAGCCGCACCCGGAGAGGTGCAGGTTACCCTGTATTGCAATCAACGGGAATTCAGCGAGCTGGAACATGGCGACCAGTTGTTCCGCGCGGTCGCCCGGGAGATCGTCGAGCAACGCCGCGAGACCGAGCGCTATCGCTGCTACATCACCGACCTGGACCTCTCGGGCCTGCTCGGTGATGGTCAGAGTTCAAGCAATTTGTATCTGCGCTACAAGGCCGACCTGGAGCGCGCCCTGAACGAGGCGCTCGAACAGGTCTGAGGCGGGATTACTCGCGGAAATCGCCGCCGTTGGCCGGCTGCGACTCAACTTCCAGCAAGGTCAGTTTCAGGGTCTTGCCGCCGGGCGCCGGCCAATCGATGTGCTGACCGACTTTCAGGCCGAGCAGCGCGCTGCCGACCGGCGCCAGGATCGAGATCTTGCCTTCGTCGGCGTTGGCGTCATTGGGATAGACCAGCGTCAGGTGATAGTCCTTGCCACTGCCTTCTTCGCGGCAGTGCACGCGGGAATTCATCGTCACGACATCAGCGGGCACTTCATCGTGGCCGACCAGTGTATCGGCGCGGTCCAGTTCGGTTTGCAGCGCGATCACGCCCGGCAGCGTGTCATCCAGGCTGTCGATCAGGCGCTCCAGACGTTGTACGTCCAGACGGGTAAGAGTGATGGAAGGTGCGGTCATGATCCGGGCAGACTCCTTTCTTCTGCACACAAAAAAAGCAAAACCCCGCCAAAAAAGACGGGGTTTTCACCAGGCCTCGATGGGTTGAGGCGTGTTCGGACACTATCACAGCTCAAAAAATATACAAGCCACCCTCCAGACCGGAGGAGACCCTTGTGGCGAGGGAGCTTGCTCCCGCTGGGGCGCGTAGCGGCCCTGAAATGCCTACGACTGCTGCGCAGTCGAGCGGGAGCAAGCTCCCTCGCCACAGATCGGATCAGGCTTGTGATTTTCGTGCGGCAGCCTGCTGGCAGATGATCCGACGGCGCTGATCGTCTGCCGAGCGCCATTCGCGAATATCCTCGACATGGCGGAAGCAGCCGAGACAAACCTTTTGTTCATCCAGCCGGCACACGCCGCTGCACGGCGAAGGCACGGCCGGGCTGATGTTGCTGTAAAGCGGCTTTGGCGGACGAACAGGTGCGGTGTCAGTCACGAAATCACAGACCTTCGAAATCGAATTCGACACCAGCTTGCTGCTTGACGATGCGCTCGAGCATCTCGCCCAGCTGCTCTTCGCTCTTGTCGCACATCCAGCGCTCGCTCTCTTCGTCGTAGTCGAAGTGGAAACCGCCGGAGACCGCCGCCAACCACAGCTGACGCAACGGCTCCTGACGACTGAAGATCAGCTGCGTGCCGTTTTCAAACTTCACAGTCAGTACACCGGCCGAGCTTTCCAGGTCGATATCCAGGTCGCTTTCGTCAAAGATGTCCTCCAGTTTTTCCTGGGTTTCATCGACCAGATCGTGGAAACGCGCTTCGGACAAACTCATTGTGGCAACCTCAAAAAATGTCTGATCAGGCTCAAGCGCCGCAAGATACGGACGCTGCCGGCCGATTGCAAAGGATAACGACCAAGGGCCTGCCGGCCCATCAACACCAAACCCTGTGGGAGCGAGCTTGCTCGCGAAAGCGGTGTGTCTGGCAGCAGACATATCGGATGTGCCGGCCTCTTCGCGAGCAGGCTCGCTCCCACAAGGCTCCAGGTGTATCCAACAGCCCCGCCGGACGGGAACCCCCTCGCATAGGCAAGCTGCCGGGTGGCCGGTATACTCCGGCGCAATTAACGCATTTTCAAGGATTTCGCCATGAAGCGCCTGATCTCTTCCCTTGCTGCGCTCGTCGCGGTTGCCTGCCTCGTTTCCGCCTGTGGTCAAAAAGGCCCGCTGTACCTGCCGGATGACGATCAGGACCCGGCCGAGCAAGCCAAGTCGTCGCAACAACAACCTGCCTCCAAGGCGCACAAGCACGACGTTTACCAATAAGGGATCGCCATGGACGCTTTTAACTACCGTGGCGGGGAGCTGTTCGCGGAAGGTGTGGCCCTGTCCGCCATCGCCGACCGCTTCGGCACGCCCACTTATGTCTACTCGCGTGCGCACATCGAAGCCCAATATCTGGCCTACGCCGATGCGCTGGCCGGCATGCCGCACCTGGTCTGCTACGCAGTCAAGGCCAACTCCAACCTCGGCGTGCTGAATGTCCTGGCCCGTCTCGGCGCCGGTTTCGACATCGTTTCCCGTGGCGAGCTGGAACGTGTGCTGGCCGCTGGCGGCAGCGCCGACAAGATCGTGTTCTCCGGCGTCGGCAAGACCCGTGACGACATGCGGCGCGCGCTGGAAGTCGGCGTGCACTGCTTCAACGTCGAATCCACCGACGAGCTCGAGCGCCTGCAAGTCGTGGCTGCCGAGCTGGGCGTTCGCGCACCGGTTTCGCTGCGCGTGAACCCGGACGTCGACGCCGGCACCCACCCGTACATTTCCACCGGTCTCAAAGAGAACAAGTTCGGCATCGCCATTGCCGACGCCGAAGACGTGTACGTGCGTGCCGCGCACCTGCCGAACCTGGAAGTGATCGGTGTCGACTGCCACATCGGTTCGCAACTGACCACCCTGCCACCGTTCCTCGATGCCCTCGACCGTCTGCTGGATCTGGTCGACCGCCTCGGCGATTGCGGCATTCACCTGCGCCACATCGATCTCGGTGGTGGCCTGGGCGTGCGTTATCGCGATGAAGAGCCGCCACTGGCCGGCGACTACATCAAGGCCGTAAGAGAGCGTCTGAACGGGCGTGATCTGGCGCTGGTGTTCGAACCTGGCCGCTTCATTGTCGCCAACGCTGGCGTGCTGCTGACTCAGGTCGAGTACCTCAAGCACACCGAACACAAGGATTTCGCCATCGTCGACGCGGCGATGAACGACCTGATCCGCCCGGCGCTGTATCAGGCCTGGATGGACATCACCGCGGTCAAGCCGCGCGACACCGCCGCACGCCAGTACGACGTGGTCGGCCCGATCTGCGAAACCGGCGATTTCCTCGCCAAGGATCGTGAGCTGGCGCTGGAAGAAGGCGACCTGCTGGCCGTGCATTCGGCCGGTGCCTACGGCTTCGTGATGAGTTCCAACTACAACACCCGTGGCCGTGCCGCTGAAGTGTTGGTAGACGGTGATCAGGTTTTTGAAGTGCGCCGCCGCGAAACCGTGGCCGAGCTGTTTGCCGGCGAAAGCCTGCTGCCGGAGTAACCCATGCTGCTGCGTTTTACCAAAATGCACGGCCTGGGCAATGACTTCATGGTTCTCGACCTGGTCAGCCAGCACGCGCATATTCAGCCCAAGCACGCCAAGCAATGGGGCGACCGGCACACCGGTATCGGTTTCGACCAGTTGCTGATCGTCGAAGCGCCGAGCAACCCGGACGTGGATTTCCGTTACCGGATCTTCAACTCCGATGGCTCGGAAGTGGAACAGTGCGGCAACGGTGCACGCTGCTTCGCGCGCTTCGTTCTGGACAAGCGCCTGACGGCCAAACGGCAGATTCGCGTCGAGACCAAGGGCGGCATCATCGAGCTGGACGTGCGTAACGACGGCCAGATCGGGGTGAACATGGGCGCGCCGCGCCTGGTGCCGGCGGACATTCCGTTCGACGCGCCGGCGCAGGCTACCAGCTATCAACTGGAGGTCGACGGCACCACGGTCGAGCTGGCCGCCGTGTCGATGGGCAATCCCCATGCTGTGCTGCGCGTACAGGACATCAACAACGCACCGGTGCATGAACTGGGGCCGAAAATCGAACACCACCCGCGCTTCCCGGCGCGGGTCAATGTCGGTTTCATCCAGGTCATCGACCGCAACCGTGCGCAGTTGCGCGTCTGGGAACGCGGCGCCGGGGAAACTCAGGCCTGTGGCACCGGCGCCTGCGCCGCCGCTGTAGCTGCAATCAGTCAGGGGTGGATGGATTCGCCGCTGATGATCGACCTGCCCGGCGGGCGTCTGTCCATTGAATGGGCAGGCCCTGGCCAACCGGTGCTGATGACCGGCCCGGCAGTGCGTGTATACGAAGGACAAGTGCGTCTTTGAGTGAGCAGAAGCCATGACCGATAAGCCTCAGGTACCCGCCCGACAGTCCGACGAATCAGCGTCCGAGAGCCTGGAGGCGGCAGCGGTTGCCGCATACCTCGAGGCTCATCCGGACTTCTTCGTCGAGCACGAAGAACTGCTGCCCGCCCTGCGCATTCCGCATCAGCGCGGTGACACCGTATCGCTGGTCGAACGCCAGATGAGCATCCTGCGCGACCGCAACATCGAGATGCGGCATCGCCTCTCGCAGTTGATGGACGTGGCCCGCGACAACGACCGTCTGTTCGACAAGACCCGCCGCCTGATCCTGTCCCTGATGGACGCCGCCAGTCTGGAAGACGTGGTGATCAGCGTCGAAGACAGTCTGCGTCAGGATTTTCAGGTGCCCTTTGTCAGCCTGATCCTGCTCGGCGACAACCCGGCACCGGTTGGCCGCTGGGTGACCCACGCCGACGCACAAACCGCTATTGGCGGCCTGCTCACCGAAGGCAAGAGCGTCAGCGGCACCCTGCGTGAACATGAGTTGGACTTCCTGTTCGGCGAAGAACAGCGCAAGCAGATCGGCTCCACAGCGGTGGTCGCGGTCAGTCATCAGGGCATTCACGGCATTCTGGCAATCGCCAGCCGTGATCCGCAGCACTACAAGAGTTCGGTCGGTACGCTGTTCCTCAGCTACATCGCCGAAGTCATGGGCCGCGTGCTGCCACGGGTCAACAGCTCCCTGCGCTCGGTACGCTGAATATGGAACGACAACTGGACGCTTACTGCGAACACCTGCGCAGTGAGCGACAGGTGTCGCCGCACACCCTGTCGGCCTATCGCCGCGACCTCGATAAAGTCCTCGGCTGGTGCCTCAAGCAGAACATCGGCAGTTGGGCGGCGCTGGATATTCAGCGCCTGCGCAGCCTGATCGCCCGCCTGCATGCCCAGGGGCAGTCGTCGCGCAGTCTCGCCCGATTGCTCTCGGCGGTGCGCGGGCTCTATCACTATCTGAATCGCGAAGGTTTGTGCGACCACGACCCGGCGACCGGTCTGGCGCCGCCGAAAGGCGAGCGACGCCTGCCAAAAACCCTCGACACCGACCGTGCATTGCAACTGCTTGAAGGTGCGGTCGAGGACGATTTTCTCGCCCGCCGTGATCAGGCGATTCTCGAACTGTTCTATTCCTCGGGCCTGCGCCTGTCCGAGCTGACCGGGCTCAATCTCGATCAGCTGGATCTGGCCGACGGCATGGTTCAGGTGCTCGGCAAGGGCAGCAAGACCCGTCTGCTGCCGGTCGGCAAAAAGGCTCGCGAAGCACTCGAGCAATGGCTGCCGCTGCGGGCCATGACCAACCCGGCCGACGACGCCGTGTTCGTCAGTCAGCAAGGCCGGCGCCTCGGCCCGCGGGCGATTCAGGTGCGAGTGAAACTGGCCGGCGAGCGCGAACTGGGGCAGAACCTGCACCCGCACATGCTGCGGCACTCCTTCGCCAGCCACTTGCTGGAATCCTCGCAGGATCTGCGCGCGGTGCAGGAACTGCTCGGCCACTCGGACATCAAGACCACGCAGATCTACACCCACCTGGACTTCCAGCACCTGGCGGCGGTCTACGACAGCGCCCATCCACGGGCCAAACGCAGCAAAGGCGACGATTCATGAACATCCAGTTGATCACCTTCGACCTCGACGACACCCTGTGGGACACCGCCCCGGTGATCGTCAGCGCCGAAGCGGTATTGCGCCAGTGGTTGAGCGAACACGCACCCAATCTGGGCGCGGTGCCGGTGGAGCATCTGTGGGCGATTCGCGAGCGGGTGCTGGCCAGCGAACCGGGCCTCAAACATCGCATCAGCGCGTTGCGTCGGCGCGTGCTGTTCCACGCGCTGGAAGAAGCCGGGTACGCCCACGGCGAAGCTTCCGATCTGGCCGACAAGAGTTTTGAAGTGTTCCTGCACGCGCGGCACCAGATCACGGTATTTCCCGAGGTCGAACCGACTCTGGAAATCCTCGCCAACCACTACGCCCTCGGCGTGGTCACCAACGGCAATGCCGACGTGCGTCGATTGGGCCTGGCGGATTACTTCAAGTTTGCGTTGTGCGCGGAAGACATCGGCATCGCCAAGCCGGATGTGCGGCTGTTTCACGAGGCGTTGCAGCGTGGTGGTGTGAGCGCTGATCTGGCGGTACACATTGGTGATCATCCCGGCGATGACATTGCCGGGGCGCAACAAGCGGGCATGCGCGCGATCTGGTTCAACCCGACGGGTAAGGTCTGGGAAGCCGAGCGCCTGCCGGATGCCGAGATCCGCAGCCTGACTGATTTGCCGGCGGTACTGGCGCGCTGGAATGCCCTCTCGAACTGATCCACTATCCCCTGTGGGAGCGGGCTTGCTCGCCAAGAGGCCGTGTCAGCCGACATATAATTTGAATGACACACCGCCTTCGCGAGCAAGCCCGCTCCCACAGGGGATTGCGTGCATCCATGACTTTATTTCAGGCATGAAAAAGCCCGCAGCGACGGCGGGCTTTTTCAGCAAGCAAGCGGCACGCCTCAGATAGGGCGGCTGCCGTACTTGTTGTCCGGCTTCTTGGGCGGATCGGCGACCACGTTGGCCTCCACTTCCTGCACCTTGCCGCCGCGCGCAAGGAATTCTTCCATGGCCTTGGCCAGGGCGTCGCGCTCCTTGTTCTTGGCTTCGATGCTCGGCAATTCGTCGATCGACACCGCAGCCTTGGCTTTGCCTTTGGCAGCCGGGGCCGGCGTATCGTCACCGCCATCGTCGTCAGCAACGTCTTCCGCTGCTGCTTCCAGGCCTTCCTCGGCCTCGTCTTCGTCGCCTACTTCGAGGTCGTCGTTTTCCAGATCATCGTCGCTCATGTTCTACCTCATGACTTGCGAAAAGCAGAGTAGTTATAGAC
>Ga0153931_100351_pt1 | contig 12634 bp, 11 predicted proteins | sample TSNJ015MetaG_FD_104730 | JGI IMG/M metagenome (GOLD analysis project Ga0153931, IMG submission 104730) | Attine ant fungus gardens microbial communities from New Jersey, USA - TSNJ015 MetaG | ecosystem: Host-associated > Fungi > Mycelium > Unclassified | place: USA: New Jersey, Wharton State...
GATTACGCAGTTCACAACAGCGTGCAGGCTGAGCAGCTAGAGGTTAGCCGCGTCCTGCGCAACACTTACGGCTTACTGGCGCTCACCCTCGCATTCAGCGGTGTGATGGCTTTCGTGGCTCAGCAGATGCGCGTCGGCTACCCGAATATTTTCGTGGTGCTGATTGGCTTTTACGGGCTGTTCTTCCTTACCAACAAACTCCGTGATTCCGCGTGGGGCCTGGTGTCTGCATTTGCGCTGACCGGTTTCATGGGTTTCCTGCTTGGCCCGATCCTCAACCGTTACCTGGGCATGCAGGGCGGCGCTGAAGTGGTCAGCTCGGCATTTGCGATGACTGCGCTGGTGTTTGGTGGTCTGTCGGCCTACGTGCTGATCACCCGCAAGGACATGAGCTTCCTCGGTGGTTTCATCACCGCCGGTTTCTTCGTGTTGCTGGGCGCAACGCTGGCGGGCATGTTCTTCCAGATCAGCGGTTTGCAACTGGCGATCAGCGCCGGCTTCGTGCTGTTCTCGTCGGTCTGCATTCTGTTCCAGACCAGCGCGATCATCCACGGTGGCGAGCGCAACTACATCATGGCGACCATCAGCCTGTATGTATCGATCTACAACCTGTTCATCAGCTTGTTGCAGATCTTCGGCATCATGAGCCGCGACGACTGATCGCTGTTGTGAAATAACGAAAAACCCGCTTCGGCGGGTTTTTTGTTGTCTGCGAAAATACAAGCGCGATCAGTTGATCACAATGCTGCCGTCCGCCTGCTGCTTGTAGAGGGTGTAGGGCAACAACAGGGTGTCGAGTACGCCGGATGCGGCGGCATCGATCAGCACGCCGGGGTTGGCGTTCTTGTAGTCGAACGCATCAACGCCATCCTTCAGTTCGGCATGCATCAGGCAGAAGTCGTATGTCACGCCGCTGTAGATCCGCGGTACCGCACCGCAGTAGGTTTTCTCGTTCCTGAGACGCTCAGCGGTCTTCTGGTCACTGCTCACAACGGTCTGCACCGTGCCGCACCCGCTGAGCACCAATGCCATCAGCATCACTGCCTGAATATTCATCGCCGCCAATCCTTCGTCGGAAAAACCTCAATCTACGCCGAATACGCGCAAAACGCACTCATGCCATCGGCGGCAATCGACGTTTGACCGGGGTTTTCTTGACGATCGCGGTGTTGGTTTCAGCCAGTGTATTGAGCCGGTCGAGCAGGGTGTCCAGTTGCTCCATCGAGCGCACGTGCAGGCGCGCGATAAAACAATCTTCGCCGGTGACCTTGTCGCACTCGGTGAACTCCGGGATCGACAGGATCTGCCGTTCCACTTCCTGCAATTGCCCCGGCAGCGGTCGCACCCGGACGATCGCCTGCAGTTGATAACCGAAGCATTTGGGATCGATTTCGACCGTATAGCCCTTGAGCACGCCACGCTCTTCCAGCCGGCGTAACCGCTCGGCCACGCTGGGCGACGACAGGCCGCTGATCTGCGCCAACGCCTTGAGCGAGCGGCGCGAGTCTTCCATCAGGGCGCTGATGAGGATCTGGTCGATATCGTCGGTCATGGGGCAACTCCGGGATTAGGCATTTGAAGGAAACCACCCGCGATAAAGAAGGCAGAAATCCAGTTTAGCCTGCTTTTTACGCTGGAGGCACGCGGTGTCGGCTTGGCATACTTTTGCCACGCTTTCGTCAAACGCTAAGGGAGATCGATGATGGACAAAACAATCCGCCGCGGCTCATTCGAAATGACCGCTGCCATGCTGATTTCCGGAACCATCGGCTGGTTCGTGCTGGTGTCCGGGCAGCCGGTGATGGACGTGGTGTTCTGGCGTTGCGTGTTCGGCGCCGGCACCTTGCTGTTGATTTGCGCGGCGTTCGGCTTCTTGCGCCCGGCTATTCTGACCCGCACCACGTTCCTCCTCGCGGTACTCAGCGGTGTGGCGATTGTCGGCAACTGGGTGTTGTTGTTTGGCTCGTATTCCCGGGCCTCGATTGCCATCGGGACGGCGGTCTATAACGTGCAGCCGTTCATGCTGGTCGGCTTGGCGGCGTTGTTTCTCGGCGAGAAAATCACCCTGCAGAAACTGTTCTGGCTGGCGATTTCCTTTCTCGGCATGTTGGCGATCGTCAGCGCCCATGGCGGGCAGGGTGAGGGTGGTGGCGAGTATCTGCTGGGGATTGCGCTGGCATTGGGCGCGGCGTTGCTCTACGCGATAGCGGCGCTGATCATCAAGCGTTTGACCGGCACACCGCCGCATCTGATCGCCCTGATCCAGGTCTGCACCGGGGTGCTGCTGCTCGCGCCGTTCGCGCACTTCAACGGCCTGCCGCAAACCAGCGGAGCATGGGCCAGTCTGGTGACGCTGGGCATTGTCCACACGGGCCTGATGTATGTGCTGCTGTACGGTGCGATCCAGAAACTGCCAACGGCACTGACCGGCGCGCTGTCCTTCATCTACCCGATTGCGGCGATTTTCGTCGACTGGTTCGCCTTCGGCCATCGCCTGGAAACCCTGCAATGGCTCGGTGTGGCGGCAATTCTGCTGGCCGCCGCCGGCATGCAACAGGGCTGGGGCCTGAAAACCCGGCGTCAGCTCAAATCGGTTTGATCAGATCCTTGAACAGGCCTTTTAGCTGCTGATTGCCGGCATCCACCAGATGGTTGTCATCGAAGTACAACGGCACGCCGTCCCTGGACCCCATGCAGTTGCCGTTGGGGCACAGGTACGGCGTCGGGTCGATCACCGTCGCGTTGCAGCGGCTGGCGGCGGCTTCGATCGTCGCGATGGCGATGCGGTTGCGCTTCTCATATGTCTGTAATGGCAGGGAAATATCCGTGGTTTGCCGGAACAATCGCTGGTTCAGATTCAGGCCCTTGTAGACGCTGAAGGGCATTTCCGGGATCGGTTTGACGATATACACCGGATGGTTTTCAGCGATCGAACACACCGTGCTGACGTACTCTTCGGTATACGCGTCGGCAAACGAGGCCTGCCGCTCGGGAAAGGAAATCCGGTAGCTGTTTTCCCGACCCGAGTCCGCGTACAGCGCCGCGCGGCTGAACAGCACCACCGGGATTCCGGAATATTCAGTTTTCAGTTGTTGCAGCTTTTCCCGATTGAAGCCCCGGCACTGGCTTTCGACGGTCTTGTCGTGCATGGCGAAGTACCCCAGGGTCGGGCAACCGCCCCGTGCCCAAGACAGCGCCGCTTGAGGGTTATTCATCTGCACCGCCGCAGCGGTCGATTGCGCGTGACTGTCGCCATACAGAATCACCGAAACCTCGCCGGTACCCAGTTTGCAATCCGCCGCCCCGAATTCGTTCGGGTAGCACTCCTGCGGATACAGCTTGCTGGTGTATTCCGGCTGGCCGAGCTCGACCAGCGCCGGGCGCCAGTCGGGGTGGTCCTTGACCAGCGAAGACGTCACCGCCGACACGGCAACCACGCCCACTGTCAGCGACGCGAACTTGATCACCGTTCGTGTGGCGGTCGTACCTTTCTTCACCTTGGATTCAACCAGGTAGTAGGACAGGGCGCCCATTGCGAACGACGCGATCATTGCGCCGATCACGTGCGGCCAACTGTTCAACAGTCCGCACAGGTACAGCAGCACCACCAGCGGCCAATGCCACAGGTACACCGAGTAGGAAATGCTCCCGACAAATTGCAGCGCAGAATGGCTGCTGAACGCGGACCGGGTGTTGCCGTGAATCACCAGCATCGTCCCCAGTACCGGCACCAGTGCAAGGTAGCCCGGCCACACATCAGCTTCAGAAAAAAACAGCACGCTGATGCCAATCGCCAACAGTCCGAGTCCTTCACAAATCGCGCCGCCGCGCTGGCTGAGCCGCAGGGGAAACAGAAAGACCAGCCCGCCAGCGATCATTTCCCACGCGCGGGTGGGCAGCATGTAGAACGCAAACGCCGGGTTGAGGCGTGTCACAACGACGGATGCCGCGAGTGAGATCAGTGCCAGGGCGACCAGGGCCAAGCGGGTCTTGCCGGTACCGAAGAATCTGTGCAATCCCATGATCAACACGGGATAGAGCATGTAGAACTGCCACTCGACCGACAGCGACCAGGTGTGCAGCAACCAGTTTTCATGCAGCGGCGCAGCGAAGTAATTACCGCTTTGGGCGAAGCTGAAGTTCGAACTGAACAGCAGGCTGCTCTTGATCGTGCGGATGGTTTCGCGCAAATCGTCCAGCGGCAGATAGACGTAGCCAAAGACCAGCAACGCGACGCACAGGGTCAGCAAGGCAGGAATGATGCGTCGGGCGCGGGAGGCGTAGAAACCGAGGAGGGAAAAGTTCTGTTGTTGCACGCCATTGAAGATGATGCCGGTCATCAGGAACCCGGAAATGACGAAGAACACGTCTACCCCGACGAATCCGCCCTCAAACCCTGGCACCTTGAAATGAAACAGCACGACCGCGAGCACAGCCAGTGCCCTGAGGGCGTTGATACTTTTCCTGAATTGCATTTATGCGTCCATGTCACATCCATTTTGCGGCGCATTGTAATGATGATGTCTGCTTTGTTACATGGATTTTTCCGCTGACTCAGATGTTCCAGCGCGGCGCGGTCATTGCCAGACGCTGACGCAACTCGCCGATGTTCGCCGCCAGTTGTCGGGTCAGCAAGCGGTAACCGTCCAGCGTGCTGTAGACCGGTGTGTCGAGGCTGGCGTCCGGTAGCTCCAGCGGGCGCGCCAGGCGTTGCGCCGCCCCGGACTTCAAGGCCCGGGCCATGCCGATCAGTTGCACGCGGATCACCCGGTGCTCGGCCCGCAGCGCCGATTGCAGGTGCGCCATGGCTTCAGGGTCGTTGGCATCGGGGCGGGTGTTGCCGAGGATTTCCAGGGTACTGACGCACATTCGCAGGTTGCGCTGAATCGCGTCCAGTTCGGTCATGGAAATCTTCACTTCCTTGGACACCGAAGGCATCAGCGAGCGCAGTTGCACCATAACCGTAGTCACCCGGCCCATCAGCTTCAGATGTTCATCGGCGCTGACCGGTTGGCCGCTGATGATCCGCCCGTACAACGTGGCGCAGTCGCGCAAGGCATCGGCGAGGTTGTAGCGCCACGAATACACCGCGTACAGCGGCAGGGCGAAGGAAAACGCCAGGGCCAGGGCGATGCCGATCAGGATGTCGACGCCGCGCCACAAGCCGTCGGTGATCGGGTTGTCGCCATGTCCGGCGACGATGAAGACGGTAATTGCCGAAAGCAGGGCGGTGTAACCGCCCTTGCCGATGGCGTGATAGGAGAAGAATCCGCAGACCACGGCCATCGCAAAGTAGGTCAGCCACGGCATGCCGAGCCATGCCTGTTGGGCCACCAGCAGCAGACCGACGCCGGCACCGATCAGGGTGCCGGTGGCGCGTTCGGCGGCTTTCTTGCCGATGTTGCCGTGGTGTTGCAGACCGCCGATCACCACCAGCATGGTCACCGAAGCCCACTCGCCGTGGGGCAGGTTGATGCCGGTGGTCAGCAGAATGGTCGCCAGCAGCCCCAGTGCTACCCGCACCGCGTGAATAACTCGGGCGTGCTGGTAGCGGCGGTAGGGGTCCAGCAACGGACGCAGGATTCGCCGCAGCAGCGGTGGCAGTCGGTGGGTGCTGAAGGTGCTCAGTGCAAAGTCCTCGTCAGAAGATGTAGTCGGTGGTCAGGAAGCTCGAATCGCGGCCGCGAATGATTTCGCTGATCAGATCCTTGTTGCTGTCCTGGAACTTGGTCGCTACCAGTGTGCGGATCGAAAACACCCGCAGCGCATCGTGTACCGACAGCGTGCCTTCGGCGGAGTTCTTGCGCCCGTTGAACGGGTAGGTGTCCGGCCCGCGCTGGCACTGGGCGTTGAGGTTGATCCGCCCGACCTGGTTGGCGAAAGTGTCGACGAGTCGGCCGATCGCCACCGGGTTGGTGCCGAACAGGCTCAGTTGCTGGCCGAAATCCGACTCCAGCACGTAATCGATCACGGTATCGAGATGGCGGTACGGTACGATTGGCACCACCGGGCCGAACTGTTCTTCGTTGTACACGCGCATTTGCGGCGTCACCGGGTACAGCACGGCTGGGTAGAAGAACGACTCACGACTCTCGCCGCCGTTCGGGTTGACCACTTGTGCACCCCTGCTCTGCGCATCGGCCACCAGACCGTGCAGGTAGTCGACCTTGCCCGACTCCGGCAGCGGCGTCAGTGCCACGCCGCTGTCCCACGGCATGCCCGGCTTGAGCGTGGCGAGTTTGGCGTTGAATTTTTCGATGAAGGCGTCGACCACGTCCTCGTGCACAAACAGGATCTTCAGCGCGGTGCAGCGCTGGCCGTTGAACGACAGCGAACCGGTGACCGCTTCGCTGACTGCGTTGTCCAGATCGACTTCCGGCAAGACGATGCCGGGGTTCTTCGCATCCAGACCCAGCGCGGCGCGCAAACGGTGCGGTTTCGGGTGCAGTTTCTTCAGGTCGCTGGCGGCCTTGTTGGTGCCGATGAAGGCGAAGATGTCGATCTTGCCGCTGGCCATCAGCGCGCTGACCGTCTCGCGGCCGCTGCCGTAGATCACGTTGATCACGCCAGTCGGGAAGCTGTCGCGGAACGCCTCGAGCAGCGGACGGATCAGCAGCACGCCGAGCTTGGCCGGTTTGAACACCACGGTGTTGCCCATGATCAGCGCCGGAATCAGCGTGGTGAAGGTTTCGTTCAGCGGATAGTTGTAAGGGCCCATGCACAGCGCGACGCCGAGCGGCACGCGGCGGATCTGGCCGAGGGTGTCCTGCTCCAGTTCGAAACGGCTGGAGCGGCGGTCGAGTTCCTTCAGCGCGTTGATGGTGTCGACGATGTAGTCGCAGGTGCGGTCGAACTCTTTTTCCGAGTCCTTGAGGTTCTTGCCGATCTCCCACATCAGCAGCTTGACCACGGCTTCGCGCTGCTGGCGCATACGCCCGAGGAACGCTTCGACGTGCTGGATCCGTTCGGCCACGCGCATGGTCGGCCACTGGCCCTGACCGCGATCGTAGGCGCGCACGGCGGCGTCGAGGGCGGTGAGGGCGGTGTCGGCGTCGAGCAGTGGCGTGCTGCCGAGGATCACTTGTTCATCGCCGCTTTCGCCATGGATATAGACCGGGCTACGCACTTGTGCGAGCGGGCCGTCCCAGCGCCGCAGTTCGCCATCGACGAGGTATTCGCGTTGCTCGACCTGACCGTCGAGGCGGTATTTTTCCGGGATGTCGCTGACAGAAGGGAACAGATTGCCAAGGATGTTTGCTGTGGTCATGTCGCTACCCCGTGTTGATGTCCGTATACAGATCAAAAAGTCTTTACAGGTTATACGCCTGAATGCGCCGACATTTAAACCCGCCAATGTCACGCGAATGTCACGCAGAGATGCGGAACAGAGCTCTGACTGGTTTATGAAATCCAATGTGGGAGCGGGCTTGCTCGCGAATGCGTCCTTTCAACTGACATCCTCATGGCTGACACACCGCATTCGCGAGCAAGCCCGCTCCCACAGTTGAATTGTATGGTTTGAACATTTTCTGCTGGCCCCCGAAGTTCCCCTCACTGTCCCGCAATGCCCTCAACCCGCTGGCGCCGCTGCCTTAAGGTGGGCTCACAACAATAAACGGCATCCCACGCGAGGATCGTTATGCGGGCATTGCGATTGACCTTTTTGCTGGCGCTGGCGATTGCGCTGCCTGGCTGCGGCGATGACGCCAAACCTCCAGCCACCCATCGCGTTGCGAGCAACGCCACCCCCACCGACCCGGCACTGGCGCAGATCTACGCCAACAGCTGCCAGCTGTGTCACGCCAATCCGGCCGCCAACGCACCATTGACCGGTGACCGTAAAGCCTGGGAACCGCGTATCCAGCAGGGCGCCGACACGCTGCTCGACCACGCCATCAACGGCTACAACGGTATGCCGCCGATGGGCCAGTGCGTCGAGTGTTCGGAAGAACAATTCCTGCAACTGATCGGCTTCATGGCCGACCAGCCCCTCCCACAATAAGGGGGCACGCATGAGCATGGATCTGACACGCCGGCAGTTGTTGCAGCGGGCAAGCATCGTCGGCGCATTCAGTGCGCTGGCGGCCAATCCCGCGCTGGGGCAATTGATACGCGCACCGCGACTGATTCCATGGCGCAACTGGTCGGGCGGGCAGAGTTGCCTGCCGGCGGCGCGGTTGGCGCCGAAGAATCTCGATGAACTGAGCGCTGCGATTCGCCAGGCCCAGGGCAAAATCCGCCCGGTCGGTTCGGCGCATTCGTTCAGTGCGCTGGTGCCCACCGACGGCACGCTGCTGTCGCTGAGCTATTTCACCGGGCTGCTCGATCACGACCCGAAAACCCTGCAGGCCGAATTCGCTGCCGGCACGCCGATGTCGCGCATGGGCGTGCCGCTGAAGGACGTCGGCCAGGCGCTGCAAAACATGGCCGACATCGACTATCAGACCCTCGCCGGGGCGATTTCCACCTCGACCCACGGCACCGGCAAAACCTTTCAGTCCTATTCCGCCCACGTCTGCGGCATGCAATTGGTGACGGCCAATGGTGAGGTGCTGGACTGTGACAGCCAGCGCCATCCCGAGGTGTTCAACGCTGCGCGGGTGTCCCTCGGCGCACTGGGCGTGGCGACGAAAATCCGCCTGCAAAATCGCCCGGCCTATCGCCTGCGCGAGCGTCAATGGATCGCCAGGACCGAAGAGTTGCTGGAAGACCTCGACAAAAACACCCGCGAAAATCAGCACTGGGAAATGCTCGTGGTCACCCATTCCGATTACGCCTTGTCTATCGCCCTCAACGAAACCAGCGACCCGGCCACGCCGCCGATCCCGCCCGAAGAGGAGGGCGGCAACGAGTTCGTGACCCTGATCGAGAAGATCGACAAATATGGCAGCGATTTCCCTGAGCTGCGCAGCACGCTGCTCAACAGCCTGCGGCATCTGGCGAATTTCGATGATCGGGTCGGTGACTCGTTCGACATCTACGCCAACGTGCGCACCGTGCGCTTCAACGAAATGGAATACTCGGTGCCTGCCGAACACGGCCCGGCGTGCCTACGCGAGATCCTCAAACTGATTCGCGACAAAGACCTGCGCACCTGGTTTCCCATCGAGTATCGCTACGTGAAAGCCGACGATATTCCGCTGAGCATGTTCGAGGGTCGCGACAGCTGTTCGATCTCGGTGCACCAGCACTATCAGATGGATCACCACAACTTTTTCGCGGCGGTCGAGCCGATTTTCTGGAAGTACAACGGCCGCCCGCACTGGGGCAAGTTGCACACGCTCAACGCCCGCACGTTGCAGCCGCTGTATCCGCGCTGGCGTGAGTTTGTCGAGATACGTCAGGCGCTGGATCCGAGCGGACGCTTTCTCAATGCGCATCTGTCGTCAATTCTGGGGGTGAGCTGATGGCGCTCAATCGACGCAATTTCATGCTGGGCACGTTGGGTGTCGGCGCTTTACTGGTGGGCGTGGGCACCTGGCTGCGACCGGGTGATCGAGGTGCGCCGTACAGCGAATATTTCCGCGCGCTGAACAATGAACTGAAAGACAAAGGCCCGATGCGCCCGGTGCTGTTGATCGATCTGGATCGCCTCGATTACAACATCGACGTGGTGATGCAGTCGGTCAAACGCGGCGGCAAGCAACTCCGTCTGGTGGAAAAATCCCTGCCTTCGCCGGGGCTGTTGAGCTACATCGCGCAACGGGCCGGGACGCAAAAACTCATGTCGTTTCACCAGCCGTTTCTCAATCACGATGCGGTCACGTTTCCGCAGTCCGACATCCTGCTCGGCAAGCCGTTGCCGGTGCGTTCAGCCGAGCTGTTTTATCAAAACCACAAAGGCTCGTTCGATCCTTCCAGGCAACTGCAATGGCTGCTCGACGGGCCTGAGCGCCTGCAGCAATACCTCGCGCTGGCGCAGGGGCTGGGCACGCGGATGCGCATCAACATCGAGCTGGATGTCGGCCTGCATCGCGGTGGGGTCAGTGATGTGAATGTGTTGGGGCAGATGCTCACGCTGATCAGCGCCAATCCGCAGCATCTGCAGTTCGCCGGGTTCATGGGTTACGACCCGTTCGTGGGCATGGGCGTACCGGGGATTCTCGGTTCGCCCGAGGAACTGTTCGCCAAGGTCATGGTGATTTATCAGCGCTGCGTCGATTTCACCCGCCAGCAGTATCCGACGTTGTGGAATGACAACCTGTGCCTGAACACCGCCGGCAGCCCGAGTTACCGCATCCATGAAAACGAGCAGCTGAGCACCGAGGTTTCGGTGGGCACGGCGATGCTCAAACCGACGCACTACGACCTGCCGTCGCTGGTCGATCACGTGCCGGCGACCTACATCGCCACGCCTGTGTTGAAGAGTACGGGGGCGGTGAACATTCCGGCGCTGGATGACAAGTCGCGGCTGTTCTCCTGGTGGGACACCAACCAGCGCCAGACCTTTTTCATTTACGGCGGCAACTGGATGGCCGAGTTCGAATCGCCGCCGGGGTTACAGAGCAATGGTGTGTACGGACGCAGCTCGAATCAGGAGATGGTCAACGGCTCCAACGCCGTGGGCCTGACCATCGAAGATCAAGTGTTCCTGCGTCCGACCCAGACTGAAGCGGTGCTGTTGCAGTTCGGTGATTTGCTGGCGATACGCGACGGAAAAATCATTGAAAGATGGCCGGTATATTCCTGAAGTGCTGTTCGTTGTGGTCGTTCAGATTTTCAGTTGTTTGTCCACTGTCAAGTTTGACAGTAGACCCGATAAGGCAGCCGGCGTATTAAACCCTACAGAAGTGTGGTTCATGCTTCTACTTTAATCTCAACTAACAAATGACAGGACATGCGCTTGTCATGGGAGAACGAAATGGCGACCAGTGGAGAATCAGAGACGTCGGGCAGCTTTGAAGTGAAAACCGATGAGCGCGGTGACGTAAGAGCCGATGCACTTTCATTTGAAGATTCGGGTAATGGCTTCAAGGTTTCGGTCAGGGAGGGGGTTGGGGGTCATATGGAGCCTAAGAAATATTTCGAATTGGGGTTTCCGAAGAAGGCTCTTTCGGCCACTTATCCTGTCAGTCAACTGTCTGTTGCGAGATATCTGGATTATTCCGATATGCACAATTTCGCCTATGTTGCCACATCGGGCGAAGTCACTGTCGCGTATACGGACTCACCTCGAAAAACGGAAGGCAAGTTTGATATTTTGATGAAACTAGAGGGTAATCCCAACCCACCTGGCCCTAAAGAGTTGAAAGTTTCCGGAACTTTTAGTCTGAAAACGGTTTGAATTCTTCAACCAAACATGTTGATGCCCGTTGTCATCCAGCTTTGGCGCTTTGCTGAACCGCAGTCTCAGCGAAGCGTCATCTGATTCAGCACCCGCCCCCGGAACAATTCCTTCCTTTGCTGTCGACGCAGCCAATCTCAATTTTTGAAATGAAGCTTTTATGACAAAAGTTCGGTAGCACATAGCCAGTCCGGTCATGCCTATGTAACGCGCTTGAGGGGCCCAACGGGGCGCTTTTCACAAGCCGAGGCGGGACGCAGGGAGTGAGGCAATGGGGACTATGGAACGCTACTCGAAAGTGGGCATGCAGGAACTCGATCAGCGCCTGTCGAAGATCGTCGAAGCGGCGCGCAAGAAGCCGGTTTCGGTGTATCGCTACGGTGCGCCGTGGGTCTGGATCGTGTCGCAGGATGACTGGCAGGGCGCCTTGAAAGAGGTCTCCAGCTACATTCCGCCAGGCCATTCGCTGGTCTTGCTGCGCCCGCAGATCGACGACTTGCTCGATGCCCATCAAGACCTGCTGCACGAACTCAATGCCGAGCCCGGCATGCTCATCCCCGCGCAAACCGTCATGCACATCCTGCTCCTGCAACTGCTGTATTCGGTGCCCAGCGAGCAGCAACTGTATGAACAGCTCAATTACAACCTGCTGTTCCGCTGGTTCGTCGGTCTTGGCCTGAACCAGAAAGTCTGGAGCTTCAACGTCCTCAGTCGCGACATCGCCACGCTCCTCAACAACCCGCGTGCGGTGCAGCTCATTCAGAAAATCATCGGCGAAGTGTTCTGCGGTGCCTTGCTGCAAATGCCCGAGTTCTCCTTGAACTTCGCGCTGTTGCATACCTGGCTCGGCAAGCACAGCGGTGCCGCGCACGTCAGCAATTAGCCGCGCCAGCCATTGAAGCAACACACAAGGCGTGCAACAGCGCCAACAGGTCATCGCGAATTCAGGGGGTAGTGTGGATCAGATTTTCACGTCACGGCTGGCGCTGTGGGGCTGGCTGCTGGTGACGGCCGGCGCGCAACCGGCATTCGCCGAAGAGGCTGCCGAAGCCGCTGCGCCGCAACGTCTGGTGGACGTCAACGAATACTTCGTGCGCGGCAACACCGTGCTCGACGCCAGGGCCATCGAAGAAGCGGTGTACCCGTTTCTCGGCCCGCAGAAAGCCATGAGCGACATCGAAGGCGCCCGCGATGCCTTGCAGAAGGCCTATCAGGAGCGCGGCTACCAATCGGTGTTCGTCGAACTGCCGGAGCAAGCGGTGGCGGATGGCATCGTCTATCTGCAAGTCAGCGAAACCAAGGTCGGCCGGGTCCGCGTGGTCGGTGCCAAACACTATTCGCCGCTGGACA
>Ga0153931_100353_pt1 | contig 12613 bp, 14 predicted proteins | sample TSNJ015MetaG_FD_104730 | JGI IMG/M metagenome (GOLD analysis project Ga0153931, IMG submission 104730) | Attine ant fungus gardens microbial communities from New Jersey, USA - TSNJ015 MetaG | ecosystem: Host-associated > Fungi > Mycelium > Unclassified | place: USA: New Jersey, Wharton State...
CGCAGAAAGCGAAAGGGCGGCGGCGCTGCACGACATGCTTGATGCCGACGTGAACGCCGACGGGGAGGCGCTCAGCGACGAAGAATCTCACCGCATGTTTGACGAGTTACAGGCTATCGAAAGCGCGGCGCAGTCCCGCGCTTACTCGGCAGAGTCTAAAGCGACGCTGGGCGTGGTCGTTTCTTTCAGCACCGATAAGGTCTCCACGACGTGCGTCGTGTCGTGGTGTGCCCCTGCTCATCCCCCCACCGGTGCCTCATGTTCCAGTGGTTCGGCGAGGAGGGCTGGTCGTAGCACCGTCGGTCGTTCAGCGCAAGGGAAGCTTCGCCGCCTTCGGCGCCCTTGCGCTGCCCTCGCGCCGTCGCCACTTGCCCTCTGCCTCGACGAACTCACCGAAACATGGTTTCAGCAACCGATAAAGGAGAACCAGCATGTCCACACAAAACATCAACACCGCCCCGGCCGAATCTACCGAAACATGGGATTCTGGAATTGAGATCCAATTGACTGTGTTTTACCAAGGATGCGGGGACGACGAAATATTTACGTTCTTCAGCCTGAGTGATTTTTTGGCGTTCCGTGAGCAATACCCAGAGGGCGGGAGCACAACGTACAGATACCAGCTTAGCGACAGTATGAATACAAAAGGCTGGGCATGTGAATCAAACGAATTGAGTGCGTTCGTTCAAGGTGTGAATGAGTACCTAGCGCGCAGTGTTAAGCATCAAGGCTTGAATACGCCCTATAAGCGCACCGATGGATTCATAAAAAACGTTGAGTCTGCCCATCCATTCGATGTTATTCGCGCCGATGTTGTGCTGGAGCGCATGAACGCAAAAGCGCATTTTGGTTGTGGCCTGCATTATGAGATATACCAATACAATTTGATCTCAAGCGCAATGAAATACCTCGAGAGACTCCCTGAACGTGACCGCCCAACATTTGAAAAAGCAGCGGAAAACATTGGGCTCAAACTGACAGAAGCCGAATTAGAGCAGTGCGCTAACGCTTATTGCGATTTGACCAATGAGTTGTTTGAGGATTACTAAACACTGCGGAACTTCTATTTTACGCCGTCCGCAGGGGAGGGCGTAAAAATAAGCAACAGAACGTGGCGCAGGGTTTGTTGTCTGGTTTCTGCATTTGAGAATTAACCCAAGGTGACCAATAACCTTGTGAGTCGCTTTGATTAATGACGTGGGGTAAGCATGGAAAAAATACGCGGCATTAAATGCAGCACGTTTCATATCAGTAAAGATGACGCTGAAATATTTTGCGAGTGTAGTCGGCGAGAAGGGTATTGGTTACACGACACACACTATGGCTATTTATTGGTGCTCAGCGGGTATAAATATCCGTGTCTAAAGCTCAAAGGACTGGGCATTTCTAAATCCGTGAGAAAATTAGTGTTTAGATTAATGAGAGAGCAGGGGATTGAAATTCTCTTGTTCGATCGCGATGCCGACACGCTAGAGGGATTTGAGACTTTTGCGTGGTAATAAAAAGCCTGCAATAAAGCAGGCTTTTAACATTGGACCCCTCTATCGACATTAATGCGGTGCCGCATTAATGCTTTCCTCTTTCTTCATTGGCGATAGCGCTGTTATTTCTGGTGAGGGTGAAGGCGATATGCCTTTCTGGTTTTCTTCACGTTGCAACATGTCTCTTGCCAACAGAACGCGGTAAATGTTTTTAATGTCCGCCGCATAACTTCGACGTTGTTTGATTAATTTTTGTGACGGTCCGGTATTATACATGCCGACACTGTCCCAGTTCCTGCCGTAAGATTTGAAGTTGTGTGCTAATACCCATGCGCCGGTGTAAATGCAGGTGCAGGGTTCTTTGAGTAACCTTTCCCGCGTAATATTAAACTTCATTAATGCAGAGTAATGGGAGCTGTTCACCTGCATGCCGCAGACATCTTCCGTTTTATTCCTGTTACCGCCGTTGATAGCTGCCATTTTGAGACGCGACTCTTTTATGGATATGGCTGTAAGCAGCAATGGGTCGATCCCGTAATCATGCCCCGCCTTGTTAAAACACATATCGACGTTCGCCTGCGCGGAAAACACCGCAGCGAGCGTCAAGAGTGGTAGCCATTTCATTAAGCACTTACCTCGGATAATTCGCCAAATAAGCTCAGCGGGGTTTTGCGGAAAAATACCCGTTCGGATCACTACATGCAAGTTAATTAGTTACAGACGCGCACATGGCGCTTGGCGGGCCATGAATGGCACTGGCAAAATATAAAGTAAATAAAAAGGAAGAGTTATTTGGTCAAGCCGCTTCTGAGATAAGAATTACATCACACCCCACGCAAGATTTCATCTTGCTGTTTTTGTGTTTAAAAACAGATGGTTACATTGAAAATATTATGATTTTTTGGAAATAAGGTTAAAAAATATCATAGGATTGTATGACATAGCAGTAACTAATCCTACGACATGGTGTCACACAATCCTACTACCTGATGTTCACTAATCCTACGACACAATATCATAGGATTGTAGATATCGTTATAGAACAAGGAAATAACCAGTGCAGTGCTGGATTGTACGATATGAAAAAAGGCAAATTAATAGGATTGTACGACATATAAAAAGCGCATCATCATAGGATTGTACTACCTGTATAAGCGGTGTAATATGCCGGAAAATCACCCTCCAGAGCTACGGCAGGCACAAAGCCTGATAGCACGAAAAAACAAAAGAAATAAATCTAAGATTCAACCCATTAATAACGGAGAGAGACATGGGCAGACTTGCCATTTACGTCAAAGATAAAATTGAAAATGAAATCAGAGAGATTGTCCAACTTGAGATACAAAATGGAGCCAAGGCAGGGGAAGTAAATATTTCTTCGACCTGTAACGAAATACTCCGGCTCGGACTCATCATGCACAAGGCCAGAAATACCGAAGAAACATTTAATCAGAGAGAGTGGAGCAGGGATGTTATCCGAATGCTCGGCGGCTCAAAAGAAGGCATTAGCATCCTTCTGATGATGGTTACGGAAATGTACGTCAATATGCTCGGAGAGAAAGGCGGCGAGAAAGTCGAAGAGTATTTATCGCAATATCTGACGTCAATTCAAAACGCAGAAGATGAACACGAAGCCAAGCACTTCGTGTCACAAGAAGAGGCTTAACGCCCCATCATTTAGCGTCAGCACCCACAGGGAAATCAAACGTAAATCAATAATAAATCCGGGCATCGCTGCCCGGAATAAGATCTACAATCGTGACTTAAGTTATATTTTCCCCTGCTTATCACGCGTCAACGGGTTTTCGGCCTCCGCCACTTTGGATGTCACGAACTCATCAAAGAGCAACGCCAGCGCACGCAACCTTTGAATCTCCTCGCTTTCCGGAAACTGCTTATCCGTTAAATAGTTCAGCGAAGCCAGCAGCCGCTGAACTATTTCCTGATTCATACTTCGCTGATTAAACTGCGCATTTATCTCCATATCCTTTTTAAGATTCACCGGAAAACTACTGCTAAACCTTTTCATTTTTCCGGGCACGAACTCGCGCTTACCCTCCAGTGGCAACTCCGTCGGTAAATATTTTTCCCTTAGCATCGCCAAATGCGACTGAATAAACTCATCGAATAATCGGGTAAGCGCAACAAATCGCTCACCCTCCTCGGTTTTAATAATGGGCTTCTTAGGCGTGTAATCCATCGAGTGGACGAGGCGTGACACCACCTCATCATTCATGCTCACACCCCTGACGCGGGCCGCCACTCGCAGCTCCATGAGCAGGTTCTCTGGGGCCCAGAGGACGCGGTAACGAACCTCACCCAGCATGTATTTTCTTGGCCGACCGCGACGCTCGGCAATTTTTTCTTTAACTTTCATGTAAGTACACCCAATTCAAGAAGTGCAGCAAGAAATTCCTGAATGAGCGTACCCCCTTCAAGCGTTAAGAAAAATCTTAATAAAAAGAAAAACTGTGACATGGCTCACAGTTTTTTTTTTTTTTGACTCATTGTAAGATGCGCATGCGTTACGCCTGTTTACGCAAGATGACGTTTTTCTTACTCAAATCGAGGGTTTTTTTACAATGAAAGCAGTCCCAACTAACTCTGCTATGTCGGAGGGGGTAGCGGTAGCTTTGCCTGAAGGCAGAGATAATCGCCAAGATGGGGTTATCGGCCCAATCAGCTATCTCTTTAATTCTTTTTCTTCCTCCCGTTTAATCTCTGCTATTTCACGTTCACCCACCGCCAAGCGCCAATTACTTTTTGCTTCACTACTACTGGCGGCGATTATTTTTCCTCATCTCGCCCATGCGGAAGATTTATTAGCCTCACAGAAAGCCAACGCAAACGACACATTCGGTCACGGCTCGACGGTCGAATGGTATTTATATGTCGGTGAAATTTTGGTGTCTGTATTCGGTTATATTAAATCCCGCAACCCAATGGTATTTGGCGGCCTTCTCGTCGTAATGTTAGCAACCCGCTCACTCTTCGCCATTATTGGTTAATTACCAATGGGCGAGGATTCCTCGAAATACAAGTTCCCCGAAACACTCAACCAACAAAAACGATTTATTGGCCTGCCACGTGAAGAAGCCATTGTTTTACTTCTGTGCGGCGTCATTGGTTTTTATTGTGACATTTTAATCGTGATGTTGGTCGTCGGTGCCATTCTCTGGCTTTTCATCAGACACCTTAAAAAAGGGCAGGGGTCAACATGGCTTCTGAACCTTCTTTATTGGTACTTGCCGACGGTGTTATTTCGGGTCCAGTTCCGGCGCGTCCCGACGTCAAGTCATCGCCACTGGATGCAGTAGCCTAATGCGCCACTTTCGGGTGGCGCTTTTTCTGATTTAAGGAAGACGCTATGAAGTATCAAGTCCAGGAGACCCGCCACCGCGTCACGATGCTGACCATCGGCACGCTGGGTTCTTTATTGGCCGTCAGTATCGTGGGGAATTGCATTACCGGCTCGCTGGCATGGCACTTTGCTACAACCCAAAAAACCATTACCACCCCGATGCTGTTCGACCGGTCGTTTACCTCCGACGCCACGCAGGGTGACGCCAACCTCAACTTTATGCTGGTTCGCTCTTTTATCAGTCTTCGCCTTAGCGTGACGCCGGAGACCGTGGACGCCCAGCACGAAGCGCTGCTGCGCTACGCACCCGCAGAAGTGCGCCCTGAAATGAAAAAGGCGCTGGCCATCGAGTCGCAGTACATCAAGAAGTACGGCGTTTCATCGATATTCCGCATTACCGAAGAGTCGCTTGACCCGCGCACGGGCGACATCACCGTCAGCGGCACGCTGTCTGCCAGCACCACCAACGGCAGCCTCAAGCTCGACCTGCCTGACGTTAACAAAGCCTACAGGCTTAGCCTGCACTACGTGGACGGACTTATTCGCCTGACGGCCTTCCCTGAAGTGCAACCTCCGCAATCTGCCAGTAAACAGCCTCAGGGATAACCTCATGAAAGCACGACTTCTTGCCGCGCTCGTGGCCTCATCGCTCTCCTCGACCGCTATGGCGGCCGTTAGCGGGCCTGCCAGCACGGTGTTTGAAAACGACGCGCACCTTAAGGCGCAGCTCAGCAATACCAGCCCGAACAAAATCATCATCGACGGCGAACTCATTACCCACGTCTCAGGTCCGGACGGCGCCTTCCTGCAAGACAACACCGACGAGGGGGCGCTGCTCATTACGCCCCAGACCGGCCAGCCGTTTACGGTGTTCTTGGAAACCGCGAGCGGCATCGGCGCGTCGATTGACATCACCCCGAAGCCGGGCACCGGCAAGACGCTGCGCCTCGTTCCCGCGTCGGCACCGAAGAAAGACAACCCTGACGCCAAGGCGTGGGAAGAGAGCCAGCCGTGGGAGAAAACGCTGGTCATGATTGCCCGCACCGTGGTCAACGGCGGCACGCCGGAAAACTACACAGTGGCACCCGCAGACCGCGCACCCGCCTACAACCCTGCGCTGGGCATTACCCTGACGCCTGAACGCCAGCTGGTCGGCTCACACCTGCGCGTCATGCGGTATCGCATGAAAAACACCGGTTACATTTCGCGCCCGCTGACTGAAAAGCTGTTCTGGCAGAAAGGCGTGCGCGCCGTGATGTTATCTACCCCGACCCTGTACGCCAACGGCGAGGGGTACGTGTGGGTGATTTTCTCCACTGAGACGGGAGAGGGTGCATGAGCAACATTAATACCGCCACGCGCCGCAAGCAGTGGCTGACCGCCGGCTCGGTGGCGCTCGCCCTCGCAGCGGGCGGGGGCGCAATCTGGGGGTACACCCAGCACCAGGCAGCCCAGAAAGCGCCCCAGCAGGCCGCCACGGCCGACATGACCGGCGGGCTGATAACCAGCAGCTTTAATGACACCGTGGCCGCCTCGGCGCTGGCACAGCAGCAGAACAAGACGTCGGGCCTTGAGAGCTCGGTTGCGCAGCTCAAGCAGGAGTCGAAAACGCAAACCGAGAACATGAACAAGAAGTTTGACGAGCTGATGAACAAGATTCAGCAGATGCAAAGCGAGAGCAAGTCCGCCGGCAGCGGCGCACCGGCGACCCCGCCGGCAGGTCCCAACGCCCCGCAGGGCAGTGTACCCACCGGCCCGTCCAAGCCCGCGCAGTGGAACATCACCGACCCCGGTCGCGGTCCTAACGGCGGGCAGCCGGAAGACAGACGCCTCGGTGACGGGCGTGATGCACCGGTGTCCAGCAGCCGCATTGTTAATATGCAGCTGACCAAAACGCCGAACCAGTTTGCGCTGTGGCAGGCGGCCGATAACCTGCAAAACATGCGTTTCCCGGACCTTGGTATTCCCTGTCCTTTCATTATGAGCTGGACGGTGTCCGTCGAAGAGCAGGTGAAAAGTCAGAACGAAGCGTTCAACAAAGAGCAGGACTTAGGGAAAAAGGCGTCAACGGCCTATGCCAAGATGTTTCCCGGCACCCAGCGCGCCTATGAAGAGTGGCGCGAGCTGCGGCAGGGGCTGGCGACCAATGAAATCTCCATGTGCGATTTCAACTTTAACCTGACGCTGTTTACCCCCGACAGCAACAGCGGGCAGCAGGAGTGCGAGGACGCGGCGATTAACGTGTTCCGTAAAAACGAGCTTGAAATCTCGGCCCCGCGTTTCCAGCAGCTGCGAAACTGGCTCTCCAGCTTCCCGTTCATGATGCAGGAGGGGCTATGGGAGGACATGGTGCAAATGGGGGCGACGCTGCGCTGCAAGAGTTTTAACGCCGTCAACCTGATGCCCGTGGTCGCCGAGCGCCAGATGTCAGCGGTGGGTAGCCCGTTACCCACCTACCGCAACGCGCTGGCGTTCTTTGACATGTTCAGCGAGAGCAACGGCGCCACGAACTTCAACATCGCCGTCACCGGCACCACGGGGGCGGGCAAAAGCTTCTTTATACAGGAGATTTTAAGGCAGGTTCTGAATGCCAACGGCTTTGCGTGGGTCATTGACATGGGGGCCAGCTACAAGAACTTCTGTCAGCAGGCCGGCGGGGTGTATCTCGACGGCGCAACGCTGCGCTTTAACCCGTTTGCGAACGTCACCAACATCAATGAGTCCGCAGAGGGTATCACCGGCCTGCTGACCGTACTCGCCAGCCCGAACGACCCGCTGGATAAGGTCAGCGAGTCTATCCTGCTCAAAGCCGTGATAGCTGCCTGGGAGGCGAAGGGCAACAAGGCGCGTATCGATGACGTCGTGGCGTACATGATCTCGGAAGAGGTGACCATTGCCTATGACAGTCAGCCCACGATACGCGACCGTATTAACGAGCTGGTGCTGCTGCTTGACCGCTGGTGTACGCACGGGGCAGACGGCGAGTACTTCAACTCAGACAGCCCGACGCTGGATGGGGAAACCCGCTTCGCAGTGCTGGAGCTGCTGAGCCTTGAGAGTCGCCCGCACCTGCTGTCCGCCATCCTGTACTCGCTGATTCTGGCGATTCAGGAAAAGATGTACCACTCTCCACGCGACCTGAAAAAAGTGGCCATTATAGACGAAGCGTGGCGTCTCTTCAGCGGGTCCAACCCGCACGCCGCTCGCTTTATCGAAACCGGCTAACGGTGCGATGCATACGCAGACCGCCGACGGACATAACGTCTATGACACCTCGCAGGCCATCTCCAACCTGCCGGTTAATATGCGTCTCAGCGCGCTCGCCAGCAGTGGGTTCCAGGAGCAGTCCCGTCAGGCGCAGCAGTCGGCGCAGACGTCGCTCGACGGCTATAACCACAGCGTGACCAGCGGCTTCCAGCAGCTTGACCAGATTACTAAGCAGAGCGGCAACAGCGACGCTATCACGCAGGGCAGTGACAGCAGCACGGGGACCAACGCCACGCGCGGTGCCAGCCTGATGATGTCGGCGGCGGAAAGCTATGCCAAGGCGCATAACATTTCGACGCAGGAAGGCTATAACAAACTGATGGATATCACGAATCAGGGTTCAGCGGGGGCGGGCGGCTCTGCCAACATCAAATTTGATTCGGGTGACCAGCTGGGCGGGAAGCTTGGTAAATGGGCAACCGGTGTCAGCGCGGGCGCTGAAGGCCACGTGAACGCCGACTGGAAGCACACCTCCGGCAGCGCCCACGGTACGCAGGACAGCAATACCGAAGGCAAAGACTTCCGTCACGACCAGAACAGTCAGGCGGCGCGCGACTTCAGGCAGGGTATGGATATGGTCACCTCGTCACGCGTGAGCGAGTCCGGCAACCACACCGACAACCAGTCTAACTCGCAGGTTGAGCAGTTCGCGGCCACGCTGAATGACTCGAAGAGCCAGTATCACCAGTACACCGACAGCACGACCAAGAGTCAGGAGTTCAGCCGGATGGCGACGCTGGCGCAGAACCAGAGTGCCAGCCTTGATGCTAACTACAATCAGGAGTTTGTGGACTGGACGACGGCCAAGTATGGCCACGACGCTCAGGGTATTCTGACAAACGTCAGCTCGGCGCGTGCGGCGGCCACGGAGTTCATGCAAGAGCGGCTGGAGCCGGAAATTATGCAGAACTACGGCGCCAGAACGGCACAGACGGCAAGCCAGCCTCTCCAGCCCTCGTCCCAGCTCGTTCATGACGAACGTGTTCAGGATGTTCGCTCCGGCCCGGCGGGCTATACGCAGGGCGGTGAAGTCGGGATGCAAGGGGCGGCGGGATATCGTTCAACCTCATCCGTTGGCAATGATACCTACGCTCAGTCAGGCGGCGCGGGCTACACTTCCGGCCAGCAGTCAGCCTCGTTTACACGCCAGAATGGTGAGAGTCAGACGTCAAACGATGCGAGTGTAAACGGACAGGGTGCGACCGGTGAGAACGGCGGACAACCTGTCAGCGGTGGCGCGTTCGGGGTGCATAACGGCACGTCTGGGACAACGGCGCAGGCCATTGACTCCCAGCGCGCCGTTGCGCAGGGCGGCAGCGCATCAGGCGGTGGCCATAATGGTACCGGCAATCACTCAGGCACTTCGGCACAGCAGGCCAGCGCCAGCAGTACGGGCGCTGCGGACAGCAAAGGCGGGTTTGCCAATGGGCAGCCTCATTCTGAGACGTCGTCCGGACACTCTGGCCAATCCGTTACCCAGTCACATCGGACGACGGCGGCAGGGCAATCAGAAGGGGTTAATGTCCAGCATAAAGAGCGAAACATTACCGCGCCGGCGGATAAACCTTCTGCGGCCATGAACGATAATTATCTCGATGCCAGAAACAGGGTAAGCCAACACGCTGAAAATGCAGGCATCCCGAACAATGTCGCAGAGCGCGTGGCAGCACAAAGATCTGCAAACAATGAGAGCATTAGAGAAAATGGCGGGAAAATAGATCAAAACCAAACCACTGTTCAGAAAACCAGTGATATACTTAAAGGAGAACATGAAGGTGCGGTCACAGGACATAAAATCGGACGCACTGAAGAAGATATAAAACAGACTAAGCCAATATTCGATAATTCTGATACAAAGAAATTTGAACGTAAGCTTAACGAATTACGAGAATTGAATAAAAAAGCCTCGTAATAAATAAATTATAGAGAGGGGATATGAATACAATAACTGTGGCTGATGTTAACGCCGATGTATCCATGCTGATGGGAAGCTTTAGCGAGGAAGCAAGAGTGATCCCATCCTCCGCTGCACTCTTTAAAATCAGTACAGCAGTCCCCTTGATTGCTTTTGTGTTAAGTATATTCAGCGATATCATTGGATATATATCTTTAGACAGAAGCGAATCATCCTTAAACGGGCTTTATAATTATTTCCTTAGTGATGGTTGGGCAGTTTTAGTCCCTACGGCTATCATCGGATTTCTATTCACGTTTATGACGTATAACAATCTGATGATGTATATGGCCGTTCCTGAAGTTGCCAGAGGCCGGTCAGTAATTCTCAGCCATCTTAAAAAAATCGTTAAACGTACCGTCAAATTATTCTTAGCTTTGATGATTATTGCGACAGTATTTTCAAGCATGATTAACTGGCTTGCGTTTGCTATTCCGCTTCTTCTTTTTATTTTATTGTTTGCAGTAAATCTGGTTGTAGGTGCGGAAATTAACCGCCTTGGTGCAGGCATCGCACTGGAAAAAATCTCTAAGCTCATCAATAAAATTTAAGTTAACCCACGTACTTGCCGATAACCCCTCCGTCATTCTGATCGAGGGGATTCTCCCCCGCAGATTTCTCGAATAAATAAAGCGCTGGCACAGGCTTTTATATTGTATTTAGACAAGGAAACCTCAATTGAAAGAACGCAATCTATTTGTGGCGACCGTGGTCGCCTCATGCATCGTGCTTTCCGGTTGCAGTGCAATGGGAACCGCCATCAAAAAACGTAATCTTGATGTAAAAACCCAAATGAGTCAGACCGTATGGTTAGAGCCATCGAGCGAGAAGACTGTCTACCTTCAGGTGCGCAATACTTCGGATAAAGACATGAGCGACCTGCAAACCCTGCTGGCGCAGGATTTGCGTGCAAAAGGCTACACCGTGACTTCTTCACCGGATACGGCTTATTACTGGATTCAGGCAAACGTCCTGAAAGCCGAGAAGATGGATCTGCGCCAGTCACAGGGTTTCCTGTCAACCGGTTATGAAGGCGCCGCTGCCGGTGCCGCGCTGGGGGCGGGCATTACCGCCTATAACAGCAACTCCGGCGGTGCGATTTTAGGCGTTGGTCTCGCCGCAGGCTTGGCGGGAAACCGGCTTCGATATCTGCGGAGAGTAAGGGGCTGTCACCGCTCGACCGGCTGCGTCGTATTCAGGACAAAAAAGCCGGTAATGAAGACGAAGGGAACGGCGAAGAGAGTCAGGCGGCCTCCGAGGCGCAGGGCGAAGCCCATTCGCTGGATATGAACATCGAGGTCGATGAATGGGGCGAGATCACCTTTAAAACGGAGGGCGTTCATAAGGGTACGCCTGAAAGCCTCGACGACGCACTGGCCAACGACCACGGGGCTGCCAACCGGTCAATGGCCGACGACGAACAGAACATTTTGCGTCACCACCACGACTATGACGCGTATGAACAGATGCATGATCACCATGATCCGGGAGGTTTTGAGCGATGATGACCGTTGCCCCGGTAGCCTCAGCCGCGGACGCTGCGAGCTACTACAGCAGTAAAGACAACTACTACTTTTTAGACGACCTGCAAAGCCAGTGGCTGGGCGAGGGGGCGCGCGAGCTGGGACTGACTGGGGAAGTAGACCTAGACGCGTTTACCAACGTGCTGCATGGCCGGCTGCCCAACGGCGTGGAGCTGGGCAAAGAGGTGCTCGGCAACCACGTTCATCGCCCCGGCCATGACCTGACGTTCTCGGCACCGAAAAGTATCTCAATGCTGATCCTTGCCGGCGGTGATAAACGCCTGTTGCAGGCGCACCACGAAGCCGTGAAGGATGCCATGTCGGTCATCGAGCAGATGATCTCCGCGCGTGATACGAAAGACGGTGTCACCGCCATTGTGCCGACCGGCAAGATGGTGGCGGCGCTGTTTACCCACGACACCTCCCGCAACCTTGACCCTGCTATCCACACGCACGCCGTTATTGCCAACGTCACGGAGCTGGAGGGGAAATGGAAGGCGCTGGCCACCGACTACATCCACGGCGCGGGCTTCATCGAAACCATGTATCGCCATCAAGTGAGCCTCGGGAAAATTTACCGCAACTCCTTGCAGTCTAAGGTTGAGGGGTTGGGGTAGCCCTGAACTTCGCGCAGAGAAGGCCCAGACAGAGGCCGACCTAGGCGCTTTACTGGATGAACAGGCGCGCAAGGTGCGGCAGCTGCGTCCCGCGACAACCTCAGCACTCTATGAGAACGCGTGGCGCCGTTACGTTGCCGGCGGCAGCCTGACGATGGCCATGCAAATGCGGCTCGAGGCTGATGTGAAAGCCGAACAGCCGTCGCTATACCTCAGTGATAAAGAAGCGTATTACCGCACGCTGCTGGAGCGCGCCGGCGTCCCCCTGATGTAGCGTCACCAATCTATTCCTTCCTGACATATTCCCGTCTTTGGCGGGCTTTATGCTGGCATTTTTTCGTCTGACGAATGCCCGGCAGGCTTCCCCACGCCCTTTTTTCAGCGATCCCCGCGCCGGCAGCGGTGTATCA
>Ga0153931_100355_pt1 | contig 12448 bp, 13 predicted proteins | sample TSNJ015MetaG_FD_104730 | JGI IMG/M metagenome (GOLD analysis project Ga0153931, IMG submission 104730) | Attine ant fungus gardens microbial communities from New Jersey, USA - TSNJ015 MetaG | ecosystem: Host-associated > Fungi > Mycelium > Unclassified | place: USA: New Jersey, Wharton State...
CGGTGAACACGGTCCCGCTGCTGCGCGGCAAGACCATCTGCAATGTGTTCTTCGAGAACTCCACCCGCACCCGCACCACCTTTGAACTGGCAGCCCAGCGACTCTCGGCCGACGTGATCACACTGAACGTGTCGACCTCGTCGGCGAGCAAGGGCGAGACCCTGCTCGATACCCTGCGCAACCTCGAAGCCATGGCCGCCGACATGTTCGTGGTGCGCCACGGCGACTCCGGCGCCGCACACTTCATCGCCGAGCATGTGTGCCCGAACGTGGCAATCATCAACGGCGGCGACGGCCGTCACGCGCACCCAACCCAAGGCATGCTCGACATGCTGACGATCCGTCGGCACAAGGGCGGTTTTGAAAACCTCTCGGTGGCCATCGTCGGCGACATCCTGCACTCGCGGGTCGCGCGCTCGAACATGCTGGCCCTCAAAGCCCTGGGTTGCCCGGACATCCGCGTGATCGCGCCGAAAACCCTGCTGCCGATCGGTATCGAGCAGTACGGCGTCAAGGTCTACACCGACATGACCGCAGGCCTCAAGGACGTTGACGTGGTGATCATGCTGCGCCTGCAACGCGAGCGCATGGCCGGCGGCCTGCTGCCGAGCGAAGGTGAGTTCTACCGCCTGTTCGGCTTGACCACCGCGCGGTTGGCCGGCGCCAAGCCGGATGCCATCGTCATGCACCCAGGGCCGATCAACCGTGGGGTTGAGATTGAGTCGGCGGTGGCCGACGGCAGCCAATCGGTGATCCTCAATCAAGTCACCTACGGCATCGCCGTGCGCATGGCGGTGTTGTCCATGGCCATGAGCGGGCAAACCGCGCAACGTCAATTCGAGCAGGAGAACGCCCAGTGAAGCTCAGCATTCTCGGCGCCCGAGTCATCGATCCGGCCAGCGGCCTGGATCAAGTTACCGATCTTCACCTGGAAGCCGGCAAGATCCTCGCCATTGGCGCTGCGCCTGCGGGATTCAACGCCAGCGAGACGATCGACGCCAAAGGCCTGGTGGCCGCGCCTGGTTTGGTCGACCTGAACGTCGCCCTGCGCGAACCGGGTTACAGCCGCAAGGGCACCATCGCCAGTGAAACCCGCGCTGCCGCTGCCGGTGGCGTCACCAGCCTGTGCTGCCCGCCGCACACCAAGCCAATCCTGGACACCTCGGCGGTGACCGAGCTGATCCTGGACCGCGCCCGCGAAGCCGGCAATTGCAAAGTATTCCCCATTGGCGCGCTGAGCAAAGGCCTGGAAGGCGAACAACTCGCCGAGCTGATCGCCCTGCGCGACGCCGGTTGCGTGGCATTCGGCAACGGGCTGGAAAGTTTTCGCAGCACGCGCACGCTGTGCCGCGCCCTGGAATACGCGGCCACCTTCGACCTGACGGTGATCTTCCACTCCCAGGACCGCGACCTGGCCGAAGGCGGCCTGGCCCATGAAGGCGCCGTCGCCAGCTTCCTCGGCCTGCCGGGCATCCCGGAAACCGCTGAAACCGTGGCCCTGGCCCGTGATCTGCTGCTGGTGGAGCAAAGTGGCGTGCGTGCGCACTTCAGCCAGTTGACCAGCGCGCGCGGTGTGGCCCTGATCGCCCAGGCACAAGCGCGCGGCCTGCCGGTGACGGCGGACGTGGCGTTGTACCAGCTGATTTTGACCGATGAAGCGCTGATCGATTTCTCCAGCCTTTACCACGTGCAGCCACCCCTGCGCACGTTGGCCGACCGTGACGGTTTGCGCGCGGCCGTGAAGTCGGGTGTGGTGTCGGCAATCTCCAGCCATCACCAACCCCACGAGCGTGATGCCAAGCTCGCGCCGTTTGGCGCGACCGAGCCGGGCATCAGCAGTGTCGAACTGTTGCTGCCGCTGGCGATGACCCTGGTGCAAGACGGTCTGCTCGACCTGCCAACGCTGTTGGCTCGCCTGAGTGCCGGCCCGGCTGAGGCCTTGCGGCTGCCGGCGGGCAAGGTGGCGGTGGGTTCGGCGGCGGACCTGGTGCTGTTTGATCCGACCAGCTCCACGGTTGCCGGGGAACACTGGCTGTCCAAGGGCGAAAACTGCCCGTTCATCGGCCATAGCCTGCCGGCGACGGTGCGGTACACCTTGGTGGATGGGCGGATCAGCTACCAGGCCTGATAGATCGCAAAATCTAAAGTGGCCACCGTGGGAGCTGGCTTATGTGGGAGCTGGCTTGCCTGCGATGCAGGCACCTCGGTCTTTCAGCCAGACCGAGGTGATGCTATCGCGGGCAAGCCCGGCTCCCACATTGCCCGTGCTCGCATTGAATGTATGCGCGCTTATCGGCCGTTGTTGCGCTCGGCATTGCGGATCGAAACCTGCGTATTCAGCGTCCAGAAGTCATACAGCACGCCCACCAGGAACAAACCGCCGGTCAGCAGGTAGATCAGGCCGGTGATCCATTTGCCCTGATACATGCGGTGCAGCCCGAACACGCCCAGGAACGCCAACAGTACCCAGGCCACGTTGTATTCGATCGGCCCGGCGGTAAAACGCAGGTCTGCTTCACGGTCCATGGCGGGGATCAGGAACAAGTCGATCAGCCAGCCGATCCCGAAAAGTCCAAAGGTGAAAAACCAGATCGTCCCGGTCACCGGCTTGCCGTAATAGAAGCGGTGCGCCCCGGTAAAACCGAAAATCCACAGCAGGTAACCGATCACCTTGCTGTGGGTGTCCTGCTGCATCACATCCTGTCGATAGGTGTTCATGGAGTACCTCTTTTGCCTCGATAGATAAATTTTTTCATTTTCTTTGTGACTTTTTTACGGGCGCCCGACGCACGGCAAATGGTATCTTCCTTCCCGCAAAGCCTTATGCCACCTGACCTCTGCAGGACAATAGCGGCAATTCGTCGCGTTTTTCCTGAATTTGACCCCAGGGTTCAGTCGACAAACGGCCTTAGAACGACACAAAAAGCTGTTATAAAGTTGCGCGCAAACCAAAAAGAGCCACGCCTAATGCGACCATTTTTCAAGACATGGCTAACCATCTGCCTATTAATGCCACTGGCCGCCCACGCCACCAATCGTGAGCAACGTCTTCCTAACGTTAACGGTTTCACCCCTAAAGTTCACAGCACACCAGGCACCGCCAAGTCGGTAAAGCTGACCGTCAACCGCCCGACTCAAGTGAGCAAGGCCCACGGTAAAGCAACCGCCGGCCTGATGGCAGTCAACACCAAACAAAGCAGCAACGTCCTCAGCCGCGCGGTTAATGTGCTCGGTACTCCTTATCGTTGGGGCGGCAGCAGCCCAAGTAAAGGGTTCGACTGCAGTGGTTTGGTGAAATATGCGTTTAATGACGTCAAAGCGGTGGATTTGCCACGCACGTCCAACGCCATGGCCGCCGGTCACGGGCTGAAGGTTGATCGTAAAGACCTGAAACCGGGCGACCTGTTGTTCTTCAAGCTCAAGAGCCGCCAGGTCAATCACGTTGCCATCTACCTGGGCAACGACCGCTTCATCCACGCACCGCGTCGTGGCAAGTCGGTAAGCATCGACACACTGAAAAAGCCGTTCTGGGACAAGAACTACGTGATTGCCAAACGGGTTCTGCCGAAAGAGCAGAACAACAACCTGCGGGTTGTGCAGCGCTGATTTCAGTCTGATATGCGGTAACCAATGTGGGAGCGGGCTTGCTCGCGAATGCGTTAGATCAGTCAACCAAGATGGTGACTGACACTGCGCATTCGCGGGCAAGCCCGCTCCCACATTTGATTTTCATTGCCCGCAAGACCTCAAATGTCCCCAGGCACCCTCGCCTGCCCCCGCGCATCTTCCCGGCTGATCAGCCCCTCGCTGACCAACGCCTTCAAGCTCATGTCCAACGTTTTCATCCCCAGTGCCCCACCGGTCTGGATCGCCGAGACCATCTGCGCCACTTTGTCTTCACGGATCAAGTTACGAATAGCCGGTGTCCCCAGCATGATCTCGTGAGCCGCCACCCGCCCGCCGCCGATTTTCTTGACCAGCACTTGCGACACCACCGCCTGCAACGATTCCGAGAGCATCGAGCGCACCATGGCTTTTTCCGCTGCCGGGAACACGTCCACCAGCCGGTCCACGCTCTTTGCGGCCGACGTGGTGTGCAGGGTGCCAAATACCAGGTGCCCGGTCTCAGCGGCGGTCAGCGCCAGGCGGATGGTCTCAAGGTCGCGCAATTCGCCCACCAGAATCACATCCGGGTCTTCACGCAGAGCCGAACGCAGCGCCGCCGAAAAGCTGTGGGTATCGCGGTGCACCTGGCGCTGGTTGATCAAGGCCATTTTCGGCCTGTGGATAAATTCGATGGGGTCTTCCAGGGTGAGGATGTGCTGGCGTCGATGCCCGTTGAGGTAGTCGATCATTGCTGCCAGCGTCGTGGACTTGCCCGACCCGGTCGGCCCGGTGACCAGCACCAGGCCGCGCGGCAGTTGCGCGATCCGCTGGAACACCGCCCCCAGCCCGAGGCTTTCAAGGCTCTGCACCTGGGCGGGAATGGTGCGAAACACCGCCCCCATGCCGCGGTCCTGCTGAAATACGTTCACCCGGAACCGCGCCACGCTCGGCAGTTCGAAGGCAAAATCGGTTTCAAGAGATGTTTTGAAATCCTTTTGTTGGTAGCTGTTGAGCAAAGGGCTCAATAAGTCCGCAACTTGCGGGGGCGTGAGCACCGGGCCTTCCAGCGGCCAGACCTCGCCATCGACACGCAGCATCGGTGCCAGGCCGGCCGACAAATGCAGGTCGGAGGCGCCACGGCGCACGCTGGCCGTCAGCAATTCAGTGATATCCATAGGGCTTTCCATTTCCAGTAGAATGCCGCGGACTCCATATCCACGGGTGCATCTTGAATGTCGACGATAGCAGACAACATTGGCCTGGTTAGCGAGCGGATCCGTGCCGCGGCCCACGCCGTGCAACGTGACGAAAACAGCATCCACCTGCTGGCCGTGAGCAAGACCAAACCCGCGCAAGCCGTGCGCGAGGCCTACGCCGCCGGGAAGCACGATTTTGGCGAGAACTACCTGCAGGAAGCCTTGGGCAAACAGGCGCAATTAACCGACCTGCCCTTGAGTTGGCACTTCATTGGCCCCATTCAATCGAACAAGACTCGTGCGATCGCCGAGAACTTCGCTTGGGTACATTCCGTGGACCGCTTGAAAATCGCTCAACGCCTGTCCGAACAACGCCCGGCCGACCTGCCGCCGCTGAACATCTGCATCCAAGTCAACGTCAGTGGCGAAGCCAGCAAATCCGGCTGTACGCCCGCCGATCTGCCGGCCCTGGCCCATGCGATCAGCGCTTTGCCGCGCCTGAAACTGCGCGGCTTGATGGCGATCCCCGAGCCGACTGAAGAGCGCGCCGCACAAGATGCGGCGTTCGCAGCGGTGAGAGACCTGCAAGCCAGCCTGAATCTGCCGCTGGACACACTTTCCATGGGCATGAGCCACGACCTCGAGTCGGCCATCGCCCAAGGCGCCACCTGGGTGCGGATCGGTACCGCCCTGTTTGGCGCCCGCGACTACGGCCAGCCGTGAAATGGCTGACTTTCCTCTGAATAAGGACCTGTCATGAGCAACACGCGTATTGCCTTTATCGGCGCCGGTAACATGGCGGCCAGCCTGATCGGTGGCCTGCGGGCCAAAGGCCTCGAAGCCTCCCAGATCCGCGCCAGCGACCCGGGCGCCGACACCCGCGCCCGCGTCAGCAACGAGCACGGCATTGAAACCTTTGCCGACAACGCCGAGGCCATCCAGGGCGTCGACGTGATCGTACTGGCGGTCAAGCCGCAGGCCATGAAGGCCGTGTGCGAAAGCCTGCGCCCAAGCCTGCAGCCACACCAACTGGTGGTGTCGATCGCTGCCGGCATCACCTGCGCCAGCATGAACACCTGGCTCGGTGAACAGCCAATCGTGCGCTGCATGCCCAACACCCCGGCGCTGCTGCGCAAGGGCGTGAGCGGCCTGTACGCCACCGCCGAAGTGACGGCCGAGCAACGTGATCAGGCGCAAGAACTGTTGTCCGCCGTCGGCATCGCCGTGTGGCTGGAGCAAGAGCAGCAACTGGACGCGGTCACCGCCGTGTCCGGCAGCGGCCCGGCCTACTTCTTTCTGTTGATCGAAGCCATGACCGCCGCCGGCGTGAAACTGGGCCTGCCACACGAAGTGGCTGAGCAACTGGCCGAGCAAACCGCGCTGGGCGCCGCCAACATGGCCGTCGACAGCGACGTGGACGCCGCCGAACTGCGCCGCCGCGTAACGTCGCCGGGTGGCACTACGCAAGCGGCCATTGAATCGTTCCAGGCCGGTGGCTTTGAAGCCCTGGTGGAAAAAGCCCTGGGTGCTGCGGCACATCGTTCGGCCGAGATGGCCGAGCAACTGGGCAAATAGTCGTCCCCTGCAACTGGACCCGATAGGAAACAAACATGCTCGGAATCAATGACGCTGCCATTTTCATCATCCAGACCTTGGGCAGCCTGTACCTGCTGATCGTGCTGATGCGCTTTATCCTGCAATTGGTGCGGGCGAACTTCTACAACCCGCTCTGCCAGTTCGTGGTGAAAGCCACCCAACCGCTGCTCAAACCGCTGCGCCGCGTGATACCAAGCCTGTTCGGCCTGGACATGTCATCGCTGGTGCTGGCGCTGCTGCTGCAGATTTTGCTGTTTGTGGTGATCCTGATGCTCAACGGCTACCAGGCCTTCACCCCGCTGCTGTTGCCATGGGGCCTGATCGGTATCTTCTCGCTGTTTTTGAAGATCATCTTCTGGTCGATGATCATCAGCGTGATCCTCTCGTGGGTTGCACCCGGCAGCCGTAGCCCTGGCGCGGAGCTGGTGGCCCAGATCACCGAGCCGGTGCTGGCGCCGTTCCGTCGGTTGATCCCGAACCTGGGCGGCCTGGATATCTCGCCGATCTTCGCGTTTATCGCGATCCAGCTGCTGCAAAGCTGGGTGATCCCGCGCCTGGCCTACTACGCGTTCATGCCCAAGGAGCTGTTCGGGCTGATTTGATTCCTGGCGGATCACTGTGCAAGCCGCTTTTGGGGAAGCTGGCTTGCCTGCGATTGCATCACTGCGGTGTGACTGAAACACCGAGGTGACTGCATCGCAGGCAAGCCAGCTCCCACACAAGCCCCCTCCCACATTTGTATCTTTGTACGGGCGCAGGCCTTTGCTTGCCGCTAGGTGCAGCGGTCTTTAGACTTACGCCTCATTTAAACGAGAGCAGGGTCGATGCCAGCTGCCTTCCCCCCCGATTCTGTTGGACTGGTCGTGCCCCAAGTGGCGCACTTCAGCGAACCGCTGGCCCTGGCCTGTGGCCGTTCGCTGCCGGCCTATGACCTGATCTACGAAACCTACGGCCAGTTGAATGCCACGGCGAGCAACGCCGTGCTGATCTGCCATGCCTTGTCCGGCCATCATCACGCCGCCGGTTTCCACAGCGTTGACGAGCGCAAGCCCGGTTGGTGGGACAGTTGCATCGGCCCCGGCAAGCCCATCGACACCAACAAATTCTTTGTGGTCAGCCTGAACAACCTCGGCGGCTGCAACGGCTCCACCGGCCCGAGCAGCCTCAACCCGGAAACCGGCAAACCGTTCGGCGCCGACTTCCCAGTGCTGACCGTGGAAGACTGGGTGCACAGCCAGGCGCGCCTGGCTGACCTGCTGGGCATCGGCCAGTGGGCTGCAGTGATCGGCGGCAGCCTGGGCGGCATGCAAGCGCTGCAATGGACCATCTCCTACCCGGACCGCGTGCGCCATTGCCTGGCAATTGCCTCGGCACCAAAACTGTCGGCGCAGAACATCGCCTTCAACGAAGTGGCGCGCCAGGCGATCCTCACCGACCCCGAGTTCCACGGCGGTTCGTTCCAGGAAGCGGGCGTAATCCCCAAGCGTGGCTTGATGCTCGCGCGCATGGTCGGGCACATCACTTACCTGTCCGATGACTCCATGGGCGAAAAATTCGGCCGTGGCCTCAAGAGCGAGAAGCTCAACTACGACTTCCACAGCGTCGAGTTCCAGGTTGAAAGCTACCTGCGCTATCAGGGCGAGGAGTTTTCCGGGCGTTTCGACGCCAACACCTACCTGCTGATGACCAAGGCGCTGGACTACTTCGACCCGGCCGCCAACTTCAACGACGACCTGGCGAAAACCTTTGAGGGTGCCACCGCCAAGTTCTGCGTGATGTCGTTCACCACCGACTGGCGCTTCTCGCCGGCCCGCTCCCGTGAGCTGGTGGACGCGCTTATGGCCGCCAAGAAAGATGTCTGCTACCTGGAGATCGATGCTCCGCAAGGCCATGACGCCTTCCTGATTCCGATCCCGCGCTACCTGCAGGCTTTCAGCAATTACATGAACCGCATAACTCTGTGAGAACGCCATGAGAGCCGACCTGGAAATCATCCAAGACTGGATCCCCGCCGGCAGCCGCGTGCTCGACCTCGGTTGCGGTGATGGCGAACTGCTGAGCTGGCTGCGCGACAACAAGCAAGTCACCGGCTACGGCCTGGAAAATGACCCGGACAACATTGCCCAATGCGTGGCCAAGGGCATCAACGTGATCGAGCAGGACCTGGACAAGGGCCTGGGTAACTTTGCCAGCAACAGCTTCGACATCGTGGTGATGACCCAGGCCCTGCAAGCCGTGCACTACCCGGACCGCATTCTCGATGAAATGCTGCGTGTGGGCCGTCAATGCATCATTACCTTCCCCAACTTCGGCCACTGGCGCTGCCGCTGGTACCTGGCCACCAAGGGCCGGATGCCGGTGTCGGACTTCCTGCCGTACACGTGGTACAACACCCCGAACATCCACTTCTGCACCTTCGAAGACTTCGAAGCCTTGTGCGGAGAGCGTGAGGCCAAAGTCATCAACCGCCTTGCCGTCGATCAACAGCATCGCCACGGCTGGGCGAGTAAGCTATGGCCCAATCTGTTGGGCGAAATCGGGATCTACCGCGTCAGCAGTCCTGGCCTCACGGACCATCAAATTGCCGTCTAACCATTTTCAAGGAGGACGAACATGAGTCGTTTGGCTGTATTTCTACTCACCGCATGCCTGGGCGTCAGCGCCATGGCGGCGGATGCCATCGATGGTAATCGCCAGAAAGAATTCGGCGATATCACGGTGCATTACAACACCCTGACCACGAGTTTCCTGACGCCGGAAATGGCTCAGGAAGCCGGGATCGTACGCAGCAAAGAGCTGGGCATGATCAATGTGTTCGTGAACAAGGGCGTCGAACCGATCGACGCAACCATCACCGGCACGATCAAAGACCTGGGCGGCAAGAGCGAGATGCTCACGTTCAAGAAAATCATCCAGAACGGCTCCACGCTGTATGTCGCCCAGTACGCGGTGCCACAGCAGGAAACCAAGATTTTCACCATCAATGTTGAAACCGGCGGCAAAGCCCACGGTTTCCAATTCAACCAAGAACTGTTTCCGGCCGACTGATGAACCTCACACAACTCGTACTGGCCAGCCATAACGCCGGCAAACTCAAAGAACTCCAGGCGATGCTCGGTAATTGCGTGCAACTGCGCTCGATCGGCGAGTTCAGCCAGGTCGAGCCGGAAGAAACCGGCCTGTCGTTTGTCGAAAACGCGATCCTCAAGGCCCGCAACGCCGCGCGTATCTCCGGTTTGCCGGCGCTGGCGGATGATTCGGGCCTGGCGGTGGACTTCCTGGGCGGAGCACCTGGCATTTATTCGGCGCGGTATGCCGACGGCAAGGGCGACGCGGCCAACAACGCCAAGTTGCTGGACGCTCTCAAGGACGTGCCGGACGCGATGCGCGGTGCGCAGTTTGTCTGTGTGCTGGCGCTGGTGCGCCACGCCGATGACCCGCTGCCGATCCTCTGCGAAGGCCTGTGGCACGGGCGCATCCTGCATGCGGCCAGTGGCGAGCACGGGTTTGGCTACGATCCGCTGTTCTGGGTGCCGGAGCGTAATGTTTCCAGCGCCGAACTGAGCCCGGCCGACAAGAACCAGATCAGCCACCGCGCCCGCGCAATGGATTTGCTGCGCCAACGCCTGAGCCTGAAATGACCCAGAACACCTCTGCGCAGCCGCTGATCCACGGCGGCGCGCAAACGCCTCGGGCGGCCCTGCCGCACCTGCCGCCCTTGGCGCTGTATATCCACATTCCATGGTGCGTGCGCAAATGCCCGTATTGCGACTTCAACTCCCACACCGCCAGCAAGGTGCTGCCGGAAGAAGAGTACGTGGACGCGTTGCTGGCTGACCTTGATCAAGACCTGCACGCGGTTTATGGCCGTGAACTCAGTTCGATCTTCTTCGGTGGCGGCACGCCAAGCTTGTTCAGCGCCGCTGCGCTGGGCCGTTTGCTCAAGGGCGTGGAAGCACGCATCCCGTTTGCCGACGACATCGAAATCACCCTGGAAGCCAACCCCGGGACCTTCGAGCAAGAGAAGTTCGTGGCCTACCGCGCGCTGGGCATCAACCGCCTGTCCATCGGCATCCAGAGTTTCCAGCAGGAGAAGCTCGAAGCCCTGGGCCGCATTCACAACGGTGACGAAGCCGTGCGCGCCGCCGGCATGGCGCGCCAGGCCGGGTTTGATAACTTCAACCTGGACCTGATGCATGGCTTGCCCGATCAAACCCTGGACGACGCCCTGAGCGACTTGCGCCAGGCCATCGCCCTCAAGCCGACGCACGTGTCGTGGTACCAACTGACCCTGGAACCCAACACCGTGTTCTGGAACCAGCCGCCCGTGCTGCCGGAAGATGACACCCTGTGGGACATTCAGGAAGCCGGCCAGGCGCTGCTGGCTGAACACGGTTACGTGCAATATGAAGTCTCGGCGTATGCCCAACCGGGCCGCCCGGCGCGGCATAACCTTAATTACTGGAGCTTTGGCGACTTTATCGGCATCGGCGCCGGCGCCCACGGCAAGCTCAGCCACCCGGACGGGCGCATCGTGCGCACCTGGAAGACCCGAGCACCCAAGGACTACCTCAACCCGGCCAAAAGCTTTCAGGCCGGGGCGAAAGAACTGACCAATGAAGAGCTTCCATTCGAGTTCCTCATGAATGCGTTGCGGCTCACCGAAGGCGTCGACGCCACGCTCTACGCCGAGCGCACCGGCCTTGATCTGGCGAGCCTTGAGGAAGGCCGCCGTGAGGCAGAACAAAGTGGCTTAATGCAGGTCGAACCGTCACGCCTGGCGGCGACCGACCGCGGGCAACTCTTTCTCAATGACCTGTTGCAGAAGTTTTTGAGCTGACGCTCTAAGGAATTCGAATGGATTTGGTACTCGACCTGCTCGCCACCGTATCCCGCTGGAGCCGAAGTAACCTGTCGGAAATCTCTCTGGCTCTTGTCGGCTGCTTGCTGGTGTTGTTCGGCGCCGATATCAAAGGCTGGGTCGAGGCCCGCCTGGGCAGTATCGCGGGCGCATTGCGCGTCCCCTTGATGGCGCTGGTGTGCATGATCGGCAGCGGTGCGGCGTTGATCTACGCCACGCCATGGATCGTGCGGGGGTTGAGCCAGTTCAATAACTACAGCCTGGCGCCGGTGTTGGTGGTGGTGCTGGTGTTGATTGGCGTAGTAGCAGACCGCCGCTGACTGCCAATCCAACAGGGATACAAATGTGGGAGCGGGCTTGCTCGCGAAAACGGTGTGTCAGTCACCTTACAGGTCGACTGATTCAGCGCCTTCGCGAGCAAGCCCGCTCCCACTTTTTTGACCGTATTCCAAGCTAATGGCTTGTCAGTCGACCTTCTCGAACTTCAAATCCCAAACGCCATGCCCCAACCGCTCGCCGCGGCGCTCGAACTTGGTGATCGGACGCTCAGCCGGGCGTGGCACGCATTTGCCGTCTTCGGCCAGGTTGCGGTAGCCAGGGGCGACGTTCATCACTTCCAGCATGTACTCGGCGTACGGTTCCCAGTCGGTCGCCATGTGCAGGATGCCACCGACTTTAAGCTTGCTGCGCACCAGCTCCGCGAACGAAGCCTGGACGATGCGACGCTTGTGGTGACGGGCTTTGTGCCACGGGTCCGGGAAGAACAGCATCAGGCGATCGAGGCTGTTGTCGGCGATGCAGCGGTTGAGCACTTCAATCGCGTCGCAGTCATAGACCCGCAGGTTAGTCAGGCCTTGGGTCAGCACGCCGTTGAGCAACGCGCCGACACCCGGACGGTGTACTTCCACACCGATGAAGTCCTGCTCCGGCGAGGCCGCGGCCATTTCCAGCAAGGAGTGACCCATGCCGAAACCGATTTCCAGGGAACGCGGGGCCGAACGGCCAAACACCTGGTCGTAGTCCACTGGCGCGTCGGCCAATGGCAAAACGAACAGCGGCGTGCCCTGCTCCAGGCCCTTTTGCTGGCCTTCGGTCATACGGCCCGCGCGCATCACAAAGCTCTTGATGCGGCGGTGCTTGGACTCGTCGCCCTCTTCCACGGTGTTCGGCGTTTCGTTTGATTCAGTCA
>Ga0153931_100356_pt1 | contig 12418 bp, 11 predicted proteins | sample TSNJ015MetaG_FD_104730 | JGI IMG/M metagenome (GOLD analysis project Ga0153931, IMG submission 104730) | Attine ant fungus gardens microbial communities from New Jersey, USA - TSNJ015 MetaG | ecosystem: Host-associated > Fungi > Mycelium > Unclassified | place: USA: New Jersey, Wharton State...
AAACCCGATCCCTGTGGGAGCTGTCGAGCTTTAGCGAGGCTGCGAAAGCGGTGGGTCAGGCACCTTGTATAGCGCCTGTGCCGCCGCCTTCGCAGCCTCGCCGGGGCTCGACAGCTCCCACAGGGGTTTGCGTCGTTTGTAAGATCCCAGTCCTTGGCCGGTGCTTTTATGACTCAGGCAATCAGAACGCGATGGACGTCTGCACATACACCGTGCGCGGCTCACCGACGTATTTGCCTTTGTTGTTATCGTCGAACGAGCGGGTGTAGTACTGCTTGTTGAGGATATTTTTCACACCGACTGCCACGTTCAAATCCGACAGCTGTGGGCCGAAGTCATATGCCGCGCGGCTGCTGAACAGCATGTAGCCTGGGATGCGTCCGGTACTGCCGTCGGCACTTTCCGCCTGGGTGTTGGCGTTGTCGGCGAACTGGCTGCTCTGGTAGCTGCTGTCCAGGTTGAGTTTCCAGCGACCTTCGGTGTAACCGACGCCCACGGTGCCTTTGTGCTTGGAGGAGAAGGGCACGCGATTACCCTTGTTCGGGCCGTCTTCGCGGATGGTCGCGTCGACGTAGGCGTAGGTGGCATACACGTCAAAACCGGCCAGCGCCGGGCTTAGCCCGTCGAGGGCGTAGTTGAGGCTCGACTCGATGCCTTGATGGCGCGTTTCGCCGCGGGCGATCACCGAGTCGTTGATCTGGTTGCTGTCGTACTGGTTGTCGAAGTTGATCAGGAACGCGCCGATTTCCGCACGCAGGGTGCCGTTGTCATAACGCGTGCCGAGTTCCCAGGTGCGGGCTTTTTCCGGCTTCACTTCGCCGCTGCTCACGCGGTTTGGCATCTGGCTGTACTGCACGCTGCCGAACGAGCCTTCAGTGTTGGCGTAGAGGTTCCAGTCTTCGGTCAGATGGTAAAGCACGTTCAACGCCGGCAGCGCGGTGTTGTAGTCGCCCTTGTACTTGACGTTGGTCAGGTTGTTGGTCTGCTGGGACTCGATCATCTCGTAGCGGATACCTGGGGTGATGGTCCACTTGCCGATATCGATGCGGTCATCGACGAAAAACGCGTTGGCCTCGGTGGCGCCACGCGTGTCGCGGTCGTTGCGGCTGTTGGTGTCGGGCAGTTGCTGGTTGGCGCTGATCGGCGTGCGGTAGCGCAACTCGTGCCCGGCTTCGTTGATGTAGCGGTAGCCGATGCCCACTTCGTGGCTGGTGGGGCCAAGGTCGAAGCCTTGGGCGAAGCGGGTTTCGAGGCCGCGTACCCAGTACTCGCGCGGCGACAGCGAAAGGAAGTTTCCCTGATCCAGATAGCCATTACGCAACGTGGTGGTGAAGAAGGTGTTGGCGGTGAATTCGCGGCGATCTTCCTGGTAGCGGTAACCGGCGTTGAACATCGTACGGCGGCCCCAGAATTTGTCGTAGGGGCGGGTGGACTGGTATGGGTCGGCCTTGTAGTCCTTGACGTTCAAACCACCGGGCATATCGGCCTGGCCTTCGTAGTACTGCGCCATGGCGTTGAAGCTGTTGGCGTCGTCCAACTGGTATTTGCCTTTGAGGATCAAGTCGTCAATGCGCGTGTTGCTGTTTTCGCGCCAGTCGCCGCCGCGGGTGCCGGAATACAAAATGGCGCCGCCCAGGCCATTGTCAGCCGTCCCGCCTGCCAGCAGGTTGCCGGTGGTCTTGAAGCCATCATGGCTGGAGGACGGGCTGGTCTCGGTCTGCAAGCCGCCTTTGACGGTGGGGGCGTCCGGGATTGCGCGGGTCACGAAGTTGACGATGCCACCGACGTTTTGCGGGCCGTAACGTACCGCGCCGCCGCCGCGTACCACGTCCACGGCGTCCATGTTGCCCATGCTGATTGGGGCAAAGGACAGCTGCGGTTGGCCATACGGCGCGAAGGGCACCGGGATGCCATCCATCAAGACGGTGGAGCGCGAGGCGAGGCGTGGGTTGAGCCCACGGATGCCGAAGTTCAGCGCCATGTCGTGGCTGCCGGTGCCGTTGTTTTCCGGGGCGTTGACGCCGGGAATGCGGTTGAGCACGTCACGCGCCTGGGTGGCACCCTGGCGCTCGAACTCGTCGCGGCGGATCACATCACGCGCGCCAGGGTGTTCGAACACGTTGGTTTGCGCCGCATCGCCGAGCCAGTCGCCGACCACGTTTGACGTTTGCAGTTGGAGAGTGGCCGGGGCGCTGGCCGGTTGCAGGCTGTAGGCGTTATCGCCCTCGGCGCGCGCTTGCAGGCCGGTGCCTTCCAAGAGTTTTTGCAAACCTTCGTCGGCGCTGAAATTGCCCGACAAACCCCGACTCTGCATACCCGCTGTGACCTGGGAGCCGAACGAAATCAGCACGCCGGCCTCGCGACCAAATTGGTTTAGCGCGGCTTCCAGGGTTGCTGGGGCGATGTGGTAAGGCTTGGCATCCGCGGCCATTACAGAGGGCAGCGCGGTAAGACTCAGGCTGGCGCCCAGTAGGAGTTGGCGCAAGGTGCGGGCAAGAAGCGTCGGTTGCTGGGGCATGAAGGGCGGTCCTGAGAAGGTAGGATCAAGGTGGCTTTCCTTCTCTGTCACGCGAGGTGTGGAAAACGGCTCATATTTTTTAAAATAATTTACGCGCGTGCCTGGACGGTCACCCAGTAGCGGGTAAAACGCCGTACTTTCACCGGCATGCTGACCTCCAACAGGTCGAGGATGCGTTCGCTGTCATCCAGCGGGTAACTGCCGGATAGCAGCAGGTTGGCCACTTGCGGATCGCAATTGATCTGGCCTCGGCGATAACGACCCAACTCGGCGAGGAAATCGTCCAGGCGCATGTGCGCGGCCACCAGCATGCCGTCGGCCCAGGCGCCGCTGTTGGCGTCGGTCGGGCGCGGGGTGTCCCAGCCTTTGCGGGTGAAATTGACTTGGCGCGAGGCCTCGACGGTCAGCGGCAGGCCGCTGTAGTGGTTGGGCATTACCTCGACATGGCCATCGAAAACTGCCAGTTGCGTGTGGTCGTTGAACTGACGCACGTTCAGCCGCGCCGCCTGGCTGCTGAGCAGGCCTTGGCCGGTCAGCACGTGCAGCGGCGTATCGCCGGGGCGTGCGGTCAGCAAGATCTCGCCTTCGAGCAAGCGCACCAACCGTTGACTGCCGTCAAAATGCACATCCACAGCGCTGCCTGTGTTGAGCTGCAACTGGCTGCCATCGGCCAGCTGCACCTTGCGTCGTTGGCCCACGGGGCTGCGGTAGTCGGCGCTCAGCGGCGGCAGAATATGTTGCTGGCGCAGGCTCCAGGCCGCGGCCGAACCGGCGCCGAGGATCAGCAGCAGTTTGAGGGCCTGGCGCCGGCTGCTGGATTTCGGCGCGTTCAAGGCGGCGTGCGCCAAGGGTGAGGGCATGCCGCGCAGGCGTTGGTTGACGCGCTGGATGTGGTCCCACGCGCGTTGATGTTCGCTGTGGGCGTCCAGCCATTGCTGCCAGGCCGCTTGCTGGCGCGGGTTGAGTGCGCCTTGCTGCATTTCCATCAGCCAGTGCACGGCTTGTTCGGCGACTTGCGTGGAGAAGTTCATAGGGCGAAGTAGCAGCGCATGGCGGCTTTATTCAGGTGGCGTTTGACGGTGGCGATGGAGATACCCAGCTCGGCGCCGATTTGCGCGTAGGTCAGGCCGTCGAGCTGGGCCAGCAGGAAGGCGCGTTTGACCTGAACGGGCAGGCCGTCGAGCAGTTGGTCGAGCTCCAGCAAGGTCTGCAGGATGATTGCGCGTTCTTCTTCCGACGGCGCTACGTGTTCGGGCATCTGCGCCAGTGCGTCGAGGTAGGCGCGTTCCAGGTCCTGACGGCGATAGAAGTTGAACAGCACGCGCTTGGCCACGGCGGTGAGGAACGCGCGGGGTTCGATCAGCGTTGGCGCGTCCCGCGCGGTAAGTACACGGATGAAGGTGTCCTGGGCCAGGTCGGCCGCGCTTTCCGGGCAGCCGAGTTTGCGTCGCAACCAGCCGGTAAGCCAGTGGTGATGGTCGTTGTACAGAACTTCAACGAGGGTGGACGGCTGCAACGCAATCACTCCGTAAGCATCGGCATGCTTTAGAGAACAAGAATTGTTCGCATTGTAGGGCGCGTGACGAGGTTCGGCAATCCGCCAGGACCGGTGATTCATCCGTTCTCTTTTGCTTATGAGAATATTTATCATTAATATTGCGCGCTGATGACCCTGGCGCCTCCCGCATGAAAAGCAAACCCTCACTTCCCGTTGTCTATCGCCTCGCCGTAACTTCGCGCGTGCTGGCTGCCGTGGTCGGCGGTTACCTGATGGCGTCCCTGGCAGCCGTCTGCCTGGCGTTGTGGATGCCTGCGTCCCGCGCCGACGCGGTGATCACCGGGATGATGAGTTCGTTTGTGTTCTACCTGTTGGCGGTAATCTGGTGTTTTGCCTGCCGCACGGCAGGGCGAGCCTGGTTTGGCGTGATGTTGCCGAGTGCGATGTTTGCCACGCTGGCGGGCATCGGTTTGTGGATGACGCGCACATGAAAGAGGGCTTTCGCCAGGCGATGGCCTGGTTGCACACCTGGGCTGGACTGATCTTTGGCTGGCTGCTGTTTGCGATTTTCCTGACAGGGACCTTGTCCTATTTCAAGGACGAAATTACCCATTGGATGCAGCCCGAAGTGCAGGCGTATCCGTTGGATGACGCGCGTAGCCTCGCCGCCGCCCAAACCTATCTGCAGCAACAGGCGCCCAATGCCGCGCGCTGGTTTATCACCCTGCCGGACAGCCGCGATCCCGGCCTGTCGGTGATGTGGCAAGACAACAACGACCCCGGCAAACGCGGCAACTTCATCCAGAAAGTCCTCGATCCCGTCACCAGTCAGCCCGTGCAGGCGCGTGAAAGCATGGGCGGCGAGTTCTTCTATCGCTTCCACTTTCAGCTGCAGATGCCTTACCCGTGGGGGCGCTGGCTGTCGACCATCGCCGCGATGGTGATGTTTGTCGCACTGATCACCGGCATCATCACCCACAAAAAAATCTTCAAAGACTTCTTCACCTTCCGCCCACGCAAAGGCCAGCGCTCCTGGCTCGACGGGCATAACGCGGTGGGCGTGCTGGTGCTGCCATTTCACTTGATGATCACCTACAGCAGTCTGGTGATCTTCATGAGCATGGTGATGCCCGCGCCGATCGTGGCGTCCTACGGCGACGACAGCCGTGCGTTTTTCAATGAAGTGTTCCCCAATACCAACAACGCGCCGGCGCTCGGCCAGCCGGGTGTATTGCTGCCGTTAGGGCCGATGTACGCGCAAGCGCGCCAGCAATGGGCGGGTGGGCATGTTGGTCGTTTGGTGGTCAACAACCCTGGCGATGTGAACGCCTCGGTCAATGTGGTCCGCGCAGGTGCCGACCGTGTGGTGCACGATTTCGGCAGCAGCGTGTCGTTCAACGGCACCACCGGCGAGTTGTTGCGGGTCAGCGGTGAACAGTCGTTGCCGGCGGCAATTGGCGGCAGTTTCTACGGCTTGCACATGGGCCATTTCGCCGGCCCGGTGCTGCGTTGGTTGTACTTTATCTGCGGGCTGGCGGGCACGGCGATGATCGGCACGGGCCTTGTGATTTGGCTCGGCAAGCGCCAGCTCAAGCACGCCAAAACTGCTGCGATGCCGTTTGAACTGCGGCTGGTTGAAGTGCTGAACATGGCCAGTATGGCCGGGCTGATGATTGCCATCGCCGCGTTTTTCTGGGCCAACCGGTTGTTGCCGGTGAGCTTCGCCGAGCGGTCCGACTGGGAAGTGCAAACCTTCTTTATTGCCTGGGGCCTGAGCCTGTTGCATGCCGTGCTGCGTCGAGGCCGCCAGGGCTGGGTTGAGCAACTGAGCCTTGGCGCCTTGCTGTTTGTGGCCATTCCACTGCTCAACGCATTGACCACGTCGCAGCACTTGGGCGTGTCACTGGCCAGCGGTGATTGGGCCATGGCCGGTTTCGACCTGACGTGCCTGGCCAGCGGCCTGTTCCTGACCTGGGCGGCCTGGAAGATGCAGCGCCGCGCGGCGCCGCAGCTCAAGGCCGAACGCGCACGTGGACTGACGCTCAAGCAGGAGGCGAACTGAATGCTGCTCGCCCTGTTGATGTGCTACGCCGGGTTTACCGCGCTGTGCCTGTCCACCGACCGCCATCACGGTGAATTGCTGCACAGCAAACCCTCACCACCCCGACGCCTCACGTTGCGTGTGGCCGGTTGGCTGCTGCTGGCGCTGTCGATGTGGCCGGCCGTGGCGGCCTCGAATTGGGCGCAGGGGGTGGTGGAGTGGTGCGCCGTTTTGATGCTCAGCGCACTGTTGCTGGTGTTGCTGTTGCCGTATCGGCCAAGGCTGGCCTTGATTCTGGCGGGCGTCGGCCTGCTGGCCAGCCCTGTTGCGGCGTTCGCCTTACTCTGAGCTTCCCATGATGATCAGCCCTCCACCGGAATCCCAGGACAGCCAGCACACCGATGCGGCCGGTGGGCGTGCGCATTTCCTGCAGGTGTTTTTGTCGCAGCGCTCGCAGATGGAAGCGCTGGTCAGCCGACGCGTAGGCTGCCGGGCGACGGCGGCCGACCTGGTGCAGGACCTGTTCCTGCGCTTCTGGCGCCGGCCGCTGGTGCAGGTCGAAGAACTCAGCACCTACTTGTTGCGCTGCGCCGGCAACATCGCCATTGATCACTTGCGCAGCGAAGGCGCCCGGGTGCGCAGCAGTGAGGGCTGGTTGCCAGAGCAGCAAGACAACCAGGGTTCCGAGCCCCAGGCGGCGTTTGAAGCGGGCAATGACCTGCGCCATGTAGAAGCCGCCCTGCGCAGCCTGCCGGAGCGCACTCGGCAGATTTTCCTGCTCAACCGCATCCACGGCCGCAAATATGCGCAAATTGCCCAGGCCATGGGGCTGTCCCAAAGTGCCGTGGAAAAACATATGATGCGTGCCCTCGAAGCCTGCAAAGCCAGCCTTCGCGAACCCTCGTCCCCACGCACGCCAGGGAAAGCACCGTGAACGTCTCCCCCACGCCCGCCCAGGAGCAGGCCGCACTCGAATGGTTGAGCTTGTTGCATGACCAGCCCAGCAGCGGTGACCAGGCCACGTTCAGCCGCTGGTTGCGTGCCGACCCCGCGCATGTCGAGGCCTATGCTCAGGCCCAGGTGGTGTGGGAATTGAGCGAGGTGCCGGCACGCAAACTGGCGGACGAAGAGGCCTTGGCCTTGCAGGGCTACCTCAACGCGATGAACCCCTCGAAGCGCTCGCGTGCGGTGCGTTGGTCCGGCGCCCTGGCCGCGGCCGCGTGCCTGCTGGTGATGGTGTCGATGGGCGCCGGCTGGCAGCCGTCGCGCTGGGTCGATGACTTCGGTGCTGATTACGTGACGGCGCCGGGGCAAGTGCAGACCGTGACCCTGGCCGATCAATCCCAAGTCACGCTGGATGCCGACAGCGCCATTGCCGTCGACTTCAGCCACGGCGAGCGCCACATTCAGTTGCGCCGCGGGGCGGGGTTTTTCAGCGTGACCCACACCGGCCAGCCCTTTGTGGTGGCGGCTGGCAGTGGCGAAGCGCGAGTGCTCGGCACGCAGTTTGAAGTGCGCCTGCAACCGGCCGGCGCTCAGGTGACGGTGCTGTCCGGCCGCGTGGGTGTCACACCGTCACGCCAGGGCCAACAGCAAATTCTTACGGCAGGCCAGCAAGTGGCCTACGCCGACGGTGTGGCCGATCCCCTGCACGCGGTCGACAGCGAATCACGTCTGGCATGGCGCGATGGCTGGCTCAACTACTACAAGGTGCCGTTGGCGGATGTGGTCAAGGACCTTGGCCGTTACTACCCGGGCCGGATCCTTCTGCTCAACGACGAGATGGGCGCCAGGCGCGTCAGTGGCAGTTTCCCAAGCAAGGACCCCTTGGCAGTTTTGAGTGCCTTGCAGGCCGTTCTGGGTTTTGAACAACACGCTGTGCTGGGTCGCATGATTGTATTGCGCTAGACACGAATGCTTCGATCGTCACTTTCAGCGTGACGATTTTTTCAAAAAATTCCTCTTGCCGGTTTTTTACAGGGCGCTGTAGGCCAGGTATCCCGGTGCCTGTAGATCGTTCATTTAACCTTCATCCCAATTGCCAAAACTTGTCACCAAACCGTTACACGGGCCGAGGATGATCCCCGGATTCCTGAGCAGGTGGTCAGGAAGATTGGCGTCGCCGTTCACCCGGTTCTGACAGCCAGTACCTCCCTCCATAACAACAGATAGATGCACGTAAGGGATCTACTCGTGACGATCAACACACTCTCTGCCCTGCTTTTAGCATCGGGCCTAGGTAGCTTTGCGCCGCTGGTTTTGGCAGACACCACTCAGGATGTCGGTTCGGTGAATGTTGCCGGCAAACAAACCCTGGGCAATGGGCACATGATTCGCGAAGAAAGTGCCAAGGCGCGGTCGACGGTAACCAAGGAAGCCATGGACGAAATGTCCGCGACCGCCAACGCCATCGACAAGCTTAAATACACGCCGGGCATCAACGTATCCAGCGACGACGCCAGCGGCACCAGCGGCACCAACTTCACCATGCGGGGCATGAGCTCGGACCAGGTCGGGGTGTCCGTCGACGGCGTGCCGATCAACGACTCGGGCAACTACAGCGTGTATTCAAACCAACTCGGCGACCCGGAAAACCTCGCCGAAGTATTTGCCACCCAGGGCTCCTCCGAGGCGGATGGCCCGCATATCGGCTCCAGTGGCGGCAACATCGGCATGATCACGATTCGCCCGACCAAAGAGTCCGGGCTGTTCGCCAAACAGATCGTCGGTGCCAATGACCTGCGCAAGACGTTCGTGCGGGTGAACACGGGCGATTTTGGCGGCCTCAAGAGCTGGGTGTCGGCCTCTCACCTGGAGGGTGACAAGTGGCGCGGCAAAGGCACGCTGCGCAGTGACAAAGTCGAGTGGAGCAGCCTGTTCGAAGACGGCAATGGCAACTCGACCCTGGCGACAGTGAAGTACAACAACCAGGAAAACTACAACTACAACACCTTGAGCAAGTCGCAGTTCGAGACTGACGGACGCCGCAAGGACTACTCGCAAACGCCGGTGTACAAGTCGGGCTTGCTGTCGTCGTCCTACAAGCTCAATCGCAACCCGTTCGAAAGCGTCAACGCCACGCTCACCCAGCGCTGGCAGTTGCAGGACAACCTGGCGCTGACGGTCACACCCTATTACTACTGGGCCAACGGTGGCAGCTTCAGCGGCCAGACCGCATCGAACCTGGGGCCGAAGTCTGATAAAGCCGGCAACTACAACCTGAGCAACCTGCAATCGGCCAACTATTACCGGCCATCGTGGACCGAAACCTGGCGCCCTGGCGTCACCGCGAAAATGAAATGGGACATCAACGAAGAACACAGCCTGGACTATGGCTACTGGTATGAACGCGCACGCCAGCGCCAGACCCAGCCATTTATCGGCATCAACCGCGAAGGCGCGCCCGATGATGTGTGGGGCGATTACAACAGCGGCGGGCAGGTCGTCGACAAGAACGGCGCGACAGTCCAGGGCCGCCACTATTACACCGTCACCCCGTCGCAGAAACTCTGGGTGCAGGACAGCTGGCAGGCCACGCCGGACCTGAGTTTTGTCGGCGGCGTGGCATACCAATACGTCGAGCGTGACGGTAACAACTTGGGCAGCCTGTACGACAAGCCAGAAAAACGTAACACCCGTTATCACCAGTTCCTGCCGAGTTTCAGCGCCAAGTACCAGGTCGACGAAAGCAACCAGACCTTCTACAACGTCACCCGCAACATGCGCACGCCGCCCAACTACGTGCTGTACAACAAGGGCGACTCGGTCAGCCTCAAGTCTGAGTTGAGCTGGAACCAGGAACTGGGCTGGCGCTACACCGAAGATGACATGGCGTTGAGCGCGACTCTGTTCTACATCAGCTTCAAGGATCGCCAGGTGTCGACCACCGACTCTGCCGGCGACTACATGGTGCTCAACGTCGGCAGCGTGGATAACAAAGGCCTGGAACTGGAGTGGAGCGGTTTGTTGCCGCATAACTTCAACTACTACGCCTCGTACACCTACACAAAGTCCGAGCAGCAAGACGATTTGCTCAGCAAGAATGTGCTGTTGCCTACCTCGGGCAAGCAATTGGCCAACGTGCCGGAAAACATGTTCAACCTGGTGTTCGGTTATGACGACTCGCGTTTCTACGCCAACGCGGCAGGCAAATACGTCGGCAGTTTTTATGGCGATTTGACCAACAAGGAAAAAATTGAAGGCCGCACCGTGTTTGACCTGAACGCCGGTATTTACTTGCCGGTGGACAAGAAAGTCATCAAGTCGGCGACCCTGCGGTTTTCGATGCTCAACGTATTCGACAAGGAATACCTGAGCTCGGCGCGCACTGTGGCGTTCAACTCGGTACCGGTTAACGGCCTGGCGCCGAGTACGGCGTTTTACAACGTGGGGGAAGAGCGCACGGCGATGGTGTCGCTGGAAGCCAACTTCTAACTCAGGCTGGCGCAGAGCAAAATGTGGGAGCAGGCTTGCCCGCGAAGGCGGTGGATCAGTCAATACAGGTAACAACTGACACTCCGCTTTCGCGAGCAAGCCCGTCCCCACATTAGTTCTGCAGTGTTTTGCAGATCAGCTATTTCAACGCGGCCATGATCGCTTCAGGGTTGAACTCGCGAATCAGCGTGCCGTTCACGTCCACAAACGGAATCCCGCCACCGCCCAATGCCTCATAGGTTGTGCGCGCCTGGGCATCCTTCTCAATGTCCAGCGCCTGGTACGGAATGCCTTTCTGGTCCAGAAAACGTCGGATCTGCTTGCAGTAGCCACACCACTCGGTGGAATACAGCACCACACGCGCCGATGTGCGCACTTGCTCCGAAACCACCTGCGAGGGGTTGAACAGCCGCTCGATCTTGCCCCAGTTCTGGATCACCACCACGACCAGCAACACCAACAGGACTTTCTTGAAGACCCCGCCGAGCATCAGTTACGGCGCTTGAGCTGGTCAGTCAGTTGGGTCGGCAGGCCTTTGATGATCAAAGTGCCGGCGGCTTCGTCGTACTCGATCTTGTCGCCCAACAGGTGCGCTTCAAAACTGATGGACAAGCCTTCGGCGCGACCGGTGAAGCGGCGGAACTGGTTGAGGGTGCGTTTGTCTGCCGGGATTTCCGGCGACAGGCCGTAATCCTTGTTGCGGATATGGTCGTAGAACGCTTTTGGCCGATCTTCATCGATCAATCCCGAAAGTTCTTCCAGGCCCATGGGCTCGCCGAGTTTGGCCTGGCTGCTGGCGTAGTCCACCAGGGTTTTGGTCTTTTCGCGGGCAGATTCGTCGGGCAGGTCTTCGCTCTCGACAAAGTCGCTGAACGCCTTGAGCAGGGTACGGGTTTCGCCCGGGCCGTCGACGCCTTCCTGGCAGCCGATAAAGTCGCGGAAGTATTCCGAGACCTTCTTGCCGTTTTTGCCCTTGATAAACGAGATGTACTGCTTGGATTGCTTGTTGTTCTGCCACTCGGACACGTTGATCCGCGCCGCCAGGTGCAGTTGGCCCAGGTCCAGGTGGCGCGAGGGGGTCACGTCCAGCTCATCGGTCACCGCCACGCCTTCGCTGTGGTGCAGCAGGGCGATCGCCAGGTAGTCGGTCATGCCTTGCTGGTAGTGGGCAAACAACACGTGGCCGCCGGTGGACAGGTTGGACTCCTCCATCAGCTTTTGCAGGTGCTCGACCGCCGTGCGGCTGAAACGGGTGAAATCCTGACTGCCGTCGAAATATTCCTTCAACCATCCGCTGAACGGGTGCGCGCCGGACTCGGCGTGGAAGAAACCCCAGGCCTTGCCTTGTTTGGCGTTGTAGCTCTCGTTGAGGTCGGCAAGCATGTTCTCGATGGCGGCCGACTCGGCAAGCTCCGAATCGCGCGCATGCAGAACTGCGGGTGTGCCGTCGGGTTTTTTGTCGATCAGGTGGACGATGCAGTGACGGATCGGCATAGGCTTCTCGGCTGGCTGAAGGGGAGCGGTAAGCCTCCCCAAAAAGTCGCCAGTGTACCGCACCCATTGGCCATGACGCGCTTGGAAGGCTGTTTTGGGCGACCTCCCACGGGCTATATGCCTTTTTTTCACGGTTTAGAGCGATAAAGCTGACCAAATGGGTATGTTGAGGCGGATATTTCCCCGTCTCTGTGCTAGTTTTGCCCCGTCTTACGCCAAGACTCGGCGTTAAGCGTGCATTCAGCATCTGTCAGGTCGAACCAATCCCCGTTTCAAGCATCTATAACCCCGATCCCGTGGTTATGGCCGGGGGTGCCAGGCCTTGACGGTCAGGCTCGACGGCTGACACTGCACTCTGCAATCCATATGAATTTGATAGGGAAGGAACACCACAATGGCTATTACTAAAGACCAACTGATCGCTGACCTGGCT
>Ga0153931_100357_pt1 | contig 12400 bp, 9 predicted proteins | sample TSNJ015MetaG_FD_104730 | JGI IMG/M metagenome (GOLD analysis project Ga0153931, IMG submission 104730) | Attine ant fungus gardens microbial communities from New Jersey, USA - TSNJ015 MetaG | ecosystem: Host-associated > Fungi > Mycelium > Unclassified | place: USA: New Jersey, Wharton State...
CCCACGGATTCAAGCCGGAGTGAGGGCACACCGAGCCCAAGCGAGGGGCCGAGTGGTGGGGCAAAGACCTTTTGGTTACTTTTGGGGCGTTTGCCAAAAGTGACCCGCTGTAAGAGCGGAACCACCAGCCGCCGTTACCGCAGCAACGGATATGTACTCCCCCCCACCAGCCCGTAAAGAACCCGTATAAATTCCAACTTCCCCATAACGATTACGTCGTCCCTATTGAGCAACTAACCCCCCACGCTCTACCGTCACGTCCTACCCCCAAAACCCGTAGGAAGTCATCGTGGAAAGTTCAACTTTAGGCATGGTCGTCCTGTCAATGATTGCGCTCTTCGGCACCGCCGCGTTTTGCTTCGAGCACCTCGCCACCCGCGGCGAAAAGAAAAAGAAAGCCAAATAAGCTGATCACTGAAATCAGCAGAACCCCAGTTTTTCAAGGGATACCCCGGCACCGGGCTATCCCTTGTTTTCGTTCGTCCAGCCAAAACCCATCTATATACCGTCTTAATACCGCCCCCTGTAATCAGTGCCCGGGCTTGATACCCAAGCGCATAACCTCCCCCGCTTCTTCAACAAGGGGAGTTACACCGTGCTCACACTGACCTTCATTTATGTCGCCAGCGGCTTATGTGCCGTGGGCCTGTTCGCTTACCTGGGCTACGCCCTCATCCGCGCTGAAAAGTTCTAGGGAGTCCGCCATGTACGACGTGATGTTTATCGGCCTCTCCCTGATGTTTTTTGTTGCGACTGCCATGGCCATTGTCGCCATGGGCAAGCTTTGAACGGAGCCACGACATGCTAAGCACTCTGCTGGAATTTGCGCTGGTCCTGGGGTTGATGACCGGGCTCGCCGTGCTGATGGGCAAGTGGCTGACCCGGGTGTTTACCGGGACCGGCCACGCCCTGCCGGAACGTTTTACCTATCGCCTGCTGGGCATCAACCCGCTGGAGACCATGGGCTGGGCCCGCTATGGCTCAGCGCTGCTGCTGTCGAACGCGGCGATGATGCTGCTCGGCTATATCGTCCTGCGCTTGCAGGCGCTAATGCCGATCAACCCGCTGGGCCTGGCCGCGCAAACCCCGGACCTGGCGTTCAACACCGCCGCGTCCTTTATTACCAACACCAACTGGCAGGCGTACTCGGGTGAAACCAGCCTGTCGAACTTCAGCCAGATGGCCGTCATCACCTTTCTGATGTTCGTCGGCGCCACGTCCGGCGTGGTCGCGGCCGCAGGGTTTATTCGCGGATTGAGCCGCTCAAGCTCGGCCGACATCGGCAACTTCTGGGTCGACTTCACTCGCACCCTGTACCGGGTGATGCTGCCGCTGTGCGTGGCCATGGCGCTGGTGTATGTGTGGCAGGGCATGCCACAAACCTTCGCCTCACAAGCCTTGGCGACAACCCTGGAAGGCGCGCAGCAACAGCTGATCGTCGGCGCGGTCGCCAGCTTTGAATCGATCAAGCACATCGGCACCAACGGCGGCGGCTTCTTCAGCATGAATGCCGCGCACCCGTTCGAGAACCCGACGCCGCTGACCAACATCCTGCACATCCTCAGCATGCTGCTGATCCCGTCGGCACTGACCTACACCTTTGGCAGCATGCTGCTGCAACGCCGTCAGGGCTGGGTGTTTTTCGGCACCTTCCTGGTGATGTTCATCGGCTTCCTCGCGCTGGTGTACGGCGCCGAGCAAACCGGCAACCCGTTGCTGACCCAGGCCGGCGCCAACCAGACGCTGTCGATCGAGCAAAGCGGCGGCAACATGGAAGGCAAGGAGCTGCGTTTCGGCATCGCCGACAGCAGCCTGTTTATCGCCACCACCACCGCGGCCACCACGGGTTCGGTCAATGCCATGCACGACTCGCTGACGCCCATGGGCGGCTTCGTGCCATTGGCGCAGATGATGCTCAACTGTGTGTTCGGCGGCGACGGCGTGGGCTTTATCAACCTGATCCAGTACGCGCTGCTGACGGTGTTTCTGGTGGGCATGATGATTGGGCGCAGCCCGGAATTCCTCGGCAAGAAAATCGAGGCCCGCGAGATGAAACTGGTGATGCTCTCGGTGCTCGCGCACCCCATCAGCATTCTTGGTTTCACCGCCCTCGCCGCCCTGTGGCCGGACACCATGGCCAGCCTCAACAACCTCGGCCCGCACGGGTTCAGCGAGGTGCTCTACGCCTACACCTCGGGCACCGCCAACAACGGTTCGGCGTTTGCCGGGCTGAACGCCAACACACCCTTTTTCAATACCACCATTGGGCTTGCGATGTTGATCGGGCGCTTCTTCACCATGCTGCCGATGCTCGCCGTGGCCGGTTCGCTGGCGATGAAAAAGACCGTACCGGCCGGTGCCGGGACCATCCCCACCGCGACCCCGCTGTTCATGCTGCTGGTGGTGTTCGTGGTGCTGGTGGTCGGTGGCCTGACCTTCTTGCCGGCGCTCGCGCTCGGCCCGCTGGTGGAGCAACTGCAGTTGCTGTCCGGCCAGACGTACAACTAAGGACATGTTGATGACGACTCAATCGATATTCAAAGGGCTGCTGCGTCCGGTGCTGGTGTCGGCAGTGTTTTTCATGCTGCTGACCGGCCTGGCGTACCCCGCTTTCACCACCGTGGCCGCGCAACTGTTGTTCCCGTATCAGGCCAGTGGCTCGCTGATTGAACGCGACGGCCTGGTGATCGGCTCAGCGTTGATCGGCCAAAACTTCACCAAGCCTGAGTACTTCCAGGGCCGCCCGAGCATGACCCTCGGCGCCGACCCGCAAGACCCGAGTAAAAGCGTGTCGCAGCCCTACAACGCCGGTTCCAGCGGCGCGAGCAACCTGGGCCCGACCAGCCAGAAACTGCTGGACCAGGTCGCCGCACGCGCCAAGGCCTATCGCCAGGACAACGGCCTGCCCGCCGACGCCCCGGTGCCGGTGGACGCGGTCACTGCTTCCGCCTCGGGCCTCGACCCGCATATCTCGGTGGCCAACGCCCGGCTGCAACTGGCACGGGTAGCGCGCTTGCGCCATATCCCCGAGGCCGACCTGCTGCAACTGCTCAACGACCACACCGCCGCACGCACCCTCGGCCTGCTCGGCGAGCCACGGGTGAATGTGCTGCAACTCAACTTGGCGCTGGATGCACATCAGCCCTCTATTGCGGTCAGTGAGTAAGAGATTGCCCTCATGAAAAATGCTCGTTTACCTCTGTTTGATCGACGCATCGTGCTCACTGCCGGCGTCGACGCGTTGAAGAAATTGCTGCCTCAGGCGCAATGGAAAAACCCGGTGATGTTTGTGGTGTACCTGGGCAGCATTCTCACCACCCTGCTGTGGTTCCAGTCCCTGGGCGGCAAGGGTGAAGCGCCCAGCGGTTTCATCCTCAGCATCACCTTGTGGCTGTGGTTCACCGTGCTGTTCGCCAACTTCGCCGAAGCCTTGGCCGAAGGCCGCAGCCGCGCCCAGGCCGCCAGCCTGCGCGGCATGAAACGCCAGACCCTGGCCAAGTTGTTGCAGCAACCGCGCCACGGCGCCGCCTGGCTACCGCTGGAAGCCAGCCTGCTGCGCAAGGACAACGTGGTGCTGATCGAAGCCGGCGACCTGGTGCCGCTGGACGGCGTGGTGATCGAAGGCGTGGCCTCGGTGGATGAAAGCGCGATCACCGGCGAATCGGCACCGGTGATTCGCGAGGCCGGTGGCGACTTTTCCTCGGTCACCGGCGGCACGCGGGTGCTGTCGGATTGGCTGGTGGTGCGCATCAGCGTCAACCCCGGCGAATCGTTCCTGGACCGCATGATCTCGATGGTTGAATCGGCCAAGCGCCAGAAGACGCCCAACGAAGTTGCGCTGACGATTTTGCTGGTCGGCCTGACCCTGTTGTTCCTGCTGGTGATCGCCACACTGAGCCCGTATTCGATCTTCGCCGTGGCCATGAGCGGCAGCGGCAGTGTGATCAGCGCCACGGTGCTGGTGGCCTTGCTGGTGTGCCTGATCCCCACCACCATCGGCGGCCTGCTTTCGGCCATCGGCGTGGCGGGCATGAGCCGGATGATGTCGGCGAACGTCATCGCCACCTCGGGCCGGGCGGTCGAAGCCGCGGGCGATGTCGACGTGTTGCTGCTGGACAAGACCGGCACCATCACCCTGGGCAACCGCCAGGCCAGCAGTTTCTTGCCGGCGCCGGGTGTGAAGGAAGCCGAGCTGGCGGACGCTGCGCAACTGGCGTCCCTGGCCGACGAAACCCCGGAAGGCCGCAGCATCGTGGTGCTGGCCAAGCAGAAATTCGACATCCGCGCGCGCGACATCAACGCCCTGGGCGCAAGCTTTGTGCACTTCACGGCGCAAACGCGCATGAGCGGCGTGGACTTGCCCGAAGGCCGTGCGATTCGCAAGGGCGCGGCGGATGCGATTCGCAGCCATATCGAAGCGCTGGGCGGGAGTTTCCCGGCAGCATTGCAGGCCAAGGTCGATGAAGTATCGCGACGCGGCAGCACGCCGTTGGTGGTGTGCGACGGCGCCAAGGCGCTGGGCGTGGTGGAGCTTAAAGACGTGGTCAAAGGCGGCATCAAGGAGCGCTTCGCCGAGCTGCGGCGCATGGGCATCAAGACCGTGATGATCACCGGCGACAACCGCCTGACCGCCGCCGCGATTGCGGTGGAAGCCGGCGTGGATGACTTCCTCGCCGAGGCGCGCCCGGAAGACAAGCTGCAATTGATCCGCGACTACCAGGCCCAGGGCAAGCTCGTGGCCATGACCGGCGACGGCACCAACGACGCGCCGGCACTGGCCCAGGCCGACGTGGCGGTGGCGATGAACAGCGGCACCCAGGCCGCCAAAGAGGCCGGCAACATGGTCGACCTCGACAGCAACCCGACCAAGCTGATCGAAGTGGTCGAGGTGGGCAAACAGATGCTGATGACCCGCGGCGCCCTCACCACCTTCAGCGTGGCGAATGACGTGGCGAAGTACTTCGCAATCATCCCGGCGGCGTTTGTCGCCACCTACCCACAGCTCGGCGCATTGAACGTGATGCACCTGAGCAGCCCCAACTCGGCGATTCTCAGCGCGGTGATTTTTAACGCGTTGATCATTGTCGCGCTGATTCCGCTGGCACTGCGCGGCGTGACGTACCGCGCGATCGGCGCGGCGGCGCTGCTTAACCGCAACTTGCTGATCTACGGGCTGGGCGGTGTGCTGGTGCCGTTTGCCGGGATCAAGTTGATCGACATGCTGCTTAGCGGGTTGGGTCTCGTGTAGCACCGCCAAACCAATGTGGGAGCGGGCTTGCTCGCGAAAGCGGAGGGTCAGTCAGTGCATGTGTGACTGACCCACCGCATTCGCGAGCAAGCCCGCTCCCACAGGTAACAGCACTGTATTCACCAGGAAGAATATGCCCGCATTAAACGATGACCGCCCCGACCCCGACGCCTTATTGGCCCGGGTACAGCTGGAAGAACAGGCCGCCTTGCGCGGCAAATTGCGTATCTACTTTGGCTCCAATGCCGGCGTGGGCAAAACCTGCGCGATGCTCGCGGCGGCGCAACGCGAAGTTGCGCTGGGCCGCGACCTGCTCGCTGGCGTGATAGAAACCCACGGTCGCGCGGAGACCGCCCAGTGGCTCCAAGGCTTGGAACAACTGCCCCGCGCCGCCCTGTTGCACCGCGAGTTCGCCCTCAGCGAATTCGACCTCGACGCCGCCCTGCGCCGGCACCCCGCCGTGGTACTGGTGGACGAATTGGCCCACAGCAACGTGCCCGGTTCGCGCCACCCCAAACGCTGGCAAGACATTGAAGAGTTGCTCAGCGCCGGTATCGACGTGTGGACCACGCTGAACGTCCAGCACCTGGAAAGCCTGAATGATTTGGTCAGCGGCATCATCGGCATTCGCGTGCGCGAAACCGTGCCGGATCACGTGTTCGATAACGCCCACGAAGTGGTGGTGATCGACCTGCCGCCCGACGATCTGCTGCAACGCCTCAAGGACGGCAAGGTGTACCTGGGTCCGCAGGCCGAGCGCGCGTCGCGGCATTTTTTCCGCAAGGGCAACCTGCTGGCGTTGCGCGAACTGGCGCTGCGGCGCACGGCGGATCGGGTCGACACACAAATGCGCGTGTACCGCCGCGAGCGTTCGATCAGTACCGTGTGGCCCGCCCGCGAGCGCCTGCTGGTCGGCGTGGCGGGCGATGGCGGCGACGAGCGCCTGGTGCGCGAAGCTGCGCGGCTGGCGCAAAAACTCGAAGCCGACTGGATCGTGGTGCACGTGGCCGCGCATCAAGGGCGTGGCGCCAGGCGCTACCTGACGGCGATGAAAACCCTGGCGCTGGCGGCCGAATTCGGTGCCGACACCGCCACACTGCCGGGCATGGACGTGGCCGAGGCGCTGGCCGCCTGCGCCCGCGAGCACAACGCGAATCGCCTGGTGCTGGGCCATCATCCGCGCCGGGCCTGGCGGTTCTGGCATCAATCGGTCAGCGACCGGATCAGCCGGCACCACCCGCAAATCGATCAGATCGTGATTGCCCACGGGCTGCTGCCGGGCAAGCCGCCGGTCGTCGAAAAAACCGTGCCGGCGGCGGGCACCCGGCTGGCGTATCTGTGGGCAACCCTGGCGTGTTTTGCCGCCACTGCGGTCGCCGCCCTGCTGCTGCAGGTGTTTGACCTGGCCAACGTGGTCATGCTGTTTTTGCTGACGGTGGTGCTGGTGGCTCTGCGGTTTGGGCGCGGCCCCGGTGTGTGGGCGGCGATGCTCGCGGTGCTGTGCTTTGACTTCTTTTTTGTGCAGCCGCGTTACTCGTTCACCGTCAATGACACCCAGTATTTCTTCACCTTTGCGCTGATGCTCGGCATCGCCCTGATCACCGGCCAACTCACCGCGCGTTTGCGCCACGAAGCCCGCACCGCCGCCGCCCGCGAGCGACGCGCCACCTCCCTGGCGCGGCTGGCCCGCGACCTGTCGGCCGCGTTGACGGTGGAGCAAATCAGCGAAGTGGCCCTGCGCACGTTCAGTGGCGTGTTTGAAGCGCGGGTCGGCCTGGCGCTGCCGGACGCCGCCGATGGCGTGCACAGCGTCAGCGCGAGCGGGCTGCCGATTGACGACAGCATCGCCCAATGGACTTACGACCACGGCCAGGCGGCCGGCCATGGCACCGACACGTTGTCGGCGGCCAACGGCTGCTATTTGCCGCTCAAGGCCCCGATGCGCGTGCGCGGTGTGCTGGTGCTGGAACTGGCCCAGAGCGAACGCCTGAGCGATCCGCAGGAACGCCGCCTGCTGGAAGCCTGCATGAGCCAATTGGCAATTGCACTGGAACGCGTTCACTTCGTCGAAGTGGCGCAAAGCACGCTGGTGCAGATGGAAGGCGAGAAAATGCGCAACACCTTGCTCGCGGCCATTTCCCACGACCTGCGCACGCCCCTGACCACACTGATCGGCGCCGCCGACACCGCCCTGCCCCACGCCCCACCGGGGCCGTTGACCGAGTTGCTCAATGGCATTCATGAACAGGCCACCTCGATGCAGCGCCTGATCGAAAACCTGCTGGACATGGCCCGCATGCAGGAACGGGGCGTGCGCCTGAACCGGCAATGGCATTCGCTGGAAGAAGTCGTCGGCAGCGCGTTGCGCCAGCTGCGTGAGCCGCTGGCGCACCACCGCGTGCTCACCGCGCTGGACCCGCACTTGCCACTGGTGGAAATCGACGCACTGTTGATCGAGCGGGTGCTGGTCAACCTGCTCGACAACGCTGCCAAGTACACGCCGCCGGGCACGGTCATCACCGTTGCAGCCTGCTCGGCCGCGGGCAGCATCGTGCTGCACGTCAGCGACAATGGCCCAGGCAAAGCACCAGCCAATCTGTTCGAACCCTTCGCGCGCGGCCAGCAGGAGTCGTCCGTCGCCGGCATCGGCCTGGGCCTGGCGCTGGCCAAACGCATCGTCGAGGCCCATGGCGGGCGCATCGAAGCCAACCCCGGTCAGGTGGGCGGCATGCACTTCACTATCACGTTACCGGCGGGCACCCCGCCGCTTATGGAAACCCTATGAGCACTGCACGCATTTTGATTGTGGAAGACGAGGCCAACATCCGCCGCTTCGTCGGGATCGCCCTCCAAGACGAAGGGTTTCAGGTGTTCGAGGCCGACAGCGTCAAACGCGCGCTGATCCATGCCGCCAGCCGCCAGCCGGACCTGGTGATCGTCGACCTCGGCCTGCCGGATGGAGACGGCAAACAGCTGATCAGCGAATTGCGCGGCTGGCTGGCGGTGCCGATTCTGGTGCTGTCGGCACGTGATCGCGAGGAAGAAAAAGTCGCCGCCCTGGATGCCGGTGCCGATGACTACCTGACCAAGCCCTTTGGCGTGCCCGAGCTGCTCGCACGCATCCGTGCACAGCTGCGCCGGCACGGGCAAACGGGTACCGCGGCGGCCACCAGCAAAGTGACGTTTGGCGACATTGCCGTGGACCTGTCGACGCATGAAGTGTGGCGCCAGGGGCAACCGGTGCACCTCACGCCCATCGAATACCGCCTGCTCTGTGCAATGCTTCGCGGCCAAAGCCGGGTGTTGACGCATCGGCAATTATTGCTGGAAGTGTGGGGCCTGGATTACATCGATCGTCCCCATTATTTGCGCGTGCACATGGCGCATTTGCGGCAAAAACTGGAGGCGGACCCGGCGCAGCCGCAGCACTTTATTACCGAGTTGCAGGTGGGGTATCGGTTGATGGGTTTGTAAACAGACGCTCAGCGGCAAAGTCCACGAACACGCGGATCTTGGGCGAGAGGTGCCGGCTGGAGGGCCACAGCGCCCAGAATTGGCCCTGGTCATCGGAGTGCCCGTCCAACACGGTGTCCAGCTGTGCCTGGGCCAGCGCCTCACGGGCCAGGAAATCCGGCACATAGGCAATGCCATGGCCATCGACGGCGGCCCTGAGCATGGCTTCCATGTTGTTCAAGGTCAGCGCCGTGGGCAGGCGCAACTGGGTCATCGCGGGGTTGGCGGACAAGGTCCAATCCATGATTTTGCCGGTGGTCGCAAACCGATAACGCAGGCACTGGTGGTGTTCAAGATCACTCAGGGTTTGGGGTCGGCCATTGGCCTGCAGGTACTTGGGCGACGCACACAGCACAAAGCGAAAAGGCCCAAGCTTGCGCGCCATCAGTGTCGAATCGGCCAACCCGCCGCTGCGGATCACGACGTCGAACCCCTCCTCGATCACATCCACCAGGTGGTCGTTGAAGTCCAGTTCCAGCTCGATTTCCGGGTAGGCTTTTCTGAAGGCGAGCATGTGCGGAAACAGAAAGCGATAGCCGATGGTAGGCAGGCTCACGCGCAGCTTGCCGCGCGGTGCCTGCATGGCATGCGAAAGCATCGCGCGGGCGTCGTGCAGGTCATCGAGGATCTTGCGGCTGCGCTCGTAGAACATCTGCCCTTCAGCCGTGAGACTGACCTTGCGGGTACTGCGGTGCAGCAGCCGCACATTAAGCTCGGCCTCAAGCCTGGCGACATTTTTGCCCACCGCCGAAGCGGAAATCCCCAGCGTACGCGCCGCGGCTACAAAGCTCAGGGCTTCTGCGGTTTTCACGAAGGCGATCACACCGCTGAGATTGTCCGTCACGTCATTGCATCCTTTTAGTCCGCTTTAAGCGGAATGTAGACCTGTTTATCCGCGATTACATCCTGATTAGAGTCTTTATCTTTATAGACCGACGGGAACGCCCATGAACGCAACCACTCAATCCGCGCCTGGCACCTATGCCATTCTGGCGGCGATTTGCCTCGCGGCGCTGGTATTACCCATGAGTTTCACCGGCGGCGCCGTGGCCACGCCGTTTATCGGTGAGGCATTTGCGGCCCATCCTGCGCAATTGGCCTGGATTACCAACGCGTTCATGCTCAGTTTCGGCAGCCTGTTGATGGCCGCTGGCACCCTGGCCGACCGCTATGGGCGCAAGCGGTTGTTTTTGTCAGGCATGTTGCTGTTTACCCTGGTGTCACTGCTGCTGGCCGTGGCCCCGGGCATTGTGTGGCTGGATATATTGCGCGGCGTGCAAGGGGTTGCGGCAGCCACTGCGCTGGCCAGCGGCTGCGCGGCACTGGCGCAGGAGTTTGACGGGCATGCGCGCACCCGAGCCTTCAGCCTGCTGGGCAGTACGTTTGGCGCGGGGTTGGCATTCGGCCCCCTCGTGTCGGGGCTGCTGATTGAACAGTGGGGTTGGCGCGCGGTATTCCTCACCACGGCGTTGCTGGCGGGCCTGTCGCTGTTGTTCGCCGCCCCCAAAATGCGCGAGAGCCGCGACCCGCAGGCGCTGCGCCTGGACCTGGCCGGCGTACTGACGTTTTCGGCCATGCTGGTGACCTTGACGACGGCGGTCATCCTGGCCCCCGAACACGGTTGGGCCTCATCGACGATCCATGCCCTGCTCGCGTCAGCAGCCCTGTTTTTGCTGGTGTTCATCCTCGTGGAACATCGCGCCAGCCAACCGATGCTGGCGCTGGAGTTGTTTCGTTTTCCCCGCTTTATCGGCGTGCAGTTGCTGCCGATCGGCACCTGTTACTGCTACATCGTGTTGATCGTGCTGCTGCCGCTGCGGTTTATCGGTGTGGAGGGTGCCAGCGCGTTTGACGCGGGGTTGATGATGCTGGCGTTGTCGGCGCCGATGCTGGTGGTGCCGATTATCGCGGCAAGCCTCACGCGCTGGCTGTCGGCGGGACTGCTGTGCGCTATCGGCCTGCTGATTGCGGCGGCAGGCCTGTACGGGTTGAGCCTGGTCAACGTCGGCCACCCCGTGCAGACCGTCGCCGCGATGCTGGTTATCGGCATCGGCACCGGGTTGCCCTGGGGGTTGATGGACGGCCTGGCGATCAGCGTGGTGCCCAAAGAACGCGCGGGGATGGCGGCAGGGATTTTCAATACCACCCGCGTCGCCAGTGAAGGTGTGGCGCTGGCAATCACCCTGGCGGTATTGAGTGCGTTGGTCGCGCGTCATCTGCAAGCCGGCACGGCGCAGGACGTGTCGGTGATTGCCCAGCAGTTGGTCATGGGCGATGCCCGACACGCCAGTGCGACCCTGCCACTGGCGGGGCTGCGCACGGCCTACCTCGCAGGCTTCAACACCTTGCTGCAAGGGTTGGCGGGGCTCACTCTGCTCACGGCGGCGGTGGTGTTCGCGTTTCTGAGCCGACGCGAGGTCGCGCCGATCCCCACGGCGCCCGCCGTTGAATCGCCGAGCTGAATCGCAGGCAAAAAAAAGCCCGCTCAATGAGCGGGCTTCCTGTGGTGACCTGGCGTTCAGCGTTCCAGGTGACCGAATATGGCGCAGCGGACGGGACTCGAACCCGCGACCCCCGGCGTGACAGGCCGGTATTCTAACCGACTGAACTACCGCTGCGCGTAACACGTTGAAGCGAATGGTGGGTGATGACGGGATCGAACCGCCGACCCTCTGCTTGTAAGGCAGATGCTCTCCCAGCTGAGCTAATCACCCTTCACTTTCGGTGTGGGCGGCATCATACACCAAAAATCTGCAATGTCTTGATTTAAATGCACTTTATTTGAAATATTTTCATAAGCGGAGCGCACGCCCCCGGAAAACCGGGCCTCTGGCCCGCAAACGCGAGTCTATTGCGCTCACCGGGCGCTTCGTACCGTACATTGGCGCGATCCACGACCGCGACGAAACCTACTCGGTGTACGCCAGCTACACCGACCTCTTCATGCCCCAGAAAAGCTACAACCGCGACCGCGAAACAAATTGCGCCAGAACTACGAGCTGGGCCTCAAGGCAGACTTCTTCGACGGACGCCTGAACGCCAGCGCGCCCTATTTTTAAATCCACGAAAACAGTCGCTCGGTGTCCGACGACGATTACAACAACCAGACGCCGACTCCAACCCACTATGCCTTCCAAAGCACAAAGGCGGTGACCAAGGGTTATGAACTGCAAATGACCGGCAAACTGGCGCCGGGCTGGCAGGACATCCACAACAGCCCCTACTGCAACTATGAAGCGTTTTCCCAGGACGCTTACTGGCCGGTGAACCTGATGACGCGCTACCAGATCACCGAAGACATTTCGGCGACGCTGAACGTCAACCACAGCTTCGACAAGTCCTACTGCACCAACATCGGTTTCTATAACTGCGCCGGGTATGGCGAACCACGCAATGTCATGGTTACCACGCGCTGAGATTGCTAACCGGCCAATAAAAAACGCCGCCGATCATCGGAAATGATCGGCGGCGTTTTTTGAGGTTTCGCACACCCCAGACAGCAAAAAGCCCGCTCAATGAGCGGGCTTCCTGTGGTGACCTGGCGTTCGGCGTTCCAGGTGACCGAATATGGCGCAGCGGACGGGACTCGAACCCGCGACCCCCGGCGTGACAGGCCGGTATTCTAACCGACTGAACTAC
>Ga0153931_100361_pt1 | contig 12043 bp, 8 predicted proteins | sample TSNJ015MetaG_FD_104730 | JGI IMG/M metagenome (GOLD analysis project Ga0153931, IMG submission 104730) | Attine ant fungus gardens microbial communities from New Jersey, USA - TSNJ015 MetaG | ecosystem: Host-associated > Fungi > Mycelium > Unclassified | place: USA: New Jersey, Wharton State...
CCTCAGGAGAAATCCGTGAGGTACCACCATGCCAGTAACGGTCGAGCATGACATCGCCGACCACCAAGACAGGGGCTTGATCGAATCGCGGCATGGACAACTTCATGGAGCAACCCACATACAAAATGAACAGGGGCGCGATATTAGCACAGGGTTACAGGAGGCTTGTGGAGGGCGTGACAGAAGATGGTACGGGAGACGGAGAGCGAATCCGCTGATGAAACAAATGTGGGAGCGGGCTTGCCCGCGAAGACGGCGTGTCAGTCGACATCTCTATGACTGATCTACCGCATTCGCGAGCAAGCCCGCTCCCACGCTGGGCCGGTGGCCCCTGACTCAGGTGATGTCGGCCGGTACCGGCGCATCCAGGCCCATGGCATGCAGGCGGGCGTAATAGCCGTTCTGGGCCAGCAGCTCGGCGTGAGTGCCGCGCTCGACAATCCGGCCGTCGTCCATCACCAGGATCAGGTCGGCTTTCTCAATGGTAGAGAGGCGATGCGCAATCACCAGCGTCGTGCGGCCCTGCATGACTTTGTCCAGTGCGGCCTGGATGTGCCGCTCGGATTCGGTGTCGAGGGCCGAGGTGGCCTCGTCGAGAATCAGCAACGGCGCGTTCTTGAGCAACGCCCGCGCGATCGCCAGGCGCTGACGCTGGCCCCCGGACAACAGCACGCCGTTCTCGCCAACCTGGGTGTCGAAACCCTTCGGCAATTGGTCGATGAAGTCCTTGGCATAGGCATCCGCCGCCGCCGCTTCAACGTCCGCACGTGGCGCGCCGGCCAGGTCGCCGTAGGCGATGTTGTTGGTAACGGTGTCGCTGAACAAGGTCACATGCTGGGTCACCTGGGCGATGTGCCGGCGCAGGTTAAGCAGTTTGTAATCTTCGATCTCTACGCCGTCGAGCAGGATTTCACCGCTCTCGTGATGGTAGAAACGCGGAATCAGGCTGGCCAGGGTCGACTTGCCGCTGCCGGAACGCCCCACCAGCGCGATCATCTGCCCAGGCTCGGCGGTGAAGCTGATGTCCTTGAGCACATGGCGCTCAGTGCCTGGGTAGGTGAAGTTCAGGTGACGCACTTCCAGGCGGCCGCTGACCTTGTCGCGCTCAACGGTGCCGCGGTCGATTTCCTGCTCTTCGTCCAACTGCTCGAAAATGCTCTCGGCGCCGGCCACACCTTTCTGGATGGTCGAGCTGACTTCCGACAATTGACGGATCGGCTTGGGCAACAGCCCGGCCAATGTGATGTAGGCCACCATGTCACCCGCCGACGCATCACCGCGAAGGTAAAGCACCAGGAACATCAGCACCGCCATGGCGGTGTAGATCACCAGTTGCAGCAACGGGGTGTAGATCGCCCCGGTGCGGGTCATGCGCAGTTGCTTGTCGGTGTTGCCCTGGCTGGCCTCGAGGAAACGCTTCTCCTCGTAGACTTCGCCGCCGAAGCTGCGCACCACACGGTAGCCCTGAATGGTTTCCGAGGCCACGTGGGTCACGTCACCCATGGCAACCTGGATCTTCTTGCTCTGCTTGCGGAATTTCTTGCTGGCCGTGCTGACCATCACCGCAATCAACGGCAGGATGGCGATCATCACCAGCGTCAGGCGCCAGTTCATGAACAGCAGCGAGGCGAACAGGAAGATCACCGTCATGCCTTCGCGGATCACCACTTTAATGGCATCGGTCGCCGCACCCGTGACCATGGTCACGTTAAAGGTGATGCGCGAAATCAGGTGCCCGGAGTTGTGGTTGTCGAAGTAGCGGTTGGGCAGCGTCAGCAGGTTGTTGAACAACTGCACGCGCAGGTCGTGGACCAGGCCCAGGGAAACCTTGGCCAACAGGTAGTTGCCCAGGAACGAACCCAGGCCCTGCCACGCTGCGATCAGAATGATCAACAACGGCACGGCTTGCAGCAATTGCAGGTCACGCAGGAACGGTACGCTGGGAAACAGCACCGCTTCAGGGTTGGACAAACCGTCGACGAAGTACTTGAGGATGTACCCCAGCATGGGCTGGGTCGACGCGAAAATCAGAAATCCGACAATACTCAACGCGAACAAGCCGGCGTAGGGCTTAACGTACATGAGCAGGCGGAAGTATATTTTCAAGCTCGAAGGGCTTGCGCTCGGACTGGAGTCGGTCATATCACGCGGCGTTTTGAAAAAGGAGGCTGACTTTAGCACAGCTTCTCTGTTGTACTTGCACCCGGTATGACCCTCGGCCTGGTTGGATCCAGCCGACGACATTATATAGCCACTACTTTAAGATGGTCGGCTTTCTCTATTCTGGAATGGCTTTTCTGTATGCACTCCAAGCGCCTTATTTATGGCTCAAATCGCGTTTTCGACTTCCTGGTCCTATGGATTTTGCCCATTGGCTTGTTGTTGCTTCTGAGTTCATTGTTCTACGTCACCAACCGCAACGTCATGCACCGTCTCTACTACGGCTTTTTCAGTGTGCCGACCTTGTTCCTGCTGTGCCTGCGCCCGCGGGAAATCAAAGAACTGCTGCGCGAACCTTTGATCATTGCGCTTCTGGCATTTTGCGCCTGGGCGCTGATCACCGTGCTGTGGAGCCCGCAACCCACCGGCGACTCCAACCTGTTCAAGGTGCCGCTGCAAACCTTCATGCTGTTTGCCGGCTGTGGGCTGTTGCTGCACTACCGCAGCGAGCTATTCAAACCGATCTTTTTCAGCGCCGCCGTAATTGCCCTGGTGGTGTGCCTGTTCAACCTGGTGGCGTTCGCCAAAGGCTTCGTGCCCGGCGTGAGCATGCGCATGATCGGCGGCCTGGGCGCTCTCGATAACCCACTGCTGAGCTCCCATCTGTTCGGCTTTTTCTGCATCTATTGGCTGTATGTCTGCATCACCACCCAGCGCTTGCAGGTGTTGTTGTTCAGCGCGCCTGCGCTGGCGGTCATGACGCTCGCAGTCCTGGCCACCGGTTCTCGCACGCCACTGGTTGCGCTGACGCTGGCCGCCGTGTGGATCGCCTTTGTCAGCCGCAATCGCCGTTCAGCACTGATGATCGCGGCCCTGGTGCTTGGCGCTGCAGCACTGCTGCTGTTTTATCCTGAAGCGATTACCGAGCGTGGCAGTTCGTACCGTTTTGAATTGTGGGGCATGACCCTGCAGCGTATCGCCGACCATCCGCTGATCGGCCACAGCTACGACTCCGAACTGTCCTTAATCGTGGACGGTTACGAACTGATGGAACCGCACAGCTTTGCTCTCGGCGTGCTCTATTACGTCGGCATCATCGGCTTTATCCCGTGGATCTTCATGCTCGGCTGGGGCCTGTACAAAGGTTTCAAAGAGCGCGCACAACCGCTGTTTCTGCTGGCGTCCGCCCTGCTGGCCTATGGCATCGGCGCCGGCCTGACTGAAGGCGGCGGGATCCTGTCGCGCCCTAAAGAGCATTGGTTCCTGCTGTGGATTCCGCTGGCGCTGATCGCCGGCCTGAGTATCGCCAAGCGCCGTCGCAGCCTGCTCGGCATGCGTGTGCAAACGCCCGCACCGCTGGCGTTCGACGCCCTGCGTAAAGGCGCTGCCGTCATCGAGGAAGATGGTCTTGGGCCCAAGGTCCTGCGCCTTGAGGACGGCAGCTTCCTCAAGCTGTTCAGGGCGCGCCGCTGGTACACTTCCGGGGGTTTCAATCCGTATTCGGAACGCTTTGCCAGCAACAGCGAACACCTGCAGCAACTGGGTATCGCGTCACCGCGGATTCTGGATGTGTACAGCTTGCGCGATGGCAGCAGTGCCGTGCGCTATCAGCCACTCCCCGGCCTGACCCTGCGCCAGGCGCTGCAGAGCCTGGACAGCAGCCTGCGAGAATCGCTGATCGAACGCTTTGGCAGGTTCATGGCCCAGCTGCATGAGCGCGGCGTGTACTTCCGCTCGCTGCACTTGGGCAACGTTCTGCTGATGGACGATGGTGAGTTCGGCCTGATCGACGTGGCCGACATGCGCATTTATCCGTCGCCGCTGCGCAACACGCTGCGCCAGCGCAACGTGAAGCACATGCAACGCTACACGCAGGACCGCAACTGGTTGTTCGAAGCTCACTTTGAACAGTTGGCCAGTGGCTATGCGTTGGTTGCGTCGCCGCAAGCCACGGTCAAACTCCGTGAGCACGTGCTGACCCTGGCACGCCCGGCCGCTTGACACACGCCAAGTGCGCACCGGCGAGGGGCGCACACTGGCGTGTCAGTCTTTTTCCAGCGGCGAAAAATACAGCCGCGCCAAACCCCGCCAGGTTTTCTTGTTCCAGGCCCGAAACGGGATCTGCGCCAACAACTCTCGCGCCAACGCGCGATTGCGGTTGGAGGTCTTGAGGAACATGGAGCTGAGAAACTTGTAACGCACCTCGTCATAGAGCGGGTGGTCACTGAACAACGCGTAAGAGCGCAGGATATTGTCGATCATGAATCGGTGGTTCTTGTACGAGTTGGTGGCGTGCTTGCGGTAGCGGGCCATGACCACGTTCAGACCATCGATGAAGTACCCGGCATGGGTGATCTTCAACTCGATCAACAAGTCTTCCAGGCGAATCTCGGGGTCAAACCCACCGACCTTTTCCAGCGCCTCACGCCGAATCATCAGCGTGGGTGCCGGCGGATAGGGTTTGCGCTCCAGGAACATGTCGTCGAAGTCCAGGCGCCGAAACGGCACGTCGCGGCGCTGGCGCTTCTCGGGAAGCAGTTCGCCTCGCGAATCGATCAGCTCGATGTTACCCGCACAGATACCCACTTCCGGCTTGCCGTCCATGTAAGCCACCTGAATCGCAATGCGCTCTGGCTTCATGATGTCGTCGGAGCCAAACGGCACGATCAGCGGGCCTTGGGAGCGTGCAATAGCGCCATTGAGCGTATTCGTCAGGCCTTGATTCTGCTGGACGCGAAAGTCGAAGGTGTGGCGCTCCTGCAGGCGGCGGATGCGCTCGACACTGTCGTCTGTCGAGCCGTCATCAATCACCAGCAGTTCGATGTTGGGGTAGGTCTGGTTCAGCACACTGAGGATGCTTTCCTCGATGTACGGGCCGTGGTTGTACGAGGCGATGATCACCGTGACCAAGGGCTGACTTGGGTTCATACATTGTTCCTGCGTGCTTGGGCCAACCCGGATTCGATCAGCTCCAGGTATTGCAGGCGGAACACCTCAATGTCATGTTGCGCCTGAAGGTACTGGTAAGCCTGCTCGCCCTTTTGCGCGAGCGCTTCATCGGACAGCGCCAGATACGTGTCCAGCGCCTGGGTCAATGCGGGCACGTTGGCCGGCTCCACCGCCAGGCCACCGGCGCCTTCAATCAGTGGCAGCATGGCCGGCACACTGGAGGCGATCACCGGCAGGCGACCGCTCATGCCTTCGAGCAGCGCCAGGCCCAAGCCTTCTGCCAGCGAGGGCATGGCCCAGATATCGAAAGCGCGCACGTACTGCAGGGCGTTTTCCTTGAAACCCAGCAAGTGCACCCGCCCATCAAGGCCAAGGCTGTGGATCTGCGCGGCCAGGTTGGCCTGCTCACGCCCCGCGCCAATGATGGCGAGTTGCGCCGTAGGGTATTTATCCTTGAGCGCTGCAAACGCCTGCAGCAAATAGGTGTGCCCCTTGACCGGAACCAGACGGCCCAGGGCGCCGATCAACCGCACCGAAGGGTCGATGCCCAGTAACTCACGCGCGCGTTCGCGCGAATGCTGCAAGCCTTCGGCCTGCTCGATGTCGATGGCGTTGGTAATCGCGTAGGTATTGCTGTCGGTAAACCCGCACTTGCAGTCCAGCAAGTACTGTTTGACCGCCGGCGACACCCCGACAAACCGCCAATGCTCGTCGATCCAGCGCTGCGCCTGTTTACGGCGGTAGAGACGGTCATACTCGCCAAAGCCGTGGGAGATCCCGATACACAGTGGAATCTTCAACCAGCGGTTGAGTTGCAACATCATGTTGACCGGCTTGAAGCGGTTGCACACCACCACGTCAAACTGTTCCTTGCGACAGAACTTATACATCTGCCACATGGCGCGCAGCCTCAAGCCCTTGAGCGCCTTGTCGGAGAAATCGAAGTAGACCGACGTTGCCGCCCGGCTGACCGGGTCCGCGGGCCCGGGTCGGCCACGCAAAAACGCGGCGGTGACTTCATAGCGGTCCGCAGGCAATGCCTTGACGATCTGTTCGGCCAGGTCGGCAAAATCATGGGATTTAACATTGTAGTCAGGCTGCAATTGCAGGACCTTGAAACGCCGACTCATAACTCTCCTCGATGGAAACCTGTGGCATCAACGACCCACGACGGTTCAGCCGCCAGCGCCTCGACGTACTCGCTGTCGGGCTCCGGTAACCGTGGCCACTGATTACGCTTCCAGCAGACAAAATGGAAATAGGGAAATTCGCGCTCGCCATCCCTGTCATTGGTCAGACGACCGTTATTCCAGAACCACTGATGCGGGAAGCGATCACTGCCGTCGTGCCATTTGATCACACCGCCCGGCGTACTGAACGCCTCGGTGAACTCACTGCGGCGGCGCCAGGGATTGAGCTTGCCGACCAACTCGAACAACGGTTTCGGAAAATTCTTGCGCCACAGGAAAATCCTGCTGAACGCGCCTTCATCCAGCGCATGATGCGCCTGATCAGTGAAACGCGCCTCCCAATCCTTGATCTGCATGAACACCTGGCGCTTTCTGGCCGTGTTGCGCATCAGGCACAAATGGCCGGCGACCCGTCGTTCGTGGGTCGAAAACAAATCATAGCCAGCCAGTCGATCGGGCGTGAAATAGCGGCGCAGGTTGCCGTAAATCAGGTCCAGATCGCCAAACGCCCAGAAGTCATAACCTTGGAGGCGATCAGCATGGATATGCCCCAGTGCAGGCTTGATGTCACACAACTTGTAAGCCGCTTGCGGGGCAAACGGGATGTTCAACCGTTGCGAAACCAACGCGCAGTAATCGGCGAAGGTAATGCTTTCAATCCTGACGTTGTCCGGCACGTTGCTCGGTATCGGGCAGTCGCTGAATAACAGCCAGTCAATATCGGCATTGTGTCGGCAGCTTTCGAGAAAAAAAGGCATCCAGAATGGCCAGCGGCCAAAGTAAGGAATGAGGAAGAGGATGCGGGGGCACTGATTGATCAAAACGGACTCACTGTCATTTTTTGCGGGAGCGCACTGCGCCCCTCCACGTTACGTAACCTTACTTGTGCTTGATGAACCAAAAAAGTTCATGTCGCCTTACAGCCTTGCGGTAAAACTCATTTTCCCCCCAGGGTGAAATGGCCCTTGCGGCCAGCAACCGTTGGATCGCACGCCGCACGCGCCGCTTGAACGGCATCCTGGGCTGCAAGTCATGCATCATGCCCAGCGACATGGCCTTGTCACGCTGTTGTTCGGCAGACAACGGCACGCAGAAAGGCTGCAAGGTGATGGTCGAATCAAAACAGGGCGGCAACGCGATGCCGTTGCCCGAATCGCCCATCGGCCAGCGGTCGTTGTCATGCAGGTGATTGGCATAGCCGAGCAGCGTGGTCGGCTGCCACTCCAGCCCTTGCAGGGCTTGCAGCACGGCGTGCTGTGCGCAGACATGGTCAGGGTGCGGGTCGAGCACCGGATGCGGCAGCACGATAACGTCAGGACGCGCCATCAGCAGCACCGCGCGCAGATCTGCCAGCAGATTGTTCCAGGTCGGCCGGCCATCGGCATCCGCAGGCAAGGGGAACGGGTTGAATTGGCGAAACACGCGAATGTCGCTCAACTCGGCTTCTCGTGACGCCACCGCGCGATCAGGCTCGGCCCTCATCGCCGCCAGCTGCAGGCAGAAGTACCCCAGCTGCACGCAATTTTCCTGCGGTACACCCGCCCAACGCGGCACGGCGATACTGTCCCAGGCGCGCAACCGGCCCTTGAGGCGTGCAGCCTCGGGCTTGCCCAGGCCCATCTGTTGATAATGCTCGGCTTCGATTTCGCCGGCCGTCAACGTCACGATCCAGGGCTGCGCCGCCTGACTGTACAGGCCAAAGGCGGCAAGCTCGGCATCATCGGCATGGGGCGCAATCACCATCACCCGCTGCTGACGCACGTCGGGCTGGCGAAATACCGACAACACCGGCGTGCCTTGCACACGGCAGAACCGGCCGCTCAGGCGCAGTTGCCCCGCGAGCAGCGCCTGCGCCTGGCCGGTGAGGTTCAAGTAGCGCACGCCGTTGACGCCGCGTTCGAACACCTGCCGATCGCCCTGTGGCAAGGCGATAAACGGATCAATAAAGCGCCCCAGCAAGCCGCTCTTGAGCCGCAGCGCAAGGATCAGCGTCTCGTCGCCCGACAGCTCCAGCGCCTGCTCCAGCAGCAATCGGCCGCTATCCAGAACAACCTTGGGTTGCTCGGTCTCCGCCGCAAAGGCGTACTGATAGTCGTCGCCGGGCGAGTAAAACAGATGGTCGGCAAACCAGGCTTCATGGGCCACCCAGGCCAGAATTGCCAGCAGCAGCGGCAGCCACCATGCCACCGCCACGCCGACGCCGATCAACACCAGCAGACCGACCAGCAGCGCCATACGCTTGTTGCGGCGATGGCGCTTGAGCAGGGCTTGCTTGCGGCTGGGAGAATCACTCATACCTTGAACACCGGCACCGGGTTGCACCAACGGTCTTTGTACTCGCGGTCTGCCCGGCCAAACGAAAATCGCAGCGGCTTGCCGGCTTCCCGCGCCTGTTCCCAGGCACTTTGCGTGTTGAGGAAACTCAGCACGCTGCCGGGGCTGAACTCACGCGTCTGAGGGTCTACGCCGCCATTGACGTACTCGACGCTGACCCACTCTGGCGCTTCAACGCGGTAAACCAGCTGAATCGCGATCGGCGCATCGTTGAGGAAAATCACCGAGCCGATCAACCATTCACGCAGCAGTTCGATCACCTGCGCCATGCGCTCGGCGCCGGTGGCGGGAAAGCCCCAGCGGCGCTGGAACAAATCACAGTAAATTGCCGCCAGCTCGGCACTGGTGAACGTCTGGACCGCACGCACAACACCGCCCGCCTCTTCCAGCAGACGCAACTCGCGGCGCTGGTTATAGCGAAATTTCTTCGACAGTTCTTCCGGGGTACGCGCCATGGCCAACTGCTCGGTCTGCAGCTTGATGCCGGCAAAACGGCCTTCATTCAGCGCCGACAGGTAGCGCGCGCGATGACGCAAAGGGGCTTGAGCATCGGCGGCGGCCGGCAGAATCAACTCGGCATTGCCCAGGTCGAACAAGCCCTTCTTGCCTTTGCGCTTGAGCACATCCTTGGATAACGCCAAGTCCTGGCCCCAGGTCGCAATACAGGCCTTGAGTTCGCCGCCGTGTTCCCACGCCAGGTAGCGCACAGGAATCTCGGCCAGCCCGGCAAGACGCTCAACCACCTGCGGATGGGTGGCAACACTGCCACCGTAACGCTGCCAGGCGTCGCTGTAGGTGGACGCGTCAACGACGGACCAGCCACGCTCGCGCCAGCCTTGGAATCGATTGAGCATCACGCCCTCGCGGTCAGTTCAGTAACGTGCGGCAGCTGCCAGAAGGCAGCGCGAACCGCCTGGTCCGAGAACTGCTCGTGCAAGCGCTCCAGCATCATCTGGGCGCATTGCGCGTGCTGCTGACGATCCATTGCCGCCAGGTGCCGAAGCCCCTGGCCCAAGTGTTCGGCATCGCCGAAGGGAAACAGGATCCCCACGCCTTCGACCACTTCCCGGGCGCCACCACACGCTGTTGCCAACAGCGGCACGCCGGCGGCCATCGCCTCCAGCAGTACCATGCCGAAAGGCTCGTGATCGGAACTCAGGGCAAAGGCGTCGAAGGCTCGGAAGTAACGGCGCGCATCCGGCACCTGGCCGAGGAACAGCACCTGCTCGGCAATCCCAAGCTCACGGGCCAAGGCCTTGAGGTCTTTCTCCAAGCGGCCGGTGCCGAGGATGGCCAGTCGACTTTGTGCCGGCAAATGCGGCAGCGCCAGGGCGAACCCCTTGAGCAAGGTCGCCTGGTCCTTGTCCGGGTGCAGGCGGCCAACGTTGCCGACCACCCACTCATCCGGCGACAGCCCCAACGCATCACGCGCCGCTTCGGCCGGAACCTGCAGGGCCTGCATGGCGTCGACGTCGATGCGGTTGTACAGCGTTTGAATCCGCGCTGCCGGCCAGGCCGGCAAGCAACGGCGCATGTCGTCACGCACCGCATCGGACACACCAAGCAGGCTCAAACGCTTGCGGAAAATCGACGCAAACAGCTTGCGGCTGCGGCGCTGATAATCACCAAAAGCGTGATGCACACCGATCACCGGCAAGCGCGTGCCGAGCAAGGCGATATAGATCGGCTTGAACCGGTGAGCAATGCAGAAACTGAAATTGCGTGACGCCGCGATCTTGCGCAGCTCACCGATGGCGCCCAGCTTCAGGCCACGAATGGCCTTGGAGCTGAATTCCATGAACAACACTTCATCAGAGGCACAACCGGCCGCCACATCGGGGTCGGCGACCCCGGTGAGAAACACCGTGGTCACCTTGTAGCCCGAGCCTGCAAAGAGGCTGGCGTACTGCCGCGCGCAATCGAGGAACGGCCCGTCATAGCCGTGGCAGAACTGCAGGACGTGGCGATCAGCCGACCGAGTCATAAGGGTCCACGCCGTCTTTGACGACCAGGATGTCTTCCATGATCAGGTACTGCAGGTCGGAGCCGAAGAACATGTTCAGCGCGTCGGTCGGCGAGCAGATCATCGCTTCGCCGCGACGGTTGAGCGAGGTGTTCAGGGACACGCCGTTGCCGGTCAGTACTTCCAGCTCTTTCATCATGTCGTAGTAACGCGGGTTGTATTCGCGCTTGAGCACCTGGGCACGGGAAGTGCCGTCTTCGTGCACCACTTCCGGCACACGGGTTTTCCATTCTTCCGACACTTCAAAGGTGAAGGTCATGAACGGCGCCGGGTGATCGACCTTGATCATCTGTGGCGCAACGGTGTCGAGCATCGACGGGCAGAAAGGCCTCCAGCGCTCGCGGAACTTGATCTGGTGGTTGATACGATCCGCCACGCCGGTGGCGCTTGGGCAACCAATGATCGAACGACCGCCCAACGCGCGCGGGCCAAACTCCATGCGGCCCTGGAACCAGGCCACCGGGTTGCCGTCGACCATGATCTTGGCGATGCGCTTGGGCATGTTCTCGATCTTGCGCCACACCGGTTTGCTTGCGTGCTTGGCGCACGCGGCGATCACGTCTTCGTTGCTGTAGGACGGGCCGAGGTAGACGTGTTCCATCTTCTCGACCGGTACACCACGGGCGTGGGACACGTAGGCAGCGGCACCCACCGCGGTGCCGGCATCGCCGGACGCCGGCTGCACGAACAACTCCTTGACGTCATCGCGGGCAATGATCTTCTGGTTCAGCTTGACGTTCAGCGCGCAGCCGCCGGCGAAGGCCAGCTTGCCGGTGTCTTTGAGGATGTCGCCCAGGTAGTGGTCGATCATCTGCAGGGCCAGTTTCTCGAACAGCGCTTGCATGCTGGCCGCGTAGTGGATGTACGGCTCGTCGGCGATATCGCCTTCGCGCTTGGGACCCAGCCACTCGATCAGTTTTGGCGAGAAGTAGAACCCCTTGCCCTTCTCTTTGTAGCGACGCAGGCCGATGACGTTGGCGTAGTCGGTGTTGATCACCAGTTCGCCGTTCTCAAAAGAGGCCAGGCGCGAGAAATCGTACTTGCTGGCATCGCCATACGGCGCCATGCCCATGACCTTGAACTCGCCGTCGAGCATCTCGAAACCAAGGAACTCGGTAATCGCGCCATACAGGCCGCCGAGGGAGTCCGGGTCGTAGAATTCCTTGATCTTGTGGATCTTGCCGTTTTCGCCGTAGCCGAAAAAGGTGGTGGCGTACTCGCCCTTGCCGTCGATCCCGAGGATCGCGGTTTTCTCCTGGAAGCCGGAGCAGTGGTAAGCGCTGGAGGCGTGGGCCAGGTGGTGTTCAACCGGTTCGATCTTGATTTTCTTCGGATCGAAGCCCAGTTGCTCCAGGCACCAGACGATCTTGTTGCGGTAGCGCTTGTA
>Ga0153931_100367_pt1 | contig 11858 bp, 9 predicted proteins | sample TSNJ015MetaG_FD_104730 | JGI IMG/M metagenome (GOLD analysis project Ga0153931, IMG submission 104730) | Attine ant fungus gardens microbial communities from New Jersey, USA - TSNJ015 MetaG | ecosystem: Host-associated > Fungi > Mycelium > Unclassified | place: USA: New Jersey, Wharton State...
ACCGACCAGATTTCTGATGCGGTGCTGGACGCCATCATTGCTGAAGACAAGTTCGCCCGTGTGGCGTGCGAGACTCTGGTGAAAACGGGCGTGGCGATCATCGCCGGTGAAGTCACCACCACCGCGTGGGTCGATCTGGAACAGATCGTGCGCGACGTTATCACCAAGATTGGCTACAACAGTTCCGACGTCGGCTTCGACGGCGCGACCTGCGGCGTGATGAACATCATCGGCAAGCAGTCGCCCGACATCAACCAGGGCGTGGACCGCGCCAAGCCTGAAGATCAGGGCGCTGGCGACCAGGGCCTGATGTTCGGCTACGCCAGCAACGAAACCGAGGTGCTGATGCCGGCGCCGATCACCTTCTCGCACCAGCTGGTGCAGCGTCAGGCCGAGGCCCGCAAAAACGGCCTGCTGCCGTGGCTGCGTCCGGATGCCAAGTCCCAGGTGACCTGCCGTTACGAAGGCGGCAAAGTCGTGGGTATCGACGCCGTTGTACTGTCGACCCAGCACAACCCGGACGTGTCCTACGCCGACCTGCGCGAAGGCGTGATGGAGCTGATCGTCAAGCACGTGCTGCCGGCCGAACTGCTGACCAAGGACACCCAGTTCCACATCAACCCGACTGGCCAGTTCATCATCGGTGGCCCGGTGGGCGACTGCGGCCTGACCGGCCGCAAGATCATCGTCGACAGCTACGGCGGCATGGCCCGTCACGGCGGCGGCGCGTTCTCGGGCAAAGACCCGTCCAAGGTTGACCGTTCGGCGGCCTACGCCGGTCGTTATGTGGCCAAGAACATCGTCGCGGCCGGCCTGGCCGAGCGTTGCGAGATCCAGGTTTCCTACGCTATCGGTGTAGCCCAGCCTACGTCGATCTCGCTGAATACCTTCGGCACCGGCAAGATCAGCGACGACAAAATCGTCAAGCTGGTGCGCGAGATCTTCGACCTGCGTCCATACGCGATCACCACCATGCTTGACCTGCTGCACCCGATGTACCAGGAAACCGCAGCCTACGGCCACTTCGGCCGTACCCCTGCGCAGAAGACTGTCGGCGACGACACCTTCACCACGTTCACCTGGGAAAAAACCGACCGCGCCAACGACCTGCGCACCGCCGCCGGCCTGTAAGCACGCGCTACCCCAAAAGCCCCGCCGGGTTCATCCGGCGGGGCTTTTTATTGCCTGCGCGACAGGCGTCACACGTTTCTGAGTACCCGACTGAGCGACAAAACCGGCGACTGCCAGCCGCACGCCAAAGACCGGCAAAGCAAAATTGACGTGGCGCAGGCCAAGAACGACGTACTGAGCGTTAAAGCTTTTAAAGCCGCACGAGAGCAGGTCAACAAAGGTTGTAACAAACTGGCCGAGTCTTAAGCCAAAGTCGACGCCAGGCAGCAAACACAGGAAGCCAAGATGAATAAGAACGATGCGGTGAAAGCGTTGGGCGGCCTGTTCAAGTAATTCGAAACACCCGGTAAAAAGCCCCGCGCTGTCGGGGCTTTTTTGTGGCCGCCTGGATCACTTAGGCTGGGCGCCCCTTCCGAGCAAGGATGCTCATGATGCGTTTATTGATTGCTCTGTTACTCAGTGCCTTGCCCTTTCTGGTGTGGGCAGAAGACTGTCCCGAGGACGCCCGATCACAGGTCGGCGCGCTGGCCAGGCAGATCACGCTGTGGGATGACAGCTACCACCGGCTCGGCCAATCCCCGGTGAGCGATGAACTCTACGATCAGGCGCGCCACCGCCTGGACCACTGGCGAACGTGTTTCCCCAAAAACAGCCTGACGGCTGACAAGCCACTCGCGAGTTCGCGGGGCACACGACCTCACCCGGTCGCGCATACCGGACTTGAAAAGTTACTGGATGAGCAGGCTGTCGATGAATGGCTCAGGACGCGGCAAGACGTATGGATTCAGCCCAAGGTCGATGGTGTTGCGGTGACGCTGGTCTATCGCCAGGGCCGGTTGAGCCGGCTTATCAGCCGGGGTGACGGACGCTTCGGCCAGGATTGGTCGACTGCCGCACGCCGGATCCCCGGCATTGTCCAGCAACTGCCGGAGCCCATCGACCTGGTGCTGCAAGGCGAACTCTATTGGCGCCTCGACGCTCATGTGCAAGCGACACAGGGCGGGCTGAATGCTCGCAGCAAGATGGCCGGGTTGATGAACCGCCTTCAGCTGAGCGACACCGATGCCGCGGGGATCGGGCTCTTTGTCTGGGCCTGGCCTGACGGCCCGACCGACTTCAACGAGCGCCTGACCACCCTCTCACGCTGGGGCTTCACCGATAGCCATCGCTACAGCCAGCGCATTCAAAACATCGCTGAAGCCTCACACTGGCGCAGTTACTGGTACAACCATCCCCTGCCCTTTGCCAGCGATGGCGTGGTATTGCACCAGGCTGTGCATGCGCCCGGCAAACGCTGGCAAGCCAGCGCTCCCTACTGGGCGGTCGCCTGGAAATACCCGGCCGCCAAGGCGCTCGCGCTGGTGCGTAACGTGCGGTTCAACATCGGCCGCACCGGGCGTATTACGCCCATTCTTGAGCTGGAGCCGGTACGGCTGGATGACCGGCACATCCACCGCGTGAGCGTCGGCTCCCTGAAACGCTGGCAAGTGCTGGATATTCGCCCCGGCGATCAGGTGTCCATCAGCCTTGCCGGCCATGTTATCCCCCGCTTGGAACACGTGATCCTGCGCAACGAGAACAGGGTGGAAGTACGAGTGCCCGATGCGGGTAATTTTCACGCCTTGAGCTGTTGGCAACTGGACCTTGGTTGCGAGGAGCAATTGCTGGCCCGCCTGACCTGGCTGAGCGGCAACCAAGGCCTGGCCATGCCGCATATTGGCCGCGAAACCTGGAACATATTGATCCAGGCCGGTCTAATCGCCGGCATTCTCGATTGGTTGACCCTGGATGCGGCAGAGCTTGCTAACATTGACGGCTTCGGCGAACGCAGCCGCGCGCGGGTGCTCGATAGCATTCAAAACGCTCGGCAACGTCCCTTTGCACAATGGCTCAAAGCCTTGGGTGTACCGCCCTCGGCACGTAACGACCTGGACGGCGGCTGGCAGACCCTGGCCGCCAGAGACACCCAGGCCTGGCTGGCCACCGATGGCATCGGCCCGGGCCGCGCAGCGCAATTGAGCGCCTTTTTTCGCGACCCGCAAGTACAGGCGTTGGCTCAGACACTCCGCGAGGCGGGGATAGACGGGTTCTAACCTGGCCCGACCATTTTTTAACCTACGGCAGAATTCATCCTGCCATTTGATTGCACCCTGGAGCCTTTATGAAATTTCTTGCCCCTTTTGCCTTGTTAACGGTTGCAAGCTTCATGGCGACACCCCTGCTGGCCGCTGAAGAGGTGCCGGAACTCACCGGCTGCGCCGCCAAGCGCCAAGCCATCAGCGCTCAGATCGAACAAGCCAAGGCCCACGGCAACAGCCAACAACAGGCTGGCCTGGAAAAAGCCCTGAGCGAAGTCACCGCCAACTGCACCGACGCATCCCTGAGGAAAGAACGCGAAAACAAGGTGCTCGACGCCAAGCACGAAGTCAGCCGCCGTCAGGCCGACCTCGACAAGGCGATGAAAAAGGGTGACGCAGACAAGATCAACAAGCGTAAGGACAAGTTGGCGCAGTCACGCAAAGAGCTGCAGGACGCTGTTGAAGAACTCGACCAGTAAACCCGGTCAGTGATCCCGAAACTGTTTATGGCAAGCCGTGCAGGCATCTTCGACTTTCTGCACCGCAGGCCCCAGGTTGCTGGCTTTGTAAGGCTGCGCCTGGCTGGCGATCACCAGTTCACCGGTGGCCGTTTCAAGGTTTCGGGCCAACGCCTGGAACCGTGCCTGCTGTTGCCACACGCTGTCCTTGGCGCTGGTGTGATCTTCTTCGCGAACACTCGGGAAATGCTTCCACGGTTCGTGGGACAACGCGTCAAGCTTGACCGCGCCTTCGGCGAACTTCGCGCCATCGAAAGGGATGCGCCCACGCAACATGCCGCCCAGGTCTTCGCCGGTCTTGAGCATTTGCTTGAAGATTGCCTTGCGCTGACCCAGGGGTGAATTCGGATCAACACCGCCACAAGCGGATAACGTCAGGCAGGCCAGAAATACAACGGTCAGTCTTTTAAAAGTCATGATGGCTTCAGGTCACGGGAACGGCGGCCAGTATCCTCGCCCCGCCCGTAAAGACCAATAGCCCTATTAATAATAAGGGTTGCCCAAACGCGCTGCGGCGCGGGCAATCGCTTCAGGAAGTGTTTGTATGAATGTCACCTTGAAACCCTGGAGCCGCCGCCTGGCGTGGGCTCTGCCGATCATTGCACTGCTGGCCGGCTGCGATGGCAACAAAGACGCCGGCAAAGATGAAACCGTTAAACCCCATGCCGTCGCCACGTATGTGAGTGCACCGTGGGAAGCCTTGCCGGCTGTTTCCGACAACGACCTGCTGGCCGGGTTTGAGTCCTGGCGCAGCGCCTGCCAACGCCTGAAGGCCGACCCGATCTGGGGTGCGACCTGCGCAGCAGCGACCAGCGTGCCGGGCAACGCCCCGGCGGTGCGCAGCTTTCTCAAGGAGCGCCTGGACGTATTCGGCCTGCGCTCGGCCGACAACACGCCGAACGGCCTGATCACCGGCTACTACGAACCGGTCTACCCCGGCAGCCTGACCGAAACCGCCACTGCCCATGTGCCGGTGTACGGGGTGCCGGATGACCTGATCATCGTCAACCTGGAAAGCATCTACCCGGAACTCAAGGGCAAGCGCCTGCGCGGCCGCCTCGAAGGGCGTGTGCTCAAGCCATATGACGACGCCAGCACCATCAACGGCCAGGGCTCCACCGCCAAGCCGATTGCCTGGCTGACCAACCCGATGGACCTGCAGTTCTTGCAGATTCAGGGCTCGGGCCGCATTCAACTCGCCGGCGGGCGCCAACTGCGTGTGGGGTATGGCGACCAGAACGGTTACCCGTACCGCCCGATCGGCCGTTGGCTGGTGGAGCAAGGCGAGCTGAAAAAAGAAGACGTGACCATGGGCGCCATCAGCGCCTGGGCCAAGGCTAACCCGCAACGTATTCCACAACTGCTGGCGAGCAACCCCAGCTACGTATTTTTCAGCGCGCGTCCGGACAGCAATGAAGGCCCGCGCGGCTCACTGAATGTGCCGCTGACGGCTGGCTACAGCGTGGCGGTGGATCGCAAGGTGATTCCGCTGGGCAGCCTGTTATGGATGTCGACGACCAAACCTGACGGATCGCCCATTGCCCGGCCCGTGGCTGCGCAGGACACCGGCGGTGCAATCACCGGCGAAGTGCGCGCAGACTTGTTCTGGGGCACCGGTGATGCAGCGGGCGAGTTGGCGGGGAATATGAAGCAGCAGGGCCAGATCTGGATGTTGTGGCCCAAAGGCGCAGCGTTGCCACACGTGCCGGATGCACCTGCCGGTACCTGAGTGCTTACCGGTAGGCGCGATTCATGGTGCTGAGCGCGCGCGCGTGGCGAGCGGGCTGGTGTGGCTAGCAGACCTAATGTGGCGAGCGGGATTGATGTGGCGAGCGGGCTTGCCCCGCGTTGGGCTGCGAAGCGGCCCTAAAAATACACACCGCGTTCTTTCTGAAAGAACTCGGCGCTTTTAGTGGGGCCGCTTCGCGCCCCAACGCGGGGCAAGCCCGCTCGCCACCACAAGCCCGCTCGCACACCCATTCCGCTCGGCACAACAAACGGGCTCGGCACAACAAGCCAGCTCACACGAGAAATTGCATCAGGCCTTAGATCGAGACAAAAAAGAAACTCGCAATCAATGCCATGCCCAATGCCCAGACCAGCGAACGCAGCATCGCCCAGTCCGCCAGGTAGCAAATGATGTACAGCAGCCGACTGGTGATAAACAGCACCGCCAGCACATTGATGGTCACCAGTGACGCCGTGCCGGCCAAGTGCGCAATGATCACTGCCGCCGCAAACGCCGGCGTCACTTCAAAGCTGTTGAGTTGTGCACTGTGAGCGCGCTTGGCGAACCCATCGAGGGTGTCCAGGAAAGCCCGAGGGTCATGGTTCTGCCGAGGCCCGAACTTGCCGCCGCTGAACTTGGCCACACCCGTGCACAGATAAGGCAGGAAAATTGCGATCAACACACACCAGAAAGCCACCGTCATCACTGATTCCTTTTGTAGTTTTAGCCAGCGGTTAGAGTTTTAGCACTAAAAATGCCACACCGCACTTAACCGCTATGAACCGCGCCACCGCCAAAGGTTCTACCGGCCTTTTGCCCCATGGCCTGCAACATCCCGCCACTGCTGCGGTCCATCCACCCATTAACCAACGCACATTCCACCTTCCAAGGACCCCGGATGCTTGAACTTGTCGCCGCCTTCATTTGCCTCACCACCCTGCTCACGTATGTGAACTTCCGTTTTATCGGCCTGCCGCCCACCATCGGCGTGATGGTCACCGCCCTGCTGTTCTCACTGATCCTGCAAGGCCTGAGCTTCATCGGCTACCCAGGCCTGGAGGAGCGTATTCAGCAATTGATCGGCCAGATCGACTTTGGCGATCTGTTGATGAACTGGATGCTTTCGTTCCTGCTGTTCGCCGGCGCCTTGCACGTCAACCTGAATGACTTGCGCAGTTATCGCTGGCCCATCGGTCTGTTGGCAACCTTCGGCGTGTTGATTGCCACCGTGGTCATCGGCAGCCTGGCGTTTTACATTTTTGCCCTGTTTGGCTGGCACGTGAGCTTCCTCTACTGCCTGCTGTTCGGCGCGCTGATCTCGCCCACCGACCCGATTGCGGTGCTGGGCGTGCTGCGAACGGCCAATGCATCGAAACCGCTGAAAACCACCATCGTCGGCGAATCGCTGTTCAATGACGGCACCGCGGTCGTGGTGTTTACCGTGCTGCTGGGCATCGCGCAGTTGGGTGAAACGCCAACCGTCGGCGCCACGGCCATGCTGTTCGCTCATGAAGCGATTGGCGGCGTGGTGTTCGGCGGGCTGATCGGCTACCTGGTGTACTTGATGATCAAAAGCATCGAGCAGCACCAGATTGAGGTCATGCTGACCTTGGCGCTGGTGATCGGCGGCTCGGCGCTGGCCACCGAACTGCACGTCTCGGCACCGATTGCGATGGTGGTTGCCGGCCTGATCATCGGCAACCTGGGCCGCAAGCTGGCGATGAACGACATGACCCGACGCTATCTGGATGGTTTCTGGGAGTTGCTCGATGACATGCTCAACGCCCTGCTGTTCGCGTTGATCGGCATGGAGCTGTTGCTGTTGCCGTTCAACTGGCTGCACGTATTGGCGGCCAGTTTGCTGGCGGTGGCGATCCTGCTTTCGCGCCTGCTGACCGTGGCCCCGGCGATCCTGTTGCTGCGCCGCTGGCGCACCGTACCGCGAGGCACTATCCGTATCCTTACCTGGGGCGGCCTGCGTGGCGGGGTGTCGGTAGCATTGGCACTGGCCTTGCCGTTGGGGCCGGAGCGCGACTTGTTGCTGAGCATCACCTACATCGTGGTGCTGTCGTCGATCCTGCTGCAGGGTTTGAGCATCGGCAAGCTGGTCAAACACGTGACCAAGGATGAACCGGCTCCGCAGGCAGAGACCCACTGATGGACGCGGGCGGCGAGCTGACTTCGCCGCCCGCATTACGGTCAGAGGGTCTGCACAATGATCTGGCTTTTCAGGTCATTGAACATCGCCTCGATCATCGGCTGCATCGCCTTGAACCACGCAGGGCTGCACACCGCTTCGGGATGACTGAACGCCAGGGTGCGGGAAACCAGTACGGTGTTGCCGCTGCGCTCGTAACGGGCGTCGTAGGTAACATCCGCGCCCTTAAGCGAAACGGTCTTGGGCACCGCCAGAATATTCACCCCTTCGGGAAACTCGAAGCGGGCCTTTTCAATACTCTGGTTGGCGAAACAGCTGAAGTTCTGCAGCCGCTCCTTTTCCACCGACAGGGCCTGCACGTCCTGAGCAATATTGCTGCCCAGCCGACTGAGGGCCGGCACGCCGATCGGCCCCGGTAAGTTGACGAGGTTTTCCGTGCGCCCGGCCAACGTGGTGTTGAAGCCGGACGCATCCCCGTCGAGTGCATCTGTTTGCAGCGCACCGCTGCCCGCCAGGCCATGGCTGCGTAGCGTTTTCTGAATGATCTGCTCACGCTCCGTCGGCGGCAGCGACCTGATACCAAAACGCATCGCTTCCGTGCGCCAACCTTCGGCCAGAGACGTTTGGGTAAAATCCGCCGCACCCGTGTCATCGATCTTGAACACCAACTCACTGGACAACTTGCCAGCTTGAGTGGCCGGGGTACGCGCCATCTCGCCGGTGCGCGTCAACAATACTGGCTTATCCAGGTCCTGCAGCGGCAGGTAACCGGCGGCGATGAAACGGGCGGTAGAGTCCAGGTACAGGTCAAGGCTGGGCACATAGGTGATCACATGGTTGATCACACGTAACGCGGCCACCGTGGGCAAGGTGTAGGCATTGCCCAGGTTGATCAGCGCCGGCGAGCTGTCGATGGCCACGGCCTTTAGCATGGCTTCGAGCAAGGCTACATGGTCCTTGCAGTCGCCATAACGGTTATCCAGCACGGACTGCGCCGAGTGCGGCACCACGCCGCCGGCATCGATGTACACCGCCACATAACGGATGTTCTTGCGCACCCAGTCACTGAGCGCCAGGGCTTTGGCCCGAGGCGTTGGCTGGTCGGCCGTGAGCGTGTGCGCCAACTCAGTGATGTGCGGCGTCACCTCGACCTGGGCCCGTGCCTGGTACGCTTTGGCCAGGTCTTGATAGTTTGCAAAGGTCGAAACGGCGAGGATTTGGCCATAGTCGGTGTAGGCCACAGCACTCTGCTCAGGTCGGAGTTTGTCAACCGGCACATAGTCCCAACGGTAGACCTTGCGCCCGGCCGTGGCCTGCGCAGGGGCCGCCTTGAAACCCCGAGCCTCGGCATACAAGGGTTTGTCGGCCGGCAGGTCATAGGTCAGGCTGTAATTCTGGGTCTGGCTCAGGCTCGGCGTGGCGAAGTCGGTGAACTCGCCAGGGAACAATGCCGTCTTGCGCGTTCGTGTGTAGCGCAGGCTCAGACGATCCCCTACCGCCACCTCAGGAAAAATCACCACTTTGACCCGTGAGTCCTGAAACATCGGGGCATTCGCCGAGGCCTGCTCCTGTTGCTCCCTGATCTGCGGCGCGGTGACGCTCACTTTGCGCCCGTCGGGCTTAAGCGTGAAGGCTTCGACAATCTCCAGGCTGTCCAGCGAGCGGTTGTAACTGACCGCCTGCTGGGCACTGAACCTGATGGCTCGCTCTTCGTTGATCAACGTGACCTTATCGGCCTGCAGCACATAACTGCCGTCGGCGTTGATCACGTAGTGTTGAGTATTCTTTTCGATGGTCACCGAGCGATCCGCCGCATCGTCCCTGGCCTGCGCCATGCCGAACACGCCCAGCGCCACGATCAGCGCGCACCCATTGCGCACCCGTAAAAAAGGGGAAGCCCGCATAAAGATCCTTCTTTCATGAATGGAAAGCCGCGCAGCGACTTTGCCATTCATTTATGACGAATCGGCTTACCGCTCTTTGTTGACCTGCTGGGGGTGGCGCGGGTCTGCGGTCTCGCCCGGTAAACTGTTTTCGCTGCGAATCTGTGCGTGGCTGATCAGCGCAAAGATGAAACTGCCGCCGATGATGTTGCCCGCCAGCGTCGGCCCGGCGAACACCAGCCAGAAATCCTTCCACGGCAGTTCGCCCGCAAACACCAGGTACGAGACTTCCGCCGACCCAACGACGATATGGGTGAAGTCACCCAGCGCCATCAGGTAGGTAATCAGGATGATGATGAACATTTTCGCGCTTTCCATGGACGGGATCATCCACACCATGGTGGCGATCATCCAGCCGGAAATAATGCCCTTCGCGAACATCTGGCCGGGGTCGTTTTCCATGACTTTGCCGCCGATTTCGAGGAAGGCCATGTCGGTCTTGGTGTCGAAGATCGGCAAATGCAGCATCACATACGCCACCAGCAAGGTGCCGCACAGGTTGCCCACCAGCACCACTGTCCACAGGCGCAGCAAGCGTCCGGCGTTGGCCAGGGTTGGCTTGCTCATCACTGGCAGCACGGCCGTCAGGGTGTTTTCGGTAAACAACTGCTGACGGGCGAGGATCACCGCCAGGAAGCCTGCGCAGTACCCGAAACTGGCGATCACTTTGAACCCTTCGCCGTCCGGTAGCCGCGAATTGAGCAGGCCCATGCCCATCAACGACAGGCCCATGGTCAGGCCGGCGGCCAGCGCCGACCACCACAATGCGGCCACGGTGCGTTCCAGTTCCTGATCGCCCTGGGTGCGGATGATTTCATGCAGAACCGCCGCGCGGGGCGGCTGGTTCTTGTCGACGTCGTGCTGTTCTTCCTGCGACAGGTTAGGGGTCTTGCCGTCTGCTTGCGTAGCCATGGTGATACCTGAACGGGGGGCGTTGTTCAGGTACGACCTTTGACCTATCAATAGCGTTCACTGGCCAGCGGCAGGATTAGTCCTTGATGCCGTCTTCCTGGAACTGGTCCTTCACGTACTTGATCTCAGTGCGACCGTGGGGCGCCGGCAAGCCGTCTTCGCCGAGGTTGACGAAGACCATTTTTTCTACGGTCAGGATGCTTTTGCGCGTGATCTTGTTGCGCACTTCGCAGGTCAGGGTGATCGAGGTGCGGCCGAACTCGGTGGCGGTGATGCCCAGCTCGATGATGTCGCCCTGGCGCGAGGCGCTGACGAAGTTGATTTCGGAGATGTATTTGGTCACCACGCGCTGGTTGCCCAATTGCACAATCGCGTAAATGGCCGCTTCTTCGTCGATCCAGCGCAGCAGGCTGCCGCCGAACAGGGTGCCGTTGGGGTTGAGGTCTTCGGGTTTTACCCATTTGCGGGTGTGGAAGTTCATGGTCACTCCAAAGCGTATTGCGAAATGATGGGCAACATCATGGCAGAGCCCAGGCCCAAGCTCTATGAGCCATTGCCTATCAAGCCCATGAGCGATCTTCATATGCCCGACAGAAAGGCTTGGGAAGTCTGGCGCACACAGCTATAATCGCCACCGCTTCAAAACGGTCATCTCTGATTGATACCGTTCTCCCGCCACCTGTCCGAGGGGCGCTGCAGCAGGCTCGACCTGTCAGGCTCGGATGGGGCGTTGTCAGGCCTGGTTTATCGGGTTTGATACTAAACGCACAACGGCGCCCATTCGCACACTACGAATGGAGGCTCTTCATGAGCGCTGTAATCACGCCTGCAGATTTCACCGACTACAAAGTCGCCGACATGTCCCTCGCTGCCTGGGGCCGTCGCGAAACCTTTATCGCCGAATCCGAAATGCCTGCCCTGATGGGCCTGCGTCGCAAATACGCCGCTGAGCAACCGCTCAAGGGCGCGAAGATTCTCGGCTGCATCCACATGACCATCCAGACAGCCGTGCTGATCGAGACCCTGGTCGCGCTGGGCGCCGAAGTGCGTTGGTCGTCCTGCAACATTTTCTCGACTCAAGACCAGGCCGCTGCTGCTATCGCTGCTGCCGGCATCGCGGTCTATGCCTGGAAAGGCGAGACCGAAGAAGAGTACGAGTGGTGCCTGGAGCAAACCATCCTCAAAGATGGCAAGCCATGGGACGCCAACATGATCCTCGACGACGGCGGCGACCTGACTGAGCTGCTGCACAAGAAGTACCCGCAGATCCTCGACCGCGTCCACGGCGTGACCGAAGAAACCACCACCGGCGTTCACCGCCTGCTGGACATGCTGGCCAAGGGCGAGTTGAAAATCCCGGCCATCAACGTCAACGACTCGGTGACCAAG
>Ga0153931_100370_pt1 | contig 11665 bp, 15 predicted proteins | sample TSNJ015MetaG_FD_104730 | JGI IMG/M metagenome (GOLD analysis project Ga0153931, IMG submission 104730) | Attine ant fungus gardens microbial communities from New Jersey, USA - TSNJ015 MetaG | ecosystem: Host-associated > Fungi > Mycelium > Unclassified | place: USA: New Jersey, Wharton State...
TGTTTAAGCCAACGTTTATGACGGCCAGAATAGACAGTGAATGATAAAGTTGCCTCTTTATCCTCAAAGGAGCAGGGCAGTGCGTAAAGTAGCGATGGCAATTGCGGTGTTGGCATTGGCCGGTTGCGGTGAAGGCAAACCTGTCGAAGCGCCCAAGGCCAGGCCTGCCGTGACTGAAAGCCAGCCAGAAACCGGCGCGATTGCCGCTCAGGAATGGGACGTGCGGGTTGGCCCGCCGGACCATAAGCTCCAGGCAATCACTGACTTGACCGCCTGGTTGCTGGAACATGGGTTTAGCTTTTATATCGTGAAAACAGACGGCAAGGACGATGTCCTGCTGGGGCCGTTCGCCAGTAAGGCCGAAGCCGAAGCCAAGCAAGCGCAGCTGACCGAAAAACTGGCGCGCGCCAAGAAAAATGACACCGAGTCGCAGGTGATTGAACACAAGGTTGCGCAGTAACCAAAAGCGGGCGGGAGCCTCTCCCGCCTTCAACCACAGGCTTTGAGGTTAACCGGGCCGACAAATTCGTTGCCCCGACCCATCACGCAGGCCACGGTCTGGTTGCGCTGGCGTTCCCAGGTTTGTACCGGGTAAGTCCTGTTCCAGGCTTCATACAGTTGGCGGTCCTGTTTCGACAGGCGCAAGCCATATTGTTTGCTCATGTAAAAGTAGGTTCGGGCAATCATTCCGCGAATGGACGGGCGTGGCATGACCTTTTTTGCCTTGAAGTCCACTTGGGTCAAACAGGAACCGTACTGTCCGGTTTGCACCGGCAGCCAACCGAAACTGAAGTTATTGCGGTCACCATTGACCTCCCCGATGCTCGGCACCAGGTTGTGCAAGTCGGCCTCTGCACGCTTGAACACATCATCGCGGCGCGTACAGTTCTTGCGTCCACCGTTCTGCCAGCATTGGCGCTGATGTCCGATCTGCCAGGCTGGAACGATATGCTCCCATTCGATGCGTGCGGCACGGTTGGCATTTTTGCGTGGGATGTACCCGCAGGCTTTCAAATCCACCCGGTTGCCGGTGTATTTACAGCCGCAGTAAAACTCTGTGGATTGTGGGGCATAGAGCTTCCAGGCGACTTTCTTGGCCTCGCTGAAGGTACGAGGCGCCTGGGCGTTGGCGGTAAGGGCAAAAAACAGACAAAACAAAGCAGTAAAGCGAACACTCATTGAATCAATCTTCCTTCGGCACAACCCAGAAAATCTGCACGCCACCGTCGTCCCGATAAGCGAGGGTGACGTTGTCGTTCTCAGCAATTTCTTCCAGCAAGCGCGCCCATTCATCTTCCGGCTCTTCCGGTAAACGGAAGATCAAGGCTGCCTTGGCTTTCTGGGCATTGGTCGAATTGATGATTTTTTGCACGCGAACGGCCAAGCGTGCGTAAGCATCAGGCGGAGTTGGGGCTGCGGAAGAAGACTTTGCCACGGAGCATTCCTTAGTTTGCTGTATGTGCATACAGTATTTAACTATAAGGAATTTCGCAACTGCTTAAAACTCAGGACATTCGCGGGGAGTTGTAGCGGGGAAGTCTCAAGGGAAAGTGGAGGCGAGTAAACCCGCCTCCACAGTGTTACCAGATATCAATATTCCCAGAAAATCCGTTGCAGCTCTTTGCTGTCCTGGGTCTTGGTCAACGCAACCATCGCCAGGATCCGCGCTTTCTGCGGGTTCAGGTCATGGGCAACCACCCAGTCGTACTTGTCGTCAGGCTGTTCGGCGTTACGCAGCACGAAACCGCCAGCATTCACGTGGGACGAGCGAATGATTTGTACGCCTTGTTTGCGCAGTTCCTGCAGGGCAGGGACGACCTTGGAAGACACCGAACCATTGCCAGTGCCGGCATGGATGATGGCTTTGGCGCCAGCCTGAGCCAGGGCCTTGACGGCGGTGTCGCTCACATTGCCGTAGCCATAAGCGATTTCAACGTCCGGCAGGCTTTTGATGGTCTTGATATCGAATTCAGAATCCAGGGTGTGGCGCTTGGCCGGCAGGCGGAACCAGTAGGATTTGCCTTCAACCACCATGCCCAACGGGCCCCATGGGCTCTTGAACGCTTCGGTCTTGATATTGATCATCTTGCTGACGTCACGACCCGACTGAATCTCGTCGTTCATGGTGACCAGCACGCCCTTGCCGCGTGCATCCTTGCTGCCGGCGACGGCGACGGCGTTGTACAGGTTGAGCATGCCGTCCGCCGACATGGCGGTGCCTGGACGCATCGAGCCAACCACCACGATTGGCTTGTCGGTTTTTTCCACCAGGTTCAGGAAGTAGGCGGTTTCTTCGAGGGTGTCGGTACCGTGCGTAATTACGATGCCGTCGACGTCCTTGCTGTCGGCCAGTTCGGCAACACGGCGACCCAGTTGCAGCAGGTTTTCATTGTTGATGCTTTCGGACGCAATTTGCATCACTTGCTCGCCGCGCACATTGGCAATCTGGCTAAGCTCAGGAACACCAGCGATCAATTGCTCGATGCCCACCTTGGCCGCTTGATAAGTGGCGCTGTTGGCAGCGCTGGCGCCAGCGCCGGCAATAGTGCCGCCGGTGGCAAGAATCACCACATTGGACAGTTTGGTCTTGGTTTCAACTTCCTTTGCCTGAGCGGCAACGGGGAACAGCAGCAGGAGGGCGAGTGCGCCCGGAACAAAAGACTTCAGTGCAGATTTCATTATTTTTCTCTCTGGTTTTTGATGAGTGCGGTCGCAGGTTCATCTAGAACACCCGGGCGGTTCTGAACGCCGCGAGGTGCCAGGAAAGAGCAGGATTTGTACCAAGCTGATTGTGTTCGTGTTTATAAATTAAGTCATTGATTTAAAACAGTATTCATAGATATTTCAGATGACGTGAAAGCTCGTTCGTCCGGCTTTCCGAACGGGCAGGCACTATCGTGTTCGGTTGTCCGAAAGCCATGACGGTTTTTCGACGTGTTGCGTATGACATGAGTGTCACAGGCTGTCGTTTTAGAGAACGGACGGGCGAGGGCGATGTTCAATCGCATCCATCCAATAGCGTAATGGCAGGTAGCAGTGGGCTTGGATGAAAGGCGTTTTTCACCCGTTGACAAATCTCGACAAGGTTCTCATAGTTTGGCTAACGCAAACGTTTGCGAGACGGTCTGCCGTGCAAGCGTTGCTCACAATAATCATAAGATCGGAGTGAACCCATGAAGCTGCCATTTGCTGGACGTCTTCTTGCTGTCGCTGTGCTTGCCGCTGCATCCGCTGCGCTACCTCTTTCCTCTGCCTTTGCTGACGACGCCGCCACCAAACCCAAGGTCGGCCTGGTGATGAAATCCCTCGCCAATGAATTCTTCGTCACCATGCAGGATGGCGCCAAGTCCTATCAGAAAGACCATGCTGCCGACTTCGACATGATCACCAACGGTATCAAGAACGAAACCGATACCAGCGCGCAGATCGATATCGTCAACCAAATGATTCTCGCCAAAGTCAACGCCATCGTAATCGCCCCGGCTGACTCCAAGGCGTTGGTCACCGTGTTGAAGAAAGCTTCCGATGCGGGCATCAAGGTCGTCAACATCGACAACCGCCTTGATCCGGAGGTATTGAAAAGCAAAAACCTCGATATTCCTTTCGTAGGCCCGGATAACCGTAAAGGCTCCAAGCTGGTTGGTGACTACCTTGCCAAGCAGCTGGCCGCGGGTGACAAGGTCGGCATCATCGAAGGTGTCCCGACCACCACCAACGCGCAACAGCGCACCGCAGGCTACAAGGACGCGATGGACGCTGCCGGCATGAAGATCGTCTCCACTCAGTCGGGCAACTGGGAAATCGACCAGGGTCAGAAAGTCGCCTCCGCCATGTTGAGCGAATACCCGGACCTCAAGGCACTGTTGGCGGGTAACGACAACATGGCCTTGGGCGCTGTCTCTGCCGTACGCGCTGCGGGCAAAGCCGGCAAAGTGCTGGTCGTAGGCTACGACAACATCGAAGCCATCAAACCAATGCTGCAAGATGGCCGTGTGCTCGCGACCGCTGACCAGGCTGCCGCCCAGCAAGCCGTGTTCGGTATCCAGAACGCACTCAAGCTGGTCAAGGGTGAGAAAGTCGATGCCAAAGACGGCGTGATCGAAACCCCGGTCGAACTTGTCCTCAAGAAGTAATCCTGGCAGCACCCAACAGCGCCCGCTCGTCCTGAGTGGGCGCCTGGAGATTTTCCTATGACATCTTGCAACCAGTAGTCTGTACTCTCCGTCAGCGGTATCGGCAAGACCTATGCCCAACCGGTTCTGTCCGACATCACCCTGACGCTCAACCGCGGGGAAGTGCTGGCGCTGACCGGTGAGAACGGCGCGGGTAAAAGTACCCTGTCGAAAATTATCGGCGGGCTGGTCTCGCCGACCACCGGGCACATGCAATTCAATGGTCAGGACTACCGTCCCGGCAGCCGCACCCAGGCTGAAGAGCTGGGCGTGCGCATGGTCATGCAGGAGCTCAACCTGCTGCCCACACTGACCGTGGCCGAAAACCTGTTCTTGGATAACCTGCCCAGCAAGTGTGGATGGATCAGCCGCAAACAGCTGCGCAAAGCCGCGATCGAAGCCATGGCTCAGGTCGGCCTGGATGCGATCGACCCGGATACCCTGGTTGGCACCTTGGGCATTGGCCATCAACAGATGGTCGAAATCGCCCGCAACCTGATCGGCGACTGCCACGTACTGATCCTCGATGAACCCACGGCGATGCTGACCGCGCGTGAAGTCGAAATGCTCTTTGAACAAATCACCCGCCTGCAGGCTCGGGGCGTGGCGATCATTTATATTTCACACCGGCTCGAAGAGCTGGCCCGTGTTGCCCAGCGTATTGCGGTATTGCGCGACGGCAAACTGGTCTGCGTCGAGCCGATGGCCAACTACAACAGTGAGCAACTGGTCACCCTGATGGTCGGTCGCGAGCTGGGTGAAAAAATTGACCTGGGCCCGCGCACTATCGGCGGCCCGGCCTTGACCGTGAAAGGGCTGACCCGCTCGGACAAGGTGCGTGATGTGTCTTTTGAAGTGCGCGCCGGTGAGATCTATGGCATCTCCGGCCTGATCGGCGCCGGCCGCACTGAGCTGCTGCGCCTGATCTTCGGCGCGGACCTGGCGGACAGCGGCACCGTCGCTCTGGGATCGCCGGCCAACGTGGTGAGCATTCGCTCCCCGGTAGATGCGGTCGGCCATGGCATTGCCCTGATCACCGAAGACCGCAAGGGTGAAGGCCTGCTGTTGACCCAGTCGATCAGCGCCAACATCGCCTTGGGCAACATGCCGGAAATTTCCGGCGGCGGCGTGGTGAACAGCCGCGATGAAACGGCCTTGGCCAAGCGCCAGATCGACGCCATGCGCATCCGCAGCTCCAGTCCGGCGCAGTTGGTGTCCGAGCTGTCGGGCGGTAACCAGCAGAAAGTCGTGATCGGCCGTTGGCTGGAGCGCGATTGCGCGGTGATGCTGTTCGATGAACCGACCCGAGGCATCGACGTCGGTGCCAAGTTCGACATTTATGCCTTGCTCGGCGAATTGACGCGCCAGGGCAAAGCGCTGGTGGTGGTGTCCAGCGACCTGCGGGAGCTGATGCTGATCTGTGACCGCATCGGTGTGTTGTCCGCCGGGCGCCTGATCGAAACCTTCGAGCGCGACAGCTGGACCCAGGACGAATTGCTCGCCGCCGCCTTTGCCGGCTATCAAAAACGTGACGCGCTGCTCAACGACGCAGTGCTTAGGGATACCCCATGAAAACCACACATTCCCCGGGTAAAACCGGCGGCAACTTCTACGGCCTGGGCACTTACCTGGGCCTGGCCGGTGCCTTGCTGGCGATGATTGCGCTGTTCTCAGTGTTGAGCGATCACTTCCTGTCCTACGACACCTTCAGCACCCTGGCCAACCAGATACCGGACTTGATGGTACTGGCGGTGGGCATGACCTTCATCCTGATTATCGGTGGCATCGACCTGTCGGTTGGCTCGGTGCTGGCATTGGCCGCGTCGGCGGTCAGCGTGGCGATTCTCGGCTGGGGCTGGAGCGTGCTCCCGGCAGCGTTGCTGGGCATGGGCTGTGCGGCAGTGGCTGGCACCATCACCGGCTCGATCACCGTGGCCTGGCGAATCCCATCGTTTATTGTGTCCCTCGGCGTGCTGGAGATGGCGCGTGGCGTGGCGTACCAAATGACCGGCTCGCGTACCGCGTATATCGGTGATTCGTTTGCCTGGCTGTCGAACCCGGTTGCCTTCGGGATTTCGCCGTCGTTCATCATTGCCTTGCTGGTGATCATTGCCGCTCAGTTGGTGTTGACGCGCACGGTATTTGGTCGCTACCTGATCGGCATCGGCACCAACGAAGAGGCCGTGCGCCTGGCCGGGATCAATCCCAAACCCTACAAAATCCTGGTGTTCAGCCTGATGGGGCTGTTGGCCGGTGTGGCGGCACTGTTCCAGATTTCGCGCCTGGAAGCGGCGGACCCGAATGCCGGCTCCGGCCTGGAGCTGCAGGTGATCGCCGCTGTGGTGATCGGCGGCACCAGTTTGATGGGCGGGCGCGGTTCGGTTATCAGCACCTTTTTCGGTGTGTTGATCATTTCGGTACTGGCCGCAGGCCTCGCGCAGATCGGCGCTACGGAGCCCACCAAACGCATCATCACCGGTGCGGTGATCGTGATTGCCGTGGTCCTCGACACTTACCGCAGCCAGCGCGCCAGTCGGCGAGGCTGAGCCATGGCAACGATCAAGGATGTGGCAGCGCTTGCGGGTATTTCCTACACCACTGTGTCACACGTGGTGAACAAGACGCGGCCGGTGAGTGAGCCTGTGCGGATCAAGGTCGAAGCGGCGATCAAGCAGCTCGACTATGTGCCCAGTGCGGTCGCGCGATCGCTTAAGGCCAAGACCACCGCCACCATCGGCCTGTTGGTGCCGAACAGCCTCAACCCGTATTTTGCCGAGTTGGCCCGCGGGATCGAGGATTACTGCGAGCGTAATGGTTACTGCGTGATCCTCTGTAACTCCGACGACAACGCTGAAAAACAGCGCAGCTACTTGCGCGTTTTGCTCGAAAAGCGCGTCGACGGCTTGATCGTGACCTCGGTGGGAGGCGACGACAGTGGCCTCGCCGCTGGCTTGAGCGCGGTGCGCACGCCTATGGTGATCGTCGACCGTGCGCTGGATGGTATCGATGTCGATCTGGTGCGCATCGACCACGAGGAGGGCGCCTACCTGGCGACCCGGCACTTGCTTGAACTCGGTCATCGCGACATCGCCTGCATTGGCGGCCCCGGCCACACCCGCGTGGCGCAAATGCGTCTGGCGGGGTATCACCGGGCGCTGCGTGAGGCGGGTGTGCAAGTGGCGGTCAATCGAACTCAAGAGAGCGACTTCACCAGCACCGGCGGGTATGCCGCAGCCGTGCAGTTGCTGGCGGACAATCCACCGAGCGCGATCTTCGCCAGTAACGATATGATCGGTTTTGGCGTGTTGCGTGCTGCGGCAGAGCGCAATATTCGCGTGCCCGGCGATTTGTCGGTGATTGGTTTCGATGACATTCAAATGGGCCGTTACGTTTACCCGGCGCTGACCACGGTCGGGCAGTCGATCGTGCAACTGGGCGAAACGGCGGCCGAGCTTTTGCTGCGAAGAATTGCAACCCCCCAACTGCCGATCGATCAACGTATCGTGACGCCGAGTATTGTTTTGCGTGAGTCAACGGCGCCGGTCGCCGGTGTGTTCGCCCAATACCGCTGAACCGAATTGATGAGTACTGATGTATGCCAGCAAAAGTAGTGGTAATAGGCAGCTTGAACATGGACTTGGTCACCCGCGCCAGTCGGTTGCCGCGTGCCGGTGAAACCCTGATCGGCCAAACGTTCTCTACCGTCCCCGGCGGCAAGGGCGCCAACCAGGCGGTGGCTGCTGCGCGTCTGGGCGCTGATGTGGCGATGATTGGCTGTGTCGGCACTGATGCCTACGGCGCCCAGTTGCGTGATGCGCTGGTGGTGGAAGGCATTGATTGCCAGGCCGTAAGCACGGTAGACGGCTCCAGCGGCGTGGCCTTGATTGTGGTGGATGACAGTAGTCAGAACGCGATTGTAATCGTGGCCGGCGGCAACGGTGCGCTGACGCCAGCCTCGTTACAACAGGCTGACGCAGTGTTGCAGGCCGCCGACGTCATCGTCTGCCAGCTGGAATCGCCGATGGACACGGTGGGTCAGGCGCTCAAGCGCGGACGTGAGCTGGGCAAGACGGTCATCCTCAATCCGGCACCCGCCAGCGGCCCTTTGCCGGCCGAATGGTACGCCTCGATTGATTACCTGATTCCCAATGAAAGCGAAGCCGCCGCCTTAAGCGGCGTGACGGTCGACTCTCTTGACAGTGCCAAAGTCGCTGCGACGCAGTTGATCAAGGCAGGCGCGGGCAAGGTCATCATCACCCTCGGTGCCCAGGGCGCATTGTTTGCCAATGGCCACGGCTTTGAGCATCTGGTGGCGCCCAAGGTCAAGGCGGTAGACACCACGGCGGCGGGCGACACCTTTGTCGGTGGGTTTGCCGCCGCGCTCGCCAATGGCAAGAGCGAAGCCGAGGCCATCCGCTTTGGTCAGGTGGCCGCAGCACTGTCTGTGACTCGCGCCGGTGCGCAACCCTCTATTCCCAAGCTGCATGACGTTCAAGGTTTTGTGCCCTCATGAAAAAGACACCGCTGCTCAATATTGCCCTGTCGCGTGTGATTGCGTCTCTCGGTCACGGTGACGTCCTGGTGATCGGCGATGCCGGCTTGCCCGTGCCGCCGGGTGTCGAGCTGATCGACCTGGCGCTGACCCAAGGTATTCCTGACTTCATCAGCACCCTGCGCATTGTGCTCAGCGAGATGCAGGTGGAAAGCCACGTGCTGGCCGAAGAAATCCTGCTCAAGCAACCGCCTGCACTCACAGAGCTCAACACGCTGACCGAGCAGGCAGCCCTGGGCGAGCGACGCCTGGTCAGCCACGAAGAGTTCAAGCAACTGAGCCGCAAGGCTCGCGCCGTCGTGCGCACCGGCGAGTGCCAGCCTTATTGCAATATCGCGCTGGTCTCCGGCGTAACCTTCTAGAGTTTTCCTACGACAAGGAGTGTTTCATGCAACGTGGTCTTCCATCCCTGAAAAACCTGTTTCGGAGTGTCCTGCTTTTGTCCGCGCTCACAGCAGCCAGCGCCCACGCGGCGGAAAAAATCGACCTGATCATCGATACCGACCCGGGTGCTGATGATGTAGTGGCCTTGCTGTTTGCAATGGCCTCTCCACAGGAATTGAATATTCGTGCGCTGACCACCGTCGCCGGTAACGTGCGCCTCGACAAAACCTCTCGCAATGCGCGCCTGGCCCGCGAATGGGCAGGGCGCGAGGATATCCCGGTGTACGCAGGGGCGCCAAAACCAATGCTGCGCACACCGATCTACGCCGAGAATATTCACGGTAAAGAGGGTATTTCGGGCGTCACCGTGCACGAGCCGAAAAAAGGCCTGGCCGAAGGCAATGCCGTTGATTACCTGATCAAGACCCTGAGCACCGCCAAGCCCCACAGCATTACCATCGCCATGCTCGGCCCACAGACCAACCTGGCGCTGGCGTTGACCCAGGCTCCGGAAATCACCCAAGGCATCAAGGAAGTGGTGGTGATGGGCGGTGCGCATTTCAATGGCGGCAACATCACGCCGGTGGCCGAATTCAACCTGTTTGCCGACCCTATTGCGGCTGAGGTCGTGCTCAAAAGCGGCGTCAAGTTGACTTACCTGCCACTGGACGTAACCCACAAGGTGTTGACCAGTGAGGCACGCCTCAAGCAAATCGCCGATATCAACAACAACGCGAGCAAGGTTGTCGGCGATATTCTGAATGAATACGTCAAAGGCGATATGGAGCACTACGGCATTCCAGGCGGCCCGGTTCACGATGCTACCGTTATTGCCTACCTGCTCAAACCTGAGCTGTTCAGCGGCCGTGAAGTCAATGTTGTGGTGGACAGTCGTGAAGGCCCGACCTTCGGCCAGACCATCGTCGATTGGTACGACGGCCTGAAGCAGCCGAAGAATGCCTTTTGGGTCGAGAACGGCGATGCTCAGGGCTTCTTCGATCTGCTGACCGAGCGTCTGGCGCGTCTGAAGTAATGTGTATGCCGGTCGGCGTTCGCCGGCCGGTTCTTATTCGCGCTCGGGGTTGTGTGCGCCCATGTGATCGGCCGGGTATTTTTCGAATACCTGACCGATGAAGGCCTGTGCAGCCCGAGTGCCGAGTTCCTTGACCAGCAGGTCGATTCCGATGATTGCCAACTCCTCCGGGCTTCCGGGGCTGTAGGAACTTTGTCCTTGGGGCCACTTGGCTTTGATGTCGGCTTGGAGGGTAACAGTGGTCATGGGGGTCTCGCGGAGTTGGAAGTACTGGGCAGTGCGCTAAAACGCGGCTCTTACCGGCGCAGTTAACCATTTTTGGGCAGCGTTTGGCACTGCTACTTAGGCATGAGGCATGTGCTGTGCGACACTGTGCCTCTGTTTAATTGCCGGGGAACGCCAGGTGCAGATCGATTTGAACAACCCCGAGAACCTGACGCTGGAAGCTGTTCGTCAGTTGCTGGCCAGCGCCAGCGATGACGAGCATACCCAGGCGCGTGTGACCAAGGCCGGGATTGCCTACATTTCGTCAGGCGTGGTGGGCGGCACTGATATCGCCGGCTTGCTGTTTCGCCTTGAGACCTGGGCCAAAGGCTCCGGTTATGTCGGTAACGTGGCGGCCAGTGATGAAGTCTGGGTCATGCAGATATTCAACGCGCTCAAGCAGAATTGGCCGAACCCGCCGTTCGACTACATCGACATCTACTGAATACATTCATATCTGGTGACGATTGACCGAGCGAATGCTCGGCCTGAGTCAGGCAGACTTGCCCGCGGGCGATTCACGTCTTGAAACCAATCCCCCGGATCGCTGTCGCACGATCTCTGTCCATTTTTATCATAGGAGGCTTCATGCCTTGGAAGCTCGCATCATTCGGTACTTTGTTGGCAGCATTCGCGTTGGCGGGTTGCAGCACCCCGGGTACCTCTGAGCCAGCCAAAGACGCCGCCGTGGCCGATGCCGGTCATAGCCGCTGTGAGGCTAAGGCCGCCGAGTTCGCGATCGGCCAGAAAGCCTCGCCCCAATTGCTGGAACAGGCGCGTACACGTGCCGGTGCGCAGAACGCACGTATCCTCAAGCCTAATGACATGATCACCCTGGAATATCGTTCCGACCGCCTGAACCTGAACACCGATGACAATCTGGTGATCACGCGAGTCAACTGCGGCTAAGAACTTCGCGGCTTTTGTAGCGCCCATAAAAAACCCCGTCACATGGACGGGGTTTTTTTTAGCTCGGCGGAGAATTACTCGCCGCGAACCTGTGCAGCTTGCATACCCTTTTGGCCTTTCTCAGCCACGAAGGAAACGGTTTGGCCTTCTTTCAGGCTTTTGAAACCGTCGCTTTCGATAGCTTTGAAGTGTACGAACAGGTCGTCACCGCCACCTTGAGGAGTGATGAAGCCGAAGCCTTTTTCATCGTTGAACCACTTAACGGTACCGGTTTGGCGATTAGACATGGTGTAACTCCTTGAACAAAGATAACTGCGACTCAGGAAGAACCCTGGCCGAGACTGAGTGCAA
>Ga0153931_100371_pt1 | contig 11629 bp, 11 predicted proteins | sample TSNJ015MetaG_FD_104730 | JGI IMG/M metagenome (GOLD analysis project Ga0153931, IMG submission 104730) | Attine ant fungus gardens microbial communities from New Jersey, USA - TSNJ015 MetaG | ecosystem: Host-associated > Fungi > Mycelium > Unclassified | place: USA: New Jersey, Wharton State...
TAAGCGGGCGTCTCTAATATGGCTCCTCTGACTGGACTCGAACCAGTGACATACGGATTAACAGTCCGCCGTTCTACCGACTGAACTACAGAGGAATCGTTGGAACGGGGCGAATAATAGCGATTGCCCGCAGGCATGTCAAAGGGGCATCTGCATATTTATGTCCGTTTGCTCGCTGTTTAGCCAAGTGGTTGAGAATCTAGCCGAAAGAAGGGCATTTGCGGCGCAATTGTCTTATTCGCCGCAGCTAATTAACCCAGTTCTCAAGTAGCAGGCCCTCGATGCGTTCAAACTCTTTCATATTATTGGTGACCATCACCATGCCCTGACTTCGCGCGTGGGCCGCAATATGCATATCATTGACGCCGATGACCTTGCCAGTTCGCTGAAGGCTAGCTTGAATATTGCCAAAATGCGCTGCGGCCTTTTTGTCGTAATCCATAATCTGAAGGTGTGAAACAAAGTCATCAATAATGCGCATATTGCGCGCGGGCATGGCGCTTTTTTCTGCCCCGTAGAGTAACTCGGCGTAAGTCACCATGGAAATCGCCATTCTGTCCTGATGCTCGTTAAACAGGTGCAGTACGCCGAGAGGGCGTTGGTTAAGGACATAGATGACAATATTGGTATCCAGCATATAGGTCAGCATTAGAAGCTTTCCCGATCGGCCTGAACTTGCTCACCTCTGTCTTGCATAAAGTCTTCACTAGGACGATCTTTCGATAAAAAGAAGTTGTCCCAGCTCCCTTCGTTTGGCGTTAACACCAGCGCATTGCCTACTTTTCGAATTGTCACGCTCTTTACCTCATCTGGAAAACGGTATTCCGCCGGGATGCGAACGCTCTGCGTTCTGTTGTTCATAAAGATGGTTCCCTTCGGCATGATTTTTCCTCTCGGTAGCGATATTTTTTCTTAGCATACGCCGAAAAATATTCCGCACCAGAGAAATATAGCGCAACGGTATATACGTTGGGGTAAAGCAGCAACCGGAAAAGAGATCTTTGTGCGCGAACGGTGATCTTTCTTCCAGCGCTCGCTGTAAGCCTGAAATTTCGTATGGGGCAGCGGAAGGCATCTCGCAAGTTTGGCCGCACCTTTGCTTGCCTTCTCGGGAGGCTATTCACACTGAAGATCCATAAGTTTGCATTATGTTGGTGCGTGTTCGTTGTGCATTGAAGTGTGAGAGTGAATGATTTATCGCTGATGCTTTAATTTGTTCAATATTTACATATGGTTGGGTTAGGTGTCAGGCTTGTCCGCCGTTGTTGGCCTGCTTTTTGCTCTCTTTAATTAGCCAATACGTTTGGCATCCCGCAGGGGACCCTTTTCTGGCAACGTGGAGAGCAGTGATGAACCTCAGACGCTTAAAGTACTTCGTGAAAATCGTCGATATCGGCAGCCTGACTCAGGCGGCAGATGTTTTACATATCGCGCAGCCTGCGTTGAGTCAGCAACTGGCGACGCTGGAAGGGGAGTTGCAGCAGCAATTGTTAATCCGCACCAAGCGCGGCGTAACGCCAACCGAGGCCGGAAATATTCTTTATATGCACGCCCAGACGATTTTGCGCCAGTGCGAGCAGGCTCATAGCGCCGTGAACTGCGCCGGTCAGGCACTCAGCGGGCAGGTCTCCGTCGGCCTAGCTCTCGGCAGCGCCGCACCCAACATGGCCGCCCAACTGCTACAAGCCGTCCGCGAGCAGCACCCGCGCATTCTGTTGTATATCAACGAGAATTTTAACTCGACCCTCGCTGAGCTGGTCACCGAAGGCCGGATGGACATGGCGGTGATCGCCGAATCCCGCCCAGCAAAAGCCTTATCCGTGGTCAGCGGCGCATCAGCCCGCCAGTCACATCAACTGAAAATCTCCACCACCCAGCCGTTGTCGGCTCCGGCGCAGGCAGTTTATAAGATTTTGCAGGAGTTGATGGCAGGGGAGAGCAGCCGAGTAGCAGAGCCTTTGCTGGCCGTTGTTTAAGGTCAAGGTCGTGGGCGTCGGCCCACACCGACCAAGGGAGGCGTAAACGCGCCTCCCTTGGAACCCTGCGTTTTTTCCTGTTGTGAGACGGAGGCTTCGCAGGGTTGGAATGGACGTGTTTCAGCAGCCACGGTGATCGTCGCGAAGTGCCGCCGCTTAGGCGGTTCCCTCAGTTCGGGATTACTCGGCCTCCGGCCTCGCCCTTCGGGTCGTTGCTACGCAATGCTGTCTCGCTTCGCTCGGCTCGAGCCATAGGTCTCGAACCACTCCCTCGGCGTCACTTCTGAACGCGACCTACTGGCATTTACACCCAACCTTTCCATTCAAGTCGTAAATCAAATCCAAACCTCACTGAAAAGGTACGGTTGAAATGCCTCAAAACCGCAGTCAAAAATGGCGCTGAGCGAATGGTTCGAGACCTATGGCTCGAAGCCTGAAGCGAAGGTACCGCCTAAGCGGCGACATTCTTTATTGATAGGGAGGGCGGTGGATAACTGAAGTAACTGAAACACGTCCGCCTCACCAGCGAAGCGCGCAGTAAAGAGCCGGAGATTCTTAAGAGGCGCGGCGATAGGCGCCTCTTAAGGCCGGTGTGGCGGCAGCGCACGACCTTGACCTTGAATTTAAAAGCGGCCAACAGGTCGCCATCCCCTCACAACCCCGGAGCCTTCCACATCGACGTCGTCAACTCTCGGTCCACTAACCCCAGCTGATCCGCGTAAACCGCCTGCCAATTACTCTTCTGCAACAGATAAATTTCATGATTGGCTGCGTTGGGCTGATATTCCCGCTCCCAGCGCACCAATGATTCCCCGGTTTCGGCGAGGGTGGAGTAGACGCCCGCCGCGACGCCTGCGGCAATCGCGCAGCCTAGGGCGGTGGCTTCCTTCACGACCGGCACTTTGACCGGGATTCCTGTCACATCGCTGAGGATCTGGCACCACAACTTGCCTTTAGAACCGCCACCGGCGAACACTAATGACTTAGCGCGCACGCCGGAGAACTCGGCGATCAGGTCTAAATTGCAGGCGGAGACGATGGCGGCATTCTCTTCCAGCGCGCGGAATAAGGTCTGCTTGTTGCAGCGTTCGGGGTCAATCGACAAATTGATGAAAGAGGGGGCGGCGTGATACCACGTCTTGAAATGCATGGCGTCTGAGAAAATCGGTGTCACGCCCCATGAGCCGACCGGCACGCGGGCGGCCATGTCTTCTAATAATGAATAAGTATCGACCCCCAAACGCTGGGACAGCAGCTTCTCTTCGGAGCAAAATGCGTCGCGGAACCAGCGCATCGTCAGGCCGGTGAAGAAGCTTATCGACTCAGCTTGCGCCATGCCAGGGATCACGTGTGGGTTAATACGAATGTTCATTTCAGGGTCAGTCACTGGCTTCGGCAGATTAACCACTTGCTGCCAGAACGTGCCGCCCAACACCGCCGTCTGCCCGGCGCGCACCACGCCCAGCCCCAGCGTGCCGAGTTGCACATCACCGCCGCCCATGCCCACTGGCGTACCGGCTTGCAGGCCGCTAGCTTCTGCCGCCTTGGCGGTGACTGAGCCAAGACGCGTGCCGGTTTCCGCGACGGGTGAAAGCATGTCTGCGCGTAGCCCAGCCATGTCGAGCAGCTCGGGGCGCCAGTTGCGGGTGGCGAGATCTAACATGCCCGTTGTGCCCGCGTTGGAAGGATCAACCGCCAGCTCGCCGCTCAGCATATAGGCCAGCCAGTCGCTGATCATGGTCACAGTTACCGCCTGACGGTAAATGTCAGGGCGATGATGAGCCAGCCACAGCAGGCGCGGCATGGCGCTCAGCGCCAGCGTCTGGCCGGAACACTCATAGACTTCGCGCTCGAACTCATAATCGTGGATCTCCTTTAGCTCGGAGACTTCGCGGCTTGCGCGGGCGTCGACGTTGGCGCAGGCCCAAATTGGTTCACCGGCTTTATTATAGAGAACGATGCCTTCGCGCATTGAGCAGGCGGCGACGGCGCGAATGCTCGAGGCGGGGATCTGCGCTTCATGCAGAGCCTGGCGGATACACTGGCAGGCCAACTGCCAGTTTTTACTTAGGTCGAACTCCATTGAGCCGGGCACGTCCGGCACCGCGAGGTGGATCCACTCGGCCTGTCCCGCGGCTATCTGCTCACCTTCGAGATTGAAAATAACCGCGCGAATGCTGCCCGTACCGGCATCCAGTGCCATCAAATAAGCATCGTGTTTTGTCGCAGATGATGTGCTCATAGTCGCTCTCTCATAACGGTTTTTGTCCATACCCGTTACCGTCGCGCAGAACACACCCTGCGCGTTAGTCGAGCAGCGCCAGCATCGCCTGCGCCGTGCTCTCTTCGGTAACCAGTGCGTTAATTCGTTTGCCTTTTAGCGCCGCGACAATCGCCTCGGCTTTTTCTACCCCGCCTGCGACACCCAGCACGGTGGGGATATTGGCCAATTCATCCGGCGAGACGGCAATCAGCTCGTCGTGAATTGCCATGTTTTCCGCCAACTCGCCGTTGCGCTGCATGAAGTAGCCGAGGATGTCGCCGACCGCGCCTTTGCGGCCAAAAATCAGTTGTTCGCCTTCGCTGATATAACCCGAGCGCAGGATAGTGGCGTCGTGCTTCTGGTTTAGCGAGCCGATGCCGACAATCGCGATGTCCGCCGCGCAGGCCGCCAGCATCACGTCATGCACATTGCGCTCTTGGCGGAAAATCGCCGCCACGCTGGCCGAGGATGCTCGCAACGGCGCGGGAATAATGCTTACGCCACAGGCCGCGTCGAGCTGGCCGATGCCGGTCATATAAGGGCCGACGCCGCCGGACAGCGTCACCATGCGGATCTGCTGTGAGCTGATAAAGCCGCTCAGGTGCTGCAAAGTGCTCATCGCGGTTTCGCCAAACCCCACTGCCAGCAGTTGGTCGGGCTTAAGCAGCGTCATCAACATGTGCGCGGCACCCACGCCCAGACGGCTGCTCAGCACCCCTTCAGATAGCTGCGGCAACACCCGAATATGCTGCAAATCAAAGCGATTCAGCAGGGTGTTTTCCAGCGCCAGACAACCCTCAAAACGCGAGTTAATCTGCACGCGGATCACCCCGGACTGACGGCCTTTTTCCAGCAAACGCGAGACTTTCAGGCGCGTCAGCCCCAGCCGGTCACCGATCTCATTTTGGGTCAGGCCGTCGTGGTAGTAGAACCACGCGGTACGTGCCAACAGCTCTTCTTCGCCCATGCCGTATTCCATTGGGATAGTCAGGTCGGACTGCGTTGCTTTGTCATTCATAGTGAACACTTATCAAAATGTAGATCAATTGTTCGTTAACAAAATGTTGTTAACTGTGATGTATATGGCAAATCGTGAATGATTGCTGTTCGAATCATATCGCAGAGTATATGGATTGAACAAACTGTGATCGCGGCTGAAGTTTTATCCGTCACCTGAGACTAGGCTTTTGAACAATATTAAATGACAAATACATTTGTTCATTGAATGTGTTTTCACTCAGAGGCCCTTTCATGCAGACAGACTCCCTCGACGCGTTATTACAGGTTTCCGGTGTCAGCAAAGGTTTTTCCGGCGTAGCGGTACTGAAAAATATCGACTTTACCCTGCACGGCGGTGAGATCCACGCGCTGCTGGGGGGCAACGGCGCGGGGAAATCTACGTTGATGAAAATCATCGCCGGGGTCGAAGTGGCGGACAGCGGCACGTTGTGGCTGAACGGCAAAATGCAAACCGGCATGACGCCCGCCAAGGCCCATCAGGCGGGGATCTATCTGGTGCCGCAGGAGCCAATGCTGTTCCCGAGTCTGACAGTAAAAGAGAACATTTTATTTCGTCTGCCTGCCCATCAGGCCAGCGCCGACAAGCTTAAACAGCGCCTTGAGCAGCTGGGCTGCACCTTGCCGCTTGGCGCACTGGCCGGAACGCTGGAAGTGGCCGACCAACAGCTGGTGGAGATCCTGCGCGGACTGATGCGCGACGCGCGACTGTTGATCCTCGACGAACCTACCGCGTCGCTAACCCCTGCTGAATCTGCCCGACTGTTTACTCAGGTGAAAAAGCTCACGGCGCAGGGCGTTGGCGTGGTGTTTATCTCCCACAAGCTCCCGGAAATTCGCCAAATCGCCGACCGCGTCAGCGTGATGCGCGACGGCAAAATTGCGCTTAGCGGCGCATTGAGCGAACTCGACAATGAGCAGCTGATTCAGGCTATTACCCCGCAGGCCGCCCAAACCTCGCTGCCTGCCGAACAGAAGCTGTGGCTGGACGTGCCCGGCACGCGCCGCAACGCGGGTGTCGGCCAGCCAGTGTTAGAGGTGGAAAACCTCACCGGCGAAGGCTTTATCGACATCTCTCTGACGGTGCATGCCGGAGAGATTGTCGGGCTGGCGGGTGTGGTCGGGGCCGGGCGCACCGAACTGGCAGAAACGCTGTATGGCCTACGTGCTGCGCGTGCCGGGCAGGTGAGACTGGCAGGGCGCGATATCACTTCGCTCAATACGTTGGCCCGATTGGAGCAGGGGCTGGTTTATCTGCCCGAAGACCGCCAAGCCTCCGGCTTATACCTCGACGCGCCCCTGTCGTGGAACACCACCTCGCTGACCTTTAACCGCAGCGGTTGGTGGCTCAACCCTAAACGCGAAGCCGCGGTGCTCGAACGCTACCACCGCGCACTGGGCATTAAATATTCCCACGGCGAGCAGCACGCTCGCACGCTCTCCGGCGGCAACCAGCAAAAGCTGCTGATTGCCAAATGTCTGGAAGCTGCTCCGGCGCTGCTGATTGTTGATGAGCCAACCCGTGGCGTGGACGTCTCCGCCCGCGCCGACATCTACCAACTGCTGCAAAGCGTGGTGCAGCAGAATGTCGCCGTGCTGCTGATCTCCTCTGACTTAGACGAAATAGAAGGGCTGGCTGACCGAGTGTTTGTCATGCATCAGGGCGAGATGAGCGGCGAACTGCGCGGCGACGACATTAACGTCAACGGCATCATGCATATCGCCTTCGGCAATGCTCACCAACCCGCGCCCGCCCACGCTTTTGAGGGAGATGCCTGATGCTGAAACTGATTCAGAATAACCGTGAACTCACCGCGCTGCTGGCGATTGTGGCGCTGTTCGGCCTGCTTGGCGCGATGGACAGCCAGTCATTTAGCTTCCAAACGCTGGGGATGATTTTCGGCAGCGCGCAGATCCTGATGCTGCTGGCGATGGGAGCCACGCTGGTAATGCTGACGCGCAATATCGACGTGTCGGTGGGGTCGATAACCGGGCTGTGCGCGGTGTCGCTGGGCATCTTGCTTAACAGCGGCGTCGCCTTGCCGCTGGCCTGTCTGGCGACGCTGGCAGTCGGGATTGCGGCGGGCTTGTTCAACGGCGTGCTGGTGGCGTGGCTGCGCATTCCGGCGATTGTCGCCACCCTCGGCACGCTGGGGTTGTATCGCGGATTGATGCTGCTGCTGACCGGCGGTAAGTGGATTGAGGGGCTGCCCGCTGACTTGAAATCGCTCTCTGCGCCGCTGGTGCTGGGCGTTTCACCTCTCGGCCTGCTGGTGATTGTGTTGCTGTTAGCCATGTTCTGGATGCTGTCGCGCACGGCATTTGGCCGCAGCTTCTATGCCGTCGGCGACAACCTTCAGGGCGCGCGCCAGCTCGGCGTGCCGGTCAATCGCATGCGTATTCTGGCTTTCGGCATTAATGGCGCGATGGCGGCGCTAGCCGGAATTGTCTTCGCTTCGCAAATTGGTTTTGTGCCGAACCAAACCGGCAGCGGGCTGGAGATGAAAGCCATCGCTGCCTGCGTGCTGGGTGGCATTAGCCTGCTTGGCGGCACCGGTAGCATTGTTGGTGCCGTGCTGGGCGCCTACTTCCTGACGCAAATCGACAGCGTGCTGGTGCTGCTGCGCCTGCCCGCGTGGTGGAACGACTTTATCGCGGGCGTCGTGCTGCTGGCGGTACTGGTGTTTGACGGCCGTTTGCGTCAGGCGCTGGACAAAAACCTGCGCCGCCAGAAGTACGCTCGCTTTCAGCCTAAGGCCGTGGTCGCAGAGAGAAGCAAAACCAAACCGTCGGAGCCGCGCACTTCCCGACGCATGAATGCCAATAAAAGCGGGGTGCTGTGATGAATAACCTGAAGCGTTACGGCTGGGAAGGGGCGCTGCTGGCCCTTTTGGTGGTGGAAATCTTACTGTTTGGTCTCGCCAACCCGCGCATGCTGGACATTAACACGCTGCTGTTTAGCACCAGCGACTTCATCACCATCGGCATCGTCGCGCTGCCGCTAACCATGGTGATCGTCAGCGGCGGCATTGATATCTCCTTCGGCTCGACCATCGGCCTGTGCGCCATCGCGTTCGGTGTGCTGTGTCAGGCGGGCGTGCCTCTGCCGCTGGCGATTGGCCTGACGCTGGCACTCGGCACGGCCTGCGGGCTGCTCAACGCCGCGCTCATTCTCTATACCGGCGTCAATCCGCTGGTGATCACCCTTGGCACCTTATATCTGTTTGGCGGCAGCGCGCTGCTGCTCTCCGGGCTGGCCGGCGCTACCGGTTTTGAAGGCATTGGCGACTTCCCGGCGGCTTTTACCGATTTCGCTAACCAAGTGGTGCTGGGCTTACCGATGCCGCTGCTGATTTTCCTCTTGGCGGCGCTGTTCTTCTGGGCCTTGATGCACCGCACCCGCACTGGCCGCAATGTGTTTCTGATTGGTCAAAACGCCCGCGTGGCGCGCTACGGCGCACTGCCGGTAAGCCGCACGCTGTTTGCTTTGTATGGCATGACCGGGCTGGCCTCGGCGGTGGCGGCGATCGTCATGACTTCCTACTTCGGCTCGGCGCGTTCGGATCTCGGCGTCTCCTTACTCATGCCTGCCATCACCGCCGTGGTGCTGGGCGGGGCGAATATTTACGGCGGTTCCGGCTCGGTGTTAGGCACCGCGCTGGCAACTCTGCTGATTGGTTATTTGCAACAAGGGCTGCAAATGGTCGGTATCTCCAGTCAGGTCTCCAGCGCACTCTCCGGCGCGCTGCTGATTCTGGTGGTGATTGGCCGTTCAGCCAGCCTCAACCGTGGCCTCCTTCGCAGTGTTTTCCAGCGCTATTTCCGCCGCTGGTCTGCGCCTTCTGCTTCTCTGACCTCGAAATAATGTGGAGTGAATGATGAAAACAACCGCGTGGAAAAACCTGTTCGCCGTCAGCGCATTAGCTCTGGTCTGCGCCAGCGCACAGGCCGCAGATCGCATTGCCTTTATCCCGAAACTGGTGGGCGTCGGCTACTTCACCAGTGGCGGCAGTGGTGCAACGGCGGCGGGCAAGGAGCTGGGCGTTGATGTGACCTACGACGGCCCGACCGAACCCAGCGTTTCGGGGCAGGTGCAGATGATCAACAACTTCGTCAATCAGGGCTATGGCGCCATCGTGGTGGCGGCAGTTTCCCCCGACGGCCTCTGTCCGGCCTTGAAGCGCGCCATGCAGCGCGGGGTGAAAGTCCTGACATGGGACTCAGACACCAAGCCCGAGTGCCGCTCGATTTATATCAACCAAGGCACGCCGCAGCAGCTGGGTTCCATGCTGGTGGACATGACCGCCAGCCAAGTGACCAAAGAGAAGGCCAAGGTGGCGTTCTTCTACTCCAGCCCGACGGTGACTGACCAGAACCAGTGGGTGAAAGAGGCGAAAGCCAAAATCGCCAAAGAGCATCCGGGCTGGGAAATTGTCACCACTCAATATGGCTATAACGACGCCACCAAGTCGCTGCAAACCGCCGAGGGCATCATGAAGTCGTGGAATGACCTCGACGCCATCATCGCGCCAGACGCCAATGCCTTGCCAGCGGCGGCGCAGGCAGCGGAGAACCTCGGGCGCAAGAATGTCGCCATCGTAGGCTTTAGCACGCCAAACGTTATGCGCCCGTACGTCGAGCGCGGCACGGTGAAACAGTTCGGCCTGTGGGACGTGGTGGCGCAGGGCAAAATCTCGGTTTATGTCGCCGAACAACTGCTGAAAAAGGGTGAACTGAATGTCGGAGACAAGCTGGACGTGCCGAAAATCGGGCAGGTCGAAGTCTCGCCGAACAGCGTGCAGGGCTACCAATATGAAGCCAAGGGCAACGGCATTGTTCTGCTGCCGGAGCGCGTGGTGTTCACCAAAGACAACATCGGTAAATACGATTTCTGACGTTAACGTCAATGTAAGGAGAGCTTGAGATGGCTGATTTAGACGACATCAAAGACGGCAAGGATTTTGGTATTGGTACGCCGCAAAGCAATCGCGCTTTCTTCCTTAAAGGAAGCGGGGCGCTGGACTGGGGGATGCAGTCCCGGCTGGCGCGCATTTTCAATCCGGCCTCCGGGCGTACCGTCATGCTGGCGTTCGACCACGGCTATTTCCAAGGGCCAACCACCGGGCTTGAGCGTATCGACCTCAACATCGCGCCGCTGTTCGAACACACCGATGTGCTGATGTGTACACGCGGCATTTTGCGCAGCGTGGTGCCCGCCGCCGTCAATAAGCCCGTGGTGTTGCGCGCTTCGGGCGGTAACTCGATTCTGACCGAGTTGTCGAATGAAACCGTGGCCGTGGCGATTGAAGACGCGCTGCGCCTGAACGTCTCCGCCATGGCCGCGCAGGTTTATATCGGCAGCGAGCACGAGCATCAGTCGATCAAAAACATTATTCAACTGGTGGATCAGGGCACCCGCTACGGCGTGCCAACCATGGCGGTGACTGGCGTGGGCAAAGACATGGTGCGCGACCAGCGTTACTTCTCATTAGCCACCCGCATCGCCGCCGAGATGGGGGCGCACATCATCAAAACTTACTATGTGGACAGCGGTTTCGAACGCGTCGCCGCCGGCTGCCCGGTGCCGATTGTCATCGCCGGTGGCAAGAAACTGCCCGAGCGCGAAGCCTTGGAGATGTGCTTCCAGGCAATCGATCAGGGCGCGTCGGGCGTGGATATGGGGCGCAACATCTTCCAGTCCGAATCGCCAATCGCCATGCTGAAAGCCGTGCAGGCCGTGGTGCATAACAACGCCAGCGTCGACCACGCCTACGAGCTGTTTCTCGACCAAAAAGGTTGAGCTAAGGAGGAGTTATGGAAGTCACACTGGTAGAGATTAATGTTAAAGCGGACAAGGTCGATGAGTTTTTGAAAGTGTTTCGCGACAATCACTTAGGCGCCATTAAAGAGCCGGGCAATCTGCGTTTTGACGTGTTGCAAGACGAGCAAGAGCCCACGCGATTTTTCATTTATGAAGCCTACGTCGATAACGCCGCCGTCGCCGCCCACAAACAGACGCCGCACTACCTAAAGTGCGTCGAGGCGCTCGAAGGGCTGATGACCGGGCCGAGGAAGAAGACCAGTTTTAGAGGGATTTATCCAGAATAGGGTTTGTTTCTCCTTCTTTTTAAGGAGAGGCCGGGGTGAGGTTTGCTGAATTGAGCGCGGTTTTAAACCACTCCTCATCCCAGTTTTCTCCTCTGAGAGGAGAAGGAGTAAACCCATTTCCGGACTGAACTAACCCACTGATTTTTCTGCAATACCCCCTCCCAGATGAGGGATCCCCATAAATCTGGCCTTCACTCATATATCGTTCTTACATAAACATTTTTCCAGTGAGTGAAGGCTTCTTCCAAACCCGATATGCCGATTA
>Ga0153931_100376_pt1 | contig 11558 bp, 10 predicted proteins | sample TSNJ015MetaG_FD_104730 | JGI IMG/M metagenome (GOLD analysis project Ga0153931, IMG submission 104730) | Attine ant fungus gardens microbial communities from New Jersey, USA - TSNJ015 MetaG | ecosystem: Host-associated > Fungi > Mycelium > Unclassified | place: USA: New Jersey, Wharton State...
CAAGGCCACTACGCCCAGGGCGCACGCTCCTACGATTGCCAGCACCAGCCAGGGTAGGTGGCGTAGCAGGCTATTATTATTTTTCATTTTTATATTCCAGCCAGGGTGGACAGAAAGGACAGCCAGTCCGAGTTTAGCGCTGTTGGCTTTAAAGGCCACCCCCCTACATTGGTCTAGAGCCTTGCACGGGCAAAAAAAGCACAAATAAAAGCTCGATGATGGCGCAGGGCTACAATCCTTCTATCCACAGAGGATTTGACATGAACGAACAGTCGTCTGATCGACGCCGTTTTCGGCGTATCGCCTTCGATGCACGAACGACCATTGCGCAGAACGGCTGGAATTGGCCGGTGCAACTGGTGGACTTGTCGCTCAAAGGTTTGCTGGTGCAACGCCCGGATGACTGGCAGGGCAATCGCACGGAGTCGTTCGACGTGGATATCCGCCTTGACCCGCAGGCGCATATAAAGATGCAGGTGAAGCTGGCCCATGACGATCACGGGCAATTGGGGTTTGTGTGCGAACACATCGACCTGGACTCGATCAGCCATTTACGCCGGCTGATCGAACTGAACCTCGGCGATCAGGAAGAACTTGAGCGCGAACTGGGCGCACTGCTGCAGGTGTGAAGCGTCAGGGAAACGCCGTACGCGCAGGGAATTCGTTTTCTGCGTCCCAGTAGCCCGCCTTCTGACTCGACGTGGCCTGCCATTGCCCGTCGACAAAACGGTAGGTTTCAAACCGGGTGGCAAAATCATCATCGCCGTCACCGTCCATGAATGACGAGACTTGCAACAACTCATCCGCGCCACCTTCGGCGGGCGTTGCGATCTGCCACGCGGCTTTGCCGGTCTGGGCCAGGGTCAATGGCTCGACCTTAGCGTCGGCGCTTTTGTAATTCAGCGGCGTGAGTTGCTGCCGGCTCGGCAGCAGCAGTTGTGTCGCGGGGCCGCTGTAGCTGCCCATCGGCGCGGTTTGATCGATGGTCAAAAAATACACAGGTTCCGGCAGCCCTTTGATGGGGGCCTTCTCCACCTGGGCCAAGGGGTAGCCGAGTTCTTCGCTTGCCAGCACTTCTCCGGACGCCGACAGCAAGCGCAGTCGGGCGTTAAGCAGCGGGTGCTCAACCAGATCACCGGGCTCGTCAAACGAGTCCTCATCCAGGCCATTGCCCCAGCTGTCTTTGTGCAACTGGGCGCTGATGCGCCGGTCTTCCAGTACCTGCAACACGCTGGCGTCTTGCGTTGCCAGCGTCTGCGCCGATCGGTAACCGACCGGCAGCGTGGCTGGCTCGGCCAAAGCACCCATCGGCAACCCAACCAAGGCCATGAACAGGGCAACGGCTGCCCAGCGATTCGAGTTGTGCATTGCACTCATCCCTGACTGATCCATGAATTATTCGAACAGTGCATCCAGCGCCTGCTCCAGGCGGGTTACACCGATCACCTTCAACCCTGCCGGCATTTCCTTGGGCGCGTTGCCCTTGGGCACAATCGCGCGCTTGAAGCCGTGCTTGGCCGCCTCCTTCAGACGCTCCTGGCCGCTCGGCACCGGGCGCACTTCGCCCGACAGGCCAACCTCACCAAACACCAGCAGATCGTGGGGCAACGGTTTGTTGCGCAGGCTGGACATCACCGCCGCCATCAACGCCAGGTCGGAGGCGGTTTCCAGCACCTTCACCCCACCGACCACGTTGAGAAACACATCCTGGTCGTGGGTGGGAATGCCGCCGTGACGGTGCAACACCGCCAGCAGCATTGCCAGGCGATTCTGGTCCAGGCCAAGGGTCACGCGGCGCGGGTTGGCCAAATGGCTGTCATCCACCAGTGCCTGCACTTCCACCAGCATCGGGCGAGTGCCTTCCCACGTCGCCATCACCACGCTGCCTGGGACTTCTTCCTGAGCGCGTGTGAGAAAAATCGCCGAGGGGTTGGAGACTTCTTTAAGCCCACGGTCGGTCATGGCAAACACGCCCAGTTCGTTCACCGCGCCGAAGCGGTTCTTCACCGCCCGCAGCAACCGCAAACGGCCATCGGATTCACCCTCGAAATACAACACGGTGTCGACCATGTGCTCCAGTACCCGCGGGCCGGCCAGCGCACCTTCTTTGGTTACATGGCCGACCAGGAAGATCGCCGTGCCGCTCTGCTTGGCATAACGCACCAGCAGCGCCGCGCTCTCGCGCACTTGGGAGACGCCGCCCGGCGCCGATTGCAGCTGCTCGGTAAAAATCGTCTGGATCGAGTCGATCACCATGACCTTGGGCTTTTCGATGCGCGCCGTGGCGATGATGCTTTCGATGCAGGTTTCGGTCATTACCCGCAGTTGGTCCTGGGGCAAGCCAAGGCGGCGGGCGCGCATCGCCACCTGCTGCTGGGATTCTTCGCCGGTGACGTACAGCGCCGGCATGCGGCTGGCGATGCTGCACAGGGTTTGCAGCAGGATGGTCGATTTGCCGATGCCCGGGTCGCCGCCGATCAGCACCACCGAGCCGTCCACCAGGCCGCCGCCAAGCACGCGGTCGAGCTCACCGGACGCGGTGGAGAAACGCGGGATTTCTTCGACGCTGACTTCCGCCAGGGTCTTGATCTGCGCCTGTTGCCCGGTCCAGCCGGCACGGCCGGTGGGCGCTGCGGCGCCGCCGCTTTCGATCATGGTTTCCGTCAGGGTGTTCCACGCGCCGCACTCGGTGCATTGGCCGGCCCACTTGGGAAAGGTCGCGCCGCACTCTGTGCAGCCGTACATGCGCTTGGCCTTTGCCATTTGAGAACCTCCAACCGAAAAACCGCGATGATAGCTCAGCGCGGCGCCGGGGTCCGGATTTCACCACTGGCCAATCGTGAAGCGCTGTTGCCGATCGGGTCTTCAGCGTTGAGGTCGGCGCCTTTGGCTTTCAACTCATCCAACAACTCGACGCGCTTGAACAACCCGGCGTACATGGCCGCGGTCTGCCCGGCGCCGTTGCGTTGGTCGGGGTTGCAGTCAGTGGCCAGCAGACGCTGGGCGATTTTCAGCTCGCCTTTGAAAATTGCGCCCATCAGGGCGGTGTTGCCGCGTTTGTCTTGCACGCAGGCGTCGGCGCCGGCGCTGAGCAGGCGCTCCACGAAAGGCCCCTGGCCGTGATAGGCGGCGAGGATCAGCGCGGTGTAGCCCTTGTCGTCCTGGGTGTTGAGGCCGTAGCCGGACTCGATGAAGGTGTTGAGCATGTCGATATCGCCACGGCGGGCGGCGTCGAAATAGTAGTCCTGCAACTGCGCCTTGAGCGCGACCGGGTCAGGCGACTCGGCATGGGCGACAAAGGCCAGCATCGCCATCAGTAAACCAATCGAAATACGCATGGGGGTGTTCTCCTGCCAGGGGTCGACGCCCGTGCAAGGGCGCCGACCGAAACCAACGTCAGTCAGTGAGTTTTTCTGCCAGCGCTTTCACGCGAGCCAAATCACCCTTGGCGACCTTGGTCACGCCGGTGCCGTACTCCGGGTCGGCCTTGTAGAGGAACGACAGGATGATGTGCTTGCTCTCGTCATCCGTGGTGGCCAGCGAGCCGCCAAAGTTGTCGATCAAGTCCTGACGCTCTTTCTTGTTGTACGAGCGGTACAAGTCGCCAGCCTGCTTGAAGTTCTGCTCACGCTGGATCTTCGCCTGCTGGGTGCTGCCCGACAGCGCCGACTGGCTGTAGCGCGCGGCTTGCGGCTCTTCGCGCGGCAGCAGGCGGCTTGGCTGGTAGTTCACGCCGGTAGTGGTTTTGCCTGCATTCATCGCGCCGTCCTGGTTACCGTTGTTAACGGTTACCCGTGGGGCGTTGATCGGCAGTTGCAGGGCGTTCGGCCCCAGGCGGTACATTTGCGTGTCGGCGTAGGAGAACACCCGGCCTTGCAGCAGGCGGTCTTCAGAGGGCTCGATACCTGGCACCAGGTTGGCCGGCGCCATGGCCACTTGTTCGGTCTCCTGGAAGACATTCGCCGGGTTACGGTTCAGCACCATCTGCCCGACTTTGCGCTCCGGTACGTTCGGCCAGATTTTGGTGGCGTCCAGCGGGTCGAAGTCGAACTTGGCCAGGTCCTCAGGCTTGAGCACTTGCACGTACAGGTCCCACTTGGGGAAGTCACCCTTGTTGATGTGGGTAACCAAGTCATGGGTCATGTGGCTGTAGTCACGCCCTTGCACTTCGGTGACTTGCTTGGGGTCAAGGTTATTGATGCCCTGCAGGCTCTTCCAGTGGAACTTGACGTAGTGCACTTCGCCCTTGGCGTTAATCAACTTGTAGGCATGTACGCCGTTGCCGTCCATTTCCCGATAACTGGCCGGGGTGCCGGCGTCGGAGTACAACTCGGTGAGTGTACGAGTGGACTCTGGAACATGGGAGAAGAAGTCGAAACGGCGGGAGTCGTCGTCCAGGTTAGTGCGCGGGTCGGGTTTGAACGCATGAACCATGTCCGGGAACTTGATGGCGTCGCGAATAAAGAAAGTCGGGAAGTTATTGCCGACCAGGTCCCAGTTACCTTCGGCGGTATAGAACTTGGTGGCAAAGCCGCGTGGGTCGCGCAGGGTTTCCGGAGAGTGGTTGCCGTGCACCACGGCCGAGAAGCGCACGAACACGGGCGTGGCCTCGCCTGCGGCGAACACTTTGGCCTTGGTCAGGTCGCTGAGGTCGTCAGTGACGGTGAAGGTGCCGTGGGCGCCGGTGCCACGGGCATGCACCACGCGCTCCGGAATGCGCTCACGGTCAAAGCGTTGCAGTTTTTGAATCAGTTGCACGTCTTGCAACAGCACCGGGCCATTGGCGCCGGCCGTTTGCGAGTTCTGGTTGTCGCCCACCGCCGCGCCGTTATCGCGGGTCAGGTTGGCAGCGTGTACGGAGAGTGAAAGCAGGCTGGCGCTCGCCAGTATCAGCGCGTGTCGCGCGATAACCGGGCGGCGCTTGATTGGATTCTTCATCGAGGTTTCCTCTGGTTTTTCTAGTGCACATTCAGTTGTGCTTGCCAGAGGCTAGTGACCCGCGACGCAGAAGATAAATAGAAAAACCCCACCGGGACGATTAAGAAAATACGGTGGTAAGCCACTGAAATAGCGAGTATTTCGCGCGCGATTGGTGGCACTTTGCAAACTATTTGCGTTTTAATGTGTCGATAAAAGCTGACAGTGTTAACGGTTGTGTCGCGCAAGCCCTCTACGACTGACTTACACTGACCTCCACCCTTCTCATCTGTAACAAGGAATAACCTATGGGCGTGATCAGTGAGTTCAAGGCCTTCGCGGTCAAAGGCAATGTGGTCGATATGGCCGTCGGTATCATCATCGGCGCCGCCTTCGGCAAAATTGTTTCCTCGTTTGTAGGCGACGTCGTAATGCCGCCTCTCGGTCTGCTGATCGGTGGTGTGGACTTCGGCGATTTGGCAATAACACTCAAGGCCGCTCAGGGCAACGTCCCTGCGGTGGTGTTGGCCTACGGCAAGTTTATCCAGAGCGTGGTCGACTTCCTGATCGTCGCGTTTGCAATCTTCATGGGCGTGAAGGCGATCAACCGCCTGAAACGTGAAGAGGCTGTGGCCCCAAGCTTGCCGCCGACCCCGACCAAGGAAGAGGTGTTGCTGGGCGAGATCCGCGATCTGCTCAAGGCACAGAACGACAAGCCGCTTTAACCGGCACTGTTTTGGCCAAAAAGGCGCCTGTTGCAGGCGCCTTTTTTATGCGCCGTACTACCAGTAATTCTCTACTGCCACCTGGCCTGGGCGACGGCTCAGGCTCAGTTGCATGTCGCGTTGCTTGAGCAATTGGCGCGTGTCGTCGACCATCTGCGGATTGCCGCAAATCAGCACGCGGGAGTGCTCCGGGGTCAACTCGACGCCGGCCGCGCGCTCCAGTTCGCCATTCTCGATCAAGGTGGTGATGCGACCATTCAGGGCGCCAGGGTGTTGCTCACGGGTGACGGTGGGGATGTAGACCAGCTTGTGCGCATACTCGGCCAGGTACTCACGCTCGCCCAACGCGTGGATCAGTTCCTGATACGCAAGCTCCTTGGCCTCGCGGGCGCTGTACACCAGGACAATGCGCTCGAATTTCTCCCAGACCTCGAAGTCCTGCAGGATCGACAGGAACGGCGCCACGCCTGTGCCAGTGCCCAGCAGCCACAAATCTCGCCCGTCCACAAATCGGTTCAGCGTCAGAAAGCCTGTGGCCTGGCGCTCGACCATCAAGGTGTCGCCCACTTGCAGGCGGCTCAATTGACTGGTGAACTCGCCGCCCGGAACGACAATGGAGAAGAAGTCGAGGTGCTCGTCAAACGGTGAGGACACGATCGAATAAGCGCGCCAGACGGTGCTGCCATCCGCCTTGTTCACCCCCAGGCGCACGAACTGGCCGGCGGTGAACCGAAAACCCGGGTCGCGAGTGGTACGCAAAGTAAACAGGCTGGGGGTCAGCGATTGCACATCGAGCAAGGTCTGGCGGGTAAATTTCTCAGCACTGGCCGTCATGGGGGGCTCCGTTGAACAGGTGCCCTAGTGTCCCTCAAAGCGGCGCTGGGAAACACCGGTGGTTTGTACTGGCATTTTCATTGCTCGGGCATTCGCGAATATAACGCCAATGAAACGCTGATGCTTTCGACGCAATTGCACCTTTGCCGGGGTTTTCGTGCTCACACCAATTATTTAGCTATCGCTCCCATCCAATAGGCCATTAGATGATGGCGTTCATAAAAACAGCCCTGAATAGGCCATTTCCACAACCTGTTAAATTCAATAAGTTTTCTTCACCCAACAACTAACCTCCACAAAAACTCAGTTGTTGTACAAGCTCAACAAATATAAATACCCGATCTTTCTGACAACTTTTTCATCTCAGTATGCGGGCTTTATCCTACACTCCTGCTCGTGGCGCATTGGGAGCCAGGACGTACCCAACTCACACCTACCCCATGGAGATTCACCCTATGGTTAACTGGCGCAACACGAGACTCCCAAAACTGGAAGGCGAGAACAAGATCACCACTGTTTACGAGATGATCGTCAATCAAACTTTCCAGCTCGGTTTTGAATATTGCTCATTTACGATGAGTTCCCAACAACCTGCCAACCAAACCCAACCTATTCGATTAAACAACTATCCAAATGAATGGAATGCACTGTACAACCAAGCGCATTTTTTTGATGTGGATCCCATAGTCGCCCACTGCAAACGCAGCGTAATGCCGCTGGTCTGGGATGAAAAAGCGTTCAGCACCGCGCCGAATCTATGGACGCTGGCCCAATCGTTTGGTGTGCACCTGGGATGGACTCAAGCCGTGCATGACTTCCAGGGTGTGTTCAGCATGCTGACCCTGGGCCGAAGTACCGGCAACGTCAGCCCTGAAGAACTGTACGAAAAAGCAGGCCAGGTACTGTGGCTATGTCACGCCATGCACGCCGTCGTAGCGCAAACATATGCCGACACACCCAGTATCACGCCGCCCTGCAAACTGACCCCACGGGAAATAGAAATTCTCAGATGGTCAGCCATCGGCAAGACCGCCTCGGAAATCGCCACGATCCTGTGCCTGTCAGAGCGGACCGTGGGCTTTCATATCAGCAGTTGCCTCAAGAAACTGGGTGTTACCAACAAGATCGCGGCTGTACTGCGCGCCTCAAAAGCGGGGTGGTTTTAGCCAACCTGGAAACACCGCATGTAATCCCCTTGAAAAAAACGTAACATTTACGGCCAATTCTGAGTGTTGACGCTGCGCCTTGGGTGCCGCCTCGCCGTACACTCAGACGGTTACGCCGGGTACCACGCCCGTCGAACGCCCATCGATGACCAGAGTCTCCCCCGCCATGCCCCTGCTTGACAGCCCCTTCGCCCAGCTCGATCTGATCCGCCAGCCAGAGCAACACAATGACCCGCTGCAGGCCTTTGATGCCGCCGATGAGTACTTGCTCAACTACCTGGCCGAGCAGTCGCTGAATTCGGCAACCCGCGTGCTGGTGCTCAATGACAGCTTCGGCGCCCTGGCGGCCAGCCTCGAAGGCCAGGTGCAGGTGACGTCCAGTGGCGATTCGTTTCTGGCAGCCCTTGGCCTTGAGAAAAACCTGGTGCGCAACGCCAAGGCGTTTGATGCCGTGGCGTTTGTGCCAGCCTCGCACGTAGCCACCGGGCCTTTCGACCGCGTGCTGATCCGCGTGCCGAAAACCCTGGCCTTGCTCGAAGAACAATTGATTCGCCTGCAAGGCCAGCTGGCGCCAGGCGCCGAAGTGATCGCCGGGGCGATGATCAAACACCTGCCACGGGCCGCCGGTGAACTGCTGGAGCGCTACATCGGGCCCATGCACGCCTCGCTTGCGGTCAAAAAAGCCCGGCTGCTGATCGCCACCGTAGATGCTCGCCCAACCGCCGTGTCGCCCTACCCTACCCGCTACACCCTGGACACACCGGCCATCGAGCTGCTCAACCACGCCAACGTGTTCTGCCGCGAAGGCCTGGACATCGGCACCCGCGCCTTCCTCCCGCACCTGCCGAACAACCTCGGCAGCGCCCGCGTGGCAGACCTTGGCTGCGGTAATGGCGTATTGGCGATCGCCAGCGCCCTGCAAAACCCCGACGCGCAGTACACGCTGGTGGATGAGTCCTACATGGCCGTGCAATCGGCGGCCGAGAACTGGCAGGCCGCCCTGGGCGCTCGCGCGGTCACCCTGCGCGCCGACGACGGCCTGGCCGGTCAGGCGCCGCAGTCGCTGGACGTGGTGCTGTGCAACCCGCCCTTCCACCAGCAGCAGGTGGTCGGTGACTTCCTTGCCTGGCGCATGTTCCAGCAGGCGCGTGATGCCCTGGTCGTTGGTGGCGCGCTGTATATCGTGGGCAACCGCCATTTGGGCTATCACAGCAAATTGGCGAAGCTGTTCCGTGGCGTCGAGCAAGTCGCGGCCACGCCAAAGTTTGTGATTCTCAAAGCGCGCAAATAAAAAAACCCTGCCGCTCTTGCGAGTGGCAGGGCTGAAAAGCCGGGCCGCGAGGCCCGGATTGGGATGTCAGTGGGTGGTCAAGCCCGCCGCGCTCATGAACATGCGCATCAGGCTGGCCACGACAAACAGGGCCAGCACGCTGCCGGTCCAGATCATCGCCAGCCATCCCAGGCGCCGCCACAACGGCTGTTTCTCGGCCTGTTCGATCTCGTGCAACGAAGGTTTGCCGGACATGAAACGACCCTCCTAGTGATAGCCGTCTTCGTGGGTGACCTTGCCGCGGAACACGTAGTAGCTCCAGAAGGTGTAGCCCAGGATGAACGGGATGATGAACAACGTGCCCACCAGCATGAAGCCCTGGCTTTGCGGCGGTGCAGCGGCGTCCCAGATGGAGACCGACGGCGGAATGATGTTCGGCCACAGGCTGATACCCAAGCCGCTGTAGCCGAGGAAGATCAGCACCAGCGTCAGCAGGAACGGCGTGTAGTGCGCATTTCGCGCCACCGCGCGGATCAACCCGTACATGGTCACCAGCACCAGAATCGGCACGGGCAGGAACCAGAACAGGTTCGGCAGGGTGAACCAGCGCGAGGCGATTTCCGGGTGCGCCAGAGGCGTCCACAAGCTGACAATGCCGATCACCGCCAACACCACGAACGCCAACGGCCGCGCCAGGTTGTGCATCTGCTCCTGCAACTTGCCTTCGGTCTTCATGATCAGCCAGGTGCAGCCGAGCAAGGCATACGCGATGACCAGCGCAACGCCGCAGAACATCGTGAACGGCGTGAGCCAATCCAGCGAGCCACCGGCAAACTGACGGTCGACCACCGGAATGCCATCGATGAACGCCCCCAGTGCCACGCCCTGGAAGAAGGTCGCCGCAATGGAACCGCCGATAAACGCCTTGTCCCACAAGTGGCGCTTGTCGTCCTTGGCCTTGAAACGGAACTCGAAGGCCACGCCACGGAAAATCAGCCCGATCAACATCAGGATCAGTGGCAGGTAAAGCGCCGACAGCACCACCGAGTAGGCCAGCGGGAACGCGCCGAACAACGCCGCGCCGCCCAGTACCAGCCAGGTTTCATTGCCGTCCCATACCGGGGCGACCGTGTTCATCATCACGTCACGGTCGACTTTGCCGGGAATGAACGGAAAGAGGATGCCGATGCCCAGGTCGAAGCCGTCCATGACCACGTACATCATGATGCCGAAGATGATGATCACGGCCCAGATCAGCGGAAGATCAATACCCATCTCAATTCCCCTTGTGCTGAATGTGGGCGTGGTCGTCGTCGCTGCCATCATCGGCGGCGGACAACGGACGGGCCGGCGTGCGTTTCTGGCCAGGTCCACCGTGGGTTGGCTCGCTGCCTTCGTGGGTCTGCGGCCCTTTGCGCACCAGGCGCATCATGTAGCCCAGCCCTGCGCCGAACAGCGCGAAGTACACCACCACGAACAGCACCAGGGTGATCGTCATCTGCGCCAGGCTATGCCCGGAGGAAGCGTCCGCCGTGCGCATCAAACCGTAGACCACCCACGGCTGGCGGCCGATTTCGGTGGTAAACCAACCGGCGAGAATCGCGATCAGGCCGGACGGGCCCATCCACAGCGCCAGGTACAGGAATGGCCTGGAGGTGTACATCTTGTCGCCCCGACGCAGCCAGAGGCTGAACAGGCCGGTGAAGATCATCAGGAAACCCAGGCCAACCATGACCCGGAACGACCAGAACACAATCGTCGAGTTGGGACGGTCTTCAGGCGGGAACTCCTTGAGCGCCGGCACCTGTTTGTCCAGGGAGTGCGTCAGGATCAGGCTGCCCAGGTAAGGAATTTCGACCGCGTATTTGGTTTTTTCGGCCTTCATGTCGGGCAGGCCGAACAGGATCAGCGGCGTCGGCTCGTTGCCGATATTTTCCCAGTGGCCTTCAATCGCGGCGATTTTCGCCGGCTGGTGCTTAAGGGTATTCAGGCCGTGGAAGTCACCGATCACCGCCTGGATAGGCGCCACGATCAGCGCCATCCACATTGCCATCGAGAGCATGGTGCGGATCGCCGGGTTGTCCTTGCCGCGCAGCAGGTGCCAGGCCGCCGACGAACCGACGAAGAACGCCGTGGCCACAAAGGCCGCCGTGGCCATGTGCATCAGCCGGTACGGGAACGACGGGTTGAAGATCACCGCCAGCCAGTCGGTCGGAATCACGCGCCCGTCGACGATTTCAAAGCCTTGCGGGGTCTGCATCCAGCTGTTGGACGCCAGAATCCAGAAGGTCGAGATCAACGTGCCAACGGCCACCATCACCGTGGCAAAGAAGTGCAGCTTGCGCCCCACCTTGTTCCAGCCGAACAGCATCACGCCGAGGAAACCCGCCTCCAGGAAGAAGGCCGTGAGCACCTCGTACGTCAACAACGGCCCGGTTACAGCGCCGGCGAAGTCCGAGAAGCGGCTCCAGTTGGTGCCGAACTGGTAGGCCATGACCAGGCCCGAGACCACGCCCATGCCGAAGTTGACGGCAAAGATCTTCGACCAGAAATGATAGAGGTCACGGTAGGTGTCGTTATGGGTCTTGAGCCACAAACCTTCCAGCACCGCAAGGTAACTGGCCAGGCCGATAGTGATCGCCGGGA
>Ga0153931_100378_pt1 | contig 11526 bp, 10 predicted proteins | sample TSNJ015MetaG_FD_104730 | JGI IMG/M metagenome (GOLD analysis project Ga0153931, IMG submission 104730) | Attine ant fungus gardens microbial communities from New Jersey, USA - TSNJ015 MetaG | ecosystem: Host-associated > Fungi > Mycelium > Unclassified | place: USA: New Jersey, Wharton State...
GAGCCGATCCATAGCTGCTGACGCTTGCCCACCAACGGCTGCAGGCGGGTAAACCAGCTGTTCAGATCGGCACGCCAGACGTTACGACCATTGATAACGCCTACCGACAGCAGCCAGTTGGCGGGCACTTTGGCGTTCAGCGCGGCGATATCATCTTTACCGTGCACCAGGTCGACGTGCAAACCCTGCACCGGCAGCTTTACGATAGTTTCGAGGCTGGTACCGACGCTGTCAAAATAGGTCGTCAGCAACAGTTTGCTCTGTCCCTGTAACGCGTCGTAAGCCGGTTTATACGCATCCAGCCATTCCTGCGGAAGCTCCAGCACCAGCGCAGGTTCATCAATCTGCACCCATTCAATATCGCGCTTCGCCAGCTCGGCCAGCACCTGCTGATAAACCGGCAGGATTTCTTTTAACAGGCTAAGGCGGTCAAACTGTTCGCCTTTTACTTTGCCCAGCCACAGATAAGTCACCGGGCCAAGCAGGACGGGTTTTACTTTATGGCCCAGCGCCAGCGCTTCGTCTACCTCATCCAGAATCTGCGTCCAGCTCAGCTTAAACTGCTGGCCTTTAACGAATTCCGGCACCATGTAGTGATAGTTAGTGTTAAACCACTTGGTCATTTCGGCGGCGGCTGCAGGCTCGCCGGTTGGCGCACGGCCTCGGCCCAGGCGGAACAAGGTATCCAGATCGACAACGCCATCTTTATTTTGATGTCGCGCAGGCACGTTGCCGAGCAGCAGGCTGGTTGCCAGAACATGATCGTACCAGGCGAAATCACCAGCCGGCACGTAGTCCACGCCCGCCTGTTTCTGCTGTTCCCAGTGGCGGGCACGCAGCTCGCGGCCAACTTTCAGCAGCTCTTCCTGCGTACTGTTGCCTGCCCAGTAGCTCTCCTGAGCTTTTTTCAGTTCGCGGCGCAGGCCGACGCGTGGGAAACCGAGCGTATGGTTTAAAATAGTCATCAGTGCTTTCCTCAGTTACCGGCCGTTGCCCTGGTAATCGGGCTTTTAGCCGTCCAGATGTTTACACATCTATAATCCGCAGGTACTGTAGTGACCACAAGCGCAAATTGTTCATTGTCGATGTGAAGGACTCTCATGATCGAACTCAAACACCTGCGGACGCTGCAAGCGCTGCGCAACACCGGTTCGCTGGCCGCCGCCGCCGCGCAGCTGCATCAGACGCAGTCGGCGTTATCCCACCAGTTCAGCGACCTGGAACAGCGTCTGGGCTTCCGTCTGTTCGTGCGAAAAAGCCAGCCGCTGCGTTTTACGCCGCAGGGAGAAATCCTGTTACAGCTGGCCGAGCAGATATTGCCGCAAATTCAACATGCGCTGCAGGCTTGCCATGAGCCGCACCAGACCACGTTGCGTATCGCGATTGAATGCCACAGCTGCATTCAGTGGCTGACGCCCGCACTGAATAATTTTCGCCAGGTCTGGCCGCAGGTGATGATGGATTTTAAATCCGGCGTGACGTTCGATCCGCAGCCTGCGCTGCAGCAAGGTGAGCTGGACGTGGTACTGACTTCCGATATCCTGCCGCGTAGCGGACTGTTCTATTCGCCCATGTTCGATTTTGAAGTGCGCCTGGTGCTGGCTCCCGATCATCCGCTGGCAAAGGTGGAGCATATTTCACCGGAAGACTTAGCGCATGAGGTGCTGATGATTTATCCGGTGCAGCGGCAGCGGCTTGATATCTGGCGGCACTTTTTGCAGCCTGCTAACGTCAGCCCGGCGCTGAAAAGCGTGGACAATACGCTGCTGCTTATTCAGATGGTCTCTGCAGGAATGGGCATTGCCGCTCTGCCGCACTGGGTAGTAGAAAGCTTTGAACATCAGGGGCTGGTGGTAACAAAAACGCTTGGCAAGGGATTATGGAGCCGCTTATACGCCGCCGTGCGCGATGGCGAACAGCGCCAGCCGGTAACGGAAGCCTTTATCCGCTCTGCTTGCCAGCACGCCTGCGAACATCTGCCGCGCGTTAAAGATGCTTCGGCACCCGGTACGCCGCCGCTGGTTTCTCTGGCCCACTCCTGAACAGGCTTACCTGTCGACGCTCATAGCCTTGTAGCCAATCGTTTGCTAACCCGTCCGTCAGCTTCTGCTGGCGGTATTCCTGTATCCAAAGTCATTTGTCTCTATAATGCGCGCAACGATTCTGACCTGATGAGATTTTTATGACCAATAACGACGTACTGCGCAGCGTGCGCTACATGCTGAACCTGAGCGATGCCCAGATGGTTGCCATCCTTGCGCTGGCAGAAAGCGAAGTCACTGAGGCCGAGATGCAAACCTTTCTGAAAAAGGAAGATGAAGCAGGCTTTCGCGCCTGTCCGGACGTGATTATGGGCTACTTTTTGAACGGCCTGATTTTTAAACGTCGTGGTAAGAGCGAGGATGCGCCAGAACCCTCTATCGAACGCAAAATGACCAACAATATTATTATTAAAAAGCTGCGTATCGCTTTTGATTTAAAAACTACCGATATTCTGGATATTCTAAAGCTGGCCGATTTTGCCGTTGGGCAGTCTGAAATTGGCGCGATTTTCCGCAAGCCGGGACATAAAAACTATCGCGAATGCGGCGACCAGATTTTAAGAAACTTTCTGAAGGGTCTGACGATGAAACTGCGTCCGGCACCAGGCAAGGTATAGTTAGAAAGAATGTTTTCGGTATGGGATTATGCACCATGCCGGGAACATGATTCTATAAGTTTAATATCAACTGCAAATAATTACACAAAGGATATGGATATAAAATATGAGCAGCAGCCTTAAAGGATTGCCTCAGCTTTTACGTTCTTCCGTCGGCACACCCGGTAAGGCCAGGAATGAACCAAACGATGTCAAAATAGTACAGTATCTTTTTAATAAACTGAAAGCCGTCGTGCAACATGACATTGATGAAGATGGTATTGTGTCTGCGGGATTAATCAGAACGATAAGCCAGTTCCAGACGATACATTTGAAATTCCATCATCCCGATGGGGTAATTGACCCTGATGGAAAAAGCTTCAAAGGATTGATTGCCGCTGCAGTAAAATTACCTCCTCAGGTTAGCGTAAATCCTTTTAGCCTTACCCGTCCTTTATCATCTGCCAGCGTTAACCTGCTACATGCCAGGGTTGACAATTATTTAAGTAAAGCCCGATGTACTGCCGCTAGTGAAGTGATTAAACAACAAGCCATTATGCTACCGGGTATAACAGGTGCAACCAGCCTGACAGAATATGATTATCAGCAAGCTTATGAAACGCTTAACAGAAAAATAGATATCAATATAATCAAGGCATTCTCAATTGTGGAATCGGGAGGGCGAACCGGCTTCAACGAAATGAACTTGCCTAAGATTGCTTTTGAAGGACACTGGTTTCGTAAACTCACTAAAATGAAATACGATTATACCCACCCTTCGCTTTCTTATCGCTATAAGAAAAAAGCACAAGCAGAATGGCAGAAAAATAACAGCGATCAGCGTTCATCGTGGAATGCTTTAAAGGCAGCCTATGCGCTTGATGCCAATGCGGCCATACAAGCTGCCTCCTGGGGTATGTTTCAGACGATGGGCTTTAATTATACAATGTGCGGCTACAAGAGCATCGAACACTTTTTATGCGATATGAAAGCCAGCGCGGGCAAACACCTTGAGGCATTTCTTATTTTCTGCCAAAAAAATGTGGCTCTGAACGATGCTATGGTCAATAAAGACTTTTATGGGATGGCATATCACTACAATGGAAGTGATTTTGGGAACTATGACCAGCAAATGAAACGTATGTATGAAAGCCTGAACAGAGGTCACGCATGAAATTCAATTTTCCATTGTTTGTTGTTACTGCTCTTTTAATTAGCCTCAATGCCTACGCTGAAGACCACGCGTTAAAGTCAGGCGTCTATGAACAACTGAAGCTGGCCGTCTCCTCATCTGGTGAAGTGACTGGCTACTATGCTGACTCAATGGGCGATAACGCTAGTCAGACCTGTATTTTTACACTACACGGCAGCAGGCAGTCCGTAGGCGAAGCAACCATCAGTGCACATTCCGCACAGGATTATCCGGGCAAGCTTAGTGGAACCGATAGCGGTGTTATGCTAACTCTGCCTCAGGGTCAGCAACAGCCGGGCTGCATGAATCTGCTTCCGCCTGATGTAGCAACAGGTATCGAATTTACGCGCGGTCTGGAAACCCAGTGGCAAACACTGGCACAGGCCGCAGCAGAAAAAGTCTATCTGCATAAATCGCCTGCTGCTGACGGTGGGAAGAAAGTCTGGATCATTAAAAATGATGTAGTTGGTATTATCGCCAAAAAAGAGAACTGGTCGCAGGTGCAGTTCGTAAACGATAACGGCAAAAGCACGATTGGCTGGGTAGAGACTTCGCAATTAAAGACGTTGACCGCTGCGGTGCGCTAAATGATGTACTGGCTGAGCAGAAATGCCCAGCCAGTCTTTACCGTACGTCATTAAATCAGACCTGAGGGGCTTTTATTACCTTCTTACCGGGAAGGTTTATGTAATACCCAGCGCTTGTGCACCCATAACGAAGCAAAAATTACCGTTGCCCCAATAATAAAACTTGGCCAGTGCGGCTGCTGCTGCCATATCGCCAGGTTGACCAACAGTCCGGCAGGAACATGCATATTGTTCATTATTCCCAGCGTGCCGGCATCAACCTGCGTAGCGCCATAGTTCCACATAAAATAGCCCAGCCCGGAAGCTACTACGCCCAGCCAGATCAAAATTCCCCACTGAAGCGTGGTGGTAGGTAATTTTTGCGGATTTCCCCACAGGAACCAGGCAATAACCGCTACGATGGCCGCGCCAAGATAAAACCATGAAAAAGCAGCGTGCTGCGGCATAGGCCGCGTTTCCTGCAGGCGCTTGTAGCCGACCATGCCAACGGCAAAGCAGATATTGGCCAGCTGCACCAGCAGCAAACCAAACCAAAAATGATCGCTGACTTTGTCATAGCGAATAATAGCGGCACCCGCTACGGCCAGCAGCGCGCTCAGGGCATAGCCAGGCCGTACGCCACGACCGCTCATCAGATCGTAAATCAGAGTGATATAGAGCGGCGTCATTACCGTAAACAGCAGCAGTTCTGAAACGCTAAGATACAGATAAGCCTGGAAGCTAATAAGGTACATAATGCCCAGTTGCAGGGCACCTACTGCCATATAGAGCAACAGCGTAGAAAGTCGATAACCGCGCCAGCGCAGGAAAGGTAAAAATACTACGGCGGCAAGCAGCAGGCGAATCAGCACCGAAAACACGCTATCTACCTGGCCTGCAAGGTATTCACCTATCAGGCTAAATGAAAAGGCCCACAGGACGGTGGTGATAATCAGTAAAATCACGATAAAAACTCTGCAATGAAAAGTGGGCGTAGTGTAGCGAAGTTCGTCCAACGGCAGGAAAATATCTGGTTTACATCTGAGCAATTATCAAGCTAACGAACATCTTTTACGCACGCTTTAAATTGTTATTTCCGATGTATTTGAATTTGCCAGGCTGTTTACGCTTTAAAAACAGATTCAGAGAAGCGCGCCACATAATTCGCTTTGATTCTCATAAAAGAGAATACTTTGCGCCCTCCTTCACAGCATGCCGGCCCGTTTTCTTTTACGCTCGCGCCACCCTGAATCAGGCTAAGTCTAAAGAGAAGATAGTGCGCCATTGGAGGCAAATATGTTATCGCTATTCAGACCGGCACCTCACCGACCGCGCGTTGATGACGCGCAAACTGACCCACTTTATCGCCGTTTGCGCTGGCAAATATTTTTCGGGATTTTTTTCGGCTACGCCGCCTATTATCTGGTGCGAAAAAACTTTGCGCTGGCCATGCCCTCACTGATTGAACAAGGCTTTTCTCGCGGCGATTTAGGTTTTGCCCTTTCGGGGATTTCTATCGCCTATGGTTTTTCAAAATTTATTATGGGTTCCGTTTCCGACCGCTCTAATCCCCGATTCTTTCTCCCGGCCGGATTAATTCTGGCCGCCCTGGTAATGCTTTTTATGGGATTCGTCCCCTGGGCCACCTCCAGTATTATGGTGATGTTTGTACTGCTGTTTCTTTGTGGCTGGTTTCAGGGCATGGGCTGGCCGCCGTGTGGCCGCACTATGGTGCACTGGTGGTCGCAAAAAGAGCGTGGCGGCATTGTTTCCGTGTGGAACTGCGCGCATAACGTCGGCGGCGGTATTCCCCCCCTGCTTTTTTTATTAGGGATGTACTGGTTTAACGACTGGAAAGCGTCGTTCTATATGCCCGCCTTCGCTGCCATTCTGATCGCCGTCGTAGCCTGCGTATTAATGCGGGATACGCCGCAATCCTGCGGCCTGCCGCCCATCGAAGAATATAAAAACGATTACCCGCCCGACTACGATCAAGATCAGGAAAAGGAGCTGACCGCCAGGCAGATCTTTATGCAGTACGTTTTGCCCAACAGGCTGCTCTGGTATATCGCGCTGGCCAATGTTTTTGTTTACCTGCTGCGCTACGGCATTCTGGACTGGTCGCCGACCTATTTAAAAGAGGTCAAACACTTCACGCTGGATAAATCTTCCTGGGCCTACTTTCTTTACGAATATGCCGGTATTCCCGGCACGCTGCTGTGCGGCTGGATGTCCGATAAAGTATTTAAAGGCAACCGTGGCGCAACCGGCGTGTTCTTTATGGTGCTGGTCACGCTGGCTACCGTTATTTACTGGCTAAATCCGCCGGGCAATCCAGGCGTAGATATTAGCTGCATGATCGTTATCGGCTTTTTGATTTATGGCCCGGTGATGCTGATTGGCTTACATGCGCTGGAGCTGGCCCCAAAAAAAGCGGCGGGTACGGCGGCGGGCTTTACCGGCCTGTTTGGCTACCTTGGCGGTTCCGTAGCCGCCAGCGCCATTGTGGGTTATACCGTGGACTACTTTGGCTGGGACGGCGGTTTTATCGTGATGATCGGCGGCGGCGTGCTGGCGGTTATCCTGCTGGTTGTCACCATGCTGAGCGAAAGAAAACGAGGAGCACTACGATGAAAAAACTGTTAGCCACGCTGCTGCTGAGCGTTTCGCTCAGCGTCACGGCCGCCGGAGAGAGTAAGATTGTTATTGCCCATCGGGGTGCCAGCGGCTATTTGCCGGAGCACACGCTGCCCGCCAAAGCGATGGCCTACGCCCAGGGATCCGATTTCCTTGAGCAGGATCTGGTAATGACCAAAGACGATCGGCTGGTCGTGCTGCACGATCATTATCTGGATCGCGTGACGGATGTCGCCGAACGTTATCCACAGCGCGCCAGAAAAGATGGCCGCTACTACGCCATCGACTTTACGCTGGCCGAAATTAAGGGCCTGAATTTTACCGAAGGCTTTACGCTAAAAGACGGTAAAAAAGTACAGACATTCCCGCAGCGTTTCCCCATGAATAAGTCGGATTTCCATATTCATACTTTTGAGGAAGAGATTGAATTTATTCAGGGGTTGAACCATTCAACCGGCAAAAATGTGGGAATTTATACGGAGATTAAAGCGCCCTGGTTTCATCGTCAGGAAGGGAAAGATATTTCAGCGAAGGTGTTGGATGTGCTGAAGCAGTACGGCTACAGCAGCAAAAGCGATAACGTCTATTTGCAGTGCTTTGACTATAACGAACTTAAACGCATTAAAACGGAGCTGGAACCCCAGCGCAATATGAACCTGAAGCTGGTGCAGCTGATTACCGAAACGGATGCAAAGGAAACGCAGGAGCTGCAAAACGGCAGGTGGGTGAACTATAGCTATGACTGGATGTTGCAGCCGGGCGCGATGAAAAAACTGGCCCGTTTTGTTGACGGCATCGGCCCCGATTATCATATGCTGATCGCCAGCGGCTCCACCAGAGGCCATATTCGCCTGACGGAGATGGTCAAAGAGGCGCATCAGAACAAGCTGGTGGTGCACCCTTATACGGTGCGCGCCGACAGCCTTCCCGACTGGGTTGATAACGTCGACCAGCTTTACGATGTGCTTTATAACCAGGCGGGAGTGGACGGCCTGTTTACCGATTTTCCGGATAAGGCCGTACATTTTTTACAGCGCTGATTTTTCGCCTCCGTCACGGAGGCGAATTTCTCAGACGTTATACAGCTTGCGCAGATAGTTCGGCACAGCGTTATCCACGTTGCTGCCGATAACTTCCAGATCGGGCAACAGATCTTTCAGGCGCTGATGCGAGTTGCTCATGATGCAGCCTTTGCCCGCCATGGTCAGCATCTCTTTATCATTCATGCCGTCGCCGAAGGAGATGCAGTCCTGTAGCGTAAAGCCAAGCGTGCGGGAGACCGCATCCAGCGCGTGACCTTTGGAAACGCCCCCCGCCATGACTTCCAGACAGGTCGGCAGCGAGAAGCTCACGTTAACGCGATCGCCCCAGCGCGCAATCAGCGCCTCTTCCAGCGGGATCAGCAGCTCTGGTTTAGCACAGGTAAAAAAGACTTTGCTGATGCCGTCAGTAGGCAAAGAGTCCGGCTGGTACACCTGATAGTTGAAATCGGATTCACGGAAAAAGTCCATCTCTTCAGGACGATGGCGGTTAAGAAACCACTCTTCATCGCGATAGACGTTGGTATAAATATCCTCATGGCTGTGATGCAGAGCAAACAGCTCACGAGCGATATCCTCTTCCAGGTTGTGGCTAAATACCAGCTCGCCGGCGGTATTATGCACGCGCGCGCCGTTTGAAGTGATCATAAAAGCGTCAATGCCCAGGCTATCGCGCATCTGGCCCACATCAATGTGATGACGACCGGTGGCAAAAATAAAGTGGACGCCTTTCTGCGTCAGCAGCTGAAGCGTTTCGCGGGCAAAAGCGGATAGACGGTGATCCGGTGACAGCAGCGTGCCGTCAAGATCGGAAGCAACAATAGGGTACATAAAACCTCTGGTTAATGGTTGTCGGTTGCCGTAGCCATATCTGAGTAGTGAATCAAGGATGCCGGGCGAAAAACGCCACGATGGCCTCCAGTGCTTCGGCGCGCATACTGTCTTTTTCAAACAAGATCTCATGACGCGCGCCAGCGATAGTCAGCGGGCCTTCGCACGGATTACCCGCCGCCTTCATGGTCTGGCAAAAAAGATCCTGCGCGCGGTTATCCACCACTTTATCCGCCTCGGCCTGCAACAGCAGCAGCGGCGTGACGATCTCTTTTGCCTGAGCCAGAATATTTTTCCCGGCCAGAATGCCCTCTTTAACCCAGTGGTAGGTGGGGCCGCCGACGCGCAGTCCCGGATCGTCAGCATAAAAGCGCAGGTTGCGCCGGTAGCGTTCACGGCTGTGCGTCAGCTGATTGATGCCAAACGGCCTCGGCTGCCATCTTCCGGTACCTATGGCATAGCCGTCGCGCACCGCCGGGCGTTTTTCCGCCCATGTCAAAATACAGTGCGTCATCCACAGCGGCATTGGCAAAAAGATACCGAACATCGGCGAGGCCAGCACCACGGCGTCAAAAGCTTTTGGCTGTCTGGCCAGCATCAGCGTTAAAATTGCGCCCCCCATCGAATGAGCCAGCGCGTAGCGATGCAGATAGTGCTGGCTGAGGATCTCTTTCAGATAAAGCGTTTCCAGATCGTCAACATAGTGATCGAATAGCTCTACATGACCGCGATGGGAATCCTGCAATAACCGGCCGGATCGTCCCTGGCCGCGATGATCGACAATAATCACGTCGTAACCGCAGTGAAACAAATCGTAGGCCAGCTCAGGATATTTTACGTAGCTTTCGATCCTGCCTGGGCAGACAAGGATAACCTTGTTGTGTTGCGGAGAAGTGAAGCGGACGTAGCGAATGGCAACGTTTTCTACGCCGATGAACTCGTCCTCTTCCCGCTGCTGCCAGAAATCCAGCAGCGGGCCAGTAGCAAAAGCGGCAAAGGCTTTTTCACGATGTAACCAGCTTTTGGCAGCCTTGTTCATTCACCTTATCTCCGCTTTTTGCTTATCCGGCATGACCTTTCTGGCTCGCGCTGTCACAAAGGCGTATTGTGTCATACTTCTGCATTCTCAGGGAGCCTTACCCAATGACCATCCAATGGTGGCTGGCCTACCTTTTAACCACCAGCATTTTAAGTCTTTCGCCAGGTTCGGGGGCGATTAACACGATGAGTACCGGTATCAGCCACGGCTATCGCGGCGCGGTGGCATCCATTTCTGGCTTACAGGTAGGCCTGGCAGCGCATATCTTGCTGGTCGGTATTGGCCTTGGCGCGCTGTTTTCCCAGTCCGTGCTGGCTTTTGAGGTTTTGAAATGGGCGGGCGCTGGCTATCTGGTCTGGCTCGGTATTCAGCAGTGGCGCTCCGCTGGGGCAATAGACTTGCAGGCGGTCGCCAGAGCGATGCCGCGCCGTAAGCTATTTAAACGTGCGGTGCTGGTCAATCTGACTAACCCGAAAAGCATCGTTTTTCTGGCGGCGCTTTTCCCACAGTTTATTATCCCTGGCCAACCGCAGGCGATGCAGTATCTGGTGTTGGGCGTAACGACCGTGGTGGTCGATATTATCGTGATGATTGGCTACGCCACGCTGGCTCAACGTATTGCCGTGTGGATCAGAGGGCCAAAGCAGATGAAGCTGCTCAACCGGCTGTTTGGCGGAATGTTTATTGCGGTAGGCGCGCTGCTGGCCTCGGCCCGCCGGATTGCCTGAGCACGGGCGAACAAACCGGCCTGAGGTTGTTGCTAAACTTTCATCAGGCCGTTTTTAAGCCAGAGCACAGCAGGGGTTTTTATTCCTCGCCGTCAACGTGCTCGCGGATCATTACCATAAACGGCTTGCCGAAGCGTTCCAGCTTGCGCTGGCCCACGCCGTTGACGCTCAGCATTTCCGAAGCGGTTAACGGCATCTGCTCGGCCATCTCTATCAGCGTCGCGTCGTTAAACACCACGTAAGGCGGAATATTCTCTTCATCGGCAATCGCCTTACGCAGCTTGCGTAGCTTGGCGAACAGCTTGCGATCGTAATTGCCGCCAAACGACTTCTGGCTGCTGTTACGCGGCTTGACGGTAACCATACGCGGCACGGCCAGCAGCAGCGGCGCTTCGCCACGTAGCACAGGGCGTGCGGCTTCCGTCAGCTGTAGCGCAGAGTGCATGGCGATATTCTGCGTCGCCAGCCCCAGATGGATAAGCTGGCGGATCACGCTGACCCAGTGCTCGTGGCTCTGATCGCGGCCGATGCCGTAAACCGGCAGCTTGTCGTGCTGCATATCGCGAATGCGCTGATTGTTTGCGCCACGAATAACCTCTACCACGTAACCCATACCGAAGCGCTGGCCGACGCGATAAATGCAGGAGAGCGCCTTCTGCGCTTCAACCGTACCGTCGTAACGTTTTGGCGGGTCCAGGCAGATATCGCAGTTATCGCACGGCTGCTGGCGTCCTTCGCCGAAATAGTTCAGCAGCACCAGACGGCGACAGGTCTGCGCCTCGGCGAAGGCACCCATGGCGTTGAGCTTATGGCGTTCAATATCCTGCAGCGGACCGGGGGCTTTCTCTTCCAGGC
>Ga0153931_100382_pt1 | contig 11476 bp, 16 predicted proteins | sample TSNJ015MetaG_FD_104730 | JGI IMG/M metagenome (GOLD analysis project Ga0153931, IMG submission 104730) | Attine ant fungus gardens microbial communities from New Jersey, USA - TSNJ015 MetaG | ecosystem: Host-associated > Fungi > Mycelium > Unclassified | place: USA: New Jersey, Wharton State...
AGTATATGATAGGTTGACAAAAATGGCACACTTTGTACCTACTACAGAAAAGACTTTGGTAGAGGGAGTGGCAAGATTGTTCTAGGATAACATCTGGAAGCTACATGGTCTACCAGAGAGTATTATTATGGATAGAGAAGCACAGTTTGCAACAGAGATAATAAAGGAGCTGAACAATATATTGGGAATCAACACAAAGTTATCAATGGCCTACCATCTACAGACAGATGGGCAGACCAAAAGGATGAATCAAGACTTAGAACAATACCTGAGGATGTTTATCAATCACAGGCAAGAGCAATGGCCTGACTGGCTAGCAACAGCAGAGTTTGCATATAACAACAAAGTACAGACAAGTACAAGAGTGTCACCATTCAAAGCAAATAATGGATGGGATCCACACATAGGATTTGAGATGAGAAAAAAGGGGAAGTCTGAAAAGGCAGTGAAATTTGCAACAAGAATAAAGAAAGTTGTAAGGGCAACTGGAGTAGAGTAGGCTCCAGGAGAATCCTTAGTCATATTACACTCCTAAGTTATGTTACAACTCACCTCCAGGAGAATCCTTAGAGTTTAGAATAAGGCTCCTGGGGGTGTACTCTACACTATATATACTACTACAACCTGTCTGTCCCTGATTCTACAGTCCTACCAGTCAGGGTCAGGAGTTGCCAAGTTGAGCTAGAGGCAATTAAATATTACTATGTAATATTTAATTAGGCACAGGGTCACTCTGGGAGGTCGGTCTAGTGTTCCAGGGGTGGCATTAATAGGGTCCCCTTACAGAAGTGCATGAGGAGGCAGAAGCAGCATTAAGGAAAAGTCAGGAGGAAATGTGGAAGTATACAGATAGAAAGAGGAGTGAACCAGAAGAGTATAAAGTGGGAGACTGGGTAATACTGAGTACAAAAGATCTCAAATATCAAATGCAGGAGAGATGATCAGAAAAACTGACAGAACAATTTGTGGGACCTTACAAAGTCAAGAGAATAATTTCAACAAACACAATTGAACTGGAGTTACCAAGTAGTGTTAAAATACATCCAGTAGTAAATGTCAGCAGAGTACAAAAGTATAGAGATCAAGTAGGGGGTCAGAAAAAGGAATGACCTTTACCAGTAATAATCAAAAGAAAAGAGGAATACGAGGTGGAGAAAATATTAAATAAGAGGAAGTTTAGAGGAAGAGATAGATATCTGGTATGATGGAGGGGTTATACGGTGGAAGAAGACACTTGGGAACTGCTGGTATTTGGTATTTTCTTGATGGCACGGATGGTGTTTTCTAGTCATTCAGGTGAGATCCCACCTTCTTTGAGTAGATCCATAACATTGCGGTATGTTTCACTCGTCTTCCTTGCCCCCAAAACTCTTTGGATCTTAGGCGTCAAAATAGAATTATCATTGGATCCAGCTGGTAATGAACAGTAAGTATTGGATAAATGAGAATCCAAGGGACATACATCGCAATCTCTTTCCGAGTTGTGCTTGGGTCTTCACTGGTGTCCTTGGCTCCATAGTTGAGATGACTGAGAAAATTCGCTGAAGCTTCAAACCTCAAATGTCGTCTCTTTTATATGAACAAGATCTCTGCTACACAGTAAAACTATGCTAGGGTATAGGGCAAAAAGTACAATACATCATCGCTGACGTCCTAGCAATGGGTATACCACATGGAAAACCTCAAGGCAACCTCAGATGATACACAAGGAGGTACAAATGTAGAACAAAACAAAGTTAGATGACGACAAGAAAGAACAAATGACGTTGCTTTGAACACAAATGGAAGAAGGACCATGTTGTTCAACGCCACGAGGCTTGAAACTGTAATGTAAGGACACCAATCTCAGTCTCAATCCCAACAATAGAACAATCTCCAACACAGCGGAACACCGGGACGACAAATTGAAATGCACATATACTGAACAAGACTAAGAACGTTCTAGTAAAATAACACCAGTCATCAGAAATCATACCCCTCGATCTGGAATACGCTCCCGTAATCCAGATAACTTCTCATGATCTTCTCAATCGGCTCTGGCAATCCCATACTCTGCAATGTAAACCTAATCTTCGCATGCCCGTGTGACTGACCAAGTTGAAAGAAACTCCGCGCAATAGGACTAGGATACTATTCCACCATGTCAGATTGTTTTACAAATTGCGCAAGGCAAGGAAGGAGAGAACGCACAGTCATCTCAGTGTAATCTGCGTACTGATACGCAGCAACTCTTATCGCAGTTTGGATTGTCCTCTGAATATCGCCTTCTTCTGCATACATCTGCATTAACTTTGACCATGGTTTGTGTGAATACCTAGATCGATGATAAACCAGACAGACAGAAATTAGGCACAGGACACGACAGAGGCGAAAGCAGGATGTACACACCTGGTTGTGTCCAAACACCGCTGATACGCCTCCTTCGCCTCTTCGCTATGGTATAACCTTGACCCAAGGTCTCCAAGGATTTCCCATTCTAAACCCGTTTTGCGATATGCAACATGCTGAGTCTTGAAATGAGCCACTTCGGCACGGAAAATTGTCCACACGCGGAGATCCTGTGTGTGTGTTTGTAACAAGCGGCATGCAGGCAGAAAGACACATACCTCATACAGAACCATAAACAAATTGTCTAACCACCTCTCACACAATCTCTTGGTACTAAATGAAAATGCCTCTGCTGTCGAACCGAGTGAAGCGTCGGACGCAACTAATCCTCCTTTCTCTTCCCCAACCGCCGTAGCAGCTGCAGCTGCAGCCTGAACAGGTCTCTCCAGTCCCTGTATTTCCAGTCCCTCCCTCTCAGTCATACTCTCTTTCACAGGCTCGTTCTCCTTCACTGCATTTCCTGCATCCTCGACGAGTACCGCCTCTTGCGCCTCCTGCGCCTCCTGCTTCCCTCTGGCAACTCGGTTTGATTCTGTTGATACTCTGATAGTAGGTATTGACATGGGCTGAGCCAAATTTGTATCCTCTGTAGTGTGGGTGCCAAGTCCATTTGGAGTAGTGGGCGAAACCATGCCCATCGTCGACGCATTATCATCTACTCGCCGGGAATAGGAAACAGTCCCATCTTCGTAAATCACACCATCAGTGACACTATACGTATCGGATCTCTCACCATTTCCTTCAGCGACACCACTCCCATTCACACTCAGCGTAGATGCTTTTTGTATATCAGTCTGAGCTTTTTGCATCCTGTATTCTTCTTCCATGACGAATACGCTGCTCCGTGTTTTCAAGAGCTCGTCCCAGCCAATTTGGGAGACCAAACGTGTAAGGAGAGAGTACGCTCGGGCCCAGGTGCCACGGAGGCCTGGTGCAGGGAGGCGTATGAGTGCTGGATCAGCCTGTTGTTAAATCAATGAATAGAATCCACAGTTACAACTAAGGATACCAACTTCGTCATCTTCCGTTTTGATTTTTTCTGGCAGTATTTCTGTGACTGCACGGTGCGATGGTAAGTGAATCTTGGACGCAGGTAGGGAACGATGCATGTCTCGACCATTGAATGTGAACATAGGACACGAATTCAAAGTAAGGAGAGCAGACTCGTATTGACCGAGGTCAATATACAGATCTGTCAACTTTTCCCAAGTGATGAATTCACTAGGCGCACAATTGACCGCTTGACGAGCCAGCCTGACAGCCCATTCCAACTTTCCTTTTGAACGCAGGAAATCGCACTGTGTATGGAGGAGGGTGTGAGACTGAGGGGTCTCTTTCATAGCACTGGATATAATTTGCACAGCCTTAACTTCCTCGTCTGATATCGGACTCAATCATGCTATTACAGAAGAATCAGAACTCGACTCACTCATGCCAATATACGCTCTCGCTAGCAACGATGCAACTTCCGGCTCGCGAGCAGCAATCTTCTCGAAAAGATTAGCAGCAGGCTGATACCTCCCGCTGTCTCCAAAATACTTGAATATTCCGGCGGTAAGGTGGTTCGAGACGACAGATGCCACTTGTATCTCAGGATCTGAGCCAACCTGCCATCCTACAATGCGATGAGAAGCTGTGAAAAACCGTGCGAGTTCGAATGCTTGCCTTTATCGAAGAGGGCTTCAGCTGCCTGTAGGAAACGTAATTCGTCTTCAGGCGTAGAGATAGGATCGAGTCTGCGATATGCGTCAAGGATGTAACTGGAGTCATCGGAGTAGAGAATGGCTCGAAGGAGTGCTGAGATGTATGTTTCTTGCCATATATCTGGCGTTGCTGTGTGCCTATCCAAGAAACATCAATACAGCCTGAATTCCGAATATGATATTGATCACCTCTCGCCACGTAGATCGACGACATATGCGTGTACTCCTCCAGGTATCTTGACGTCGACACGGACATCGACTCGCGAGAATGCATTGAAGCAACTGCCCGACAAGTTCAGCTTTGACCATGGTATTGATAGATACATTGTGATACCAGTAACAGCCATTCCGCACTTTCCATGTAGTAGGTTTTGAGAACCAAGCGATGTTGTCCTCAATGGAATATGTGAGCGAATTTATGTATGCGGCCAACGACGCGGACGACGAGGCATCGACACCTGACACAAAGTGGTATGACCCCAACTGCAAGAGGTATCAGTGTGCGATTCTGTGCTAGAATAACAGCACACGCCTCTCGTTGTCCGGTTTTTCCTGTACTTTTGACTACGTGACACAAGTCAGGAGGTCCGAGTTCACGAAATGTTGCTGCAATGTGTGTCAGCTTTCTGTCTTGTTGTTCTGCCAATATCACTCACCCAAACTCTCTGTCCGAGCTGCAAGCGCCTCTCCAAGCTCTATCTAGTGGATTTGTGGAAATGAGACTCAGCACAAAGCCATGTCACAAACCTCGAACACCTCTGGGACATCTTTAAATGTCGCCTCTGCCATGGGCGACAACACCGAGCTCCAGTATTTGTAGTGTTTGTTTTGGCAGTTGTTTACGGAATTCGTAATCGTAACTTTCCAAGCCAAATAAGTGATAATCACACCAGGGGTAGACTTCGTCGTTATAGGACCACAAAAACCGAACAATGCGCCAGAAGTGATTGCTCAAAAATGACAAAAATTTGGCCAATGACAGGCCCACAGCATGGTTATAGGTTCAATGGTCTAGTGGTTATGATTTCTGTCTCACACACAGGAGGTCCCCGGTTCGACCCCGGGTTGAACCAATTTTTCATTCCTTGCGCTATTGAGCACGTGCCGTCGATCGACCGACGTCCTAGCATTATGAAAATCAGTGTCTGGCTATATTATTGCTGCCCATCATAAGGACTGGATCCTTTTTTTTGCCTTCTCACTTTCTCTAAGTTGCCAATACCATGGTAGAGGACAAATACATTGGCCTTGCACTTGCAGTCTCCAGTTCTCTTGCGATTGGTACCAGTTTCATCATCACGAAAAAGGTATCTGTCCACTTTCATCCAAACACATCACAATCCGTACATTCAATCGCAACTACTCCAGGGACTCAACGATGCGGCGGAGAGAAATGCTTACGGTGCTCAGGCATCTGACAATCTTTCATACTTGAAAAATCCCATCTGGTGGGCTGGCATGTCAACTCGTGCGTTCGCATCGTCATCGTCAATCCAATCAAACGCCATGTCCTCTGACTTAACCTCCTTCTGCTGACATTTTTTCTGGTTAGTGGTCTTGGGTGAGGGTGAGTTAGACCGCTTGATGAAAAGACCACTGGGCACACATCTTTGTAGTCGCCAACTTTGCTGCGTATACGTTTGCCCCTCCAATATTGGTCACGCCACTGGGGGCTCTGAGTGTGCTCATTGGGTATGCTTTCTCATATCCTTCGTTACTTTGACTGACTATTTTGTCCGTTTCAGTGCTGTCCTCGCCTCATTCCTCCTGAACGAAGAACTCGGTCACCTCGGTAGACTGGGCTGTACATTATGTTTAATCGGCTCTCTTATCATCGTCCTACACGCACCAGAAGACAAACCCGTGGAAACTGTTGACGAAATCCTTCATTATGCTCTCCAACCTGGTATGCTTTGTCTACGTCGCCACGTATGCACATGTGACCCCGCCATTGTCTTCGACATATAGGTTTTCTAATGTACTGCTTCACCGTCCTCGTCTTCTCCCTTGTCATGATCTATGCTGTCGCTCCCCGCTATGGTCGTTCCAGTCCTATCACCTACATCTCCATCTGTTCTGTAGTTGGTTCCGTCTCCGTCATGGCTATCAAAGGCTTTGGCGTTGCGGTCAAACTCACTCTGAGCGGCAAGAATCAATTCACACACCCCAGTACATACGTTTTTGGTATCGTGGTAACACTATGTATCATTGTCCAGATGAACTACTTCAACAAAGCCCTGGACACCTTCTCTACTAACGTGTAAGTCCTCTTGATTCCTTTCCCGCTTCTTGACAATCGACTGATTCAACGAAATCATCAAGCGTGAACCCGATGTACTACGTTGGTTTTTCTTCAGCAACCATCGTCGCCTCTCTCATCCTCTTCCAAGGGTTTAACACCACCGACGGCACCAACACTGTTTCCCTTCTCATGGGTTTCATTGTCACCTTCCTTGGAGTACATCTCCTCAACATATCTCGCATCCCGCCCTCACCCATTGATGCTAATGGTCATTCAGCTCTTGAAGGTGGACTCCTAAATCCTCGTTTAAGTCTACAGGGGCGTATGTCATTAGACGGTTGGAATGGCGTAGCTTCCGAACGCACTGACTTGGTTGGTGCCGGTACAAGAAGTCACCATCATCGCCGCAATTCTTCATCTGTTTTCCGTAGCCCACATACTGGTGGTGCTGGCGGACGGGCTGAGACGCTATTCAACGCTTTTGATGCTTCAGAAGGTCCAGAATCCGTCGGATTGCGCGAACTTCGCGAAGAACTTGGAGCACTAGAAGAAGAATCCGATGATGATGCAGATGAACACACGCACCTACACAAGACGATCAATCGAAACGGCCATGCAATTAGACCCGTAGGACCAGACTCAGCGACAAAAAAGTCAACAAAACCGAAATCATCACCAATACCTGCATCTGGATCTGGATCACGGAGTCAGAGTCACTCGCCTGCTCCTCTGGATCAATCGTTGGGCGACGGACGGCAGCACTCCAGATGATTGTAATATAATTGATGAGTTTGGGGTGAAAGGTCGTCAAAATAATCAGTAATTCAGGTTAACGTAGCTGTTAGACATATTGCAATACAATGATTCCACATGCTCCTGATATGAACACTCTAAATTAATTTTCAATACTATGAACTGTTTCCCGCTAACAGAGTTTGAAAATAATGGTTCAACCCGGGGTCGAACCGGGGACCTCCTGTGTGTGAGACAGAAATCATAACCACTAGACCATTGAACCACTATCAAACATTGAGTAAAATAAATAATAACAATCATTGTCTAGTATTGTCTAGTTTATTTGGGTTGTCTTTATCGAAGGTGTAGTGCTACCGTCTCGTTTGGGCTCGCAAGAGAAGAATGACTCACAAGAAACTTTCTTAAGTTTAGAATTCATGCCCTTTCAGCAATTCAACTACTGTTTGATTTTCTTTACTAGCTACAGTACTCCCAACAATATCACTCAAAATCCACCCAAAATTCACCCAAAAATTGCATACAACTACGAGTCAAGCAAACCCAACCCAACCCGTCCTAGTGGAATCACCAAGAAAGACGTTCAGCAACCACATTTGTTGGTCTCGCAGTGGCAACTAAATAGAAGGGAAGAAAGTCGACGATCAGTATGATCATCGAGTGAAAAGCATTATCTCCTCACGTTTCCTTGCAGTGGCAGTGTTGGCCAGTGCAGTCGGTCTGGTCAATGCAGACGAAGGTAACCTATGGATATGATGAGGCCTTTAGGGACACTACGACGAGTGTAAAAGAAAGTGCGTACAGTGTTCATGGTAATGTTGAGTTAAAAAGTAAGTTGTTAGAGGACAAGTGTGCGTAGAAGATTCTACTCTTCAACGGCCGGAATGCTCAGGTATTTATACTTTTCAAGGTCGGAGATCAATCCATATACGATATTTTCCTATGTATAGTTACTGAGATCTTATTTCTGTTCACATGGCACCTGATGGTGAAAATTTTCCTTCTAAGATCGCATGCTAGCCAGTCTACCGCACGATACCGAAACAGATAATTGATTTTTCCCATATCCGCGGCTGCGGTCAGGAGCTCGCCCCACTTCAGCAGAGACTGTCACTAATGCATCATACAGATCTAGTTGCCATCTGTTTGCCAAGCTGGATACAGTCTGGACTCCACAGCTGTACATGTGGTGATGGATACATGAGTCTGATAAGGCGGATATAAGGTAACTGTATAGTAGACTCTCACGAAAGCCGGGTTTATAGTACTCCACAGAGTGGATCCCTCTGATAGGATTCGCGCATTTTTTGTCGATGTCAGACCAAGGAGTCTTGATCAAGTGTTTGTTCTCAGTCAATCTCAAACTTCTGTACCTTTCCCACATTCAATCATGAACTAGGAGGCCTGACTTATACAAGTATAGCTGAAGAATCTCTGACAGTTTGCTCATAATTCCGCTAATTCACCAAATTTTCTGGCGCTGACACTCTGATGATCACTTCATCTACGGGCCCATTCTTCCGACAACACTGTTAAGGAACCCTCGGCCCGGGACTTGGGAGAACAGCCATTTGGTTTTCTCGGCAATCTATATGGGTTTGAGCAGCTCTCACATGCAAGGCGGTGAACAATGAATTGAATTTAGCTCCCATAACCACCAGATGGGTTAGAGAAACTTCATTAAAGCCATAATTATTCTAGTGAAATGAAAGATCAAAGGCTATTTGCGCCAGCTAATGCCTCGTGCTACAGCCTATCCGGTCACTGTCAGATGTATCCATCACAAAATTCAAACCTTGACTCGCTATTTGTAGCAGGTCGGCCAGAGAGAACCGTCAATATCGCGGTGCTTTGGTTCTATCTGACGTTATTCACCAGTCAGTTTATCAACACCAGCACGAGGTTCCCTCCATAAGTGTGGGAAGATATAGATTACCAAGATTAGACTGATCTTTGAGCACTCTTTATGGCTGTTTCACCCCTTGCAAAATTCAAGGTGCAGCTAATTGAACATGCAGTGGATGTCGATGCACTCCAGTTCGGCAACTTCACTCTGAAATCTGGACGGTAAGTCTAGCGATCAGGAAAATCAGCCAAGTGTTCACCTCTTGGACAGGATTTCACCGTATTTCTTCAACGCTGGCTTATTATGCACCGGTCCCATTCTTTCTACTCTTGCTGATGCATACGCTGCCACTATCGTAGACGCCCAATCCTTTGAATCAAATTCCAATCCGATACCTGACTTCGAAGTCCTCTTCGGCCCGGCTTACAAGGGTATTCCTTTCGTTGCTACCACGGCGGTTGTTCTTCATACCAGCTATGAGATAGATGTTGGTTTTGCATACGACAGAAAAGAAGTGAAGGATCATGGAGAGGGTGGAAAGATAGTCGGTGTTTCCGTATCTGGAAAGAAGGTTGTGATTCTCGATGATGTCATGACTTCTGGGAAGGCAGTCCGTGGCGCCATAAATATGGTCAAGGAGAATGGTGGTGACGTCGTGGGGGTAATCCAGGCATTAGATAGGCAGGAAGTTGGTCAGGATGGTGTCAGCAGTACAGTCAAAGAAATCGAAGCACTCATAGGCAAAGGTCGAGTACGCTCAATTTTGGACATCAAAGATCTGATGATTTGGTTGGAGAGGGTGGGCATGAAAAAGGAGCTGGAAGATATGCGCCACTATCGACAGCGCTATGGCTTGAAGGACTGAAATTTAAGAGGTAAAAGAAATGCTACTGGTGTGTGTAAAAGATATTGGCAAATTATCGTACTGCAGTATGGTTCATCTCAAGTCTATTGTGGTTTTGAACGAAACGAGCTGGATGGTCTGTGATGTCACTCAGCTCGACCATCTCATTGCTGGTTATCGGTGACCTTTGCCTTATGGGTAATAAACGGTTGCTATAGTAGCATGAGAAAACTCCAATATTCTTTCCATAGCAGTGTACCGGTGAACCCGGTGCAATAGTTTTTTTATATCTACCATTTAGAAGTAGTACTTACATTACTATGTTTTTTCTACACTGTGCATTACATTGGGATAACAAGCCTCACATCAAAATTAGTTTTTATCTCATCTTTATGTCAGGTGATGGCAGATAGAGATAAATCCAAGTGGTTGAGACAAGACTTGTTGCATGTTTTTGTTCACCCTCCCTTTTTTTCTATCTAAACTCAACACATTACTGGGTGATTATAATTGTGATCTAGAATCAAACTTCTATGATGCTTCAATTGCCTGCTTTCCAGCACATTCTAGTGTCTGTCTCCCAAGGTGTTAGTATCACCACTTCATTCTGTTCATGTATCCCCTTGCAGTGCGGTTGGATGTATAAATGAGGAGCGGTTACGAGCACTCCTGACTTAGATTTTATGTAGCTTTCCTTCCCCTTCGTTCCTACTTTTACATACAGTGTGTTGATGAAAGGACTGCTCGTCCAGATGGATTCCTTTGTAGTTTACTTGTATATTTATGCAGAGTCGAGCCCCACGTTAATAAATCTATGATATAAAATTCAATTTTAGTTAAACCATTCTTGAGGTGGGCGATATTGGTGCCGCAAAGCGGTCCTCTCTGCGGGCCTCGGGCTCAGAATTTTCTCTGCTCAGAGTAAAGAAGGGTGTAGGCTCTTCAGGCTTTGCCTATACCTAACCAACCTAAGAATATGAGGAGCAGGCAAAGCCTTACTAGTATAGTGAGACGCATGGAGGAACTTAGGGGTTTTTGATGTTTCAGTTCACCTCTGCCCACACTGGGGGGAGAAAGTCTTTCCACGCTGGATTGCCAGTTTCCCCTGCCAGAGAAAAAAAGAAATCTTGAAAAATATTTGATAGAAGCAGGAATAAGTGTATCGTCAAATATTAATATGATTGCTCGGGGCAAAATTAAAGATGTTATATAGTTCACAATATATCATAATCCAGGCAATTTATATTGAAGATAATTATAATGGACCATTGGCACAATCATTGCTATGAGATGTTGAACCCTCAACCTCAACCACATCTGATCGTGATAGCCGCAACGTTTAGCAAAAAATTGTCAGAACATGATCACGCATGAGAGAATCTTTCGAAGTCAATTTTACAGACATAAGAATACATCGACTACATCGACTACGCGATTCGTTCTCCTATGAACCTCTTTTCTACGCTACGTGATACAGTGTATAGGCCAATAGCAGAAAGAAAGCCTACTATCACACCAATGTCACCAGAGCCTGCTTTTGATATAGGCCCTTCATAAAATACCTGAGACATACAGGGAATAATGATACCAAAAGCTCCGAGAAAAGACAACAGAGCGGCCATTCCAAATGGTAACCTTGATGGCGTGTTCCAATATTCAGTGAGATATTTTGAGAAGGAGTTTCTTCGAAATATAAAGTG
>Ga0153931_100383_pt1 | contig 11471 bp, 8 predicted proteins | sample TSNJ015MetaG_FD_104730 | JGI IMG/M metagenome (GOLD analysis project Ga0153931, IMG submission 104730) | Attine ant fungus gardens microbial communities from New Jersey, USA - TSNJ015 MetaG | ecosystem: Host-associated > Fungi > Mycelium > Unclassified | place: USA: New Jersey, Wharton State...
CAGTGGCCATGCCCAACCATTTCGGGTCGGCGGCGGCTTGCTTGACGCTGTTGAGCAGGTCGAACAGGCCGATGATAATCACCAGGCTGGTGTCCTTGAACAGCGCAATAAACGTGTTGACGATGCCGGGAATCACCAGCTTCAGGGCTTGCGGCAGAATCACCAGGCCCATGCTGCGCCAGTAACCCAGGCCCATCGCCGCGGCCGCTTCGTACTGCCCCTTGGGAATCGCCTGCAAGCCACCGCGCACCACTTCCGCCACGTAGGCCGACTGGAACAGGATCACGCCGATCAGCGCCCGCAGCAGTTTGTCGATGCCCATGCCCTCGGGCAGGAACAGCGGCAGCATCACCGAGGACATGAACAGCACGGTGATCAACGGCACGCCGCGCCAGAACTCGATGAAGGTCACGCACACCACTCGAATCGCCGGCATGTTCGATCGCCGCCCCAATGCCAGCACAATGCCCAGCGGCAACGCACCGGCAATACCGACGGTGGCGATGACCAGGGTCAGCATCAGGCCGCCCCACTGGCTGGTGGCTACGTTGGTCAGGCCAAAGATGCCACCGTGCAGCAGGAAGTACGCAATGATCGGGTACAGCACCAGAAAGCTCAGGCCGTAGACCGCCTTGCGTTGAAAACGCGAGATGAACAACGGCGCCACGCCGACGATGGCCAGCCACACGGTCAGGTCCACACGCCAGCGCAGGTCGCCGGGGTAGTAGCCGTACATGAACTGCCCGAAACGCTGTTGGATAAACACCCAGCAGGCGCCCTCTTTGGTGCAGTCTGCGCGCGTGGTCCCGACCCAGTTCGCGTCCAGAATCGCCCAGTGCAGGATTGGCGGCACGATCAGGTAGATCAGGTAAAACGCCAACAAGGTCAGCAAGGTGTTCAGCCAGCTGGAAAACAGGTTGGCGCGCATCCATGCCATCGGCCCGAAGACTTTGTTCGGCGGCGGCATATCAGGTTTGAAAGTATGCGAAGTCATGTGCGTTTCCTCACCGCTCGATCAGCGCAATGCGCTTGTTGTACCAGTTCATCAGCAGGGAAATGCTGATGCTGATCGCCAGGTACACGCTCATGGTGATGGCAATAACCTCGATGGCCTGGCCGGTCTGGTTGAGCACCGTACCGGCAAACAGCGACACCATTTCCGGGTAGCCGATACCGGCGGCCAACGACGAGTTCTTCGCCAGGTTCAGGTATTGGCTGGTCAGCGGCGGAATGATCACCCGCAGGGCTTGCGGAATGATGACCTTGCGCAGCGTCGGCCCAGGGCGCAGGCCCAGGGAGCGCGCGGCTTCGGTCTGGCCGTGGCTGACGGACTTGATGCCCGAACGCACGATCTCGGCAATAAACGCCGCCGTGTAGACGGTAAGCGCCAGGGTCAATGCCAGCAGTTCGGGGATCAGTACCCAGCCGCCCACGAAGTTGAAGCCTTGCAGCTTGGGCATTTCCCAATGCAGTGGCGCGCCGAAGATCAGGGCGCACAGCGCCGGGATCAGAATGAACAACGCCAGACCCGCCCAGAACTTATGGAAGGGTACGCCGGTGGCTTCAAAGCGCTTGTTGGCCCAGCGAGCCATCAGCACGATTGCCACGATGGCGACCACGACGCTGACCACAAACGGCCAGAAACCGTCGGCGGCAATCGCTGCCGGCATGTTCAGGCCACGGCTGCTGACAAAGAACGTGTCACCAAAGTTATGGCTGTTGCGCGGCCCCGGCATGGTCAGGAACACCGCGAAGTACCAGAACAGGATCTGCAACAGCGGTGGGATGTTGCGGAAGACTTCCACATACACCGTCGCCAGTTTGTTGATCATCCAGTTGGGCGACAAACGCGCCACGCCGATGATGAAGCCGAGCAGGGTCGCCAGGACCACACCGATCACGGTCACCAGCAAGGTGTTGAGCAGACCGATCACAAAGACGCGGGCATAGCTGTCCGATTCGGTGTAGTCGATCAAGTGCTGAGCGATGCCGAAGCCGGCACTGCGCTCAAGAAAGTCGAACCCCGAGGTAATGCCCCGGTGTTGAAGGTTGGTCTGCGTATTGTTGAAGAGGTACCAGCCCAGCGCGACGACCGCCACAATCGTGATGATCTGGAAGAGCCACGCACGCACTTTAGGGTCGCTGAAGCTGAGCTTCTGCTTGGGTGCGCCGATTTGATTTTGCATGAAGTGCCCCGCAAATAATGGAACAGAACATCACCCGGTGGTTGGCCCACCGGGTGATAGAACCATCAGCGATCAGCGCACAGGGGGTGCGTATTGAATGCCACCGTTGGTCCACAGTGCGTTCAAGCCACGGTCGATTTCCAGTGGTGTGCTTTTGCCGAGGTTTTTCTCGAACACTTCACCGTAGTTACCGACCTGCTTGACGATCTGGACAACCCAATCTTTCTTCACTTTCAGGTCTTTGCCGTATTCGCCGTCAGCACCCAGCAGACGCGCAACGTCAGGGTTCTTGGTGGACTTGGCTTCAGCTTCGACGTTTTTCGAAGTGATACCGGCTTCTTCAGCGTTGAGCATGGCGTAGCCAACCCAGCGCACGATGGCCAGCCACTCGTCGTCGCCGTTACGCACGACCGGGCCCAGAGGTTCTTTGGAAATGGTTTCCGGCAGCACCACGTAGTCTTTCGGCGAGGCCAGCTTGCTGCGCTGTGCGTAGAGCTGGGACTTGTCGGAGGTCAGCACGTCGCAACGACCGGATTCCAGCGACTTGGCGCTTTCATCGGAGGTGTCGAAGGTGATCGGGGTGTATTTGAGGTTGTTGGCGCGGAAGTAGTCCGACACGTTCAGCTCAGTGGTGGTACCGGCCTGGATGCAGATGGTTGCACCGTCCAGTTCCTTGGCACTTTTCACGCCGAGCTTGTTGTTAACCAGGAAGCCAACACCGTCGTAGTAGGTGATGAAGCCCGGAAATTTCAGGCCCATGCCGGCATCGCGAGAGCTGGTCATGGTGGTGTTGCGCGACAGGATGTCGACTTCGCCGGACTGAAGCGCGGTGAAACGCTCCTTGGCGTTCAACTGGCTGAATTTGACCTTGGTCGCATCACCGAAAACGGCAGCGGCCACAGCGCGGCAAACGTCAGCGTCGATCCCCAGGATCTTGCCGCTGGCATCCGGCACCGAGAAACCCGGCAGGCCGTCACTCACGCCACATTGCACGAAGCCTTTCTTCTGCACAGCGTCCAGGGTTGCGCCGGCTTGGGCGAAACCACTGACACCCAATACAGCGGCCGCGCACACGATGGCCAGGGTGGATTTCAATACCTTCATTCAAACCTCCAGTTTTGCTCTTGTTGTGTCGGAGCTCGAACCTCAGCGCACCCTTATGAGGCGATATCGACCCGTGTTGGCTTTTTTTAGGGTCAAGCGGCATGAAGTTGTCGCAGTAATTCCAGTTGCTATCCCCCAAGCGGCAGTCACTGATAGTGTTACCGTCGTGAGTTAGTCCTGACATCGACCTACACATAGCAAGGCCCGTACCAGAGTGATGGCTGAGTCGTTTCAGCCCATGGTCAATAGGAAAAGATTCAACCTTGCGACATTCTCTTAACAGATCAACCCGTCACGCACCGTTCCGACGCATCCAATCGGAGCGCACGCACATTAATGGAGCAGACATGACCGAACCCTTGATTCTTCAGCCCGCCAAGCCCGCAGACGCCTGCGTAATCTGGTTGCATGGCCTGGGTGCCGATCGCTACGACTTCCTGCCGGTGGCCGAGGCGCTGCAGGAAAAATTGTTGACCACCCGCTTTGTGTTGCCTCAGGCGCCGACGCGTGCGGTGACCATCAATGGCGGCTACGAGATGCCCAGTTGGTACGACATCAAGGCCATGAGCCCGGCCCGTTCGATCAGCCTGGAAGAGCTGGAAGCCTCCACCACCATGGTCACGGACTTGATCGAGGAGCAGAAGAGAACCGGAATAGACGCCTCGCGTATTTTCCTTGCCGGTTTTTCCCAGGGTGGCGCCGTGGTATTCCACACCGCTTTCCTTAAATGGCAGGGCCCGCTGGGCGGCGTCATTGCCCTCTCCACCTACGCCCCCACCTTTGGCGATGAGCTGCAATTGTCCGCCAGCCAACAACGCATTCCCGCGCTGTGCCTGCACGGCCAGTACGATGATGTGGTGCAGAACGCCATGGGCCGCAGCGCCTACGAGCATTTGAAGAGCCGGGGTGTCACCGTGACATGGCAGGAATACCCAATGGGGCACGAAGTGTTACCCCAGGAGATACACGACATCGGAACCTGGCTGACCGCTCGCCTGGGCTGAAAACCGCACATTATGTAGCCGTGTGACCAACGCACTACGCCGCGCCCGATTCTTGCATTACACTGGCCGGCGTACATTCCTTAACCAATTAATGAGATGACCGTGCTCAAAGCACTTAAGAAGATGTTCGGCAAAAGCGAGGCTGAGCCGCTCGCGCCTGTTCCCAGTGCTCCTGTCCCCTCATCCGGCAGCCGCAATGACGGTAAACAGCCAGACCGGACCGCACCTGTTGCCTCACCGAAGAAGCCACCGGTGATCGCGCCTGAACCGGCAAAATCCGCCGAGGCCGAGCCTGCACCTGCGCCCAAGGCACCCCGCCGCGAACGCGCGCCCAAAGCGCCCGTGATTGCGTGGAAACTTGAAGACTTCGTCGTCGAGCCACAGGAAGGCAAAACCCGCTTCCACGATTTCAAACTGGCGCCGGAACTGATGCACGCCATTCAGGACCTGGGTTTCCCGTACTGCACGCCGATCCAGGCGCAGGTGCTGGGTTTCACCCTCGCCGGCAAAGACGCCATCGGCCGCGCGCAGACCGGCACCGGCAAGACCGCCGCGTTCCTGATCTCGATCATCACCCAGCTGCTGCAAACGCCGCCGCCCAAAGAACGCTACATGGGTGAGCCGCGCGCACTGATCATCGCGCCGACCCGCGAGCTGGTGGTACAGATCGCCAAGGACGCCGCCGACCTGACCAAGTACACCGGCCTCAACGTCATGACGTTCGTGGGCGGCATGGACTTCGACAAGCAGCTCAAGCACCTCGAGGCCCGCCATTGCGACATCCTGGTTGCCACTCCGGGCCGCCTGCTCGACTTCAACCAGCGTGGCGATGTGCACCTGGACATGGTCGAAGTGATGGTGCTGGACGAAGCCGATCGCATGCTCGACATGGGCTTCATCCCGCAAGTGCGTCAGATCATTCGCCAGACCCCGCCGAAAAACGAGCGCCAGACGCTGCTGTTCTCCGCGACCTTCACCGAAGACGTGATGAACCTCGCCAAGCAGTGGACCACCGACCCGTCCATCGTCGAGATCGAGGCGCTGAACGTTGCCAGCGAAAACGTCGAACAGCACATCTACGCCGTGGCCGGCGCCGACAAGTACAAGCTGCTTTACAACCTGGTCAATGACAACGGTTGGGAGCGCGTGATGGTGTTTGCCAACCGCAAGGACGAAGTGCGCCGCATCGAAGAACGCCTGGTGCGCGATGGCGTCAACGCCGCGCAACTGTCGGGCGACGTGCCGCAGCACAAGCGCATCAAGACCCTGGAAGGCTTTCGCGAAGGCAAGATTCGCGTGCTGGTGGCCACCGACGTGGCCGGGCGCGGGATTCACATCGACGGCATCAGCCACGTGATCAACTTCACCCTGCCGGAAGTGCCGGACGACTACGTCCACCGCATTGGCCGTACCGGGCGTGCTGGCGCTGCGGGCGTGTCGATCAGTTTTGCAGGCGAGGATGACTCGTATCAGTTGCCTTCGATCGAGACGTTGCTGGGCCGCAAGATCAGTTGCGAGACGCCGCCAACGCATTTGCTGCGCGCTGTGGAGCGCAAACGCCCGTAAGCCGAATGCGATTAAACATGTGGGAGCTGGCTTGCCTGCGATGCAGACACCTCGGTGAGTCAGTCCCACCGCGGTGATGCTTTCGCAGGCAAGCCAGCTCCCACATTGGGTTTTGCATCAACCTTACTTCCAACGATCCGCCGCCGCGTGATCGCTGCCCCGCCCTTCCACCCAACGCGGCCCTTCAGGCGTGTTTTCCTTTTTCCAGAACGGCGCCCGCGTCTTCAGGTAGTCCATCACAAACGCACAGGCCTCAAACGCGGCCTGGCGATGCGCGCTGGCGGCAGCCACAAACACAATCGGCTCGCCCGGTTCAAGCGCGCCGATCCGGTGCAGCACTTCCAGCTTGAGCAATGGCCAACGCTGTTCGGCCTCGACCGTTATCTTGGCCAAGGCTTTTTCGGTCATGCCCGGATAGTGCTCAAGAAACATCCCCGACACGTCGCGACCATCATTGAAGTCGCGCACATAGCCGACAAAACTCACCACCGCGCCGACGCCGACATTGGCTGCGTGCATCGCATTGACTTCGAAGCCCGGATCAAACGCCTCGGCCTGTACGCGAATGGCCATGCTCAGCCTCCCGTCACGGGCGGGAAAAACGCCACTTCGTCGCCGGCCTGCACCGGCTCATCAAGGCCGCACAGTTCTTCGTTACGCGCGCACATCAAGCTGGACTCATTGAGCACGGCAAACTCCGGGTCATTGGCCAACGCGAGGCGCACCGCATCGACGGTGGCGAAATCGCCTTCCATCTCCAGCGAATCAAAGCCCACCGCTTCGGCGTAGCGGGCAAAAAACAATACGTTGATGCTCATGCCTGGTCCGCCTTGAAATGCCCGCTTTTGCCGCCAAGCTTTTCCAGCAGGCGAATACTTTCGATGGTCATGCCGCGGTCCACGGCCTTGCACATGTCGTAGATCGTCAGCGCCGCGACGCTCGCGGCGGTCAGCGCCTCCATCTCCACGCCGGTCTGGCCGCTGAGCTTGCAGCGCGCAAGGATATGCACGGCGTCCACGCCGTCGGCGCGCAGCTCAACCTTTACACCGGTCAGCATCAGCGGGTGGCACAGCGGAATCAGATCACTGGTTTTTTTCGCCGCCTGGATCCCGGCAATACGGGCCACGGCAAACACGTCGCCCTTGGGGTGGGCGCCGTCGACAATCATTTTCAGGGTGTCGGGCAGCATGCGCACCCGCGCTTCGGCCACGGCCTCGCGGAACGTCACGGCTTTGTCAGTGACGTCGACCATGTGGGCGCGACCTTGGGAATCGAGATGAGTCAGCACAGGGATACTCCTGATCAGGAGCGGCAATTGTAAACCCGTGAGTCAAAATTGCGCAGGGCTGTTTATCCCTGAATAAAGGGGCGCAATGCGCCCCTCTATGCAGGACAACACCAGGTTAGAAGCGGAAGGTGAATCCGGCATTGATCCCGTTGTTGTTACCGCGGTTGGACAGCAAACCGCTGTAGTTCAAGGACACCAGCGTGTCCTTGGTCAAGGCCATTTCCGCGCTGGCCTTGATCACCGCGCCATCACGCGCCACGGGCACGCTGTTGACAGCGAAGGCGGTGTCGCTGCCGGCAAACTTCAGCGAGGCGTCACGATCGGTGTCGCCAAACTGATGCTCCCAACCCAGCTCGCCGCGCAAGGTGACGGCCGAGGTCGAGCTGACCGGCAATTGGGTATGCGCGCGCAGGCCCAGGGTGGACAGCGTGGCGTCCTGGCTTTGCTTGCTGGCATGCAAAGCGGCGGCGCCGCCCTTCTCTTTGAACGAATCACTCTGGTAGTTCAGGTACGTCAGGTTGGCGAAGGGTTCGAACAGGTTCCATTGGGTGTAGCCGATCTCGGCAAACACCTGGTCGGTCCGCGCGTTGTAGTCGGCCTTGTCGTAGTCCGACTGATTGGCGTAAGCCACGCGGCGCGAAGTGTCCAGGCGATGCCAGGTGGTGGCTCCGCCCAAGCGCAGGGCAATCGCCTCGAAGCGTTTGCCGCCATAGACCGACAGGTGATAGTTGTCGCTGTCCGCCGAAGCCGACTCACCATTGAGATGGCTCTGGGTGTAGCCGGTCGCAGCGCCCACACGCCAGCCGTCGCCAACCTCGGTGTCCAGCCCCAGCAGCACACCACTGGTGGACGAGGAATAACCGCTGGCATTGTTGTCGCCGCTGACGTTGTTGCGACCACCCAACAGTTGCACCCAGCCGCCGTTGTCGCGGGCGTCGATCTGCGCACTGGAGTCCAGTGACTGAGCCTGTTGCAGCCGGCCGTTGACCGCCTCACGAAGGTAGCGGCTGTCAGCCATTTGCGCTGCCGCCACATCCGAATGCAGTTGCCCTGACAGCTGCTTGAACGCCGCCTGCGCCTGGGCTGCCGAGTCTGAAGCGAGCAGGCTTTCATACACTGGGCTACCCGCGCCCAATGCCTCGGCCGCCGTCGCCACGGCGCGCTCGTTACGGGTTTGCGCAACGCTGGCAAAGGTCGTCTGGTTGCGTTCTACGGCCAGGGTCAGCGCGTTAGGCTGGTAATTGAGTTGAGTCCCGATGAACAGATAATTAGGCGAGATCGCCGCAAACTGTCCGTTGATACCCTGGGTGGCGGTGAGGATGTTGAACGGCTGGCCCAACAAGCTACGCGCCTCGGTGGCGGACAACAGGTTAGGGCTGTTCTCCAGAGACACGGTCACCACACCGCCATTGAGGGTGGCGACGCCGCTGCTCTGGATCTGGTCGCTTCGCCCGTTGGGGCCGACTTCGACGGCATATACCGAGCCCGGGTTGAAGGTCACGTCGCCCGTGTGCAGCGTGCCAATCGAGTGACCCGGTGCCACACGGCCACCGCTGTTGACGGTCAAGGCACCCACCGAGCCGTTGCCGGCCAGTGTGCCGCCCAGCGTGGTCATCACGCCGTTATCGGCATTGCGCGTGCCCACAGCGCTGTCATCCACGGTTACGGCGGACGTCAATGAACCGTCCACCGACAGCTTGCCGCCGCGCACCCACGTGCTGCCGGAGTAGGTGTTCTGGCCTTCGAGCACCAGTTCGCCGTCGCCGGACTTGGCCAGACTGCCGACATAGGTCGTGCCGGTGAGCAAGTCTTTGCCACGGGCCAGCGTTGCCTGTTCGCGCGCATGGCCGATTTCGTATTCAAACTGATCATCGTCAGAGGCATTCGCCGGCAAACCGTTGAGCCAACCTTTTTGTTGCTGGGTGGCCGCCCAGGTCGCCTGCTCGGTGGCGTCCTCTACACGGCGGGCGCGAATGGCTTCATCGGAAATCGGGTTAGCCCAGATATCGCGTGTGCCGGTAGGCAATGCCACCGCCACCGACCCCAGGAACTGCCCCGGCCCCTGCATGGCTTTTTGCAGGTTGGGCAAGCCCCAACCGCTGACCACGCCGGGCACTTGCGGGGTGCCTGGCGCGGCATCGTGCACCGGTTGCAGGTTGTCGTAGGTGCGACCGCCAGTCAGGGTGCCCACAGGCGTGTCCGGACCGTCCGGCGCTTGCAGGCTGGAAGTGGTCAGCAACACATCACGGGCCTGGCTGGCGGTCATGTAAGGGAAGCGCTGAATCACCAGCGCCAACGCCCCGGAGACGCTCGGCGCTGCAGCCGATGTACCGTTGGCATTCGGGATGATTTCACCTTCTGGCCCGGTGGACGGAATCCCCGAGACGCCCATCACGCACCACCACTTGGAGGTGCCGCAACGGTTGTAGACCTGCGCGCTGGTCTCGTCGTAACCGGTGATCGAGAGGAATTTGCCTTCGATGTCCGGCTTGAAAAACGGCAGGTTGGCGTTGGTGTCCGGGTTTGCACCGTGGCTGTCGTTACCCGCCGAGATGATCTGGATAAAGGTGTTTTGCCGCGCCGCGTCGGCCATGGCGTCCATCCAGGTTTTCTGCCCGGCGTGGGCCTTGTCCCAGAACGGGCGATAGGCAGCCTTCATGTCGCGCAAGTTGTCCGCCGCACTGTCGCCGACATCGCCGAAGTGGTTTTCTACGTCGTTGCGCGAGTTCTGCCCCCAGCTCTGGTTGACGATCGACACATTCTTCGCGGCCAGCGCGTTGTAGCTGGCCATGAACGCGTTGTAGTCCAGATCGTTGGAGCCCTGGAAGCGGTTGTCGTCGGTGCCGCCGGTATTGGCGACAAAAATATTCGCGTCAAACGCGATGCCGTGCATGCCGGTGCCATTGCGGCTGGCGCCGAGCACACCGGACATTTCCGTACCGTGGCCGTCGTTGATGGTGGGGTCGTACTCACCGGAAATACTGAAGTGCTCGCCTTTTTGAAACTCGCCGTCCGGGGTGTCGTGGAGATAGCGCGGGTGGGTGGCGTAGTACTCGCCGGTGGACGTCACCGCCTGCACGCGGTCCTGGCCCTGGGCATTCTTGCCCTGGAACTCGAAGTGCTCGGTGAGAATGCCCGAGTCCAGCACGCCCACGTTCACACCTTTGCCGGTCATGCCCAAGGCATAGGCGTAGTACGCGTTGGTGCGGTCCAGGCCGGAGTTGACCTGGGCTTCGGGGGTTTTCCAGGTTTGCGCGTTGGCGCTCCAGTCACGGGTAGCGGCGGCCCAGGATTGGCCGGCGTTCAGCTGCGCGTTGAGGTTGCTGCTGACGCCCGGCTCTACGTAGGTGTAGGGCTTGGCAGCCGGCAGGTTGGCGAGGATGGCCTTGGAAAAATCGAGAATATTGGTGGTGTAACGTCCGCTGTTGCTGAAGAGCCGGCTGCGGTAGTAATCCAACCGCGAGGCGTAGTCCAGCGGGCGCTTGGTGTCGCCGAGCATGGCGCCGATGGTCAGGTTTTCGGGTTGCAGCTCGTAGTTTTGCTTGAGGGCTGAATCGAACTTGCCGGACTGTGCGGCGAAGTCCTTGGCGGCCAGATCGACGATGTCTGCGTAACCAAAGCGCAGGTTCTTGTAGACATCGGTGTTGGGGCCAAACGATGCCACGGCTTTCCTGAAGGCCGACTCCAACACCTGGGCGGTGTAGGGGTTGCTGTCATCTGCCCAGGCTATTGGGCCCTGACCCAGCCATAAGGCCAGGCCGAGTGCGATGGGCGTGAGAGGTATCGACCTGAAACCTGAGGCGCGCTTACGTTGAGACAAAGTGGAGCCATTACCTGCTACTTCCATGTTCCTTTCCCTTTGGATATGTGCGTCGTCAATGAGCGATGTATCGGGCTTTTTGTAATAGGCAGGGTCACGCAGAAAACCCACACGGGTCTTCGAAACGTCGTCGAATCAATGAGGTGGATTTCCGACGGGGGTCACGCAATGTTCTTATGGTTTTTGAGGCGAGAAAAAATGTAACAAAATAATTACAAAGTCCACAAGCACCCACGGCGCTAAATCGCAGGCAAATGTCGCACATAACAAAAACCCCGGACTTCGCGAGAAATCCGGGGTGGTTCGTGGCATTTAGCCACCAACTACGACAGGGTCATGTTTTTACAGGTGGGACTCGGCGTACTCAGCCAGGATCGAACGAGGCACCCCTTGCAGCGCGATATGCACGCCGTTCGGGAAGTCCTTGAAGCGTTCCGTCAGGTAAGTCAGCCCGGAGCTGGTCGCGGACAGGTAAGGCGTGTCGATCTGTGCCAGGTTGCCCA
>Ga0153931_100386_pt1 | contig 11420 bp, 1 predicted proteins | sample TSNJ015MetaG_FD_104730 | JGI IMG/M metagenome (GOLD analysis project Ga0153931, IMG submission 104730) | Attine ant fungus gardens microbial communities from New Jersey, USA - TSNJ015 MetaG | ecosystem: Host-associated > Fungi > Mycelium > Unclassified | place: USA: New Jersey, Wharton State...
GCGACCGTTTGGCGCAGCCAAACACAGCGAGAGGAGGTGCAGCGAAGCAAACCGTAGGCGCTGCCCCCCGGATGAATCCCGGAGCGAAGGAACCCGAGCCCAGGCGAGGGCCGAACGTCAGGGCACAGACCTTTTGGTTACTTTTGGGGCGTTTGCCAAAAGTGACCCGCCGTAAGGGCGGAACCATAGGAGGCCGTAACCGCAGCAACGGATATTCACCCCAACCAAGGCATCACCCCAACCAAAGCATCACCCCAACAACCGCCCCAACGCCCTGCTCAAATCTTCATGCACCTGCAACACATCAGGCATGACCGCAGCCATACGCAGCAAATCATGGGTCAACCCCGGACAATGTTCGAGCTCAACCCTCACCCCGTGAGCACGCAATTTATCGACATAAGCCTGCCCTTCATCGAGCAACGGATCAAACCCGGCCAACAGCACAATAGCCGGTGCGACCCCACGCAGATCCTCCGTCAGCAACGGCGAAAAACGCCAGTCCAGACAGTCGTGCGGGCTGCGCGCATAGTGCTGGTAGAACCAGTCCAGCGTTTCGTTTTCCAGCAAGTAACCTTCGCCGAACAGCAGACGCGAATCGTGAGGGCGTGAAGCATCGGTGACCGGATAACACAGCAACTGCGCCTTGGGCGCGATGGCTACGGTTTGCGGTTGTACGACTGCCTGTATCGCCAGCACGGTGGCCAGTGTGGCGCCGGCGCTGTCGCCGCCGAACGCTACGCGCGTGGTGTCGAGGCCGAGGCTCGTGGCGTTTTCCGCCAGCCACGACAAGGCGTCTTCGCCATCTTCCAGCGCCGCAGGAAAACGATGCTCGGGCGCCAGTCGATAACCGACCGACAAAACCGCGCAAGGCGTGCGCTGGCAAAACTCGCGGCACACACCGTCGTGGGAATCTAGGCTGCCGACGACAAATCCGCCACCGTGGAAATACACCAGCACCGGCAGCGGCGTGACGGCGCCGTTCGGCCGATACAGGCGCAACGCCAAAGGCGTGCCGTTGCGGGCTGCCATGTCGATCTGCGTCACCGACAGATCCGAAGGCGCAGCCCAGCGCAGTTGCGCGGTGGTCTGCTCGAAGGTGGCACGGGCCTCGCTCGGGGTCATCTGGTGCATGGCCGGCAGGCCGGCGTCCTGGCTGTCTTGGGCCAGGTCGAGAAAGGCTTCCAGGTCAGGGTGTAACGACATCGCTAAGATCCTTGTATAAGCAAAAAAGGGGCGCGCCTCGGCAACGCCCCAAAAATGACCGAGTGCCCGGCGATCAGACCGTGCGTGCCAGGCAATGCTCGATCAACGCCTCCAGCTCGCGCTGGTAATCGTTCATCAACGCATCCATGGTCCCGGCGCGATAGCGCTGGCTGCTGTAGATGCAGCGCAAGGCCAACTGACCGTCATAGACCTGGCCGACAATTTCCAGCCAGTTACCCAGGTTCGCCTTCAGGCTGTAGTTGTCGCCGGTCTCCTCCAGTGCCGGCACCAGCAATGCCTGCTCGTCGAAGCTCTGGTCGAACTGCCCCAGGTAATTGAACGTGACACGCGCCTGCGGCAGATCCGCCAGTTGCCGAGACACCTCGGCCCCCGCCAGATGGCGCAACACGCCGTAGCCGATGCCCTTCTGCGGAACCGCTGCCAATTGCGCCTGCACATCGACGATCGAGCGGCCGATGTCCTCGCTGTCCGGACGCAGACGTACCGGGAACATACTGGTGAACCAGCCCAGACTGCGGCTCAGGTCAAGGGTCTCGAACAGGTCTTCGCGACCATGCCCTTCGAGCAGGATCAGCGCCGACGGCTGCTGACTCCAGCGGCACAAAGTGCGGCTGAGCGCCGACAGCAGCAGATCGTTGATCTGCGTGCCGTACACCGCTGGCGCCTGTTTGAGCAGTTGCTCGGTGTGCTCGCGTGACAGCTTGAGGCGCGCCTGCGCTTGCTGGCGCACGAGTTTTTTGCCGCGCGGGTTGTCGCACGGCAGATCGACACCCGGCTGATCCAGTTGCTCCAGCCACCAGCCGAGTTCCTGCTCGGCAATCACTGGCGCCTGGGCCTGCAGTGCCTCGGCAAACGAACGGTAGCTGCTGGTGCGAATCGGCAGCTGCGGTGGCAGCCCTTGCACGCAGGCTTCGTAGGCGACCTTCAAGTCGTCCAGCAGAATCCGCCACGACACGGTATCGACCACCAGGTGATGGATCACCACCAGCAGTCGCGCCTGCCCCTCGGGCATGGCGACATGCATCACTCGCCAGACCGGCCCGGCGTCGAGTTTCAGGCTGCGCTGGGCGAGGTTGGCCAGCGTTTCGACCTGCTCGCTGTTCGCGGCTTCACGACGCCAGAGCAACGCTTCGCCCTGTTCATCGAGCTCACAGTAGCGCTGCACCCAGCGCCCGCCTTCGCGGGAGAAACGCAGACGCAACGAGTCGTGATGTTTTTCGATCCAGCCCAGCGCCTGCTCCAGCGCATCCAGATCCAGCGGCTGGCGCGCGCTCAGCAGCAGCGACTGGTTGTAGTGATGCGCCTCGGCCATGTCCTCGGCAAAGAACCACTCCTGAATCGGTAGCAGGTTGAACGAGCCCTCCGCTGCCACCTGCGTGAGGTCCGTCGCCGGTGGCTGGCCGCCCTCCTTCGCCACTTCCTGCTCGACGATGCCGGCGATGGTCTGATAGCGCATCAGATCGCGCAGTTTGAGCTCCATGTTCAGCGTCGGGTGGTTGCGCACCCGGGAAATCACCTGCAGGCTCAGAATCGAGTCGCCGCCCAGTTCGAAGAAGTTGTCGCAGATGCCCACCTGCTCGACCTGCAACACCTGAGCCCAGATTTGCGCGAGCAAGGTTTCCTGCTCGTTGCGCGGAGCGACGTATTCTTCGGTTTTGAACTCAGGTTCCGGCAACGCCTTGCGATCGAGTTTGCCGTTGGGTGTGACCGGGAAAGCGTCCAGGCAAACGATCTGCGCCGGCACCATGTATTCCGGCAACGACGCCCGCAGCCCGGCCTTGAGTTCATCGCCCATGTCCTGCCCGGCTTCGGTCACCACGTAACCGATCAGCTGTTTGCCCGACGCATTGTCCCGGGCGATCACCAGTGCATCGGTGACCGCCGGCAACTGTCGCAGACTCGCCTCGACTTCACCCAGTTCGATGCGGAAGCCGCGCACCTTGACCTGATGGTCGATGCGCCCGACGTAATCGACCACGCCGTCCGCACGCAGGCGCACCAGGTCGCCGCTGCGATACAGGCGCTCACCCGCGGCGAACGGGTTCGGCACGAAGCGCTCGCAGGTCAGGTCGGGACGCCCGTGATAACCGCGGGCGACGCCATAGCCACCGATGTACAACTCGCCGGCAAAACCTGGCGGCAACGGGTTCAGGTCTTCATCCAGCACGTACAGCGAACGCGCGCCAACGGCGCGGCCGATCGGCGCATACGCCGCTTCGCAATGCTGACTCACTGGGACTTTCCAGAGCATCGGCGTGACCACGGTTTCGGTCGGGCCATAGCCGTTGGTGAAGTATTCCGGACGCAGCGCCGCCTTGACCTGCTCGAACGTCTGATCCGGTACCGCGTCACCGCCAAAGCAATAGATGCGCACCGGTGGCGGCGCGATACCACTGGCGGCGGCGTATTCGGCCAACTGCTTGAGGTAGGCCGGCGGGAAGCAGGCAATGGTGATGCCGTATTCGTGCAACGCCTCGTAGGTCTGCTCCGGTGTCCACAGGCAACCGTCGCGAATCACCAGGCGACCGCCGCTGTACAAGGTGCTGAGCCAACGCTCATGGGCACCGTCGAAAGCGAACGACATAAAGTGCAGCTCGCAACTGCGGGCATCCATTTCATACAGCTCGGCAATCGCCTGGCAGTGCATGCTCAGCGGGCCTTGGGTCACCGCAACGCCTTTCGGCCGCCCGGTGGAACCGGAGGTGTAGACCAGATACGCCAGGCCTTGCTCGTGAACGCGGCTGTCGGGGGCGTGAGCGGCATAGCGGCGTTCATCTAGGTGATCGATTTCCAGACGCAGCAACCCCTGTGGCGCCGGCAACGTTGCACGCAGGCTGCTCTGGGTCAGCAACAGCGCCATGCCCGAATCTTCGATCATGTACGCCAGACGCTCCGGCGGGTACTCGATGTCCAGCGGCACGTACGCCGCACCGCTCTTGAGCACCGCGAGGAAGCTGACCACCATCTCCAGCGAGCGCGGCAAGGCGACGCCGATCACCACTTCCGGGCCGGCACCGTGTTCGATCAGGCAGTGAGCCAGACGATTGGCGCGCTGCTCGAGTTCGGCGTAGCTCAGGCTCATCCCCGCGCATTGCAAGGCAATGGCCTGCGGCTGATGTTGCGCGTGGCGGCTGATCAACTCGGGCAACAACCCTGCCTGATGGTTGTGCGCCGGTTCGGCGCTCCAGACCTGCGCCGCTTGCCATTGCTCGCGGCTCAGGCGCTGCAGGTTGCCAAGGCGCTCGTACGGCGCAGCCATCATCGCCGCGAGGGTGTTTTCCATGGTCTGGCGAATACCCAGAACCGCTTCGGCACTGAAGTGGCTGCGCAGATACAGGTATTCGATCGACAACTCGTCACCGAGCATCACCGCGAGGTCCATCGGCACGTTGGTCACGCCGTGGCCGATAGATTTGCCGAAGGTCAGGTCGGTGTCGTTTTCTTCTTGCAGGCGATCGTCGATCGGGAAGTTCTCGAACACCACAATGCTGTCGAACAGGGCCTGGCCGCCGAGGTTGGACCAGCGCTGTACATCGGCCAGTGGCGCCTGGGAGTAATCGCGGATGTCGAGGTTATAGGCCTGCACTTCGCCGAGCCAGTCGGCCACGCGCTGATGCGCTTGCGGCGTCTGAATGATCGGCAAGGTGTTGATGAACAGGCCGAGCATGTTGCCGACATTCGCCAGACTTTCCGGACGTCCCGACACCGTAGCGCCGAAGGTGACCGTCTGCTGCCCGGTGTAGCGTTGCAACAGCAGCAGCCACGCGCCCTGAATCAAGGTGTTGGGGGTGATGCGCAGGTCGCGGCAGAACTGCAGCAGTTGTTCGGTTTGCGCCTTGTCCCAGTTCGAGTAGATCGCATCGTGGCCGGAAACATCGGCGCTGTGGCGCGGATGCATCGCCTGGCTCAGCGCCGTCGGCTCGTTGACCACGGCCAGACGCGCCTTCCAGAACAGCTCCTGAGCGTCCTGGTCCTGCGCCTGCAACCAGGCGATGAAGTCGCGGTAACGACCGTTCTCGCCGATGATTTCGCCCTTGGCGTAATACTGCAAAACCTCGCCGAACAGGCGCGAACTGCTCCAGCCGTCCATCAGGATATGGTGGCTGGTCCAGATCATCTGGTATTGATCGTCGCTCAGGCGCAGCAGGGTTATCCGCTGCAAACGCGCCTCGGCCAGATCAAAACCGAGCGCGCGGTCATCGCTGGCGAACTGGGCAATCAGCTCTTCGCTGGTTTCCCGTTCACGCCAGTCGAGCACCTGCATCTGCAACGGGGCGTGGCGATGCACCACCTGCAACGGTTTCACCAGGCCATCCTGCCAATGGAAACTGGTCCGCAGAATCGCCTGCCGGACGATCACGAATTCCCACGCCTGACGGAAGCGCTCCACGTCCAGGCCCTTGATCGGCAGGCTGACCTGCTGGACGTAAAGGCTGCTGCCGTTGTCCGACAGCGTGTGGAAAAGCATGCCCTCCTGCATGGGCGACAGCGGGTAAACGTCCTCGATCATCTGCGCCGGTACCGGCAACGCATCGAGCTGCGCCTGGTCCAGTTGGGCCAATGGATAATCCACTGCGATGTCGCCCGCCGAGTCGTCATCCACCGAGACCACAGCCGCGAGTTTCTGCACGGTCTGCTGCTGGAACAGGTCTTTCGGGGTGAACCGAATCCCCTGCTGACGCGCGCGGCTGACCAGTTGAATCGAGATGATCGAATCGCCGCCGAGGGCGAAGAAGTTATCGGTGACGCCGACGCGTTCGATCTTGAGAATGTCCTGCCAGACTTCGGCCAGTTGTTGCTCCAGTGGCGTCGACGCTGCGACGTATTCACGTTGCGCCTGGCTGGCGTCCGGCGCGGGCAAGGCCTTGCGGTCGAGTTTGCCGTTCGGCGTCAGCGGCAGCTGCTCGAGGAACAGCCACTGCGCAGGCACCATGTAATCCGGCAGATGCGCCTTGAGTGCGAACTGCAACGCTTCACTCAGATCGTCCTGCTCCTTGAGGCTCAGGCCGCTGTCGCTCGGCACCACATACGCCACCAGTTGCTGACCGCTATGGCCATCCACCGCCAGCACCACACCTTCGCGCACGCTATCCTGGGCCAGCAGACGCGCTTCGATTTCACCCAGTTCGATGCGGAAACCGCGCACCTTGACCTGATGGTCGATGCGCCCGACGTATTCAATCCGGCCGTCATCCGTGAAGCGGGTCAGGTCGCCGGTGCGGTACATGCGCTCGCCGCGGGTCGACAGCGGATTGGGCACGAAGCGTTCGGCGGTCAGCCCCGGGCGGAACAGATAGCCGCGGGTGATGCCGTCGCCGGCCAGATACAGCTCGGCCGCCACGCCAATCGGCGCCGCCTGCAATTGGCCGTCGAGCAGGTACGCCGAGGTGTTGGCCAGCGGCCGGCCGATGTTCGCCTGACCACCGGCCTCGCGGCGGGTCCAGGTCGAATAGGTGGTGTCCTCCGACGGCCCGTACAGGTCATAGACGTGGGCCACCGAGGTTTCGCCATAGAGCGTGTCGACCAGGCCCTGCTTCAGCGGCTCGCCGGCGAGGTTGATGATGCGCACGCCGGGCGGAATGTGCCCGGCGCGTTGCAGCGCGGCAATCGCCGACGGCACGGTGTTGATCAGGCGCACCTGATCACGCTCCGGCAAGTCCGGCAGTTCCAGCGCATTGCGCGCCATGACGAGCGAACCGCCACGCGCGAGGGTGACAAAAATCTCCCACACCGACAGGTCGAAGCACACCGACGTCGAGGCCAGCACGCCTTGCAGGTCGTCTTCGCTGTAGACCTCGGCGGACCAGTGAATCAGCGCCTGCACGTTGCGATGGGCGATGGCCACGCCCTTCGGTTTGCCGGTGGAACCGGAGGTGTAGATCACGTAAGCCAGATTGGCGCTATCGCCCCGCGCCGGCAGATTGTCCGGCGACTGCCCGGCAAACGCCTGCCCACCCGCCTCGACCAACACCACTTGCGCATCGGTCTGCGGCAATTGCGCCAGCAGCGACTGTTGCGTCAGCAGGACTTTCGCCTGGCTGTCGTCGAGCATGTACGCGACCCGATCCGCCGGATAATCCGGGTCCAGCGGCACATAAGTGCCGCCGGCCTTGAGCACCGCCATCAGGCCGATCACCAGTTCCGCCGAACGCGGCATCGCCACGCCCACGCGGATTTCCGGGCCGACCCCGAGCGCCAGCAGATGACGGGCCAACTGATTGGCACGTCGGTTGAGTTCGGCATAGCTCAGAGCCACGCCGGCATGACTCAGTGCCTGCGCTTGCGGATGCATCGCCACCCGTGCTTCGAAGCTCTGCGAAATGAGGCGTTGCTCTGCATAGGCGGCGTGATTGTCGTTCCATTGCGCCAGGGTCTGACGTTCGGCCAGCGGCAACAGACCGATCTCGCCCAGGCAACGCTGCGGCGCTTCGAGGAACTGACGCAGCACCTCTTGCAGATGCGCCGCCAGGCCCAGCACGCTGCGCTCGGCGAAGTGTTCGGTGAGGTAGTTGAAGTCCAGATTCAACACGTCGCTGGCCCCGGCAATCAGGGTCAGGCCGTAGTTGGTTTGCTCGCGGTGTTCCAGACCGCCGAAACGCAACCCACCGGGGTTGGCCTCCAGCGCTTCGGAGACCGGGTAGTTTTCAAACACCAGCAAGGTGTCGAACAGCGCTTCGCCGCTCAGTTCGGCCAGACGCTGGATGTCCTGCAACGGGGTCTGCTCGTAGTCACGCAGCAGCAGGTTCTTGTCCTGCACGCTGCGCACCCAGTCGCCGACGCTGACTGTCGCCTGCGGGCTGGCGATCACCGGCAAGGTGTTGATGAACAGCCCCAATTGCTGCTCGATGCCCGGCAGATCCACCGGACGCCCCGACACGGTCGCGCCAAAGGCCACCGTGGCCTGCCCGGTGTAACGCTGCAACACCAGCAGCCACGCGGCTTGCACCAGACTGTTGAGGGTCACTTGCTGCTGACGCGAGAACGCGTTCAGGCGCCGGGTGAAGGCCGCATCGAAATGCAGACGATGCATCTGCTTGCCCGGCCCCGGCACCGTAGCACCGTGGCAGGCCGAAGCCAGGCGGGTCGGCGCCTCCAGCGCAGCCAGTTGCCCGCGCCAGAAATCCTGGGCGGCGGCTTTGTCCTGACCTTGCAGCCACACCAGGAAATCGCGGTAGCGGCCCTGCGCACTCGGCACCGGGTGACCGGCGTAATCCTGCAACACCTCGCCGAACATCCGCGAGTTGCTCCAGCCGTCCATCAGAATGTGGTGGCAGGTGAAAATCAATCGATGGCGTTCATCCGCGGTGCGCAACAGGCACAGGCGCAACAGCGGCGGATTCTGCAGATCAAAACCGCGCTCGCGATCGGCCTGCGCTCGAGCCTCAAGCACCGCCGGCAGATCCGCCACACCGCGCACATCGACTTCCGGCATCTCCAGGGTCAACTGCCGATTGATCACTTGCAGCGGTGCATCGAGACCGTCGCGGCCCCAGATGAACCCGGCGCGCAACACTTCATGGCGATCCACCACCCGCTGCCAGGCTTGCTGGAAACGCGCCACGTCGAGGCCGTCGATGTCCAGCAGCATCTGGTAGACGTAGGCGCTGGCATCGGCGTCGTACAGGCTGTGGAACAGGATGCCCTGCTGCATCGGCGCCAGCGGATAGATGTCTTCGATACGCTGAGCGGCGATCGGCAGGCTGTCCAGATGCGCTTGGGACAACCCGGCCAGCGGCACGTCGGACGGCGTCAAACCTCCGCTCGAATGGCTCAGGCAATGGTCGATCAACTCGCCCAGCGCCACTTCATAAGCGCGAGCCAGCGCATTGATCGTCGCCTCTGCGAACACGTCACCGCTGTAGGTCCAGGTCAGGCTCAGTTGGCCCTGATAGACCCGGCCATCGATGGTCAGCCAGTTGGCCATCGGCGCGTTTTCATCCTGACCGGCGCCCTTGTCTTCGGTAGCCGGCACCCACAGGGCGTCGGCGTCGAAGTTGTTGTCGAACTGGCCGAGGTAATTGAACGTGACTTTCGGTTGCGCCAGCCCGTTCAGCGCCGCCTGGGCCTCGGCGCTGCCGAGATGACGCAGCAAGCCATAACCGATGCCTTTGTCGGGGATCGCGCGCAGCTGCTCCTTGATGCCCTTGATCGACGCTTCGAGACTGGCGCCGGGGGTCAGGCGCACCGGGAACATGCTGGTGAACCAGCCCACCGTGCGGCTCAGGTCGACATCGTCGAACAGGTCTTCACGACCGTGACCTTCAAGCTGCACCAGCGCGCTGTCCGAGTTCGTCCACTGGCACAGCACACGGGCCAGTGCCGTCAGCAGCAGATCATTGACCTGGGTGCGATAGACCGCGGGGGCCTGTTGCAACAACTGACGGGTACGTTCGGCATCCAGACGGGTGTCGACGCTGCGCTCGAAACGGTTGCTCAATCGGCCTTGCGGGTTGTCCAGCGGCAGCTCGACCGAGACGTCGCGCAACTGTCCGCGCCAGTAGTCGAGTTGACTGTCCAGCGCCGCACTGCGGGCATGGGCTTGCAGACGCTGCCCCCAATCCTTGAACGCGCTGGTCTTGGCCGGCAGCACCACAGCCTGCCCGCCGCTCAGTTGTTGATAGGCGGTTTGCAGATCTTCCAGCAGGATCCGCCACGACACGCCATCGACCACCAGGTGATGGATCACCAGTAGCAAGCGCTGGCTGGCGTCCGGCAGATCGACCAGCGCCGCACGCATCAGCGGGCCGTCGAGCAGATCGAGACTGCGCTGCAACTCCAGGCACAGCGCCGGCAATGCCGCACTGTCATCCAGCGTGACAGTGCGCAGCAACGCTTGCGCCTGATCCGCCGGCGCATGGCTCTGCTGCCAGCCATCACCGGTCTGGCGATAACGCAGGCGCAGCGCGTCATGGTGCCGTTGCAGGTGCAGCAGCGCCTGTTCCAGCGGTGCCGCTTGCAGCGCCGTGGCCGGGGTCAGCAGGATCGACTGGTTCCAGTGATGCCGCGCCGGGATGTCGCTGTTGAAGAAGTAATGCTGAATCGGCGTCAGAACCGCATCGCCGAGCACTTCGCCCTGTTGCGTCTGCACCGCATCGCTCTGTTGCGCGACGGTTGCCAGACGCTGCACGGTCTGGTGCTGGAAGATGTCTTTGGGGGTGAAGCGAATACCCGCCTGACGGGCGCGACTGACCACCTGAATCGAAATGATCGAATCGCCGCCCAGCTCGAAGAAATTGTCGTTGAGACCGACGCGCTCGACCTTCAACACGTCCTGCCAGATATCGGCCAGACGCTGTTCCAGTTCATTGCGCGGTGCGGCGTAGGCTTCCTGCACCTGGGCGACGTCCGGCTGCGGCAGTTGCTTGCGATCGAGCTTGCCGTTGGCCGTCAGCGGCAGACGCTCGAGGAACGCCCAACTGACCGGAACCATGTAATCGGGCAGCGATTCGCGCAAGTGTGCCTTGATCGAATCACGCAGCGCGCCCTGCCCTTCGGCATCCAGCGCCTCGTTGGCGACGATCCAGGTTGCCAGTTGCTGACCACTGAGACCATCGACCGCCAGCACCACCGCTTCACGCACTGCGGGGTGCTTGAGCAGTTGCGCTTCGATTTCTCCCAGCTCGATTCGGAAACCGCGGATCTTCACCTGATGGTCGATGCGGCCGATGTATTCGATCACACCGTCGCCGCGCAACCGCGCCAGGTCACCGGTGCGATACAGGCGTTGACCGGCCTGCGGATTGAACGGGTCCGGAACAAACCGCGTCGCGCTCATGCCGGCCTGATTCAGATAACCACGGGCCAGACCGGCGCCGGCGATGTACAGCTCGCCGATGCAGCCTTGCGGCACCAGGTTCAGCGCGTTGTCGAGCAAGTACCACGACAGGTCGACGATCGGCTCGCCGATCGGGCTGCTGTGGCTCTGCTGCAAGTCGGCCAGCGACAATGGCCGGTAGGTCACGTGCACGGTGGTTTCGGTGATGCCGTACATGTTGATCAGTGTCGGTGCGCGGTCGCCGAAACGTTCGAACCACGGGCGCAAGCTCTGCACTTCGAGGGCCTCGCCACCGAACACCACGTAACGCAGGGCGTTATCGCGCGACGACTCGCTGGCCACCTGCATCAACGGCTTGAATGCCGATGGCGTCTGGTTCAGCACGGTGACGTTTTCATCGCACAGCAGGCTGTAGAAA
>Ga0153931_100387_pt1 | contig 11418 bp, 12 predicted proteins | sample TSNJ015MetaG_FD_104730 | JGI IMG/M metagenome (GOLD analysis project Ga0153931, IMG submission 104730) | Attine ant fungus gardens microbial communities from New Jersey, USA - TSNJ015 MetaG | ecosystem: Host-associated > Fungi > Mycelium > Unclassified | place: USA: New Jersey, Wharton State...
CTCAGCACCGCGATCACCCCGGCGCCCGCTCATTGGCAAACATGCTCCCACCCTGAAACGCATTTCCCTGTGGGAGCGGGCTTGCTCGCGAAGGCCGCGACTCGGTTCAAAGCCTCAGCGCCGCGATCACCCCGGCGCCCGCTCATTGGCAAACATGCTCACCGCCTGCACCGCTTCACTGGCACCATCGCGAATCTGCAGAATCACGCTGCCGGCCTGATCCGCCAGTTCAACGCCTTGTGCTGCCCGCCCTCGGGTGCCTTCCATGCTTTTGATCGCCTGGCGGGTTTCGCTCTGGATCAAACCGATCATGCTGGAAATCTCCGCCGTCGAGCCGCTGGTGCGCGCCGCCAGTTGCCGCACTTCATCCGCCACCACCGCAAAGCCGCGGCCCTGATCCCCGGCGCGCGCCGCTTCAATGGCGGCATTGAGCGCCAGCAGGTTGGTCTGGTCGGCAATCGCGCGGATCGTGTTGACGATCGCCGTGATCTGCTCCGAGCGTTCGCCGAGTTGCGCGATCAAGGTCGACGACTGCGCGATGTCGTCAGCGATTTCCCGCATTTCACTGGCCGCTTGCTGGATCACCTGGGTGCCTTGCTCGGCGACTTTCCGGGTTTCCACGGAGATGTGATAAGCCGCGCTGGCGCTGCGGGCATCCTGCTCATGTTGCTCGACGCGGGCGGTGACGTCCGTGGCGAATTTCACCACTTTGCACAGGCGCCCGGAGGCGTCGTACACCGGGTTGTAGTTGGCCTCGAGCCACACAGTCTGCCCGCGCTTGTCGACGCGCTCGAACTGACCCTGAAACAACTCACCCTGGTTCAGCCGCCGCCAGAAATCCTCGTAAGCGCTGCTGTTGACCAGATCCGGTCGGCAGAACAAGCGGTGATGTTTACCCTTGAGTTCGGCGAGTGTGTAACCCATGCGCGTCAGAAAATTCTGGTTCGCTGTGAGAATACTGCCGTCGAGGTTGAATTCGATCACCGCCATCGCCCGATCGATTGCCTGAAGCTTGGCGTTGGCCTCGCTTTCCTGCTGCACCTTGGTCGTCACGTTCATGGCGAACTTGACCACTTTGACCACGCGCCCCGACGCATCCTTGATCGGGTTGTAGTTGGCTTCGAGCCAGATCGGCTGCCCCTTGCTGTCCACGCGCTCGAAGGTGCCGGACTGGAACTGGCCGTTTTTCAGGCGCGACCACAATTCGGTGTATTGCGCGCTACGGCCAAACTCCGGGGTGCAGAACAAGCGATGAGGCTGGCCGATCACCTGTTCGGCGCGGTAACCCATGGTTTTGAGGAAGTTGTCATTGGCCTTCAACACCACGCCATCGAGATCGAACTCGATCACCGCCATGGAGTGGTTGATGGCTTCGAGCAGGCCATTCTGTTCGGTGATGGTGTGTTGAAGGTCGTTGAGAGCGGACTGATGGCGATTGAAGAACATGTGAGCAGTACCTGGAAGTAGGGAAAGACGAGGTTTGTGTCCCTGTTTCCGCGCTGGCAGAGCAAATGCCGGATGAACATTTGCCATTAACTGCAAAGTGCCAGCATCCAGGCTGACGCGCCAATCTTATACAAACTAATTAGTCTTGTACAAGAAAGTGCGCACCAACATGTGTAGAGCTTTTTCAAAGGCTGAATTGGCTGGCGTCGTTTGAGCTCGGACGACCCAGCGCCACGCTGATCGTGTTGCGCCCCGTGTGTTTGGCGGTGTACAGCGCCTTATCGGCGTCATCCAGCCAGGCTATCGCATCGGTGTAGGAAGGTTGAAAGCGCGCCAGGCCGATACTCAGACTGACCCGCAATTCCGGCACATCGGGATGACGGTACTGGTGCAAGGCCACGCGCAATTGTTCCATCCGCGCCTCGGCCTTGAGCAGTGGTTGGTCGGGCAGGATCACGCAGAACTCGTCGCCGCCATACCGGCCCGCCGGTTCACCTTCGGCCAACAGTTTGAGTTCACGGGCCAGATGGCGCAGCACAGCGTCACCAATGATGTGCCCGTAGTTATCGTTGATGGTCTTGAAGTGATCGATGTCGATCAGCGCCAGAATGTCCGGGACGTGCTGCTGCTGGCAGCGCTCGAATTTGCTGTGCAGCAGATCTTTCCAGGCGCCGTGATTGAGCAGCCCGGTGAGGCTGTCGGTGCGGCTCAGGGCGCTCAGCGCTCGTTTGTGCTGGGCGAGTTTGATCGCCAGTTGATAAGACACCATGCCCAGTGCCAGTGGATAAAGGGTGAGCATCGGCAGGCAGGCCCAGACCTGGATCTGCGTCATGGTCAGGCTGAACTTGAAACCGAAAATTGCCCAGCCCAGCAGGACCCCGGCGAACTGGGCGAGTGCACCGAATACGAACAGACGTCGGCCCCCGGCGGCGACATTGTTCATGGTCATCATCGACAGGATGGTCACGGTGGTCAGCGGGTTGAACTGAAAACACGCGGTCCAGAAGCCGCCGCACAAGGAGTCGTACAACAGATTGCGACGTTCGGCGTGGTAGGGGAAGTTCGAGCGGGTCGAAACCTGAAAGGCCAGATGCGGCCAGATAAAACCGTTGAACACCAGCAGCGCCCATAGCCAGGCCGGCATGTGCAGCGGATACAGTGCTGCCGCGACGCTGAAAAAGCCGACGCCCAGACCGATGGCCCTGGGCAGATAGATGCGTCTGGCAAATGACAAGCCTTTGCCGCGTTGGTTTTCCATGATGTCCTGCGCCAGATTCATCCTGAAATACTTTGCAGTGTCTTTTTCAGGCTGACCGTTCGTCGGTCAAATGTCGGACATTGTCATTTATTCCAACGGGAATAATCAGTGTCCTTCCGAGCCATTTAATCGCGGTGGGTGCAGGAGAGGGGCGGTCTAGAGATGGTATCGCGCCAGAAACATCTCCATTGCCGACTCGGCCACGGCTTGTTGTGTTGCCGCATCCAGCGGCGCCTGGCCCATGGAAATCTGCGGCCAGAAACCAAACGACTTCAACAGCCCCTGCACCTGCTGCGCGGCGAACTCCGGATCAACGGCTTTGAGCCGACCATCCGCCTGAGCGGCGCGAATCCACACCGTCAAGCCTTCTTCCCGCTCGCCCATGCGCGCCACCATATCCTGCGCGCGCTCCGGAGAATGGATGGTGGCGGCAATCGCCACCCGCGCCAGACCGAGAAAATTGTCATCGGCCATCATCTGCAGTTTAGCCAACAACATCTGCTGCAGTTGCTCGCGCAGCGGCTGATCCGGGCGATAGGTCACGGCCTGTTCGGCAGTGATGCGTGCCCAGAGCTGGTTGAGAATTTCGGCGAACAGTTCTTCTTTGCTCGGGAAATGGTTGTACACCGTGCGCTTCGACACCCCGGCGGTGGCCGCGATCTTGTCCATGCTGGTGATCTCGAACCCGTTGGCACGGAATTCGGCAATCGCCGCCTGAATGATGGCTTCGCGTTTGCGGTCGGTGAGGCGCTTTGGAGCTGTCATAAGTACGCTTCGGCAGAGAAGGGGGGAATTACACTTGGCAGTTTACTTGTCATCCGGTTTGATGCAACCTAGAAACTACACCGTCCAGTGTAATGTTGCGTTAATCCGCGCAACCTAAAAACCAGACAGTTCGGCTGATGCGTGCGTGCCTTGGCCATTTATCGTCCCACCGTGAAAAACCGTGAATTGCGCGGTTTTTCTGGAGTCTCTCAGTCATGGCCAATCCAGAATTCCCTGCGGATCAAACTTCCACGCCTGAAGCCTCTCGCCAGGATCAAGGACTGTTCCGTAACCATGCGCCGGTGCAACGCGAAGGCCTGCGCAAGATGCTGCGGATCATGTGGAACATGATCTTTCACAAGCCACGCAATACCCGTCCCGCCGCTGCGATCCCGGTGCACGCGCTGACGCGTGAAGACTTGCTGGCAGCCCCGAACCACAGCGTCTACCGCCTCGGACACTCGACCCTGCTGCTGAAGCTGCGTGACAAATTCTGGATCACCGATCCGGTCTTCGCCGAGCGTGCCTCGCCAGTGCAATGGGCCGGCCCGAAACGCTTTCACCAGCCGCCGATCAGCATCGACCAGTTGCCGCCGATCGAAGCGGTGATCCTGTCGCACAACCACTACGATCACCTCGATTACCAGGCGGTACTGAAACTGGCGGCTAAAACCAATTACTTCCTGACCCCGCTGGGCGTCGGCGATACCCTGATCAAATGGGGCATCGACGCCAGCAAAGTCCGTCAATACGACTGGTGGCAGGGCACTGAAATTGCCGGCATCCGCTTCGTCGCCACCCCGTCGCAGCATTTCTCCGGCCGTGGCCTGTTCGACGGCAACAGCACCCTCTGGGCCTCGTGGGTGATGATCGACGGCGACACGCGGATCTTCTTCAGCGGCGACAGCGGCTACTTCGACGGCTTCAAACGGATCGGCGAACAGTACGGCCCATTCGACCTGACCCTGATGGAAACCGGCGCCTACAACGTCGAATGGCCGCACGTGCACATGCAACCCGAAGAAACCCTGCAAGCCCACATCGACCTCAAGGGCCGTTGGCTGTTTCCGATCCACAACGGCACCTTCGACCTGGCGATGCACGCTTGGCACGAACCGTTTGACCGGATTCTGTCACTGGCCTGGGAACGCAGTGTTGCGATCACCACGCCGCAAATGGGCGAGGCGTTCAACCTGATGCAGCCGCAGCGCGGGAGTGCGTGGTGGTTGGCGGTTGAAGGGGAGAGTGAAGGGGTGGTGCAGAACGCCTGATGAGTTAAAACCGGTTCGCCTCTATAGAGGCGAACCTTATTTTTCGAGATTGTTTTCCGACATCAAGTCCCCATAGCTCACCAACGTGGAAACGTTTATGTCGCGGAATTTCCCCCGGAGAATCTCTTCCAGACTTTCCGGATTCAAACCAAGTCTTTGAGCTACATCGGCTTTGCTCATGGGAGCTGTTTCGATGAGTGCAGCTAATCGTGTGACATGCCGGGCCTTATTTTGCATGTCACCCTCATCCACGCCTTCCAGATCCTTATAAACGCAACCTTTGCTTTCTTCGATTTCACTCAATTTCCACGTCCTTATTCAGCCATCGCATAATCCCCACGCCCCACTGCATCCGATGGCGCACCCATACTCGCACTGCGACCCGGCGCAAACCCCGGAAAGAACACCAACCCCTGCGCCTCAAATCGATAAGCCAACGCCAGGCGCGCTGCATCCGCCACATCTTGCTGCGCTTCAAACCGCTGGATATCGTCCACCGCCACCTGCGCCTCGCGCGACAGCTGTTCCACGCTCCAGCCCAGCATCGCTCGGGCCTGGACGCAGTGCGTCGGGGTGAACTGGAAAAGGGCAATGCGTTCGAGGATGTGGTTCATCGCAAGAGAGGCCATGGTGTGCTCCGGGCTCAAGAGTGCTGATTGAAAATGTACTGTGTTTTTGTACAGTTGTTTTCGGCCGGGATCAAACGCATTTTTTGATTTGCCCTAATTCGCCGCCTCCAACCAGACGGACGGTGCCTGTCCGAGGATGCGCCGGAACATCGTCGAGAACGCCGCCGGGCTCTCATAACCGAAATCCAGGGCGATCCGCGTCACCGCTTCACCGGCCGCCAGACGGGCCAGTGCCAGCACCACGCAGGCCTGTTGCCGCCATTGGCTGAAGCTCAACCCGGTCTGCTGCCGAAACAGTCTGTTGAAGGTGCGCAAGCTTATGTGCAACTGCTCGGCCCAGTGTTGCGGCGACTGATGGGCGTTCGGCTGAAGCAGAAAGGTCTGACACAAAGCGAGGAGCTTTCCGTCAGTCGGCAGCGGAATATGCAAGGGCAGGGGCGCACTGCGCGCCAGTTCATGCAGCAGCAGGTCGATCAATACGCCGTCGCGTCCTTCGAGGTCATAAGTCAGCGGCACTTCCACGGCTTCCATCAACAAGTGCCGCATCAACGGTGAAACGCTGATCACCTGACAACGCTGGCCCAAATCCACCGCCCCCGGCTCGATGTACAAACTGCGCGTACTCACGCCGAGCATCAGCACTTCATGCGCCACTCCCGGCGGAATCCACACCGCCCGTTGCGGCGGCACTACCCAGTTGCCGTCATGAGTACGAACCTGCATCACCCCGGTCGCGCCGTACAGCAATTGCGCCCGCCGGTGCGTATGAAATGGCAACAGATGGCCGTGGGAATAATCCGTACCGATCGCCACCACCGGGCGCGGCGTGTCATCCAACTGACTGATTGAAATATTGCGCATCGAGGGCGTCCCAGTGATTGGCGTAAACGCAAACATTATTGGCTGAGTTGCTGAAGCAGGCCAAGCCGCGCCGCTCTATCGTCGACCGCTCGCCATCACCGGAAGACGCGCCATGTTCTACCTACTGCTGACTTTCTTCGGCTGCCTGACCGGCATCACCGCCGTCCTGTTCGGCTTCGGCGGCGGCTTCGTCGTCGTGCCGTTGCTCTATCGCATGCTCAGCGCCAGCCACGGCGCCGACGACCCCATCGGCCAATCGGCCATGCACATCGCCGTCGCCACTTCGACCTGCGTGATGATCATCAACGCCCTGATCGCCACCGACAAACACCGCCGGGCCGGCAACCTGACCCGCCAATACCTGTGGCCGCTCGGCGGCTTCATCGCCCTCGGCGCGATCATCGGTGCGATAGCCGCGGTGTGGGTCAGCGGCGAAATCATTCGCTACGCCTTCATCGCCTACCTCGGCGTGACCATCATCGACTGCCTGCTCAGACGCGGCTTCCTCACCCGCAGCGAAGGCGTCATCCCACGCCGACTCAGCAGAACAGAAACGTCCGGCGGCGGTGTAGGCATCGGCGCCATCGCCACGTTCCTCGGTGTAGGAGGAAGCGTCATGACCGTGCCGCTCCTGCGCCGCTGCGGACTGAGCATGTCCCAGGCCACGTCCATGGCGAACCCGCTGAGCGTGCCGGTGGCAGTGGTCGGAACGCTGACCTACATGGCACTGGCCGGTTTCAGCGAGACGGATCTGGGCGCATGGTTTGTCGGGTATGTGGACTTGCTGGCGTTTGCGGTGTTGACGGCGGGGTCGTTGGTCGGGATTCGCTTGGCCACGCCGTGGATCGGGCGGATACCGGATCGGGTGCATGCGTGGGTATACATCGCACTGCTGATCATCGTGATGTTGGGTATGCTGCTCAAGTAGAGCCTCGATTCCTGCGCGCATCCTCTGCATACTTCGCAGCCTCATTCATTCAGGGATCGATCCATGCTCAAGGGACTGCTGCGCCTGGCGCCATACGCTGCGGCGCTGTTCACACTGATTTCCACCACCACCCATGCCGAAGATGGCCGGCGCGTGTTCACCGGTACGCTGGGCAAGATGCCGGTTGTGGTGGAGCTCAACACCACGCGGCAGGACGAAGTCACCGGCCGCTACTTCTACGAGAAGTATCACCGCGACCTGGAACTCAGCGGCTCGCTGCAAGACAGCACATTGAATCTCGTTGAAGGCAACAACCGCTATGGCGACGACAAACCGCTGCCCACCCTGAAGTTGAAATCCACCGCCAATGGCTGGCAGGGCGAATGGCAAAACCCCAAGGGCAAGAGGCTGCCGGTGCAACTGACCGAAGCCAAACTTCCCGCGCCGAGCGCAACTACGCTGCCCTTTATTGCCACTTTGCCGAAGAGCGATCCCTACGAGTATTTGCGCTTACAGGGACTCAAGCTCAAACCGGAGAAGAAAGAAAACTTCATGGGCTACGACCTGCAATGGTGGACGGAGCCTGAGTCAAAGATATCGTTGTTCAGTGTCGAGTCTGGCTATACGAAAGAAGAGCAGCAGCGGATTAATAACCACCTGCTCGGACGGCTCTGGACTGAAGTCATCGATTATCACCGCTGCATGATGGATGGCGGGGAATATGCCGAGTTCGATCAAGGGGCTGCCCCTGAGTTTCTCTCGCCGGACGTGGTCAGCCTGGACATCTCCACCGGTTACAGCTGCGGCGGCGCCCACCCGGATTTCGGCAGTTCGCCAATCAACCTCGATGTCCACACCGGCGAATTGTTGAAACTCAAAGATGTGCTGTGGATTGGTGAACCGAATAGCGCGGCCACCGAATACGATCAGATGAAAGTCATGGCGCCGTGGCTGGTCAAACAGTTCACCACGCTCTATCCCGAAGAGATGAAGAAGCCCGCCGAAGATGACGGCAGTTGCGATTACTCCGATGAAAGTGTCTGGGGTTATTCCAACTGGCACTTCACGCCGAAGGGGATTTACCTGGGCGCTTACTTCGCCCGTTACCAACGTAACTGCGACAACCCCGATTGGTCAGTGCTGCCGTACTCGCTGGTCAACCAGCATCGTGGCGCAGCCAAACTGCAATTGCCCAAAGGTTAACCGTCACGCCAACCCCGGCGCTTCCCGCACAATGAAGTGATCCAGGTTCTCGATGTTGGCACTGAACACCCCGAACGTCTGTTCGGGGTTCTTCTTGCTCGGCACCTGCTTCAACTCCGGCGTCACGCCATAGAAGAAACAGAACAACTCCTTGTCACTGTCGATCGCGTGCTTGATCTCTTCCAGAAACGCCTTGCGCTTGCGGTAGTTGTCGATCAACTTCTTGCTCAAGTACACGTTCACCGAATACGGCTTCTTCTTCGCCTCATCCGCCTGCTTGAACCAGACCTTCTGCTCGAAATCGATGCGAAAACTCTGGGTGTAATCCTTGATCTCCTTGATCTTGCCCCAGTAAATCAGCCCCTTGTTGTCCGTCAGATACTCGATCTTCTTGAAGAACGAGCCATAAGGCGCCGTGTGCTCGCCGATCTTCAACGGCATGCGCTTGAGCAATTCCTTGTCGGCGAAATTAGAGACAAAACACTCCACCGGATGCGCAAACACACTGGTCTTGTCCGGCGCCGTCTCACGCCCCGGCGACTCCCTGGAACTCACCTGCGCCCCCCGCACCGGATCATCCCGCAACACATCCGGCGCCCCCGCAGGCGCAGCAGGCTTGCGCACATACTCACGCCGCGTCAGCAACAACTCCGACGGAAAATGCTCCTCCCGCCCGTCATCCACTTCGCCATCCGCCGTCTCAACCCCGGACGCCGACGCCTTCAAACTCACATACGGACAACCCGCCACATGCTGCGTCGTGGGCAGATTCTTGAAGTGCGGTGTACGCACGTAATTCACATTCTTGGCGTTGAACGTGCCCAACTCGTTGGAAGCATCGAACGTCGAACGACAGGCATCGTTGGGGCACTGGAAATGCTCCTTGGCCGAATCGAACGCCACCGTCTCATCGAAATTGAGATCGCGAACGTCATAGATCGACAACTTGTCGTCGAGACTGAGGCAGTAGGCGAGATCGAATTTCATGGCAGGGCTCGGATCCTTGAGTGGGGGAGGGGTATTAATAGCGGGAGGCGCGTGGTGGTGCACCTACTAATTCTTTTTTTGGTGCAGTGATGCGGTCATTTTCTAGGCTCCGTCAAAGCAATTTAAGAGCAAGAGGTGGAACACATGTCTCACCGAAAGGCTGAAAACTTGGCTTGAGTCAGTTGTGAGAGCCTTCCGTAAGTCGTGTAGGACTTTTCTCTAGATTTGGTAATCTCTAGCCTCTGATAAGAGGATGAGTTGATGCCAGCCGTAATTGCCGAGAATGATTTGTCAAAATGGGCCGATCAAACTGGGGTTCTCTACCACTTCCCGAAGCGGTACAAGGAAATCCTTGTCCAGGGAACAGAAGTTCTCTACTACAAGGGGAAACTGAAAAATAAGGCTTTTGCAGCATTACGTTTGAGTTCTGCACCTCATTATTTTGGTTTGGCTCGGATAGGAAGGGTGTATGCAGACAAGAACAGTAAGCGAGGAGACCTGTTTGCCTCCATTGAGGATTTTCGTCAGTTTGAGTCGGCAATCCCAATAAAGCTCGAGGGGGAGTACCTTGAGCAAATTCCCTCAAATCTAAAGAACAATTACTGGCGTAACGGTGTTCGGTCCATTGATCAAACTGTGTTCGACCGGATCTCATCCAATGCTGTGCTGACGCCATCGCAGGCAGATGACTTCAGCCAGGTTGACGGTACAGAGGATTTTGAAACGGTAATCGTTGGTACTGAAGGTAAAAAATCCACTTATTACGGTGTGAGATACGAGCGTTGTCCCAAGCTTAGACGTCAGGCTATCGCTATTCATGGCCCTCTATGCAAAGCATGTGATTTTGACTTTGAGAAAGCCTATGGGGAGCACGCGAAGGGCTTTATTCATGTACATCACGTGAAGCCCATTTCCGAATTTGAAGAGGAACAGGTTGTCGATCCAGTAACTGACCTTGTTCCTCTCTGTGCAAATTGCCACGCAATTGTTCATAGAAAGCCTCAGCAATTACTGAGTGTTGAGCAATTGAAAGGGCTTCTCAACGGTCGCTGGGTTTTCGATGATTTGACCTAAGTGAATGTGCATATAACTGCAACGTATTTACGACCCGCCGCCACCAAGGATTAGCTTCGATCGTTCGTCGTCGCGGCTGATCATTTAACAGGTAAGGCATATCCCGAAGCCGAATCCATCCCTCATCCTGCCAATGCAGCAAACTCAATGACATCTCCGGCCAATCCAATAAGCTCAACATTGGCCGATTTGAATCTCCCGAATCTGCAGCATCGCGCAATGTCGGCACCACCTCATTGGTCAGCCATTTCCGCAACAACCGATTACCCGGAACGTAGTGATAGACCAACAGCGCGTACACCCCGGACTCACTGATCAGCAGATGCTGTTCTGGTTCTCGAAAGTACTCAATCCACATGAGGCGGCGCTGATCGCTATCTAGCTTGTTGACCACCCGATCATTCAGATGGAAACCCATCAAGCGGCCGACATCGCGAGCGGAGAACCAAGGCTGGTTTTCTAATAGAAGGGCATGGAGAGAAAGGTTGTGGCGAGAGAACACTATTACCGGGAGCGGATCAGACATATCTATGACCTCTACGTTAGATTTTGGGAGGGCCTGACCCCAACGTAGAGCGGACTTAAGAAATCCCAACGAGCAGAGCAGTTGTCACCGACGAATTACACGTCTGTGTCACTGACCGAGCTTTCTACGTTGGGCGTTTCTTAGGCACCTGCGATAGAGCTTAGTAGTGCTTGTAGCGGGCTTCAATGGGACGCAGCTGTAAGTGCTGTAGGAGATTAAGCGCTGTGACGTAGGCGTAAAAAACGATTACCAATCGTCCATAAAAAAGCCCCGATCAGATCGGGGCTTTTTGCTTTCTCGACTTGGCGACTCAAGCAGCAATCGTCAAATTGTGCCAAGCGAGACCATTAGTCCCAGCTCAACGCACCACCAGTTTGGTATTCGATCACACGAGTCTCAAAGAAATTCTTCTCTTTCTTCAAGTCCATAATCTCGCTCATCCAAGGGAACGGGTTAGTCGTCCCTGGGTA
>Ga0153931_100390_pt1 | contig 11374 bp, 13 predicted proteins | sample TSNJ015MetaG_FD_104730 | JGI IMG/M metagenome (GOLD analysis project Ga0153931, IMG submission 104730) | Attine ant fungus gardens microbial communities from New Jersey, USA - TSNJ015 MetaG | ecosystem: Host-associated > Fungi > Mycelium > Unclassified | place: USA: New Jersey, Wharton State...
ACCTTTTACCCCATTGCCGGGCTGATCCAGATTGGCGATGGCGTACGCGCTTACCTGATCGACCCTCTGACCATCGACAATTGGCAACCCTTGGCCGCCTTGCTGGAAAACCCGGCGGTGATCAAGGTGGTGCACGCGTGCAGCGAAGACCTGGAAGTGTTGCTGCGCCTGACCGGCAGCCTGCCGGTGCCGTTGTTCGACACCCAATTGGCGGCGGCTTACCTGAACCTCGGTTTCTCCATGGGCTATTCGCGCCTGGTGCAGGCCGTGCTGGATATCGAGTTGCCCAAGGGTGAAACCCGCTCGGACTGGCTGCAGCGGCCGTTGTCCGAGACCCAGGTGAGCTACGCCGCCGAAGACGCGGTGCACTTGGCCGAGGTCTACATCCGCCTGCGTCCGCAGCTCTCAGACGACAAATACGCCTGGGTGCTGGAAGACGGCGCCGAGTTGGTGGCCAACCTGCGCCGCGAAGTCGACCCGTACGAGGTGTACCGCGACGCCAAGCTGGCGTGGAAACTGTCCCGCGCCCAGCTCGCCGTATTGCGTGAACTGTGCGCCTGGCGCGAGCAGCAGGCCCGTGCCCGCGACCTGCCGCGCAACCGCATCATCCGCGAACACTCGTTGTGGCCCCTGGCCAAATCCCAGCCGGACAACCTCGCCGCGCTGGGCAAAATCGAAGACATGCACCCGCGCACCGTGCGTCAGGACGGCCAGTTTCTGCTGGACCTGATCAAGCGCGCCGCCAGCGTGCCCATGGACCAATGGCCACCGGCTGTTGCCGAGCCGCTGCCGGTGGACGCCGCCACGCTGATCAAGCATCTGCGGGCCTTGGGCCAGGCCGAAGCCGAACGCCTGGACATGGCGCCGGAACTGATGCTGCGCAAGAAAACCCTCGAAGCCCTGGTCAAGAGTGGCTACCCCGATGGGCCTTATACATTGCCAGACTCGCTGCGTGGCTGGCGCCGCGAGTTGATGGGCCAGGCGCTGCTCGACAGCCTGGCCACTGCCGGAGAACAGCCTTGAAACGTATTTGCTCCATCTACCGCAGCTTGAAAAAAGACGGAATGTACCTCTACGTGCTCAAAAGCGACGCGCTGGAGCGTGTGCCGGAACCGTTGATGGCGGCCTTCGGCAAGGCCCATCTGGCGTTCGAGATGATCCTGACGCCGGAGCGCAAGCTGTCCCGCGAGGACATCACCGTGGTTCTGGAAAACCTCGACAAGCAGGGCTACCACCTGCAAATGCCACCGGCCGAGGATGAGTACATCGAGCACTTGCCCGAAGAGCTGCTGCGCCGCAACGACCCGATGTGATCGGTCAGTGCCCGAACCGGGCACCTTCTTCAATGCAAACGTATTCGTTGGCGGTGGCCGTAAGGATGCGGGCGGCCGTCTGCAGTGTTTTTGAAAGGTTTGAACCATGCGTGTTCTGATTGCTGAACAGGATTACCCGCTCTACGCCCAATTGCTGGGTGATGCCGCGCCGGACGTCGAAGTGCTGACCAGCGGCGACTCGGCCGAACTGTCGCGCCTGGCCGCCGATTGCCCGGTATGGCTTGGCCAGCCGGATCTGCTCGCCACCCTGTTGCGCCAAGGCCACCAGCCGCAATGGCTGCAATCGACCTGGGCAGGCATCACGCCGCTGCTGGCCGATGGCTTGCCACGCGACTATCGCCTGACCCGCGCGGTGGGCATTTTTGGCCAGGTCATGGCCGAATTTGTGCTCACCTACATGCTCGGCCACGAGCGCGAAGTGCTCGCGCGGCTGGTTAGCCAGGTTGAGCGCAAGTGGGACAACCGCATGGGCCAGAGCCTGGCCGGGCGCAAGGCGCTGATCGTCGGCACGGGCGATATCGGCCAGAGCGTTGCCGATTTTCTGCTGCCGTTTGGCGTCAAGCTGTACGGCATCGCCAGCACCGCACGTGAGCAGGCGCCGTTTATCGAAGTGGCCGGGCTGGATCAACTGGGCCGCCTGGTGGGCGAGGTGGACTACGTGATCAACCTGCTGCCCAACACGCCAAACACGCATGACTTGTACGATGCGGCGTTGTTCAAGCAATTCAAACCGACCGGCTTGTTTATCAACGTTGGCCGCGGCGTGGCCGTGGTCGATGCTGACCTGGTCGAGGCGCTGAAAGAAGGGCACCTGGCCGGTGCGGTGATCGACGTGTGCCGCCAGGAACCGCTGCCGCAACGCCATCCGTTCTGGACTGCGTGGGGGCTGCTGCTGACCGGGCACAGCTCGGCGCCAACCTCGCCGGGGATGATGGTGGAGTTGTTTGTGCACAATCTACGGGCGTATCAAGCCAAGCAAGCGTTACGCGGAGAAGTGAGCTTCGAACGCGGTTATTAAGGTGCGAGCGGGCTTGCCCGCGACAGCAGCGTGTCAGTCAAGGATGCCGTGACTGACCGTGCGCTATCGCGGGCAAGCCCGCTTCCACAGGGGATATCAGCAAGGCTTACAGGCTGAAGTCGCCTTCGGACACCAGCTCGCTCAACGGCTTGCGTGGGCTTGGCGCTTCACGGCCCTGCAAGTACTCGGGCAGGCTCGACTTGTCGCCCAGCTTGCCCACGGCCACCGCCGCGTGCAGTGCATAGCCTTGGGGAATCTTCAGTTCTTTGCGGGTCAGTTCCTGGTCGAAACCGGCCATGCCGTGGGTGTGCCAGCCGCTCAGGCTGGCTTGCAGCGCCAGGTGGCCCCAGGCCGAACCGGTGTCAAAGGTGTGCCACAGCGCCGGGGTTTCTTCGCTGGCGCCGGGGGCGGTGAAGTCGGTTTTTGACGCGATGATCACCAAGGCCGACGCATGCTGCGCCCAGGCACGGTTGAATTCATTCAGCAGGCCCAGGTAGCGCTCCCAATCCGGCGTGTCACGCCGCGCGTAGAGAAAACGCCAAGGTTGCGAGTTATAGGCCGATGGGGCCCAGCGCGCGGCCTCGAAAAAGCTCAGCAGGGTGTCTTTCGGGATGCTCTCGCCGGTAAAGGCGCGAGGCGACCAGCGTTCGGTAAATTGCGTGTGGATCGGGTAGTCGGCAACGCGTGTCATGGGCAGTTCCTGAGGTGCGATTCGGCGTTCAAAGCTACTGCGCGCCCACTGGACTGACAAGTGTTGTTACACCGCCAGTCGTAAGCGCTTGGCCCCAGGGGCCTTGGGCACTAGACTGGCGGCCTTTTCACCGACCGATACTGATGTAGAGCCATGGCCGCTAAAGTCGAACCTTTCTGGATACGCAAAACCCTTGAACACCTCGACCAGGAGGAGTGGGAGTCGTTGTGCGACGGCTGTGGCCTGTGCTGCCTGCAAAAGCTTGAGGACGAGGAGGACAACAGCGTTTATTACACGCGCATTGCCTGCAAACTGCTCGACCTGAACACCTGCCAGTGCACCGATTACCCCAACCGCCGCGCCTCGGTGCCCGACTGCATCCAGCTCACGCCGGGCCAGGCCGACCAGTTCAAGTGGCTGCCGCCAACCTGCGGCTACCGCCTGGTCAGCGAGCGCAAGGACCTGCCGCTGTGGCACCACCTGGTCTGCGGCGACCGCGATGCCGTGCACCACGAACGCATTTCCCAGTCCGGTCGCATGCTCGCCGAAGGCAGCGTGCCCGAAGACGACTGGGAGGATTACCTGATCTTCCGCGCAGGCTGAAAAAGGAGTGTGTATGACGGTGGCAACCAAGCTGGCGGCCTCTTGTGTGTTGCTGGCGCTGAGCCTGCCCGCGTGGTGCGCGAAGAAAGTCGACCTCGACTACCACGTCAAACTGCTGCCCCAGAGTGATCAAGCCGAGGTGCGTGTGAGCCTGTCCCAAGGCTCGGCGGTGCGCAGCCTGAATTTCGACCTGGGCCGCGACGGTGACTACAGCGACTTCAAGGCCGATGGCCCGTGGAAGGTCACCGGCACCCATGGCCTGTGGCAACCCAGCGCCGACAAGGCCAGCCTGAGCTACCGGGTACGCCTGACCCACGCGCGCAAACCTGGCGTGTATGAAGCGCGGATGACGCCCAGTTGGGCGTTGTTCCGAGGCGAAGACCTGGTGCCGGCTGCGCGGCTCGACCAGCAGGACGGCGTCGAGCTGGTCTCGCGCCTGGTGTTCGAGTTGCCGGCAGGCTGGAAAAGCGTCGAAACCGCCTGGCCGCGCATCGGCAAGCACAAATTCCGCATCGACAACGTTTCCCGCCTGTTCGACCGCCCTACCGGCTGGATGCTCGCCGGCACCCTCGGCAGCCGCCGCGTGCGCCTGGGCGAAACCGAGGTCACCGTGGCCTCGCCCAAAGGCCAGGCCATGCGCCGCATGGACGTGCTGACGCTGCTGACCTTCGTCTGGCCTCAAGTGGAGGCCGCGTTCCCGCGCCATCCGGCCAAGTTGCTGGTGGTGGGCGCCAGCGACCCGATGCGCCGTGGCGTATTTGCGTCGCGCGACTCGATCTACCTCAACAGCCGCACGCCGCTGGTCAGCGAGAACGGCAGCAGCGCGTTGATCCGTGAGGTGGTGCAGGCGATCGGGCGCTTCCATGATCACGACACCAGTGACTGGATCAGCGAAGGGCTTGGCGAGTATTACGCCATCGAGCTGCTGCGCCGCGCGGGCGGCATCACCGATGAGCGGTATGCCGCGATTCAGGCGCGCTTGAGCAAAGAGGGCAAGGACGTGACCACATTGCGTGGCGACCACGTCAACGGCGCGACCGTCGCGAGGGCGGTGGTGGTGTTGCAGGAGCTGGGCCGCGAGATTCGCGTGAAAACCCACAACAAGCGCTCGCTGGATGACCTTGCGCAGGCGGTGATGCGCGCGAACAGCATAACGACGGCGGAGTTTGTGCAGTTGGCCGACAGTGTGATCGGCGAGTCGTCGGTGGTGCTGGACAGCAAATTATTGCGCTGAGCTTAGGCCATACACAAAGCAAAAATGCGGGAGCGGGCGTGCTCGCGAATACGGTGTGTCAGCCAAATACTTGGCGACTGATTCACCGCTTTCGCGAGCACGCCCGCTCCCACATTCAGCTCTCCAATAGGTGGAGAGGGGCGTCAGCCAGTGGTTTTGGTGGCTTTTTCAGCGGCGACTTCGGCCTTGGTCTTCAAGTTTTTCAGCTCTTCGCCCGCGCGCTCGATTTTGGTACGCACGCTGTTCATTTCCTGGCGGCCCTGTTCCAGCTTGTCTTTGAGCGAGCTGCGCCCGGTAACGCCGCGCACCAGCGCCACGCCACCAATGGCCACCTGGATGAGCCCGAAGATCCCGCCACGGCGCAGGCCTTTGCCAACCATCATCACGCCACCGGCCACCGAGCCAATGCGCTCCCAGCCGTGCACGTTTTGAGGCGGTTGGGTTTCAAACGGCGTGTGTTCGATGATAGGTCGCAGGATTTTGCTGTCGCTCATGATCTGTCTCCAACAAGGCAAGTGATATGTAGCTGACTGTCTGCGGGCGCCGGATGTTCCCAAAAAATCAGTACTTGGGGCCCGAGCGGGTGTTGTTGCCCTTGGCCAGGCGATCGTAGAGCACCACGTTGACCGTGGCGGCGAGGTTCATGCAGCCGGTGGTCGGGATGTACACCACGTCTTCACACCAGTCGCGAATCTCTTTGTCCAGCGAGCCGTCTTCGGGGCCGAAGATGTACAACGCGCGATCAGGGTGGGTGTATTCGGGCAGCGGGCGGGCGCCTTCGACCAGCTCCACGGCGACCGGGATGCAACCCAGCGGCAGGATTTTTTTCAGGTCGTCGATGCCGATCAGCGGAATGTCGTGATGGACCTTCTTGGTGTCGGTGATGAAATCCCGGGCGCGCTCGTAACGCACGCCGGTGTAGAACACCGAGGCCACGCCGTAGCAGCCGGCGGCACGCATCACCGAACCGACGTTTTCGGGGGATTTGGGGTTATACAGACCGATGCAGCTGTAGCGTTTATTGCCCACGGGGAAGGGTGCCTTGGAGAAAAACGGCGATTATACGGGGAATGCTCGGGCTGCGGTCAGTCGCGAGTTGGGTGCCGTTACAGCGGCCGCCTTCGCGAGCAAGCCCGCTCCCCCATTCGACCGCATTTCAAAGCATGTACGCGGACAAATGTGGGAGCGGGCTTGCCCGCGAAGAGGCCATGACAGGCAGCGACGATTTCAGTCGTCTTTTTTCATCAACCCAGCCAACGCCGCAAACGGGTTGTGCGTGGCCTTGGCAATCGTCGGGCTGCTGGTGGAGCCTTCGCCGAAGTACTGCTGGTCGGTGTAGCGTGAGTGTTCGTTGTCGTGGCAATACAGGCACAGCAACTCCCAGTTGGAACCGTCCTGGGGGTTGTCATCATGGTTGTGGTTGCGATGGTGCACGGTCAGTTCGCTCAAGCGCTTGCCGGCAAATTCACGCGCGCAGCGGCCACACACGTGCGGGTACATCTTCAAGGCTTTGTCGCGATAGCCCATTTCCCGGTCGCGCTGGGCATCGGCGAGGATGCGGTCCAGCTTGGCGGTGTGGGAGGGCGGGTTGGTCGAGCTCATCATGGCTCCTGGCTATTTGGGGGTTCACGGATAAGGTTGATTCTAGCCGCTTGCGGGGTAAATGACTGCTGGCTTTTTCAGCTGAGGTACAGCCTGCCGGCGGCAATCGTTTGTAGTATCGGCTCACTTCATTCTCAAGGATCTGAAACCAATGCGTTTATACACATGGACCGCAGCACTGCTACTCAGCGTCCTGGCGGCCCAAGCCCAGGCATTCTCCACGCCCAAGCCTGGCCAGATCATCGAGGTGGCCCTTGAACAATTGCACCCGACCCAGGCCGTCGTGGGCTTTGACCAGATTTACTACAGCCTGGGCCTGTTTGCCGACACGCCGGCCAAGGTCTTCGACGAATACTGCGAAACCAACGGCCAGGGCGCGGCCGACAAGGTGCCCAAAAAGGCCGACCTGCACCAACCCGCCAGCTTCAGGTGCAAAGACCCGGTGGGCACGCATCCCGATGACATGAAAACCGTCGTGGTCGGCCCTGGTGGCCAGTTGTACCTGACCGACGGTCACCATAGCTTCACTACCTTGTGGGAAGTCCCCGGCGGCGGCCCGCAGCTGCACATGTGGGTCAAGGTGACCGATGATTTCAGCAACAGCCCGGACATGGCCACCTTCTGGCAGCGTATGGAAGCGGCGCGCAAGGTCTGGCTCAAAGGCGATCACGGCCAGCCGCTGTCACCGCAGCAATTGCCGGCGCACCTGGGCTTCAAGAACCTGCAGGACGACACCTTTCGCAGCCTGGTGTATTTCACCCGCAAGGCCGCCTACGGCAAGCCGGACGATGGCGCCGTCGCGCCGGAATTCCTGGAGTTTTACTGGGGCAATTGGCTGCGCACGCAGATCGACCTGGGTGCTTTCAACCTGAACAAAAAAGGCGGTTACAAGGACGCGATTGAAGCCGTCGCCCAGCGCATGGTAAGCCTGGCGCCCGGTTCACAGGTGGGTGACAGCGGTTTCACCGCCCACCAGTTGGGCGGCATGGCCCAGTTGGATCAAGCCGAGCTGAAGAAGACCGTCGAGAAAAAAGTGCCGTATGTGATCGATTACCGCAAATCCCGAAGCTGACTCAGGACAAAAGATGTGTGGTGTTTTGGGGATGTTGCTCAGCCCTTGAGTTTTTCGGCGATCCAGATGGTGTGCCGGGTGCCCTTGTTGCCGTGGGCGAACACCTGCACTTCCTCGGCCTTGAACCCGGCCTTGCGCAGTTTGTCGCTGAACAACTTATCGGCACTGGCCGACCACACGGCCAGTACGCCCTTGGGGCGCAGGGCTTTGGCGCAGGCAGCCAGGCCGCCGGCCGAGTAGAGCCAGCTGTTGGCCTTTTGCGTAAGGCCTTCGGGGCCGTTGTCGACATCCAGCATGATCGCGTCAAAGCCTTGAGGCTCGGCTTGCAGCACCTTGGCCACGTCTTCCATGCGGATCACGGTGCGTGGGTCGAGCAGCGGGCGGCCGGACTTTTCACCCAAGGGCCCACGGTTCCATTCCACGACGCCGGGCACCAATTCGGCGACCACCACTTCGGCCGTCTTGCCCAGATGTTTGAGCGCTGAGGCCAGGGTAAAGCCCATGCCCAGCCCGCCGATCAACACCCGCGAACCCGGGCGCCCGGCGACTTTGCGGCAGGGAATTTCCGCCAGTGCGTCTTCGGAGCCGTGCATGCGCGTGTTCATCAGTTGGCCGCCGTCACCGCCCTGGATCTTGATAACAAAATCCTCGCCGTATTCGAACAGGCACAAGGCACCGCCGTTATCGGGGATTGGAGTGGTGTCGAGCAGAACGAAACGTTTCATTGAAATCTCATTGGGAAGGGCATTCTTGCGCGGTTGGGAGTAGCCTTACGACATTCCGGTCAGGCCATGGAGCCATCGATGAAGTGCAGCATTCTAACGGTCATTGTGCTTGGCGCGCTCACATTGGGTGCGGCCCAGGCTCAGGAGGTGCAAACCGTTCCGGTCGCACCCGCGCCAACGCCCGGTGCGCCGGGTACACCGACACCGACGTTGTACCCGCAAGTCACCCCGCCTGTGGCGCCCAAAGCCACCGCCAACGGTTCACCCGCGCTGGTGCCGATTGTGTTGCCAACGCCGCCCAAGGACCAGAGCGTGCCTGGCCTGCTGCAAAATGACAGCAAGCCGAAGACGCCCGGCGGTTAAAACGGTTGCGAGAGCAATTGCCCGTCGGCCATGCGCAGGCGTTTGGACAAGGCGATCGCAATCGCGCGGATGATCTTGGCCGCGACTCTGGGCGCTTCGTTGAGCATTTTTTCCAGCGAGTCCTTGCCCAGGTTCAGCAGCACGCAGTCACTTGCCGCCAGGCAACTGGCAGAGCGCCGCTCGCCATCGAGTACCGCCATTTCGCCAAACGCCCGCCCACTGCGCAGGGTGGCGATCGTCAGGCGCTGGCCTTCATGGTTGGTTTTCTGCACGGCCACCTGGCCGCTGTGGATGATGCACATGAACGTGCCGGCATCGCCCTCACCGAAGATCACTTCGCCCTGGGCAATGCTGCTGATGTTGAAGTAGCCGGCGGCGACGTGAAAATCTTCCGGCAGCAAAGGGTCGAACAGGCCGCAGTCCATGAGCATGTCGCGGATTTCATTGTTCAATAAAGTTGGTTGAGGCATAGCTGCAATCTTGGTCCATCAATCAAGTAGGCGGTCTGTGTGTTCAGACAGGACCGCCGCCCTAAGTTCCTTAAATCAACCCCAGCGCCTTGAACACAAATGCATATTCGAGCGCTACATCACGTAATCCCTGATAACGCCCGCTCATGCCACCATGGCCGGCGCCCAGTTCAGTCTTGAGCAACAGCAGGTTGTCGTCCGTCTTTGTGTCGCGCAGCTTGGCCACCCACTTGGCCGCTTCCCAGTACTGCACGCGGCTGTCGTTGTAGCCGGCGATCACCAGCAGGGCCGGGTACGCCTGGGCGCTGACGTTCTCGTACGGCGCGTAGGCCTTGATGCGTTCGTACACCTCTGGCTCTTCAGGGTTGCCCCACTCGTCGTATTCGGTGATGGTCAGTGGCAGCTCGGGGTCGAGCATGGTGTTGAGCACATCCACGAACGGCACGTCGGCAATCGCCGCCTGGAACAGCTCCGGGCGTTGATTGAGTACCGCGCCGATCAACAGGCCGCCGGCACTGCCGCCGCTGATGGCCAGTTGTTTGGAGGTGGTCAGGCCCTCGGCGATCAGGTGCTCGGCGCAGGCGATAAAGTCGCTGAAGGTGTTCTGTTTGTGTGCCTGCTTGCCGTTGCGGTACCAGGCTTCACCCAATTCGCCGCCGCCGCGTACGTGCGCAATGGCAAACGCCACGCCACGGTCGAGCAGGCTCAGGCGTGCGTGCGAGAACCAGGGGTCGAGGCTGTGGCCGTAGGCGCCGTAGCCGTAGAGGTACAGCGGCACTGGTTTGCCCAACTGGTCGCGTTTGACCACCAGGCTGATCGGCACCTGGGTGCCATCGGCAGACGTGGCCCACAGGCGTTGGCTGACGTAGTCGTCGGCGTTGAACTCGCCGAGTACCGGCGTTTCCTTGAGCACGGCTTGCGCGCCGGTCGCCAATTCCAGCTGGCGCACCTGGGCCGGACGGTTAAGCGCTTCATAGCGCAGACGGATCTTGTCGCTCGGGAATTCCAGGCTGTTTTGTACATAAAGGCTATAAGCGGCGTCGGGCAATTCGACGCGATAGGCCGGCACGTCCTCAGGGTGCACTTCGATCACTGGCAGGCCGCCGATGCGCAGGCTCAAGGTCATCGCGCTGGCATTGAGGCTCACGCCGTCGAGCATCACTTCGTCGCTGTGCGGGATCAGGTTTTGCCATTGATCTTCGGTGGGCACGCTGCCGGTGTCGGCGGCGACGAACAGCGCGTAGTTGATGCCGTCGCGGTTGCTGCGGATAAACCAGGTCCACTCGCCATTGCGCTGGCCATGGTCGACATCGTATTCGTGGTCTTCGACCCGTGGCGCCAGGCAAGTGAAGTCGAGGTGCGGCTGGTTGGCGTCCAGCGCCCAGATTTCACTGGTGGTCTTGCTGCCGAGCGCCAGCAGCAACTGGCGCTCGGAACTGGAGCGGTAGCAATGCAGGAAGAAACGTCCGTCAGGCTCGTGGAACACTTCCTGCGCTGCCGTGCCATCCAGGCGGTAGCGATACAGTTTGTGTGGGCGATGGGTGTCGTCCAGCTCGCCGAAGAACAGGGTCAGGCTGTCATTGGCCCAGGTCATGCTGCCGTCGCAGTCCTGAAACTCCAGTTCGCTGACTTTGCCGTTAGCCAGTTCCTTCACGTACAGGGTGTAAATCTCTTCACCGCTGGTGTCCAGGCTGTAGGCCAGGCGCTGGTGGTCGGGGCTGATGCTGAATGCGCCCAGCGAGAAAAAGCCGCCGTTGGCGAGTACGTTGGGGTCGAGCAGCAGTTCTTCGCTGCTGTCGTCCACTGTATTGCTGTCATCTGCCGGGCGGCGGCAGCGGTAATGGCGGGCGTATTCGTCACCGGCGGTGGTGCGCGTGTAGTACAGGTACGGACCCCACGGCGAGGGCAGGGACAGGTCGGTTTCGAGAATGCGGCCCTTGATCTCGTCGAACAGGGTTTCGCGCAGTGCCTGCTGATCGGCGAGTTGCGCTTCCTGCCAGGCGTTTTCGGCTTTGAGGTAATCGAGGACTTCAGCCGTGTCACGCTCTTGCAGCCAGGCGTACGGGTCCTGCCCTTCGGCCTTGCGGGCAATCGGGGCGGCAGTGATGTGGGTCGATGAAGGCATGGATCACTCTCTGTCTGGCGGATGGTGGCAGGCATTGCAGCCGAGACACGCAAAAGCCGTTATCATAGCCGCCTGTTTGCCTACCTTGCCATGGACACCATGACCGAGAACGACTATCTGACCGCTTGGGGCCTTTA
>Ga0153931_100392_pt1 | contig 11357 bp, 11 predicted proteins | sample TSNJ015MetaG_FD_104730 | JGI IMG/M metagenome (GOLD analysis project Ga0153931, IMG submission 104730) | Attine ant fungus gardens microbial communities from New Jersey, USA - TSNJ015 MetaG | ecosystem: Host-associated > Fungi > Mycelium > Unclassified | place: USA: New Jersey, Wharton State...
AAGTGGTGAGGCATGACGCGGCGATGGCCAAGCGGGTGGGCGAGCTGCACGCGCAATTGTGGGATGGGCCGTATGCCAAAACGCTGGATGTAGCGGCGCAGTACCCGGACCCGCACCCTGGCAAGCCGTGAGCTGAACTCGGTTCTTCCTACCCAAAAAAGCAATGTGGGAGCGGGCTTGCCCGCTCCCACCGTTGATGCTTGGTGGCTCAAATGGAAGTGGTGATGCATGACGCGGCGATGGCCAAGCGGGTGGGCGAGCTGCATGCGCAATTGTGGGATGGGCCATATGCCAAAGCGCTGGAGGTAGCGGCGCAGTACCCCGACCCGCACCCTGGCAAGCCGTGAGCTGAACTCGGTTCTTCCTACGCAAAAAAACAATGTGGGAGCGGGCTTGCCCGCGATAGCGGAGTGTCAGTTAACGTAGGCGCTGACTGACACACCGCCTTCGCGGGCAAGCCCGCTCCCACAGTTGATGCCTGGTGGCTCAAATACCGAGGTAGGACATTTCCCTCATCCGGGTCTCCCCTACCACTCCTTCGTGATGGTAGTGTGTGAAATTGTTTCTGACATTTCGATCAGAAATTTTCCCACTCCTCTTTTGCAAAGGAATGCCTCTAGTCATGCATTTTCCACTGAAAAAACTGGTGGCTGCCACCCTGTTCGCGGCCAGCTTTTCGGCCATTGCCACCCCCGCCTTCGCCAACATCAGCGCCGAACAAAGCGCGACCATTATCAAACATTTCAGCGAAACCCCAGCCAGCGATTTCCGTGGTTTCCTCGGCACTCTGGCCAAGAGCGACCTGGCGAAAACCGATGACGTCGGCCCGGCCATCGACGCCTTCCTGGACAACAAAACCCTGACCGCCGACCAGCAGAACGAAATCAACCGCCTGCTAGGTATTTACACCCGCGTTAAATACGGCAAAGCCGCGCTCGAAACCCTGCGCGAGCTGGTGGAAATTCCGACCTTCAACGTCGACGGCCTGCCGCAGTACAAGAACCCGGAATTCCTCAAGATCGCCGACAAGATCCAGAGCCTGGCCAAAGCCTTTAACCTGAACTTCCGCAACATCGACAACCGCGTGTATGAAATTTCGCTGGAAGGCAGCGGCGATGAAGTCGTCGGCATTCACGCGCACGCCGACGTGGTGCCGGTGACGCCGGAAAACTGGGTGCTCAAGGACGGCACCAAGCTCGACCCGTTCAAGGTCACGCTGATTGGCGATCGCATGTATGGCCGCGGCACCGAGGATGACAAAAACGGCATCGTGGTAGCCCTGTATGCCATGAAGGTGATCAAGGAAGAGAAGCTGCCGCTGGCGCGCAACTTCAAGCTGTTGGTGGACACCACTGAAGAAACCATGGGCGACGCGATCCCCTATTACTTCGAACACAACCCGGTGCCGCAATACAACCTGGCGCTGGATGGCGGCTACCCGGTCGTGATTGCCGAGAAAGGCTACGGCACCGTCATGGCGAGCTTCCCGGTGCGCAAAGGCACTGGCAAAGGCGCGGAAATTATCTCGATGACCGGCGGCATGGCCACCAACCAGATTCCGTCGGTCTCGGTCGCCACCCTGCTCAGCGACAAGCCTGCTGAACTGGCCGCCAGCCTGCAGAAAGCCGGCGCTGACTACGTCAAGCAAAACGGTGGCAATTTCGACGTAACGGCCAAGGTGGTCGGCAAAGAGGTCAAGTTGACGCTCACCGGTGTGTCGGCTCACTCCTCCGAGCCGGAAGCGGGCGTCAACCCGGTCGCACGCATGCTGGAACTGATCCACAGCATTGACGGCAAAATCGCGCTGAAGCACAACCACATCACCGACGCTGCACGCTATGCAGCTGAAAACTGGGGCCTGGATTACCTGGGCGGCAAGTTGGGTGTGGGCTTCTCCGATGCGTTCATGGGACCACTGACCACCTCGCTGACGTTTGTCGGCCAGGATGACAAAGCCTTCAAGCTGGCAGTGAACCTGCGCATCCCCAAGGGCAAATCGCCGGAGGTGCTCAAAACTGAAATCGAAGAGAAAATCAGCGCCTGGGACACGCACACCAAAGTGGCGATGAACGTCACCTACTCGGTGGCCGAGCCGATGTACCGCAACCCTGAAGGTGAGTGGGTCAAAGCCCTGCTGGCCGTGGCCAGCGAAAACCTCGGCATGGAGCACACGTTCGGCACCTCGGCCGGCGCGACCTCCGTGCATGATCTGCCCAATGGCGTGCAATTCGGCCTGGCGAAGCCGGACGTGAAGTACACCGGGCACACCGACGGTGAGTTCAAGACCGTCGAGCAGTTCTTGCTGGACCTGCAGATCGTCACGGAAATGATGGGCCGTGTGGGGCAACTGCCGAAGCTCTGACAAGCCAAGGTAAACACCACAACGCCGATCAAGATTGATCGGCGTTGTGGTTAAACAGGCCTGGCTTGCGGCCTAAAACATATCCATCGCATTGCACAGCTTGGCCTTCTCTACCGGCACGCTCTGCGGTGTCCCCGTCGGGTTCAGGCGCTGCAACGCAATCAGGCACTGGCCACCGTCCAGCAGGATCAGTTCGTAATCTTGCCCGGCCTTGGGGGTGAAGTGAAAGCTCTGCCTGCAGCTATAGGCATTGCCGCCAGAAACATAGCCCTCACTCTGGAAGTTCATGGCAAAAGGCATGTTCGCCGGCACCTTCAGTTCGCTACGCGCCGAGCCTTGCGCCTCCACCCGGCGGTTGCTCTCGGGCATGTCCAGGCTGCGGCCATTATTCTGACCCGCAAAGCCGGATTCGGACACGGCCATCACCCCGGCGCCAGGCACACGCCAGTCGATGCAGTCACGGCCCGGCACACCGCGCGCCATGCCATTGGTGATCACGCGCAAGCGTGCGGTATCCCCTGATGTGGGTTCAACATAGGGCGTGTTGTAAGCACGGATATTGGAAATATTGCCGCAGCCACTCACGGCCACGGCCAGGCCCGCTATCAGAAACGCTCTCATGGAAATCCTTTTTTTTGAGGCTTAACGGCAGTGATAAGGGCTTTCGCTGCGCAGTTCCTCGCCGGTCCGGGCATCGCGAATGATGACCGTCGCCCCCGGCGCATTGAGGCAGAACGCATTGCGTATGGGGTAAATGTTATGGCCCTCGGCGGTGAAGGTGCCGAGCCTGGTTATCTGGGCGCCGGAGGCGTCGTGAGCCGTGACAGTGTATTCACCCGACATGGTCAGGCAGCCGCTCAGCGACAGCAGCAAGGTGGCGCAGATGGCATATTTCACAGGTGATGTCCCTATCGCGTTGAATGCCGAGCCCTTAAAAACAGAGCGTTGTTTTTGTGGTTTCATTGCGCCGACTCACAGGCCCTCAACGGCGCCTTGGGGTGCAATGCACAGAGGTCGAAACCGTCACGCCGCGTGTAGCCAGCACGCTTCATACACACAAAGCGCTGCGCCCGCTCCTGGAAGTTCGCATTGGGATCGATGCCGGAACCATTCTTTTCACCACACGCCAACATGGACGCAACCACATCCTGGTGGCTGGCGCCGGGTTTCTCCCATAAGTCGGCATCGGCCGTGGGGGGCTGGAATGGCTGGCTAAAGCAAGCAGTGACAAAAGGTGCAATCAGCACACCTAACGCCAGGTGTTTAAGCCACATGATCAATCTCCTTATTTACGCGCAATCACCGGCACCCGCACGGGTCGACCCTTGGGCCATTACGGTGTGCAGGACTGCCGGCGATAGATGTAACAGCTGTGCGTCGTCGTTATGGACCTCATCCTCGAGGACCAGGTTCGCCCGTTCGACAGGGTCGGTCAAACATCCTACAAAATACTGATTACGTTACCGGCCATCCGCTGTTTTTTAGCAACGACCGCTCCAGCTCAGGCCGTTGCGGCCAGCACCGGGAGTCGCAACCCGCGCAGCGGCGGGCTGCGCTTAACCCTTCAAACCTCAAGCATCAGGATATCTTCAAAGAACCCACCGACCGGCTCGGTGGGGTGGCAGAGCTGGATCTCCAGCACCCACACCATTTCACTCGGCGTGATCTCAAGCGCAGCCAATTCCTGGTTGCCGAACAAGGCGTGGGGGAAATCCGCAATACGGTGGCCGGCCAGGTTGCGCGACAACCGCCAGCCCTTGGCAACGGCCCGTTCCTCGGCAAAGTCATAGAGCTCACAGCCGGTCAGGCCGCGCATCCAGGCCTCGCGGGTTTCATCGAACACTTCATGCAAGACCTTGAAGCAATCGCGGTGCAGCGCTGACTCGCCGAAGACGAAGGTGTCGCCATAGTCGCCCTCGTAGCCGTCCCACACCGGGCCGAGGTCGACCACCACGATATCGGTGGCACGCAGCGTGCGCAGTGGGTCAATGCCTTCCCTGGGCGGGCGAACCGTGTCGTCGCCAAAACGAATGTAAGTCGGGTGCCAGGTGTGCGAGGCGCCCATGGCCTGCAATTGCGCGGCGGCCATGTCGAGGGCTTGCCCGGTGGTCATGCCGACTGTGAGCTGGCTGGCAATCGCCGCCAGGGCGCGGATGGTTTTTTCACGCGCGGCGAGCATACCGTCCAGCGAGTACCGCGGGCCGACTTTTTCCCAGGTTTGATCCAGTCCATTGAGCAGCGTGTCGGCGCTCGACCGGCCACTGGGTACAAACGCTTCGGCGACAAAACGATGGCTCGGCAAACCCGCTTCGAGGCAATCGGCACGCGCCTGGCTGATCATGCCGCCGTTACCGCAGGCATACACCTGAGCCGACGCCCAACGGTGCCCATGACTCAGCGCCACTTCCTGCACCCTGCCCTGCGCTGCCAATACCGGGTGCCAGTGAAAACGCGGGTGGTCGATGACCGCCTGGTCCAGAAATACGCGGTCGTAAAAGTCTGCCGCCTGCGCGCCGCCCCAGTAAAACGTCACCTCCACCTCCTGCTTCAACGCGCTCAGCAGGATCGGCTTGATACCCGCGTAGCCGGTGCCTGTGGCGAACAACACCACAGGCGCATCGTCATCGTCCTGCCAGGTGCAGGCACCAAAAGGCCCCTCCAGCGTCAACAGATCGCCAGCCTCAAGGCTGTCCAGGAGGGCCTCGGAAAAAAGCCCGCCGCGCACCCGACGAATCTGAAACACCAGGCGCCCATCGCCGTCGGCCGGCAGGTTGGCGATCGAGAAACAGCGCGAGTCGCCATCGACCAGGCGGAACTTGAGGTACTGGCCCGGCCGTACGGCCAGCGGCGTGTCCGGCATCACCACCAACTCAATGATGTCGGGGCTGAGGTCACGCTTGCTCAGCACCGTCGCCTCGACCACCAGCGCGGGGGTGTCCAGCGACCACCCGGGAATCTCAAGGCGCATGTCGGCGCAGGCGTGGCTTTGACACAAGAGCATTTCATTCGCTGCCAGCGGGTAGCACGGCGCGGGCGCGCCCGGCGCCAGCTGCTTGGCGCGGTAGTGGCCTTGCGTGACCACCACCTTGCACGAACCACACGCCCCGCGCCGGCACGAGAACGGCACAGACAGGCCGCTGGCGAGCATCGCGTCGAGCAACAGCTCATCGCCGGCTTCAAAGGTTTTCCCCGAGGGGGCGAGTTCGATGACATGGCGTGTGTTCATAACAACCTCAGGGGTGAGTGAGGCTTGATTGTTGCGCTAGACTAGGCCCATTAAAACCTCCAGTTTTGGATACTTAAGATGGTCCAGATGCGTAAATGGCGCCCGCTGCTCAAGCTCGACGAGAGCACCACCCAGGCGTCCTATCGCAAGATTGCCGAAGGTCTGGTGCAGGCCATCCTCGAAGGACGGCTGCCGCCCGGCACGCTGCTGCCGGGCACACGGGAAATGGCGCAGATGCTCGACGTCAACCGCAAGACGGTGATCCTGGCTTACGAGGAAGCGTCGACCAAAGGCTGGCTGATCAGCGAGCCGCGCCGGGGCACGTTCGTCAATGCGCAATTGGCGCCAACGCCCGCGTCCAACCGCGCGCAGCACTCTTTTGTCCCGCCACTGCTGGCGCAGCCAGTGGTGCCGTATTTCGAGCAGAATGCCCAAGTCATCGCCCTGCAGCATCGGCATGACGCGCTGTTTTTCGATAACGGTGCCTGCGACCACCGCTTGCTGCCCCAGGCCGTTTTACACCGCTATTACCGCAATGCCCTGCGCAGCAGTTTTGCGTCCAACTCGGTGCGCTACGGCAGCGAAGGCACCGGCTATGAATTGCGTTGCGCGCTGGCAGAGATGCTGCGCAACAATCGCGGGCTGGCAGTCAGCGCCGAGAATATCTGCCTCACGCCCGGCACTCAGGTGTCGCTGTACCTGACGGCCAGCCTGCTGATCAAACCCGGTGATGTGGTGTTGGTGGAGCGTCTGAGTTACCCGCCGGCGTGGGAAATTTTCCGCAAGCTCGGCGCGCATTTGATCACTGTCGATATGGACGATGAAGGCTGTCGCACGGACCACATCGAGCAGTTATGCCACGCACATGATGTAAGGGTGATTTACCTTACGCCGCACCACCAGTTTCCTACCACGGTGAGCCTGCATGCGGCCCGTCGGCAACACCTGCTGGCGTTGGCGGCGCAGCACAATTTCTGCGTGATCGAAGAAGACTACGACCACGAATATCACTTCAACGGACGCCCCTATCTGCCGTTGGCCAGTGACGGCGCGCAACGCCATGTGATTTACATCGGCTCATTATCCAAGGCGTTGGGGTCGACGTTTCGTTGCAGTTATGTGGTGGCTCCGGCCAGCGTGATTGAGGTGCTGCAGAACAGCGCGGCACTGGTGGTAGGCGACACCGACGCGGTTGCACAAAAAATGCTCGCGGACCTGATCAATCAGGGGGAATTGAAGAAGCACCTGCGCCGTGTTTCGAAAGAATACGTGGCGCGTCGAGAGGTGCTGCAGAGCTGTTTGCACAGCGCATTTGGCGATCGAATCCAGGTGCGCGAGCCTGAAGGCGGCCTGGCCCTCTGGGTTCGCTTCCAGGATGAAACCGACGTCGATCAGTTGCTCGCCACAGCCCGGGGCCAGGGCGTGGTGGTGCGCAGTGCGCGTCAGTTTTCACCGCTGAATGTGCCGGAAAATGCCCTGCGCCTGGGGTTTGCCTCGCTTGATCGGGATGAGCTCCGGGAAGCCACGCTGCGGTTGGCGCGGGTGATGAGCAAGCGTTGATCACACGCACGCATCAACACCCGTTAGAGCGCGCCTTGGCCGCTGTTTTGAAGCCGGGCAAGGTCGGGAAACTCGAGCAACAGCGCCCGATTGCCGCGACCGATATGCTCCATCACCGCCAGCGTGATGAACTCGCGCACCATCCCGCTCGAGACGTAATACATCGCCCAGGCTTGTTCGGGCGTGCAGTGGCCGATCTGTTCTTCGATGTCCTTGTAAGCCTGGTATTCGTCCGGCTTCAAAACGTATGGGTTAGCCGCTTGGCGCATGATTTTTCTCCTCCCTGAAAACGCTGCGACAGCCCCTTGGTCTGCCGACGGCTAACGCTGGGACGCTATGGCCCCGTTCATACGCCGGCGCTGATCGACTTTCGTCGAGCGACTCCCCCATCATGCGTATGGAGCAATGCCTTGATGCGGTTCAGCAGTTGTTTTTCATTACCCAGTGACGTGAGACCGTGGGTGCATTGCGCCTCATAGGCCTCAACCATCTTTATCAGCGTCACTAATTGATGAGTGTCGGCTTTGGTTTCTTTGTAAATAGCCATGTAAGCCCTCTGCCAATAAAGATGAATGCCACGCGAGGTTACGTACCGCTCTTGACCTTGGTCCACACGCGCGTGCGGATTCGCTCCAACTTCAACGGTAGTGGTTCAAGCGGAACAAGTGTGGCAACCGTATGCTTGTCAGGATAAATCCAAGGGTTGTCGCGCAGCTTCTGCTCGACGAACTCAGTGGCGTCCTTGTTAGCGTTCGGGTACAGCGTGTGGTTCGAGCTCTTGGCAATCACTTGCGGTTCAAGCATGTAATTGATGAACGCCAGACCTTCCTTGGCATGGGGCGCATCTTTGAGCAGCACAAAGTTTTCCGACCACACCAACCCGCCCTCACGAGGCAGGCTGTAGGCAATTTTGCGCCCGGTGTTGTTTTTCTCATTGATGGCCTGCGCCGTCAGCGCCCCACTCGCCCAGCCCACGACCACACAAATATTGCCATCGGCAAAGTCGGCGTCGGTTCTGGAGGAGTCGAAGTAGAGAATATAGGGACGGATTTTCAACAGCAGCGCCTGAGCCTTCTGGTAATCCTCAGGGTTCTGGCTGTTGCTCGGCAGGCCGAGGTAATGCAACGCGATCGAAATGACCTCGCTGGGCGAGTCGAGCATCGCCACGCCGCAGGACTTGAGCTTGCTGATGTTTTCTTCTTTAAAGATCAGGTCCCAGCTGTCCACCGGGGCGTTGTCACCCAACGCGGCTTTGACTTTATCAACGTCATAGCCAATCCCGGTGGTGCCCCACAGGTAAGGCACGGCGTAGCGGTTGCCCGGATCATTCACCGAAAGCAGCGCCAACATCTCTGGGTCGATATGGGAAAAGTTGCTCAGTTGGTCGCGGTCCAGCGGTGCAAGCACGCCCGCCTTGATCAGGCTTGGCAGGACATTGGAGGTGGCGACAACCACGTCATAGCCCGTGCGCCCGGCCATGACCTTGCTCTGCATGATCTCGGCGCTGTCGAAGGCATCCACGTGCATGCGCGCGCCGGTTTTTTGCTCGAATTCCTTGGGCGTCTCTGGCGCGATCAACCCGAACCAGTTGTACAGATTCACCTGAGGTTGCGCCGCCGCAGCAGGCGCGCTGATACCTACACAGACAAGCGAGGCCAAAAAAATGGCTCGCAAATGTGATTGACTCATATAACTATCCTTGTCAAAACGACAGGCCTTCATGGCCTGCATCCGCTGGGAGGTGAATATACCCGGCGTCGTCTAATAGTAAATACCTACAAGTACTTAGCTCGCGCCTATGAACGCCTAACCCTAAAGGGGTAGAACATGTCACTCGACCTTCATAACCTGGCCTGGCACCGATCGGCCGGCAAGCTGATTATGGAGCTCAATCGCCCGGCTTTCTGGAGCTCGCTGGTTCGCGTGTTGAATGAATATGTGCAGATCGACAACTGGGTTGTCCTGGTTTTCAGCGATCAACAGGTCAACGTCATCAGCTTTACTGAAGTGGCCGATGCCGAGGAGGTGGATGCCCTGACTCAGCGCTACCTCAAAGGGCTGTACCTGCTGGACCCGTTCTACATTGCCAACCGGGAAAACCCGCAGAGTGGCTTTTTTCACTTGTCAGACATAGCGCCCGAGCACTTTCTGACCACCGAGTATTACCGTCAGTATTTCGCCCAGTACGTCTCGGTGGATGAGGTGCAGTACAACGTTCAGCTCGATGAGGACAGGACGTTGTGTATTTCATTCGGCAGTAACGTGCGCTACAGCCCGGAACAGATCACCACACTGGATATCATCAAGCCTTGGGTTTTGGCATTGATGCACCAGCGTATGTGCTTTGAGATCGACGTTGAAAAAAACCTCAATGAGACACCGCCCTGGTCGCAGGCAATTGTTCAACTGGGCAGCCAGATCACAACGCGTGAAAAGGACGTGCTCAAGTTGCTGTTGAGCGGGTTCTCCAACAAAGAAATCGCCGGCAAACTGTCCCTGTCGACAGAAACGGTGAAAGTGCACCGGCGCAATATTTACACCAAGCTGAACATCAAGTCCCAGTCCGAACTCTTTGCGCGTTTCTTCATGCCAAAACAGGACGTCTACGCGGTGAACTGAAGGCGCGGCGCTCAGCCCGCCACGCCGAGAAACGGCAGCGCGAGGAACAGCTTGATCACCACCGCATTGGTGATGTCGATGAAAAACGCCCCCACCATCGGCACCACCAGAAAGGCAATCTGCGAGGGGCCAAAGCGCTGTGTCACCGCCTGCATATTGGCAATGGCGGTGGGTGTCGCGCCCAATCCGAAACCGCAATGCCCGGCCGCCAGCACCGCCGCATCGTAGTTGCTGCCCATCACCCGAAACGTCACGAAAATCGCGAACAGGGCCATCAACAGCGCCTGTGCCGCCAGCAGGATGACGATCGGCAACGCCAGCGCCGCCAGGTCCCACAGCTTGAGCGACATCAAGGCAATCGCGAGGAACAACGACAGGCTGACATTACCCAGCAGCGACACTTCCCGCTCAAACACCTGATGCCAACCCAGCGCCGACAAGCCATTGCGCAGCACCACGCCGACAAACAGCACGCAGACAAAGGTGGGCAACTCGAAGGCGGTGCCTTGGATGACACCACTCAGGCACGTGCCAACCTGCAAGCTGATCGCCAACAGGGCCAGGGTTTCGATAAATGAAAACGAGGTGATCATGCGCTCCTGATCGGGGCGCTCAAAGCCTTTGGGCCGCCGCGGCTGCGAGTGTTCAACGCCAGGCACCTGGACACGCTTGATCAGCAGGCGCGCGACCGGGCCGCCAATCAAGCCCCCCAGCACCAAACCAAAGGTCGCCGAAGCAATTGCCAGTTCAGACGCGGAGGCCACGCCGTATTTCTCACTGAACACCGCGCCCCATGCGGCGCCCGTGCCGTGCCCACCCGACAGGGTGATGGAGCCCGCCAGCAAGCCCATCAATGGATCAAGCCCCAGCGCCTTGGCCAACGCGATCCCCATGGCGTTTTGCACCACCAACAGGGCCGTCACGACCAGCAGGAAAATACCCAGCACGCGCCCGCCTCGCTTCAGGCTGGCGAAATCTGCGTTCAGGCCAATCGTGGCGAAAAACGCCAGCATCAATGGGGTTTGTAAGGAGGTGTCGAAGCGAACCTCGACATCCGCCAGCGCACGCAACGCCAGCAGCAATGCGGCAACCAACAGGCCGCCGGCTACCGGCTCCGGAATGCTGTAGACACGTAGAAAGCCAATTCGGGCCACCAGCCAACGGCCCAGTAAAAGCACCAGGGAGGCAGCGACCAGGGTTGAATAGAAATCGAGCTGAAGCATCTGGACAGTCCTTTGAAGTAAACAAGGAAAAGGGGCTGGCCAGAGTAGAGACAGCGGAACAGGTACACAGCTACCCGACATTGATTACAGACTATTCCTACGCACATCAGCACATGGCCTACATGCGTGGTGTGTTTTGCCGGCAAAAAAGCGACACGAACAAAAACGCCGATCATCACTGATCGGCGTTTTCGTTAAATATGGAGCGGGAAACGAGACTCGAACTCGCGACCCCGACCTTGGCAAGGTCGTGCTCTACCAACTGAGCTATTCCCGCAAATGGCGTCCCCTAGGGGACTCGAACCCCTGTGCCCGCCGGGAAAGGGCGGTGTCCTAGGCCACTAGACGAAGGGGACACGCTACTGAA
>Ga0153931_100394_pt1 | contig 11205 bp, 8 predicted proteins | sample TSNJ015MetaG_FD_104730 | JGI IMG/M metagenome (GOLD analysis project Ga0153931, IMG submission 104730) | Attine ant fungus gardens microbial communities from New Jersey, USA - TSNJ015 MetaG | ecosystem: Host-associated > Fungi > Mycelium > Unclassified | place: USA: New Jersey, Wharton State...
GACCTGATCGGTATCGGTTTCGGCCCTTCGAACCTGGCGTTGGCCATCGCCCTGCAGGAGCGCGAAAAAGCCCAGGGCAAACTGGACGTGCTGTTTCTCGACAAACAGGCCGATTACCGTTGGCACGGCAATACCCTGGTGACCCAGAGCGAACTGCAGATTTCGTTCCTCAAGGACCTGGTGACCTTGCGCAACCCCACCAGCCCTTATTCCTTCGTCAATTACCTCAAGGCCCACGACCGTCTGGTGGACTTCATCAACCTGGGCACTTTTTACCCGTGCCGCATGGAGTACAACGACTACCTGCGCTGGGTCGCGGGGCAGTTCCAGGCCCAGGCGCGCTACGGCGAGGAAGTGCTGGCGATCGAGCCGATCCTGCAACAGCAACACGTTGAAGCACTGCGCGTGATCTCCCGTGACGCGCTGGGCGAACAGCATGTGCGCACCACCCGTTCGGTGGTGGTCAGCGCCGGCGGCACGCCGCGCGTGCCTGAAGCGTTCAAGGCCCTCAAGGATGATGGTCGCGTATTCCACCACTCCCAATACCTGGCGCGCATGGCCCAGCAGCCGTGTGTTGAAGGCAAGGCGATGCGCATTGCGATCATTGGCGGTGGGCAAAGCGCGGCTGAAGCCTTTATCGACTTGAACGACAGTTTCCCGTCGGTGCAGGTCGACATGATCCTGCGCGGTTCGGCGCTCAAGCCCGCCGACGACAGCCCGTTCGTCAACGAAGTGTTTTCACCGGCGTTTACCGATCTGGTGTTCCAGCAGGTCGGCGCCGAGCGCGAACGCCTGGTGGCCGAGTACCAGAACACCAACTATTCGGTGGTTGACCTGGACCTGATCGAGCGCATCTATGGCATTTTCTATCGCCAGAAAGTCTCCGGTGTTGCCCGCCAGGCGTTCCGCACCATGACCGTGGTCGAGAAAGCCAGCGCCAGCCCGCTGGGCATCGAACTGTCCTTGCGCAACAACGCCAGCGGCGAAACCAGCGTCAGCCACTACGACGCGGTGATCCTGGCCACCGGTTACGAGCGCCAGATGCATCGCGAACTGCTCGCGCCGCTGGAAGCCTATATGGGCGACTTCGAAGTGGCGCGCGACTACCGCATCGTCACCGACGAGCGCTGCAAGGCCGGCATCTATATCCAGGGCTTCAGCCAGGCCAGCCATGGCTTGAGCGATACCTTGCTGTCGGTACTGCCGATTCGGGCGGATGAGATCGCGGCGTCGCTGTATGAAAACGATCGCCATCGGGGCAAAGCGCGCTCGGTGCAGGACCTGCTCCTCGCAACTGCGAGCTGATCGAGCACAGTCCTACAGACGGCACTGGCGTCAAGGTTGAGCTACTGGTACTGTACAAAAAACCAGTATCGGTAGCTCTCCATGCAGTTGATCGAAAAACTCAGTATCCTCGCCGACGCCGCCAAGTACGATGCTTCCTGCGCCAGCAGTGGCGCGCCCAAGCGCAGTTCCGAGGGCAAGGCCGGGCTGGGTTCCACCGACGGCATGGGCATCTGCCACAGTTACACCCCGGACGGCCGTTGCGTGTCGTTGCTCAAGGTGTTGCTGACCAATTTCTGTCTTTACGACTGCCAGTACTGCGTCAACCGCCGCTCCAGCGACGTGCCGCGTGCGCGTTTCAGCCCGGAGGAGGTGGTCACCCTGACCCTGGATTTCTATCGGCGCAATTGCGTCAGCGGGCTGTTTCTCAGTTCCGGCATTATTCGCTCGGCCGACTACACCATGGAGCAACTGGTCAGGGTCGCCAAGCTGTTGCGCGAAGAGCATGACTTTCGCGGCTACATCCACCTCAAGACCATTCCCGAAGCCGACCCGGCACTGATCGCCGAGGCCGGGCGTTATGCCGATCGGCTCAGCGTGAACATCGAGTTGCCCACCGATGCCAGCCTGCAAACCCTGGCGCCGGAAAAGCAGATCGTTTCAATCAAGCAAGCCATGCAAACCATCTACACCGGTGAGCAAACCGTCCTCAATGAGCCGCGCGCGCCGCGTTTCGCCCCGGCCGGGCAGAGCACGCAGATGATCGTCGGCGCCGACGACACCGACGACAGCACCATCTTGCACGGCGCCGAGGCGCTGTACGGCAACTTCAAGTTGCGCCGCGTCTATTATTCGGCGTTCAGCCCTATCCCCAACAGCCCGAAAAGCGTGCCCCTGGCGGCGCCGCCGCTGATGCGCGAGCACCGTTTGTATCAGGCAGACTTTCTGTTGCGCAGTTACGGTTTCAGCGCCAACGAACTGTTTGAAGGCCCCGGCCACCTGGCGCTGGATATCGACCCCAAGCTGGCCTGGGCGCTGGAGCATCGCGAGGTGTTTCCGCTGGACTTGAATCGCGCCGAACCCACGTTGATTGCGCGCATCCCCGGCATCGGCTTGCGCACCACCCAGCGCCTGGTGGACCTGCGCCGTGAACGCAAAATCCGTTTCGAAGACCTGGCGCGCATGCGCTGCGTGCTGGCCAAGGCCAAGCCGTTTTTCATCACCAGCGACTACCACCCACAACAGGCCGACACCACCAGCGTGTTGCTGCGCGAGCAACTGCGCGACCGCCCGCAGCCTCAGCAAATGGGGTTGTGGGGATGATCAGCCTGGAATGCGACAACCTGTTCAGCACCTGGCGCGAACAGGCGCGCTGGCTGCTCAGCCATCAGGTTGACCCCAGCCAGGTGAGCTGGGGCGAGGCCGAAGTGGCAGACCTGTTTGCCACCGACGAGCCGATTCCTGCGCAGCTTGGGCCGTTTCAGGCGCGCATTCCCAAGGCGCTGTTGGCGCTGTTGGAGTCGGCCGCCTGCTATCACGGCGATCAGCGCTGGAGCTTGCTCTACGAGGTGCTGTGGCGAGTCAGCCATGGCGACCGTACCGCCATGCTGGCCGGGGACAAGCTGGGCAGTGAGTTGCAACGGCGGATCAAGCAGGTAAGTCGCGAAGCTCACCACCTGCACGCATTTGTGCGGTTTATCGCGTTGCCCGCAGAGGCCGGGCCGCAGTTGCCGGAATACGTGGCCTGGCATGAGCCGGCCCACGACATATTGAAATCAGCCAGTCAGCACTTTATCGGGCGCATGGGCCGGCATCGCTGGATGATCGCTACGCCGCTGGATGGGGTGTATTACGACGGTCAGCAGTTGATTCATCAACGCGAATGCCCCGAAGCCTGGCAGCAACTGGCGCAAAACGTCGAAGACCCTCACAGCGCCATGTGGCTGACCTACTACAGCCATATCTTCAACCCGGCGCGCTTGAACCCCAAAGTGATGGAAGGGCATTTGCCCAGTCGATTCTGGAAGAACCTGCCGGAGGGCAAGTTGATTCCGGGGTTGATCAGCGAGGCGCGGACGGGCAAGCAGCGCGATGGGCAGGCGAAGCTGATAGGGACCAAGCCGGGCAAGCGAATTTCCAGCGGGCACGGTTAAAACGGCGAGATGGGGCTGGTGCCCGATAGCGGTGTGTCAGTCACCGAATGCAGCGCCGGGCGAATTATCAGGACGGTGTTTGTTGTTTGCATGGGTGCACGGGTCCATGGGGGGCTGAGCTGTGGGGGCATTTTGTGCGTTGCGGTGGGGGAATCCCGGCTGAAACAGAGGGGCTGCTCAGCCGGGAAAGCTGAAAAGTGGGGTGGGGCAGCCGAATCGGCTGAGAGGCTTGAAATGCGCTCAAACTGTGGGAGCTGGCTTGCCTGCGATAGCGATAGGTCAGTACTGAACGTTCTGACTGACAGACCGCTATCGCAGGCAAGCCAGCTCCCACATTAGTATGGTGGCGGTCGTGACGCCCGAGCCAGGAAGGAGAATGCATGTCTACCGCTGTTCGTCTTGCCCAAACCACCGATGCCGAGGGGATCAGCCAGGTCATCCTGGCGGCCTTGCACAGCAGCAATGCGCGGGATTACCCGGCGGATGTGATCGCTCGCGTGGCGAGCAATTTTACGCCTGACGCCGTGCTGGCTTTGCTCCAGCGTCGGGTTGTGCTGGTGGCGGTGCAGGGTCAGGTGATCGTCGCCACTGCGGCGCTGGATGCCAATGTGGTGCGCTCGGTATTCGTCAACCCGGCGTTGCAGGGGCAGGGCATCGGCCGGTTGCTGATGATTGAGATCGAACTGCGTGCGCGAGATGCCGGGGTGACGGTCTTGAGCGTGCCGTCTTCGCTGACCGCCGAGCCGTTCTACACCAAGATGGGTTTCCACACGGTGCGCGATGTCTACCACGGTAACGAGCGCACGCTGGTGATGGAGAAGGCGCTGTTGTCCCGTCACCCCATCGGGCCGTATCGCGACCGTCAGCACCGTGCACAAGTGGTGGCCTTGTGGCAGGAGGCGTTTGGGTACGACACCGCGCACAACCTGCCGACGTTGGCGATTGATAAGAAGCTGGCGGTCAACGATGGGTTGTTTTTTGTGGCCACGGATAAAAAGGCTGTGATCGGCAGCATTCTCGCCGGTTACGACGGGCATCGTGGTTGGCTGTATTCGGTGGCGGTGCACAGTGATTATCGCCGGCAGGGCCTGGGGGCTTCGTTGGTGCGGTATGCCGAACAGGCGTTGACTGCACTGGGGTGCATGAAGATCAATTTGCAGATTACGGGCGGCAATGATGCGGTGGTGGGGTTTTATGAGGCGCTGGGGTATGGGGTGGAGCCGAGAATCAGCATGGGCAAGAAAATAGCCGTGAATATTCCGCCGCAGTCCTGAACACACCGTCGCGCAAATGTGCGAGCGGGCTTGCCCGCGATGGCGGTCTATCAGTCAACGTGTTCAGTCACTGATAGACCGCTATCGCAGGCAAGCCAGCTCCCACATGGGTTGTGTGGGGCTGGCTTTTGGGCTTAGACCTTGACGATCCAGCCTTCTGGCGCTTCGACGTCGCCGGTTTGCACGCCGGTCAGCTCTTTGTAGAGCTGCTGGGTGATCGGGCCGACTTCGGTTTCGCTGTGGAACACGTGCAGCTTGCCGTTGTACTGGATGCCGCCGATCGGCGAGATCACGGCGGCTGTGCCGCAGGCACCGGCTTCCTTGAACTGATCCAGTTTGTCGATGAACACTTCGCCCTCGACTACTTTCAGGCCCAGGCGCGACTGGGCCAGCTCGATCAGCGACAGGCGGGTGATGCCCGGCAGCACCGAAGGTGACTTCGGCGTGATGAACTGGTTGTCGTGGGTGATCCCGAAGAAGTTGGCCGAGCCGACTTCTTCGATCTTCGAATGGGTCATCGGGTCCAGGTAGATCGCATCGGCGAAACCGGATTTTTTCGCTTCGGCACCCGGCATCAGGCTGGCAGCGTAGTTGCCACCCACTTTGGCGGCGCCGGTGCCTTGTGGCGCGGCGCGGTCGAACGTGGAGATCTGGAAGTTGTGCGGCACCAGGCCGCCTTTGAAATAGGCGCCGACCGGGATGGCGAAGACCGAGAAGATGAACTCCGGCGCGGTACGCACGCCGATGTTGTCACCGGTGCCGATCACGAACGGGCGCAGGTACAGCGCGCCGCCGCTGCCGTACGGCGGGATGAACCGCTCGTTGGCCTTGACCACTTGCTTGCACGCTTGGATGAAGTCTTCGGTCGACACGTGCGGCATCAGCAGGCGTGCACAGCTGCGCTGCATGCGCGCGGCGTTCTGGTCAGGGCGGAACAGGTTGATCGAACCGTCCTTGCAACGATAGGCCTTGAGGCCTTCAAAGCATTGCTGGCCATAATGCAGGGCCGTGGAGCCCTCGCTGATGTGCAGCACGTTGTCGTCGGTCAGGGTGCCTTCTTGCCATTCGCCGTTTTTCCAGACCTGGAGAAACCGCTTGTCGGTCTTGATGTAGTCAAAACCCAGCTTGTCCCAATTGATGCTTTCGTTACCCATGACACCCTCTATCTCTGGTCAACCGCCTGGTCGAAGGCAGGCGTGTCGGTTTTTTTCTGGATGGGCGCAACAATACTGCATTATTGGCCGGTGTGGGAGCAGGTGGGTGGGCCGTTCAGCATGTGTGTTGGCTGATCCGCCGTTATCGCAGGCAAGCCGGCTCCCACATTTGGAATGCATTCCCCTGTGGGAGCCGGGCTTGCCCGCGATAGCCTCACCGCGGATTTACAGGTGCAGCGCGTGGCCCAGAGCTCTTAAGGCCGCTTCTTGTACAGCTTCGCCGAGCGTCGGGTGGGCGTGGATGGTGCCGGCCACATCTTCCAGACGCGCGCCCATTTCCAGGCTCAAGCCGAAGGCGGTGGACAGCTCGGAGACACCCACGCCTACAGCCTGCCAGCCGACAATCAGGTGGTTGTCACGCCGCGCAACCACGCGCACAAAGCCGGTTTTGGATTCCAGGGTCATGGCGCGGCCATTGGCCGCAAACGGGAAGCTCGACACGATGCAGTCCATTCCCGCGGCCTTGGCTTCGTCCGGGGTCTTGCCAACCACCACCAATTCCGGGTCTGTAAAGCACACCGCCGGGATCGCCGCCGGGTTGAATTCGCGGGATTTACCGCTGATCAGTTCGGCCACCATCTCGCCCTGAGCCATGGCGCGGTGGGCCAGCATCGGCTCGCCGCTCAGGTCGCCGATCGCCCACACGTTGCGCATGCTGGTCTGGCAACGGCTGTCGATCCTGATCGCCGAACCGTTCATGTCCAGGTTCAGCGCTTCCAGGTTCCAGCCCTGGGTATTGGGTGTGCGACCCACAGCCACCAGCACCTGATCGGTTTCCAGCGACAAGGTGTCGCCATTGGGATCGCGCACTTGCAGGCACTGGTTCTCAAAACCGGTGACGCTGTGTTTCAGGTACAGCTTCACGCCCAGTTGCTTGAGGGATTCGGCCACCGGCAACGTCAGCTCGGCGTCATAGGCGGGCAGGATATGTTCCTGCGCCTCGACCACACTGACTTCGGCGCCAAGCTTGCGGTAGGCAATGCCCAGCTCCAGCCCGATATAGCCGCCGCCCACCACAATCAGACGCTTGGGCACATGCGTGGGTGCCAGGGCTTCGGTGGAAGAGATGATCGGCCCGCCAATCGGCAACATCGGCAGGTTGACGCTCTTCGATCCGGTGGCCAGCAGCAGGTGTTCGCATTGGATACGCTGGTCGCCGACGTCGACCGTCTTGCCATCGACCACCTTGGCCCAACCGTGGATCACTTGCACTTTGTGCTTTTTCAGCAGGGCGGCGACGCCTGTGGTCAGGCGATCGACAATGCCGTCTTTCCATTCCACGCTCTTGCGGATATCCAGCGTCGGCACGTCGACTTCGATGCCCAACTGCGAACCCTGGCTGTGGTGCACGGTTTGCTGAAATTGCTCAGCCACGTGAATCAAGGCTTTGGACGGAATGCAGCCGATGTTCAGGCAAGTGCCGCCCAGCGCCTGGCCTTCGACCAGAATGGTCGGGATACCCAACTGGCCAGCGCGAATCGCCGCGACGTAACCGCCAGGGCCGCCACCGATGATCAGCAGCGTGGTGTGTAATGTCTGGGACATGCCTTACTCCAAAAACAGGCTGGCGGGTTGTTCGAGCAGGCCGCGAATGGCCTGGATGAATTGCGCCGCGTCCATGCCGTCGACCACGCGGTGATCAAAGGAGCTGGAGAGGTTCATCATCTTGCGGATCACGATCTGGCCCTTGATCACCATCGGCCGCTCAACGATGCGGTTGACGCCGACGATGGCCACTTCCGGCAGGTTCAGCACCGGCGTGCTGACGATGCCGCCCAAGGCGCCGAGGCTGGTCAGGGTAATGGTCGAACCCGACAGCTCGTCGCGACTGGCCTTGCCATTGCGTGCGGCGGTGGCCAAACGCGCGATTTCCTCGGCATTGCCCCATAGGCTGCGCGCTTCGGCGTGACGCACCACTGGCACCATCAGGCCGACATCGCTCTGGGTGGCGACGCCCACATGCACCGCACCAAGGCGGGTGATGACTTGGGCTTCGTCGTCGTACCGCGCGTTGATTTGCGGAAAATCGCGCAACGCCACGACCATGGCGCGCACGATAAACGGCAACAGGGTCAGCTTGCCGCGCGTGGCACCGTGCTTCTCGTTGAGGTGCACGCGCAACTCGTCGAGGGCGGTGACGTCGATTTCTTCCACGTAGCTGAAATGCGCGGCGCGCCGGGTGGCGTCCTGCATGCGCTGGGCAATCTTGCGGCGCATGCCGATCACCGGGATTTGTTCTTCGTCGGTGCGTTTGGCATAGGGGTTGGCAGCGGTTTTATTTTGCGCCGGACGCTGGAGCAAGAAAGCCTCCAGATCTTCGTGCAAAATCCGGCCCGCCGGACCAGTGCCCTGCACCAGGCGTAGCTGGATGCCAGCATCCAAGGCATGTTTGCGCACGGCAGGGGAGGCCAGTGGGCGCTCGTCAGCTTCACGGGCCACGTGTGGTTGAGCTGCAACCACGGGCGCGGGCGCGGGCTTGCTTGGCGCTGGCGCGGGTTTGGCTTCAGCAACCGCAGCTGGCGCAGGTGCAGGCGCAGCGTTTGCCGGTGCAGCCACCGCAGGTACATCCTTGGCGTTACCCGCGCCTTCCACTTCAATGCTGATCAAAATACTGCCCACGGCCATGACTTCACCCGGCTCGCCGCCGAGGGAAATCACTTTGCCGTGCACCGGCGAGGGAATGTCCACCATCGCCTTATCGGTCATCACATCCGCCAGCACCTGGTCTTCAACCACCAGGTCGCCGACCTTTACGTGCCATACCGACAGTTCAACTTCTGCGATGCCTTCGCCGATGTCCGGCATCTTGATAACGTGCGTGCCCATTCAGACCTCCATGACCCGTTTCAACGCCGCGCCCACACGGGACGGCCCTGGGAAATACGCCCACTCTTGCGCGTGCGGGTAGGGGGTGTCCCAGCCGGTGACGCGTTCGATCGGCGCTTCCAGGTGATGGAAGCAATGCTCTTGGACCAGCGACACCAGCTCGGCACCAAAACCGCAGGTGCGGGTGGCTTCGTGCACCACCACGCAACGACCGGTCTTCTTCACCGACTTGACGATGGTTTCCAGGTCCAGCGGCCACAGGCTGCGCAGGTCGATGACCTCGGCGTCGATGCCGGTTTCTTCGGCGGCCACTTGCGACACATACACGGTGGTGCCGTAGGTCAGCACGGTGACGGCCGAGCCCGGACGCACGATGGCGGCGACGTCCAGCGGCACGGTGTAGTAACCGTCCGGGACTTGCGCTTGCGGGTGTTTCGACCACGGCGTTACCGGGCGGTCGTGGTGGCCGTCGAACGGGCCGTTGTACAGGCGTTTGGGCTCGAGGAAGATCACCGGGTCATCGTTTTCAATCGAGGCAATCAGCAGGCCTTTGGCGTCATACGGGTTGGACGGCATCACCGTGCGCAGGCCGCAGACCTGGGTGAACACCGCTTCGATACTCTGGCTGTGGGTCTGGCCGCCATAGATGCCGCCGCCGCAGGGCATGCGCATGGTCAGCGGCGCAGTGAACTGGCCGGCCGAGCGATAACGCAGGCGCGCAGCTTCGGAGATGATCTGGTCGGTCGCGGGGTAGACGTAGTCGGCGAACTGGATTTCTGCCACCGGCCGCAGGCCGTAGGCACCCATGCCCACAGCCACACCGACGATGCCGCTTTCGGAGATCGGCGCGTCGAATACCCGCGAGCTGCCGTACTTGTTCTGCAAGCCTTCGGTGCAACGGAACACGCCGCCGAAGTAACCGACGTCCTGGCCGAATACCACCACGTTATCGTCACGCTCAAGCATCACATCCATGGCCGAGCGCAAGGCCTGGATCATGGTCATGGTGGTGGTGGTCATGGCGGTTTCCACTTCGATACGGTTGTTGTGATCGTTCATGGTCAGATCCCCAACTCTTGACGCTGGCGCTTCAAGTGCTCCGGCATCTCTTTATAAACGTCTTCGAACATGGTCGCGGCGCTTGGAATCTGGCCGCCGGCGAGGGTGCCGTACTGTTCGGCTTCTTTTTGCGCCTTGACCACTTCGGCTTCAAGTTCGGCACTGACCGCCGCGTGTTCCTCTTCGGACCACTGGCCAATCTTGATCAAGTGCTGCTTGAGGCGCGTAATCGGGTCGCCGAGCGGGAAGTGGCTCCAGTCATCGGCGGGGCGGTATTTGGACGGATCATCCGAGGTCGAGTGCGGACCGGCGCGGTAGGTGACCCATTCGATCAGCGTTGGCCCAAGGTTGCGGCGTGCACGCTCGGCCGCCCAGGCGGAGGCGGCGTACACGGCGATGAAGTCGTTGCCGTCCACGCGCAGGGAGGCGATACCGCAACCTACACCGCGTCCGGCGAAGGTGGTGGCTTCACCGCCAGCAATGGCCTGGAAGGTGGAAATGGCCCACTGGTTGTTGACCACGTTGAGAATCACCGGCGCACGGTAGACGTGGGCGAAGGTGAGGGCGGTGTGGAAGTCGGATTCGGCGGTGGCGCCGTCGCCGATCCAGGCCGAGGCGATTTTGGTGTCGCCCTTGATCGCCGAGGCCATGCCCCAGCCCACACCTTGTACGAATTGGGTGGCGAGGTTGCCGGAAATAGTGAAGAAGCCAGCGTCCTTGACCGAGTACATGATGGGCAACTGGCGGCCCTTGAGCGGGTCGCGCTCGTTGGACAGCAGTTGGCAGATCAAGTCCACCAGCGGCACTTCGCGCGCCATCAGAATGCTTTGCTGGCGATAGGTGGGGAAACACATGTCGTCGATGTTCAAGGCCAGGGCCTGGGCGCTGCCGATGGCTTCTTCGCCGAGGCTTTGCATGTAGAACGACATTTTTTTCTGCCGCTGGGCGACCACCATGCGGTTGTCGAAGATCCGCGTCTTGAGCATGGCGCGCATGCCTTTGCGCAGGATCTCGACGGGAACGCCTTCAGCCCATGGACCGAGGGCCTGGCCCTGGTCGTCGAGCACGCGAATCAGGCCCTTGGCCAGGTCAGCGGTGTCGGCGGGTTCTACGTCAATGGCGGGTTTGCGCACCAGGCCAGCGTCGGTCAGACGCAGGTAGGTAAAGTCGGTCTTGCAGCCTGGGCGTCCCGAGGGTTCGGGAACGTGCAGGTGCAGTGGTTCGTACTGCTGGGTCATGGCTTTCTACGCTCTATCTTGTGAATTTCTTGTAGTGGGCGCGCTAGCTGACAGTCCGTCTCCGGGTAGGAGAAATCTTGTCCTACAACAATCATAGGCGTGGCGTAGAAGAATATTTATCTGTGTTTCGTTGCGCTCGCGATCATTTGCGGATAAA
>Ga0153931_100395_pt1 | contig 11179 bp, 7 predicted proteins | sample TSNJ015MetaG_FD_104730 | JGI IMG/M metagenome (GOLD analysis project Ga0153931, IMG submission 104730) | Attine ant fungus gardens microbial communities from New Jersey, USA - TSNJ015 MetaG | ecosystem: Host-associated > Fungi > Mycelium > Unclassified | place: USA: New Jersey, Wharton State...
CACGCCCGTACTTTCGGTTTCATGAGTGACATCGAGTACCTGCGCAAGCACAACCTCGCACTCGGCGGCAGCGTTGAAAACGCGATCGTGGTTGATTCCGATGGTGTACTGAACGAAGACGGCCTTCGCTACGAAGACGAATTCGTGAAGCACAAGATCCTCGATGCGATTGGCGACCTGTACCTGCTGGGTAACAGCCTGATTGGTGAGTTCAAAGGCTTCAAGTCCGGTCATGCACTGAACAACCAACTGCTGCGCAAGTTGATTGAGCAGACAGATGCGTGGGAAGTCGTGACGTTCGAAGACGCCAGCACTGCACCGATCTCTTACATGCGCCCGGTTGCGGCGGTGTAAGTAAAAAACCTCTCTAGTTTTTTGAAGGCCATCCTTGGATGGCCTTTTTTTATGCCCTGAATTTGATGTTGTCTGTTCTGGCCTCTTCGCGAGCAAGCTCGCTCCCACATTTGGAATGCGATCCCTTGTGGGAGCGGGCTTGCTCGCGAAGAGGCCAGTTCAATCGCCGCAAAAATCAGCCAGCCACCACCACCCGATTCCGCCCACCTTCCTTGGCCTGATACAACGCCTTGTCCGCCGCAAACAGCAGTTGCTCCAGCGACATCTCGACCGCAGTTGTCCAGGTGCTGATACCGATACTGACGGTCATCGCCACGTCTGCACCCTCGACCCTTGGCATTTGCTCGACCGCCTGGCGGATATGTTCGGCAATCTGTCGCGCGCCGCTGCTGTCGGTTTCGGCGAGGATCACCGAGAACTCTTCGCCGCCGTAACGGGCGACCAGATCCCCCGGTCGTCGCACGTTCGCCGTGATCACCTTGGCCAATTCACGCAGCGCCTGATCACCGGCCTGATGCCCGTGGCGGTCGTTGAACGCCTTGAAGTGGTCGGCATCGATCATCATCACCGACAACGGCTTGCCCGAACGCTGGGCGCGGAACCATTCGTGGCGTAGCGCCTGATCGAGCATCCGCCGGTTGGCCACGCCGGTCAGCGCATCGGTGGCGGCCAGTTGCGCCAGTTCGCGTTCGGCGCGCTGGCGCAAGCGCAGCTCACGGGCCAGCAGCCAGGTCAGCCACAGCAGCCCGACACACAGCACGCCGGTGGCACCACTGATCAACAGCGCCGTGCGGCGCCAGGTGCCGAACACTTCATCACTGGAGAGCGCAACCATCACCGTCAACGGCAGATTGCCGACCCGCGAATAGGTATAGAGCCGTTGCTGATGGTCCATGCTCGAGGTGCTGGTGAAACTGCCGCTGCCATCCTTGTCGCTAAGAATCCGCACCACGTTGGGCCGGTTGCCAAAGCTTTTGCCGATGGAGTCGCTTTGCAGATACGGCTTCTGCGCCAGCAGGACGCCGTCGCTGTTGATGATGTTCAGCGTGCTGCCTTTGCCGATGTCGAGACTGTTGAACAACTGATCGAAGTAGTCGAGCTTCATCGACGCCACCGCAACGCCAGCGAACTCACCGGTGTCCGAGGAGATCCGCCGACTGAAGCTGATACGCCACTGGTTGGCTTCGTCGCAATCGCAACGGGTCTTGAACGGACGGCTGATGAACATGCCCATGTCGCGGTTGAAGGCATGGGCGAGGAAGTAATCGCGGTCGGCGAAGTTGCCCGGCTTGGGTTCGACCCGCGATGAGTCGGCGACCACATCGCCATGTTTGTCGAGCAGGAGGATGTCGCCCTTGAAGCGCGCGGTGGTCGAGCGGTCGAACAGCGCCAGATGGCGGATCTGCGGGGTGACGTCGCGCAAGTCATCGCGCTGGGCGGCGGCGATCAGGCCTTGCAGGGTCAGGTCATACAACTCGACCGTGCGCAGGACATCGGCGTCGATCAACTGGGCGATGGTGGTGGCGCTGCGGGTGGCCGACTCCTGAGCGTTGGCGTGCTCACGAATCAGCAGAAAAGTGACGATGCACAGAATCGCGATCACAGTCAGCGAACTGCCGCAGATCAGCAGCAATTCGGGGCGTCCGGTCTTGCCCGCCACAGGTGGGGTACGGCTCGCGATCATGATGGGCTGTCGGTTGAGAGGATCTTATTAGCGTAGTTGCATCAAGTCAGTGACGGTATTCCATTGTGGGAGCGGGCTTGCTCGCGAATGCGCCGTGTCATTCAACATTGTTGTCGACTGATGCAGCGCATTCGCGAGCAAGCCCGCTCCCACAGGGTATATCTCTCAATTCAAGACCGTGGCGCAGGGGTGATCTTAGAAGACGTTGATCGGGTAGTCGACAATCACCCGGTATTCATCGGTATCCGTATCAATCGCGCCGTAGCCGTTGCCGCCCCGGTTGGTCGCCCATTGCAGGCGTACCGCGAGATCTTTCGCCTGGCCGCTCTGCACCACGTATTTCAGATCGATGTCGCGCTCCCAATGCTTGGCGTTGCGACCGTCGGCGCTGTACCACGAAGCATAGCCTTTGCTGTCCGGATCGACCTTGGTCAAGTCCACGGTGCCGCGCGAATAGGAGACCGCCGAAGTCAGACCCGGCATCCCCAGCCCGGCGAAGTCATAGGTGTACTTGAGCTTCCACGAACGTTCGTTCGGGCCGTTGAAGTCCGAGTACTGCTGCGAGTTGTCGAGGTAAACGCTGTCGCCCTGGCTGATGTAGTCGAACGGCGTGTTGCCGTTCACGCGCTGATACGCGGCAGTAATGCTGTGGCTGCCGATGCCGACGGTGAAATGCAGGCTGTAGGTGTTGTTGTCGATGTTGCCCAGCAGCGCGTCGCCGGTGTCCTGCGTGTGATAGAAGTGCAGGCCCGGGTTGAGGCTGACCAGATCGTTCAACTGCCAGGTGTAATCCAGGTCGTAGTAGTACTGGTTCCAGATGTCCTTCAACTCGGCAGCGTACAGATTGCTGGTCAAGCCTTCGACGCCGCTCCAGGACACGCCGGCCCAGTTCAGGTGCTGGCTTGCGTCGCCCTCGGCGAGTTTGCCGTAGGAGGTACCGATGCGCTGGTGGCCACTCTGGTTGTACGGCTTGGTGAAACTGGCCTGGCCACCTTCGAACATCCAGCCGTCGAAGCTGTGGTTGGTCAGGCTGACGCCACGAAAGGTCTGCGGCAGCATGCGGCTTTCACCGCCGGCAATCACCGGGTTGGTGAGGAACAGGTCACCGGCCTTCAACTCGGTATCGAACGCACGCATTTTCAACGTGCCGCCCGCGGTCGAGAACGAGCCTGGCGCTTTGCCGTTGCCATCGCTGACCGGCAGGATGCTCGAGCCATCGGTACCGCCACCGCCGTCGAGCTTCAGCCCGAGCATGGCGTGGGCGTCGATGCCGAAGCCGACCGTGCCCTCGGTGTAACCCGACTGGAAGATCCCGAGAAAACCCTGGCCCCACTCGATGTTGTCGTCCGTCTGCTGCAGACGGTTGCGATTCATGTAGTAGTTGCGAGCGTTGAGGTTGAGGCTCGAGCCTTCGACGAAACCTTCCTTGGCGGCTTCGTCGGCATGGGCGGCGGGGGCAATCGTTGCGGCAATTGCAATGAACAGCGGGGTGACGCGGACTGGGTAACGCACTTGCGATGGAGCTCCTTGGGTCAACTGACACTTCAATGTCTTGAGGTGCGGGATGTTTCTTGTTTTTACAGACGAACCAAACGGCTTTCAGACCACAACGAAAAAAGGCCGCTGAAAGGCAGCGGCCTGGAAGGACGACGGTTGAACGGGAAGAGCCAAACAACCGCGTCGAGGGAAATTTTTCGCGGTGCGCGACTCAGCTGTCTTTCTCGGCTGCTTGAGCCTGGGAAGTGGCGGCCTGAGGGACTTGCGAGGCGTCCTGCGACTTGACCATCACTTCTGCCTGAGACTGCTCGAAGGCGTGAGCGCGCGCGGCATTCTGCGCGACGAACGCCTGCGATTCTTCAGCCATCGCCATGGGCGACAGGATCAATGAGGACAAAACGAAAGCGCTGGCAATACCCATACTGTTGGACATCTGGAAAACCTTCTTGCTTGGCAAGTGCTGTTTGGTGCGGGCAAAGATAAGGTTGCCGGACGTTGGGAAACAGCCTGATTTTCATAAATGACTGTTGCAGTACAAGCAAAGATCAATCACGGGTGAACGCCATTCCTTGTGGCGAGGGAGCTTGCTCCCGCTGGGCTGCGAAGCGGCCCCAAACCCGTCAATCACATTCATTCAGACAAACTGAATGTGCAGGATTTACGACTGCTGCGCAGCCGAGCGGGAGCAAGCTCCCTCGCCACAGGGGTTTGCTTTTCAGTTAAACCGGGAGGTGGATGCCGAACGTATTCATCCCCCGATCACTGCGCACAAATACATCGCCACCATGCATCAGCGCAATCGCCTTGACGATCGCCAGCCCCAGCCCATGGTTGTTGCCGCTGTTGCTGCGCGAGGCATCGACCCGATAGAAGCGCTCGAACAGACGCGGCAAGTGCTCGCTGGCAATCGGCGATCCGGGGTTGGCCACGCCGATGCTGACCTGATGTTCCTCGACTTCGATCCGCACTTCGATCACCTGGCCCGGCTCGGTATGCTGCACCGCGTTGCTCAGCAGATTGATCAATGCCCGACGCAGATGCGCGATCTCGATTCGCACCTGTGCGTCGCCACTCACATGCACCTGCACTTGCGCGTCTTCGAGGATGAAATCCAGGTAATCCAGCGTGGTTGCAACTTCATCCGCCAGCGAGGTCTCGGTCAGTTTGGTCGCCTTGCTGCCCTGGTCGGCGCTGGCAAGGAACAGCATGTCGTTGATGATCGAACGCAGGCGTTCCAGCTCTTCGAGGTTGGATTGCAGCACCTCGAAATAGTGTTCGGCGGAGCGTCCGCGCGTCAGCGCGACCTGGGTCTGACCGATCAGGTTGGTCAGCGGCGAACGCAGCTCATGGGCCACGTCGGCGTTGAACGATTCCAGCCGTGAGTACGCCTGTTCGACCCGTTCCAGCGTCGAGTTGAACGACTCGACAAACTGCGCAAGCTCCGGCGGCAGCGGCGACAGACGCAAGCGCCCCGAACGCAAGGGCGGCGCCAGACGCTGCGCCTCGTGGGACAGTTTGATCAGCGGTTGCAGGCCAATCCGTGCCACCCAGTACCCGAGCGCCGAGGCCAGCGCCACGCCGATAATCGCCAGACCGATCAAGGCAATCAGCAACTGATGTTGCGTCTGGTGAAACGTATCGGTGTCGATGCCGATCATGAAGCGCAGCGGTGGGCGTTGGTCCTTGGCCGGAAACTGGCTGACCAGCACTTTCAGCGGATAGGGCTGGTCGGGCAATTGCAGGTCGCGCATGCCCAATGGGCCGTTGGCGAACTCGCGAATCTGCGGGGTCAGGTTGCCAAACTCATACTGCGGGTCACCGCTGCTGATCCAGAAACTGATGCGCTTGTCTTCCTCGCCCAGCAGCTTGAGTTTGTTGTTGATCTTCACCCAATGATCGGGCGTGCCGTAACGACCGACGGTGGATTCGAGCACGCTGTACCGCGCATCCAGCTCGGCTTCCGGCAGCAGGCCCAGGCCCTTGTCGACCTGCTGATACAGCGCGCCGCCGATCAACAGAAACACCAGCAAAGCCACCAGCGTAAACATCCCACTGAGGCGCAGGGCAATCGAGTTACTGGACACCACGGCTCTCCAGCACGTAACCCATGCCACGAATGGTGTGCAGCAGTTTCTCGTCGAACGGCCCGTCGAGCTTGGCCCGCAGACGCTTGATCGCGACTTCGACGACATTCGCGTCGCTGTCGAAATTGATGTCCCAGACCATCTCGGCAATCGCGGTTTTCGAGAGGATTTCACCTTGTCGGCGCGCCAGAACGCTGAGCAGCGAGAACTCTTTCGCCGTCAGATCCAGTCGGGTGCCGGCGCGGGTGGCCTTGCGGCTGATCAGATCGATCCACAGGTCGGCGATGCTCACTTGCACCGGTTCATGGCCACCGCTGCGCCGGGTCAGCGCCTGCAAACGTGCTACCAGCTCCAGAAAGGAAAACGGCTTGCCGAGGTAATCGTCGGCGCCGTCACGCAGGCCCCTGATCCGGTCTTCGACGCGCTCGCGGGCGGTGAGCATGATCACCGGGGTCTGCTTGCGCGCACGTAAGGCGCGCAGCACGCCGAAGCCGTCCAGACCCGGCAACATCACGTCGAGGACGATCACTGCGTAGTCGCTTTCCAGCGCCAGGTGCAGGCCCTCGACGCCGTCGCGGGCCAGATCCACGGTGTAACCCTGTTCCGTCAGACCGCGGTGCAGATAGTCCGCGGTTTTTTCCTCGTCTTCGATAATCAGAACGCGCATGACCCTGCCTCAGTCTGTAGTCGCCAGTGCCGTCGTGGGCATTGGTTTGGGCCTGTGGAACAGCCGCTCAAGCCACAAGTATATGACCGGCGTGGTAAACAGCGTCAGCATCTGGCTGACCAGCAAGCCGCCCACCACCGCGATCCCCAGCGGCTGGCGCAGTTCGGCGCCGGTGCCGTAACCGAGCATCAGCGGCAGGGCGCCGAGCAGGGCGGCGAGGGTGGTCATGATGATCGGCCGGAACCGCGTCAGGCACGCTTCGAAAATCGCCTCCTGCGGCGCCAGTCCGCGATTGCGCTGGGCTTCCAGGGCGAAGTCGATCATCAGAATGCCGTTCTTTTTGACGATACCGATCAGCAGCACCAGCCCGATCAACGCCATGATCGAAAAGTCCTGACCGCAGATCCACAGCATGATCACTGCACCGAGACCGGCCGCCGGCAGGGTCGAGATGATCGTCAGCGGATGCACGAAGCTCTCATAAAGCACGCCGAGAATGATGTACACCGCCACCAGCGCCGCAAGAATCAACCACGGCTGACTGGCGAGCGAACTCTGGAATGCTTGCGCTGCGCCCTGGAAGTTGCCGCTGATTGCGGTCGGCATGCCGATTTCGGCCTTGGCCTGGTTGAGCAGGATCACCGCGTCGCCCAAGGCCACGCCGGGGGCCAGGTTGAACGACAGGTTGGCGGCGGGGAACATGCCGTCATGGGCAATCGACAGCGGGCCGATGGTCGGTGCGTCGAATTTCGCCAGCGCCGACAGCGGCACCATTTCCCCGCTCAACGGCGAGCGCAGGTAGAAATAGTTGAGGCTTTCGGCCTTGCCGCGCTGTTGGGTATCGAGCTCCAGAATCACGTTGTACTGGTTGACCTGGGTCTGGAATTCATTGATCTGGCGCTGGCCGAACGCATCGTACAGCGCCTCGTCGACATCACTCGCGGTCAGGCCGAAACGCGCGGCGGCGCTGCGGTCGATGCTGATGTGGGTGATGCTGCCGCCCAGTTGCAGGTCATTGGAAATGTCGCGGAACGCCGGGATGCTGCGCAGCTTCTCGGTCAGGCGCTGGGTCCAGGTGGCCAGGGTCGCGCCGTCATTGCTCTTGAGCACGTACTGGTACTGGGCGCGGCTTGGGCCGGAGCTGAGGTTGATGTCCTGGCCGGCGCGCAGGTACAGGACTATGCCCGGGACTTTCATCAGTTTCGGACGGATACGGTCGATGAACTGGCTGGCCGAGACGTCGCGGTCGCCGCGTTTTTTCAGGGCGATCCAGAAGCGGCCGTTGGCGATGGTCTGGTTGCTGCCGGACACGCCCACCGAGTGGGAAAACGCTTCGACTGCCGGGTCGGCCGCGACGATTTCGGCCATCGCCAGGTGTTTTTTCACCATGTCGCCGTAGGAAATATCCGCAGCGGCTTCGGTGGTGCCGAGCACGAACCCGGTGTCCTGGATCGGGAAGAATCCCTTGGGAATAAAGATGTAACCGGCAATTGCCAATCCGAGGGACAGGCAGAACACGCCGATCATCAGTTTCTGATGGGCGAGGGCGCGGCGCAGGCCTTTCTCGTACCACGCCAGCAGACGCTCACTGAAGCCCGGTTTGTCATGGGCATGATGCACCGGTTTGCGCATGAACAGCGCGGCCAGGGTTGGCGCCAGCGTCAGCGATACCACCACCGAAATAAGAATGGTCGAAGTCGCGGTCAGGGCGAATTCCTTGAACAGCCGCCCGACCACACCGCCCATGAACAGCAGCGGAATGAACGCCGCCACCAGCGAGAAGCTGATCGAGACCACGGTGAAGCCGATCTCGCCGGCGCCCTTGACCGCCGCCTCACGCATGCCGTCGCCGGCCTCCAGATGCCGGTGGATGTTCTCCACCACCACAATCGCATCGTCGACGACAAACCCCACGGCCACCACAATCGCCACCAGTGTCAGGTTGTTCAGGCTGAAACCGAGGATGTACATCAGGGCGAAACTGGCCACCAGTGACACGCCGAGCACCGCCGAGACAATCAGCGTCGCCGACAGTTGGCGCAGGAACAGCGCCATCACCGCCACCACCAGCAGAATGGCGATCAACAGGGTGATTTCCACTTCATGCAGCGACGCGCGAATGGTCTGGGTGCGGTCGATCAGCACTTTGACCTGCACCGAGGCCGGCAGCATGGCTTCCAGGCCCGGCAGCGCCGCTTGAATACGGTCGACGGTTTCGACGATGTTCGCACCCGGTTGGCGCGAGATCACCAGGTTCACCCCGGGTTGATCACCGGCCCAGGCTTGCACGTAGGCATCTTCCGAACCGTTGACGACTTTGGCGACATCTCTCAGGTGAACCGGGGCGCCGTCCTTGTAGGAAACGATCAGCTGGCTGTAGTCCTCGGGATGGAACAACTGGTCGTTGGTCGACAGCGTGGAGATACTCGATTCGCCATACAACGCACCTTTGGCGAGGTTCAGGCTGGTCTGCTGGATCGCCAGGCGAATGTCGGCCAGAGTCAGGCCGATGGCAGCCAGTTTGTCGGCCGAGGCTTGCACGCGGATCGCCGGACGTTGCTGACCGGTGATGTTGATCTGACCTACACCGTCGATCTGACTGATCTGACGCGAGAGCAGGGTTTCCACCAGGTCGCTGAGTTCGGTGCCGGGCATTTGTGTGGAGCTGACACTGAGGATCAGCACCGGGCTGTCGGCCGGGTTGACCTTCTTCCAGGTCGGCAGCGTCGGCATGTCCTTGGGCAGTTTGCCGGCGGCGGTGTTGATCGCTGCTTGAACTTCCTGGGCGGCGGTGTCGATGCTTTTGTCGAGGGTGAATTGCAGGGTCAACAGGCTTGAGCCGAGCGCACTGCTGGAGGTCATCTGGGTCATGCCGGGGATGGCGCTGAATTGCACTTCAAGCGGCGTGGCCACGGAGGACGCCATGGTGTCGGGGCTGGCGCCGGGCAACTGCGCGGAAACCTGGATCGTCGGAAATTCCGCTTCCGGCAGTGGCGCAATCGGCAGGCGCGGGAAGGCAATCACCCCGAGCAGCACCAGGGCGAAGGTCAGCAGAATGGTCGCGACCGGGTGGTCGATACACCATGTGGAGACGCCTTTGTGCTCCTTCATGGCTTGGGCTCCGCTTCGACCACCTGCGGCGGCTCGGTCATCACCTGCACGGTCGAACCGGGTTTGAGCCGCGACTGGCCGTCACTGACTAATTGATCACCCGCCTTCACGCCTTTGATGATGTCCTGGCCGCTGCCCTGATAAACCATCTGCACTTGTACGGCTTCGACCTTGTCGCCGTTCACGCGGTAAACGAAGTGTTGGTCGAGGCCGCGTTGTACGACGGTGGGCGGCACCACCAGCGCATTCTTATCCAGTGCCGTCTGAATTTTTACCGTCACCAGCAGGCCCGGCCAAAGCTTCTGGCTGGCGTTGTCGAATTCGGCCTTGGCGCGGATGGTGCCGGTGTTGGCGTTGATCTGGTTGTCGATCAGGGTCAGGTGACCTTCGCCAAGCAGATTGCCGGTTTCGCCGTCGGTGTCGGCGCCGATGTAGGCCTTGACCTGCGCGTGCTGCGGGTCGTTGATCAGACCTTGCAGGGTCGGCAGCATTTGTTGCGGCAGCGAGAACTCGACGGCGATCGGGTCGATCTGGGTGACGGTGAACAGGCCCTGGGTGTCGGTCATGCGCAGGAAGTTGCCTTCATCGACTGTGCGAATGCCGACGCGGCCGGTGACCGGGGAGCGGATCTGGGTGTAGGAAAGTTGAACCTGCGCGGCGTCAATCGAGGCCTGGTTGCCTTGGGCGGTGGCCTTCAACTGGTTGACCAGCGCCTGTTGCTGATCGTAGGTCTGCTTGGAGACGCCGTCGTCGACGCTGAGCAGTTTGTAGCGCTTGAGGTTGACCAGGGCGACTTCCAGTTGGGCCTGGCTTTCGCCCAGTTGTGCGCGGGCCTGATCAAGACTGGCGCGGATCGAGCGGTCGTCGATGGTGGCGAGCAGGTCGCCTGCTTTGACCAGTTGGCCTTCTTTGACGAAGATCTTTGTCAGAATACCGTCGATCTGCGGGCGTACCACGACGCTGTGCAATGAGAGAACCGAACCGATGCCGCTGACGTAGCGGGGGACGTCCTTTTCGCTGACTGCCACGACCCGGACCGGTATGGCGGTGGGGGCGGCGAGTTTGGTCTGGGCCGGTTTGGTGGCGTACCACAGGCCCAGAGCGGCGACGATGATCAGCGGGGTGGCGAGCAGGGCGGTTCGTTTCTGGATTCGCATGCGATTGGGGCGCCAAGGGGTTGAGTTTGGGCAGGTTGGGTATTTATAAGCTTGTTTGGGGGTCAGGAGGGTGACGGCTAGCTGTCAGCGCTGTCAGTTTCGTTTGGCTTGGCGGCCTCTGGGCCGACCATGTTGTGGGTTGATGGGGGACATATCCGTTGCTGCGGTAACGGCTGCTTATGGTTCCGCTCTTACAGCGGCTCACTTTTCCAGACGCCGAAAAGTAAGCAAAAGGCTTGGCCCCAACGTTCGGCCCTCGCTTAGGCTCGGGTTCCTTCGCTCCGGGATTGATCCGGGGGCAGCGCCTCCGGTTTGCTTCGCTGCACCTCCTCTCGCTGTGTTTGGCTGCGCCAAACGGTCGCTGCGCTCCCACCCCCGGATCAATCCCTCCACTCAGCCTGCCGACGGGGCCGGCACGGCAAGATCAAGAGCTTTCGGCGAGCTGACACTCGGCCATTTGAGTGGTGAAGAGCGTGCGCTCGGCTTTGGCGCTTTTGTGGGAGCCAGCCTGCTGGCGATGGCGGCCTGCGAGCCGACCAATCTCTATCTGACTCACCCAATTCCACTGTGGGAGCGGGCTTGCTCGCGAAGGCGGCCTGACAGCTGCCCACTCTCCACCTGACCA
>Ga0153931_100398_pt1 | contig 11137 bp, 10 predicted proteins | sample TSNJ015MetaG_FD_104730 | JGI IMG/M metagenome (GOLD analysis project Ga0153931, IMG submission 104730) | Attine ant fungus gardens microbial communities from New Jersey, USA - TSNJ015 MetaG | ecosystem: Host-associated > Fungi > Mycelium > Unclassified | place: USA: New Jersey, Wharton State...
CTTCCTGAGAAGTTGCGATCGCTTTGAATTTCATACCGGTGAAACCAGCACCGCTGTAGTTGGCGGAGATACCGTCCATTTCAGCGTTGCGGTCAGCGATCAGGTGCAGCTTGGTCTGCATGCCCGCCATCGCGTAGATCTGGCCGCCCAGGCCCGGGATGAAGAACGAGTTCATCACGGCGTCGGAGGTGATCTTGAAGTTGATTGGCGTGTGCGCCGGGAACACGATCTTGTTGACCGTGGCAATGCCTTGTTCCGGGTAGATGAACAGCCACTTCCAGTCCAGCGCAACGACTTCGATGGTCACCGGCTTGACGTCGGATTCAATCGGACGGTACGGGTCCAGTTTGTGGGTCGAAATGTAGGTGATGTAACCCAGGGCGATGATGATCAGAACCGGGATGGTCCAGACGGCCACCTCGATTTTGGTCGAGTGCGACCATTTCGGGGTGTAGACGGCGTCCTTGTTGGAAGCGCGATACTTCCAGGCAAACAGGAAGGTCATGACGATAACCGGCACAACGACCAACAGCATCAGCAGCGTGGCGGTGATGATCAGGTTGCGCTGTTCCAGGCCGACCTGGCCCGTTGGATTGAGCAGGGTCATGTTGCAGCCTCCCAGCAACAACGTGCCGAGCAGCGGCACTAGGCCTAGTAATCTGGGGTACCTGTTTTACTCATCTCACGACCTCTAAAGCAGCTTGCGCAATGCAGTTGGGTTTTGATCGCCAACACTTCACCCTGCCAAGGGTTGGCATTTTCTTTGGATTGAATAAGGGCCGCCCGTCGCGCGTCAGACGCTCGACAAAACCTTGGGACAGCGGTCAGTTCTTATTCGAATTCGTGGTCAAAGGCCTTGTTACAGACCAATTCCATTTGGTGCGGAAAGTTGGAAGGCACCGACACCTGGGTGTCTCAAAAGCCTTTCGGCCTGCTCGACACCCGACTTCCTGCTCGGTTCCTTATAAAGGCCGAGCAGTGCCGGGAATTCAATGCGGGCGATTGTAGATAGGTAGCGCCCTATACACCATGTCTTATCCCGAAATAATTTTTATCGCTCAGAGCAACAATCCATCACCGTTTTTGCAAAAGTTCCGCATGTTATCGAAATCAATTCTCAACAAAAACACCAAAAAATGTAGGCCTATACACCTCAGTTCAGACAGCTCCGAAGGCTTTTTCCCGGCAGCGAATCGGCGCAAAGCCCGATATTCAAAGGCCTCTGGCCATCTGCCAGAGCTTGTTAAAACTGCCTGATCTGGCACATCCGTGCAAAACCAGAAAAATGCCGAAACAGACCAATCCTTTTTTGTAACATTACGCCAATCCGGGTTGCCGAAACGCCTTGCGACATGGCGCGTGTGACAACATGTCGCACACCTGCCGCACTCTCTGTTGCCGTTCGTCACGGTGATTTCACAAACACTCTGAAATGCAAAACGCCTCGATCGGCTGATCCGCAAATCGAGGCGTTTTCTGTATCGGCCAATCAGCCGAAGAGTTGACTCAGCGCAGTGCTTTTCGGTTGCGCGAGGTCAGCAGCGGCACCAGGATCACCACCAGCACGAACGCCACCAGCGCCCATTGCGCCAGCGACAGGCCGAGGATCGGCGGGTACGGCGTCGAGCAGAAACCGTCGACCTGGAAGCCCAGCGGGAAGATCTTCGCCAACGGCAGGTCGTCGACAATCGGCTGCAATACATCGATGCCGCAGCTCACCGCCGGATAGAACTGGGTGTACACGTGATGCCCGGCGACGCCGGCCCCGGCGATCGCGCAGATCACCACCAGCACTTCGAACACCGTGATGCTGCGTCGGGTGCGCATGGCCGCGCCGATAAAGGCGAACAGCGCAATCAGCAGCAAGGCATAACGCTGCAGGATGCACAGCGGGCATGGCGCCTCGCCCAGCACGATCTGCATATAAAGAGCGCCACCGATCAGCGCCAGACAGATGACCCCCAACAGCACCAGAAAGCGCCGCTCACGTCCCAGTCGAATCGTTTCCTCGCTCATCGCGTTTCCCTTTCAAATCCATGGTTCAGCCGTTGAACGGCTGATGGTTGCCCGCAAGTCTACACGCGGGACATTACGCCGCGCAGTAGCGGGGGAATAAACGATAAGGCGGTTAAGGAATGATTAACCTTTAAACAGAATTTGATAATAGAGACCGCGTAACGGCCTTCGCGAGCAGGCTCGCTCCCACATTGGATCTGCGTCGAATACAAATCCCGTGGGAGCGAGCCTGCTCGCGAATGAAGGCAACCGCGTTTCAGATCATTCCAGAGCCGCCGCCGGCCCGAAGAACTCATAGCGGCTCTGCTGCTCCGGTACACCCAAGGCTTTCAGATGCCGTTTGATCGCCCCCATGAAGCCTTTCGGCCCAAGAAAGTAAGCATCGACATCGCGCTGCTGCGGCAACCATTCACCCAACTGCTCGGCGCTCAGCATCCCGAGCTTGTCCGCCGCCGGACTTACGCCGTCATCTTCGGCGTAGCAGTAGAAGCGCTTGAGCTGTGGATGACGCGCCGCCAGACCGTCGACCCAGTCGCGGAACGCATGCACGCTGCCATTGCGCGCGCAGTGGATAAAATGCACCGGGCGTTCGGTTTGCAGCGCTGCTTCAAGCATCGCCAAAGTCGGAGTGATGCCGACACCGCCACTGATCAGCACCAACGGCTTGTCGCTGGCCGCCAGGGTGAACTCGCCCGATGGCGGGAACAGCGCAATGCTTGCGCCGACGTGCAGTTGATCGTGCAAGTAGTTGGACGCACGACCACCCGGCTCGCGTTTGACGCTGATGCGGTACTGGCCCTTGTTCGCCAGCGCCGACAGCGAGTAGTTGCGGCGAATTTCTTCGCCATCGAGGATCAACTTCATGCCGATGTACTGGCCCGGCTGTGCAGCAAGGATCGGACCTTTGTCCGCCGGTTCGAAGTAGAACGAGATGATCTCCGCGCTCTCCTCGACCTTGTCCACCACGATGAACTCCCGCGCCCCGCGCCAGCCGCCGACCGCTTGTTCTTTCTGGTCGTAGATCGCCGTCTCCGCGCCGATCAGAATCTCGGCCAGTTGCCCGTACGCCGCGCCCCATGCGCTCATGACCTCAGGCGTGGCGATCTCGTCGCCGAGCACTTCGGAGATGGCGCGCAGCAGGCAGGTGCCAACAATCGGGTAGTGCTCCGGGAGGATTTGCAGGGCGACGTGCTTGTTGATGATCTTCGCCACCAGATCGCCCAACTGGTCGAGCTGATCGATGTGCCGCGCATACATCAACACGCCGTTGGCCAGAGCACGCGGCTGGTCGCCACTGGCCTGGTGCGCCTGGTTGAACAGTGGACGTACCTCAGGGTATTCGGCGAGCATCATGCGGTAGAAGTGGGTGATCAGCGCTTCACCGCCGCTTTCCAGCAGGGGCACGGTGGATTTGACGATGGCACGATCCTGGACGCTAAGCATAAGAGTGACTCCTGAGCTTTTTGAGAATTACCTTAGGCTTATCAGTTTTCGTGCCAGATTATTTATCGTTATAAATCAATAGCTTATTTTTTGAGTAGTCATTTAGACTCAAAGCGCCTTATAGTCATAGCGACTACATAGAGTCTCTTTGACTACAAGACCATGACCGCCAAATCCTTGCTCACCGCTCTATTGCCGCTGGTCTCCGACCTGTCCCGCGAACTGCCCGAAGGCGAGCGCTACCGGCGCCTGCTCGAAGCCATGCGCACCCTGCTGCCGTGCGATGCCGCCGCGCTGTTGCGTCTGGACGGCGAATGGCTGGTGCCGCTGGCGGTGGATGGTTTGAGTACCGACACACTCGGCCGGCGCTTCAAGGTCAGCGAACACCCACGTTTTGCCATCCTGCTGGAAGGCGCCGGGCCGACCCGGTTCGCCGCCGACAGCGACTTGCCCGATCCGTACGATGGCCTGGTCGATGGTCTGGGCGATCACCTCGAAGTCCATGACTGTCTCGGTTGCCCGCTGTTCGTCGAGGAAAAACTCTGGGGCCTGATTACCCTTGATGCGCTCGACCCGGAGCGTTTCGAGCCGATCGAACTCGACGCTTTGCAAGCCTTCGCCAGCCTCGCTTCGGCCACGGTCAACGCCGCCGAACGCATCGAACGCCTGGCGCTGCGTGCCGAGGACGAGCACCAGCGCGCCGAGGTCTACCGCCAGGCCAGCGGCCAGCAGCCGCGCGAAATGATCGGCCAGAGCAAAGCGCACAAACGTCTGGTGGAGGAAATCAATCTGGTCGGCGGCAGCGACCTGACCGTGCTGATCACCGGCGAAACCGGGGTCGGCAAGGAACTGGTGGCGCAGGCGATCCACGCCGCCTCCCCGCGCGCCGACAAACCGATCATCAGCCTCAACTGCGCCGCCCTGCCCGACACCCTGGTCGAGAGCGAACTGTTCGGCCACGTGCGCGGTGCCTTTACCGGCGCCACCAGCGACCGCCGCGGCAAGTTCGAACTGGCCAATGGCGGCACGCTGTTTCTCGATGAAGTCGGCGAACTGTCGCTGACCGTGCAGGCCAAATTGCTGCGTGTGCTGCAAAGCGGCCAGTTGCAGCGGCTTGGCTCGGACAAGGAACATCAGGTCGATGTGCGCCTGATCGCCGCGACCAACCGCGATCTGGCCGAAGAAGTGCGCAGCGGCCGCTACCGCGCCGACTTCTATCACCGCCTGAGCGTGTACCCGCTGCGAGTCCCGGCGCTGCGCGATCGCGGCCGCGATGTGTTGCTGCTCAGCGGCTTTTTTCTGGAACAGAACCGCTCGCGCATGGGCCTAAACAGCCTGCGCCTGAGCAGCGACGCCCAGGACGCGTTGCTTGCCTACACTTGGCCGGGCAACGTGCGCGAGCTGGAACACTTGATTGGCCGCAGTGCTTTGAAGGCACTGGGCAATTGCAAGGTACGGCCGAAGATTCTCAGCCTGAGCGCGGCAGATCTGGATCTGCCGCGTGAGGTTGTGGATAACTCGCCCGCGCCTACTGCCAATATTTTAGCCGTGGCACCGTTGATCAATGGCGACTTGCGCAGCGCCACTGAGGAGTATCAGCGCCGCTTGATCAGTGCGGCGCTGGAACGCAATCAGGATAACTGGGCGAGTGCGGCGCGGGAGTTGGGCCTGGATCGGGCGAATCTTGGGCGGATGGCCAAGCGGTTGGGGATGAAGAGCTAAAAGCACACCCTCACCCTAGCCCTCTCCCGGAGGGAGAGGGGACTGATTGGGGGATATTCAAGAATTCCGCCGACGTGAGAGATCTGTACTGAATCCATAATCGACTCGGTCATTCAGGTCGATGTACAGCGCCAGACACCTCGTTCGGCCCCCTCTCCCTTCGGGAGAGGGCTGGGGTGAGGGGCTTTGGATCTGCCGCCAGCCGATAACCGACCTAAAGCCCACCCCGTTAACGCCGATAACCCGGCATCAATAGTTTCTGGCGATTTGCACCCTCGCCCATCACCTTTTTCCACAGAAGGTTTTTATGTCTTCCAACAAAGCCCGCGCAGATTCACTTTCGCTTCTGCTGTTTACCTTGCGCAGCGGCAAGCTGATGGCGATCAACCTGCTGAAAGTCAGTGAAATCATTCCCTGCCCGCCGCTGACCAAAATGCCGGAGTCGCATCCGCACGTCAAAGGCATCGCCACCCTGCGCGGCGCGTCGCTGTCGGTGATCGACCTCAGCCGCGCGATCGGCGAGCGACCGCTGGAAGACCCGAACGGCGGCTGCCTGATCGTCACCGACGTCAGCCGCTCCAAGCAGGGTCTGCACGTTCAGGCGGTGAGCAAAATCGTCCATTGCCTGACCACCGACATCAAGCCACCGCCATTCGGCTCCGGCGGCTCGCGCGCCTACATAACCGGCGTGACGTCGGTCGACGGCACACTGGTACAAGTGCTCGACATCGAGAAAGTCATCCACAGCATCGCCCCGGCGCAGATCGAAATGGCCCCGACCGACCTGAGCATGGAAGACGCCGAAGTACTGGGCAATGCGCGGATTCTGGTGGTCGACGACAGTCAGGTGGCGCTGCAGCAATCGGTGCATACCCTGCGCAATCTCGGTCTGCAATGCCACACTGCGCGCAGTGCCAAGGAAGCCATCGACTGCCTGCTGGATCTGCAAGGCACCGCGCAGCAGATCAACCTGATCGTCTCCGACATCGAAATGTCCGAGATGGATGGCTACGCCTTCACCCGCACCCTGCGCGAGACGCCGGACTTCGCCCACCTCTACGTGCTGCTGCACACCTCGCTCGACAGCGCGATGAACAGCGAGAAAGCGCGCCTGGCCGGGGCCAACGCGGTGCTGACCAAGTTCTCCTCGCCGGAACTGACCCAGCGGCTGATCGAAGCGGCCAAACACGTCGCCGCCAACGGTCACTGAGTCTTGGGCCAGACGTACTGCTTTTTGATGCGGCGCGACCTTCGCGAAGACGTGCCGCCGATCCACTGGCCGGAAGGCATTGAGCTGAGCACTTATCGCCCGGAACTGGCGGCGGCGGTGCATCAGCTGATGCAACTCGGCTACCGTGAGGGCGGCGGTCGGGTGCCGGCACTGGAGGAATGGCAGCTGCGCTTCGAGAGCGATCCCGAATACGACCCGGCGCTGTGTTTCATTGCCAGCGATGCCGAAGGCGTGATCGGCGTGGCGCAGTGCTGGACCAGCTCGTACATCAAGAATCTGGTGGTGCACCCACGTGCTCAGGGCCGAGGTTTGGGTCGGGCATTGCTGCTGAATGCATTCAAGGTGTTTCAGCAAAGGCGCGAAGGATTTGTCGATCTGAAGGTGCTGGAAGACAACCTGCGGGCGCAGCGTCTGTATGAGAGTGCCGGGATGTATGTGGTTCGCCGGGAACTTGTACCGGACTGATCGACCGTCTTCGCGAGCAAGCCCGCTCCCACAGGGGGAGCGCATTCCAAATTGTGGGAGCGGGCTTGCTCGCGAAGAGGCCGGCCCAGGCAACTTCTCACCCTCAGGCACACTCAAACCTTGGCCAAACCCAAGGATGCCCAACCATGAAAGCCCTCACCCTAAGCCTGCTCTGCCTCACCGCCCTCGCCTCCCAGGCCCACGCCTCCAGCCCCGACGCCTGGGCGGCCTACGACAAAACCGTGCTGGCCAGCTGCACCAAGGCCAGCGGCCTGAAAGACGCCAAACCGGTCGGCACCCCCGCGCAATTCGATGACCGCGTCGGCTATACCGCCGTGCTGCTGCAAGGCCAATACCCGCAAAAACACATGAAAGGCCAGCAAGGCACCGAGCTGTGCCTGTACAGCAAAAAGTCGAAAACAGCATTCGTTACCGAATGGGACTCGATCCGTCCAACCGCGAAGCCTTGAGGGCTGGCGCACAACTTGCTTCGATCAGCCTCAGCCTGGCGACTTTACGTCGCCGTTTCACACTCTGATTGAAGATTGATCGTGCAATGAATACGACATTTTCCTGCGTTGGTTGCGGCAAATGCTGCACCGACCACCATGTGCCCCTGACCCTCGCTGAAGCCCGTATGTGGGCGGCGGATGGCGGTCAGGTGATCGTGCTGGTGGAGGCCTTTCTCGGCAACGGCCTGGGCCTGCCGGCGCAGCAGCGTGAACACGCCGAACGGCGTTCGGCGGTAGTGCGCAGCGGTACCACCGAGGCCCACGTGGCAATCACCTTCGCCGCCTACAACCTCGGCCGCTGCCGGAATCTTGACGAAGACAACCTGTGCCGGATTTACGAACGCCGGCCGTTGGTGTGCAGGATTTATCCGGCAGAAATCAATCCGCACATCCCGCTCAATCCTGCGGCCAAGGATTGCCCGCCCGAGTCGTGGCAACAGGGGCCGCTGCTGATTGTCGGCGAGGAGTTGGTCGATCAGGAACTGCTGGAGCTGATCCAGCGTTCGCGACAGGCCGATCGCGATGACATCCGGATCAAGGATGCGATCTGCGCCGCCCTGGGGATTCGCACCACAGCGCTCAAGGGCGATGGGTTTACCGCATATTTGCCGGAAATGGGCGCGTTTGCGGCCGTGATCGATCAGGTTTCAGCACAGCCTCTGAACACAGAATCCAGTGAATGGCTGTTTCATTTGTCCGGGGATGATGTTGCCGGGCAGTTGCTCGCAGCCGGGGCACAGGTGGTGACGGAGCCGGCGCAGACATATGCGTTTATTTCGCTGCGGGCGGCTTGATCCGAATCTCGTACTGCCTGAAGTGGCGCTTTCGGGAGCAAGCCCCCTCCCACAGGAATCTGAGTTGTACACAGAATAAATGATCACCCCATACTCCTGTGGGAGGGGGCTTGCTCCCGAAGGGGCCGGGACAGGCTGCATCAATCCCGAACCTGCCGCCGCCCCCAAAACTCCCGCGCCAGCAACCGCAAATCCCCCGCCAACCCCGCCACATCCTCGGAATTGCGCTGACTCTGCCGCCCCTCATCCACCGTCAATTCCGACGCCGCGCGAATGCTGACGATGTTGCGATTAATGTCCTCGCTCACCGCACTCTGCTGCTCCACCGCCGCGGCAATCTGCAGGCTCATCTCGGTGATCTGCTCGACCCGCTCACTGATCCCGTCCAGCGCCCGCGCCGCGCGCTGTGCCTGTTCGACGCTGTTATCCACATGCTCGCTGCTCTGCTGCATCACCCGCACCGCATCGCGCGCGCCGTTTTGCAGGGTGCTGATCATCCGCTGAATCTCGTTGGTCGATTGCTGCGTGCGTTGCGCCAGCCCGCGCACCTCATCCGCCACCACGGCAAAACCACGCCCGGCATCGCCAGCGCGCGCCGCTTCGATCGCCGCATTGAGCGCCAGCAGATTGGTCTGCTCGGCGATGCTGCGGATCACCTCCAGCACCCCGGAAATCTCGCTGCTGTGGCCTTCGAGCTGATGAATCACCTCGGTCGCCCGCCGCAATTCCTCGGCCAGACGCAACACCGCGCTGCGACTCTCGCCCACCAGCCAATGCCCCTCGCGCGTTTCCGTGCCGGCCATGTCCGCCGCCACCGACGCCTGCTGCGCATGGCTGGCAACCTGCGCGACACTCGCGGCCATCTGATGAATCGCCGCCGCCACCTGATCGGTTTCGGCCTGCTGGGCCAGCGAACTGCTGTGGCTGCTTTGCAGATGATCAACCAGTTGCGCCGCGTGCCCGGCCAACTGCTGCGAAGCATCCCCCATGCGCCCGACCACCGCGCCGACCTGCGCCTCGATCATCTGCAGGGCGAACTCGATCTGGCCGATTTCATCGTGGCGCCCGGTGTAAATGCTCTGGCTCAACGGATTGTCCGCAACCTGCCGCGCCCGCTCGGTCAGGCGTTCCAGCGGCCGCAAAATCCAGCGCACGCCCAACGCACAAAGACTGCTGCCGGCGACAAACACCACTCCATCAATCCATGCCGACTCCGGGCGCAACCAGGCCTCGATCCCCAACACCAGACCCAGCAACGTACTGCCCAACGCCGTGATCCTGCCGCGCAGCCCTAAAGTGGGCAGCGGCCGCCGTCCCTTCAACTCTCCACGCAACTGCGCGTACACCCGCTCCGCCGCCGCCACCTGCCGTGCATCCGGCCGCGTACGCACCGACTGATACTCCACCGCCACGCCGCTCTGCGTAACCGGCGTGACATACGCGCTGACCCAATAATGATCGCCATTCTTGCAACGATTCTTCACCAGCCCCATCCACGAACGCCCGCTCTTGAGCGTCTGCCACATATGGGCAAACGCCTGCGCCGGCATGTCCGGGTGACGCAACAGGTTGTGTGGCGTGCCGAGCAATTCGTCGCGGCTATAACCGCTGATCCGGATGAAATCGTCGTTGGCGTAGGTGATCGCGCTGGTCAGATCGGTGGTCGAAAGAATGTTCGCATCGTGCGCCACATCGACGTTACGGCCGGTGACCGGGAGATTGATCTTCATGGAATAGCGCGCTCGTTTTATTGGAAGAGTCGGCAGGGCTGCTGACTCTAAGCGCACCAATTGGTCAAATATTGATCTGGCTCAGGAACTGAGCACTTAGCCATCACTGCGACCGAAAATCGCAGTCGATGGCTGAAGGCGGGATGAAACTCAGCGCTTGCCCATCGACCGACGGGTACCCGGCGGCGCCATGCCCGGGGTCTTGGTGTGGCCATTCTTGGCGCCGTTCTTGTACCACGGCTGATTCGAACCCTTGGCCGCCGCCAACTCACCCGGTTTGAACGGGAACTTGAAAGCCGGAATCTCGGGTTTGCTCTCGCTGGCGTCAGCCAGTTCAGCCGGGACATCGCTCACAGCGTCGTCAACCGGCGGTTGGGTCGGGGAAGTCATAAAAGCTCCGCAAAGCAAAAAGTCGGGCCCGAACAGTGAGCCGCGAAGGCGCGCAGTATACCTGCGCGCCCAGACTCGGCACCTGAAGATTTGCACCGCTCGCCGAACGGTTTACAGGTAAGTGATGGTGACAATGCCTTTATCGCTCGACGTCTTCAGCGCTTGATAGGTCATGGAAAACGGCAGCGACTGATGGCTGCAAGCATTGCGATAGGTGTCCACATCGACCTGCAGACCCGGTTTGATTTCAACCTGCCGGGAAACATCGGCGCCCAACGCCCCGGCACGCTCCACCGCACAACCGGAATCCACGATCTGCCCGGTGAAACGGATCTCGCCGGAAGTCGATTGCGGCGCGGCACAGACTGCCAATGGAAGCAAAACAAGCACACTCGCCAAAGCGGTTTTCAGATTCATTGCACGACACTCCCGAAGAGGCCCGCTCAATTTGACGGCCGGGCTGTACAACGTTTATCCGCGGGTGGGGGCGGATCTTTAGGAGCGTAGATGTTGCGAGGCACAAACGTTCCGATTTAGAGATATTGGGTGGTGGAATTGGGGGGATGGTCACGGTTTTGAATGGCGGTGGCTGGACTGTCGCATCGCCAGCAGGCTGGCTCCTACAGTTGGAATGGGTGTGGTCAGGTGGAGAGTGGTCGGCTCGCAGGTCGCCATCGCGAGCAGGCTCACTCCTACAGTTGGAATGGGTTCGGTCAGGTGGAGAGTGGTCGGCTGTCAGGCCGCCTTCGCGAGCAAGCCCGCTCCCACAGTTGGAATGGGTGTGGTCAGGTGGAGAGTGGTCGGCTGTCAGGCCGCCTTCGCGAGCAAGCCCGC
>Ga0153931_100400_pt1 | contig 11056 bp, 8 predicted proteins | sample TSNJ015MetaG_FD_104730 | JGI IMG/M metagenome (GOLD analysis project Ga0153931, IMG submission 104730) | Attine ant fungus gardens microbial communities from New Jersey, USA - TSNJ015 MetaG | ecosystem: Host-associated > Fungi > Mycelium > Unclassified | place: USA: New Jersey, Wharton State...
AAGAATCCAATTCGCCGAGCAAGACGGGACCTTCGTCCTGAAGTTTGTCGGTGAAGTGCGCCTGACCTTGTGTTCGGCGCTGGATGCAACGATTGAGCGGATTTTCACTGCCCTGAATTTCTCGGCGATCGTGATCGATCTGACCGAAACCCGCAGCATCGACAGCACCACCCTGGGCCTGCTGGCCAAGTTGTCCATTCTGTCTCGGCAGAAGGTCGGCCTGTTGCCGACTGTGGTCACCACCCACGAAGACATCACCCGGCTGCTGCAGTCCATGGGCTTCGACCAGGTGTTCAACATCGTTGACCGCCCGATCCCGTGCCCGGAATGCCTGACCGACCTGCCGTCGCAAGACCAGTCTGAAGAAGTGGTACGGGTCAAGGTGCTCGAAGCGCACAAGATCCTGATGGGCCTGAACGAGTCCAACCGCGAAGCCTTCCACGACCTCGTGAACGCCCTGGAACGCCACTAACTCCCAGAGTTGATACCCAATACAAATGTGGGAGCTGGCTTGCCTGCGATAGCGGTGTGTCAGCCACCTATTCATTACTGACCCACCGCTATCGCAGGCAAGCCAGCTCCCACCGTTTGAATGGGGTTTGGTTTGAGAACTGCGAACCACAAAAAAGGGCGGCACCCGCGAGGGTGCCGCCCTTTTTGCTACCGCCGCGTTTACAGCTTGGCAGTCAACAGCGCCTCAAGCTTCTCCTGGTCCCGAGCAAACTGACGAATCCCCTCCGCCAGCTTCTCAGTCGCCATGGCATCCTCGTTGGACTCCCAACGGAACTGCGCTTCAGTCAAATGCACCCGCGCTTCACCGGCATGGCCTGGCGCCAACTTGCGCTCCAGCTTGCCTTCATCGGCCGCCAGCTTCTCCAGCAGGTCCGGGCTGATGGTCAGGCGATCACAGCCGGCCAGTTCTTCAATCTGGCTCAGGTTACGGAAGCTCGCACCCATCACCACGGTTTTGTAGCCATTGGCCTTGTAGTAGTTGTAGATGCGCGTCACCGACTGCACGCCCGGATCATCGGAACCGGTGTAGTCGTTACCGTTGGCCTTCTTGTACCAGTCGTAGATACGGCCCACGAACGGCGAAATCAGGAACACGCCAGCCTCGGCACAGGCGACGGCCTGGGCAAACGAGAACAGCAGCGTCAGGTTGGTTTGAATGCCTTCTTTTTCCAGCTTCTCCGCCGCGCGGATGCCTTCCCAGGTGGAGGCGATCTTGATCAGCACACGGTCACGGCTGACGCCGGCTTTGTCGTACAGGTCGATCAGACGGTGCGCACGCTTGAGAATGGCGGCTTCGTCGAACGACAGGCGCGCATCCACCTCAGTGGAAATACGGCCCGGCACGACTTTCAGAATCTCTTGACCTACCGCCACCGCAAAACGGTCGCTGGCCAGGCCCACGTCGCCGTTGCAGTCCTTCACGCACTCATCCAGCAGCTTGGCATAGCCTGGGATCGAAGCGGCCTTGAGCAGCAGGGAAGGGTTGGTAGTGGCGTCTTGCGGCTTGAGCTTGGCGAGGGTGGAAAAGTCGCCGGTATCGGCTACAACGGTGGTGAATTGCTTGAGTTGTTCCAGCTTGGAAGTCATGGGCGTGCTCTGTCCTGTGGGTCTGATGACATTACCCGAGCGCCGGCAGGCGCTCAAGGGCGCAAATGCGTTCGATCGTTTGCGAGGGCAACAACCTGAAAAACAGCCGTTTGAATCACCGGCCGTACTGCTAACTAGGAGACCAAAACCGCCGACAGGTTCAACCCAACTGCCCGATGACCACCCCGGTCAAAAGGTAGGAGCTGGCTTGCCTGCGATAACGCCCGCCCAGCCACCAAACATCCCCTGATACCCATCACTCAAAACTGTGGGAGCGGGCTTGCTCGCGAAAGCGGCCTGTCAGCCCCAAATAACCCCCTGACACCCAAAAACCATCACCGCCCCTCCAATAACTCCCCCGCCTGATCCAACAACGCCAACGGATCACTCGCCTTATGAATATCCACCGACAACATCTGCCGAAATTTCCGAGCCCCCGGAAACCCAGTCCCCAACCCCAACACATGCCGAGTAATGTGATGCATCACCCCGCCACTGGCCAAATGCTCCGCAATATAAGGCCGTAACTGCGCCAACGCCTCCGCCCGACTAATCACCGGCGCCTCACTGCCAAACAACCGCTGATCCACCTCCGCCAGCACATACGGATTGTGATAAGCCTCCCGCCCCAACATCACCCCATCAAACACCTGCAAATGTTCCTGGCACTGCTCCAGCGTCTTGATGCCGCCGTTGAGATTAATCTCCAACTCCGGGAAATCCTGCTTCAACTGCGCCGCCACGTCATAGCGCAACGGCGGAATGTCGCGATTCTCCTTCGGCGACAACCCCTCCAGAATCGCAATCCGCGCATGCACCGTAAAACTGGTGCACCCGGCATCCCTCACCGTCCCGACGAAATCACACAACTCGGCATAACTGTCCCGCCCATTGATCCCGATCCGATGCTTCACCGTCACCGGAATCGACACCGCATCCCGCATCGCCTTCACGCAGTCCGCCACCAGGGCAGGGTGCGCCATCAGGATCGCGCCGATCATATTGTTCTGCACCCGATCACTCGGGCAGCCGACGTTCAAGTTCACTTCATCGTAACCGGCAGCCTCGGCCATACGCGCGCAAGCGGCCAGGTCGGCGGGAACACTGCCCCCCAACTGCAGCGCAAGTGGGTGCTCGGCTTCGTTGTGGCGCAGGAAGCGGTCGTGGTCGCCATGCAGGATCGCGCCGGTGGTGACCATCTCGGTGTAGAGCAGGGCGTGCTTGGAGAGCAGGCGCAGGAAGAACCGGCAGTGGCGGTCGGTCCAATCCATCATGGGGGCGACGGAGAAGCGGCGGGAGAGGGGAGCGGATTGTAGGGGCATGGGGGAATCTGAGTTGGCGAGACGAATGGGGTGCAGTTTATCAGGGATGCTTATTGGGTGTAGGAGAGGCGTGTGCTGCACCTTGAATCGCCTCTAGTTTCGTATACACCCCTCGGCTGATTTTGGTCGATAGCTGCTGGCTGGCGGGTGCGGCTGTTGAACACGCAGTTTCAGACGTAACCAGGCAACCAAGGCTCTTGCTCGATTGCTGCAACGTCTCCCTCGGCCAATAGACGCCACAACTCCAGGATCTTCGCCTCTGGAACGTGCTTCATGTGACGAGGCTCGCCGGACTCCAGATTTTCAAAGGTCACGATTCCTGACAGGTGCACAGAGATGCACCAGTCTGCCTCGTTGATTACCGAAACCTCACCGTGTTCCTCATCTTCCGGGCGAGTTTTCAGTTCGGCGAGAAGCTCAGGGAATGTGTGTACACCGGGATTCGAGCTCATGGCGCCGTATCTGTGTGTGACGTGATAGCTCATGTTTACCTCGTGACTATTTAGTGGTCTGACCCCGATATTTTCAAGTCATTAACACGGAGATGGGGAGATCCCGACTAAAGCCTCCTTTTTTATGGAGACGGCGGTTCGAAGTGAATTGCTAGAGATGCAGTTAAAATCTGTGACCATCTCTTAAATTCGCGTTTTTCATGACCTTGACTCATTGGGGTTTCATGTGTCATCTAAGTTTTAGCATGTTTTTTATTTTTTTGGCTGATCGCACTACGTAGCTGCTTGTTTTTAGTATGATTATTACGACTATAAAAGACGTAGCTATACCTATAATGCTGTCAAGATTTTCACCGAAAGTGAAATTGTATTGTTTCGCTAATGGTTTTATTAGCTCTGGTGATAATGTTGCGGAGGCGATGATTCCAAATATAATTGAAATTCTTGAGGTGTTTTGCTCGCTCGCGATTTTCTCGTCAAGTTCCAGTGACTTTCTTAGCGATTCAATTTTTTTTGTAAGTGTAATGTAGATAGTCGAGAGGTGGTCTTCGTTTTTTACGGCTTTGTAGAATTCTGCAATTTCACCGAATTTGTGTGCGGAAAGCAAAGATTCTTCAAGTTTTAATATCTTTATTTCAGTGCGCGCTACGTCTATTGAAGATGTGCATTTGTCTAGTTCGATTGATTCGAATTTATAAAAGGAATTTATGTAATGAGATCCTTCGTTTAGAACTTGAATGTCCGAAATAAGGTTGTCGAAAGTGTAGGATTCATGCGCATCAAGCTGATTCTCTAGTTGGGAGGAGGTTAGCATCAAGGATATAGCGCTAGAATGATAATGATTAAAGTCATCAAACTTCCGCATGTCCGCAGGCGCTTTCCCTAAGTAGCCAGTGTTTTCATTTAATACTGATCTTGCCATTATGCTCTTGATTAGAGTTTTATGTGCTTGAGCATTTTCAGTGGCGGTAACTTTCTGCCTTGTATGATTCTTTATGAAAATTATAGGTTTGCCGTGCCAGTAGTTTCCAATTGGATCTTTGGTTTGAGGTGCGAAAAGCCAATCGATTTTGTTGTGTACTTTGCCAGTAGCCAGTGATCTACCAATCATTGATAGTAAGTTGCGAGCCAGATCTGACAGGCAGAACCGGTCTATTTCTAATAGCTCATGGGTTTGCAGTTTTTCATCGATGAAGTTGATTTCTTGGGTGGCAGAACTAGAGCTGTTGAACTTGTTCTTAATGTATTTTACCTGTGCGAGACGTTCCTTTAAGTTGAGTCGAGATACTTGGTATTCTAAGCATGCCGTTATTAATGGCAGTTCGCATAATATGGATTCTATATTTCTATGTGCCTTGTTTGCCTCTTTTCTCACCACTTCGTCAACTGGTGCGTCCTCAAAGCCCGAAATTGGAAGTAAAGAAAGCGTTACTAACCCTCCCATGTATAAACGGATGTGAGGGATGATCATGACGTACTCTTCGTCATCGCTAAATCTGAGTGCCATAGGGCGCATAAAGATTCGTGCGCTTGAGACTGGAAAACCAAAGTCATCATTAAATAGTTTTTTGCTTGATAAAAATAAATCAAGTGATCTTAGAAAGGAATACTTGGCACTATCTCCTGGATTGGTGTTGAAAAACTCATCGTGACCGGCGACGCGCATACCTTGCCCGTTAAGGTCTGATTCAATTTCCAGCAGACTGCACCTTAAAGTATTGCCGTCCTTAAAGTATATTTTACCTTCGCTATCTAGAGCGAAGGTAAAGGCGTTCGAGGCTACAAGGGTTTCACAAGCTGTTTGAATATTTGTTTTTTCATCAACCTTGGATGAGTAAAGATAGATTGCTTGGCCGCTATACGTGTCTGAGCTTATCTGGGCAGTGGTATCATTATTCGTCTGGTTATTTGTCATATTCACTTTTTTCGATCCTTGATGAAGAAGGACACAGCAGTCCTCATGTTTAACCGTCCTCTCCAGACGTTGGAATCTTCCGAACTGTTGAGCTAATTTTTTTGCTCAGCTTTACGTGCGGAATAGGCCAGTCTACCTCTAAGTTGTTGACAACTGTACGTTTGCGAAAACTGGCTCATTGTCCCCGCCGACCAAGATTACTGTCTGCTCATGGAAACGGACAGGCATCATACGGTTTGCATCTCGGGTCCTTCAAATGCAGTGCCAACTTTCCCATCGTGGTGATTTCCGAAAACGATCCGATCCGAGCCAAGTCGAACTGACGTTCAGTTCTGCTAATGTCGGCGGTCAGTTATGGAGTGCGCGGGGCTGCATGTCCCACCTCTAATTGAGTTTAATTTGTCCTTGTCGATCATCTAGGCAATCAATCCAAAGCACCTCGTTCAAGAAAATGCGAGCTGAAAAAGCACTTATCCCCCTCCCGCCAACGGGCCTCGCCTTATGAAAAAGTGCAAAGGGTTCGTATGGTGCATGCGGAGGCCCAGCCCACACCCGCTGTGGGCCACAGTATGCAAATATGAATTGCACGGCGTGCAAGGTTTTGCAACGAAATGCTATACGTCTGCATGGCTGGCCTACAGTTGGGCTGGCAGGTACGATCCCGTAGCCCCCGCGCTACTTGAAGCAAAATCCAAAAATAGGCGAAAACGGAGATTTTGATTTGGGGCAAAGTCGGGATCCCTCAGGGGCTGACCCCTATATTCTTCCGTTTTGAAGATGACGAACTGTCCATCTGGGTGTTTGAGTCGCGAGCGTGCCGATAAATCCTGGTCGGAGTATTCGAAGAGAAAGGATGAGCCAAAGCTACCCTACAAAACTAGAGCAACCATGGAAGGTTTTACGTGTTTGAGGAGACGGTCTGTGCTGATATGATCTTTGTGAATTGCCGCTATGAAGTCTGACTTCTATTGTTGAATCAAGGATGTGTACGATGGCCATGAATTTTGCACCTGGAGTATTTGCCGATCACTTGTCTGAGATGGCGGGTCAAAAAGTCGGTTTGGCCTTGTCAATTGAAGAGCTATGTGACCACCTCTCAGGTGATCACCGTAATCTAGGTGACATGGTACAGACGTCAGAGAAAGGTGGGTTGCGGATACGCTCAGAAGATTTTGAGGCGGTTTGCTACCGATTACTTTATAGAATTGGTTATACAGAGGATGAATACAATGGGGTGCCGGCGAGCATCGGGCTTTACCATAAATATAAAAATAATCCTCTATTGCTTGCTAGGCATGAGGCTGTGCTAAGTATTGTCAATCAAATGATGATGGGCTTGATTGAAGAGGCAGCGAAGAGTCCTCTCAAATTGCTAGATCCATCACCAATCATCGAACGCTGCGACAGGGAACTTGGTAGGAAAGGTGCGGATATGGCACTAGAGTATATTTTGGGTTTTGATAAACAAATGCGGATGAATCCTCATAGCCTCACAAGGTGCGATGAGTGGGTTAATAAAGTTGAACTAAGAGCTCTTTTTTCTGGGGGTCTAGAAGCTCCGGAAAGTGGGAGGTTCATCGATCAGCGATTTATTAACTATTTATCTAACAATGATCACCGTCTGGGTGAGATGCACTGGAGGAGGTTCGAGCAGCTGACCGCAGAATACTTCGAACGGGAAGGCTTTAGAGTTGAGATTGGCCCTGGTAGCAATGATGATGGAGTGGATGTACGTTTGTGGAATCCTGATGTATCAGAAGACTCGAAACCGACTTGTTTGATACAGTGCAAACGCCAAAAAGCGAAGATTGAGAAAGTAGTTATTAAAGGCCTTGCCGCTGATGTTCAATTCATGGGTGCGGACTATGGGATGATTGTTACGACCTCAGAGCTTAGTCCCGGTGCTCAGGCAACCATCAGTGCACGAGGCTATCCAATACAGGTTGTAGAAAGGGATGCTGTTAAGACTTGGTTGGCTAGACTTCGAACCCCAGGTACCGGGATTGTAAGAATATAAACGTCGAGACATAATTCTTTTTTATCAACGGTTAGCCGTGGGAGTATTGGGGGCAGACCATGATTTCGCTAGGAGCTTTCCCACATCCTTCTAGGCTTGCCCGTCGGACTTTCTCTAGCTAACCTCCTCAAGCCGCTGCAAACTCAGCGGCCGGAGGTGGAAGTCCGTATTGCTAAGGCGTTTTAACTCCCGAAAATATTTGGAGCTTCGCCAATGCCTAACAAATCACGCAATCCTCATATCGATCAAAATACTGCGCCCGCTGATGCCAAGCTACAAAAGGCTGCCCAGAGGGCAATTCACCATTACCTGCCGCCATCTGATGACAGCGCCGCCACCGCCGACCATACACCCGGCAATCTTTTCCTAGTCAGCCCCAACATCGACACCGAAACCCTCCTAGCCAACGCCGCCGAAAATCTCGATTCCGCCAACCAAATGGCCGCCACTCTGGCCTTCGACCTCGAAGACCCGCACCGCGCCATCATCCTCGGCATTCAACAACTCATCGACCTAAGCGCTCTACTCGTCGCCCGAGCCCAAGAGCAAGTCGCCCCTGCCGCCAGCCCAGCCACCGCCTGACCCCAACCCCGCCGCCTTACCCCAAGGCGGCAACCTGAACCCATGCTGTCACCCCGCAAAATTTCATAATCCCCAGTGCCTTTGAGGTCTACGATCCTCTTCAAGAGAGGACCCCCGCGCCTCCAGCCCATAGGGAACTGAAAACATGATCTCGAACTTGGTTAAAGTCGTGATGATTGCTGGCACGTTGCTGTTGGGCGCTTGTTCGACGGGGTCCTCGGGCGGGAGTGGTGACCCTTGTTTTTCGGGGGGATGCCAGGCGTTTGGGGACCATAGCCCGAGCAAGGCGGCCAAGATGAGTTTTGGCGGCAGTGGGTTGGGGAGTAGTTATGGGGAGTATGGGTCGGGGTTGTTGCATGATGATTGATGCAGTGATGGTCAGTCAGTTGTGGGGTGACTGACCTACTGCTATCGGGAGCAAGCCCCCTCCCACATGTGGGGGTTAGTGGCCGCCCTTCATGCGGCGGGCGATGAGGTAGATGCCCAGGCCGGCCAGCGCTGTTGCGGCGCCGATGTAGCCGGTGCTGGTCCAGCCATAGCCCGCCGTAATCGCCATCCCGCCAAACCACGGCCCCAGCGCGTTCGCCAGGTTGAACGCCGCGTGGTTGGAGGCTGCCGCCAAGCTTGGTGCTTCGTGGGCGATGTCCATCAGGCGGATTTGCAGCGGCGCGGCCATGGCAATCATGGTGCCGACCAGGCCGATGCCCAGCAGTACGCTCCACAGCGCACTGGCGGCGAAGGTGAAGAAGATCAGCACGGCCATCGACCACACCATAATCCAGCCCACGGCGCGAAATTGCAGGCGGTCGAACAGTTTGCCGCCGGCGATGTTGCCGATGATGCCGCCTACGCCAAACGCGGCGAGGCCGAAGGGGATCCATTGGGGCGAGACTTTGGTCACTTCGAGCATGGTCGGGGCGAGGTAGCTGAACACGCAGAACATGCCGGCAAAGCCAATCGCGCCGATGGACAGGGCCATCCACACCTGCGGTTTGGTGAAGGCGCGCAGTTCTTTGCGCGGGTCGCTGCGCGGTTCGTCGCGGCGGTCCGGTACGAATTGCCAGACGAGAGCGATGGTGCACACGGCGATGGCGCTGACCAGGGCGAACGCCGAGCGCCAGCCCAGGTGTTGGCCCAGGAACGTGGCGATGGGGTTGCCGAGCAGCATGGCGAGGGTGAGGCCCATCATTACGCGGGCCACGGCGCCGGCGCGTTTATCGTTGGGCACCATGCTGGAGGCGACGACGGCGGCGATGCCGAAGTAGGCGCCGTGGGGCAGGCCGCTGATGAAGCGGAAGGCCACCAGCGAGCCGAAGGTCGGGGTGAAGGCGGTGGCGAGGTTGCCCAGCGCGTACAGGCCCATCAGCAATAAAAGCATGTGTTTGCGCAGCAGCTTGGCGCCGAGGATGGCCAGCAGTGGCGCGCCGACCATGACGCCCAAGGCGTAGGCGCTGATGGCGTGGCCGACTTGGGGTTCGCTCAAATTCAAGTTGTGGGCGATGTCGGGCATCAGGCCCATGATGGCGAATTCGCCAGTGCCGATCGCGAAGGCGCCCACGGCCATGGCAGCTTCCATTTTGGCGGCGCTGCGCGCGGGCAGTACGTGCCCGGGTGTTTGCTGGATAGTCATGGGTAACTCTGTTTGGAAGGATTGCACGAAGGACTGCCGCCGATGCTACGCAAGCAACGGCGGAGGTGTCTAGAACAGCCGTTTGCAGCAGAGTTCAGTTTCATCTGGCCACCTGTGACGCCACGTCGCGCCTGCCAGGCTTGACACTGACGGGTTAAAACCCGCGATTTAGAGCTGTCAATTGGCCAAACGGCGCATAAACTCCCTGTGGCGTGATATTCTGCGCGCCGTCTTGGTCTGGTCTTTCCCCGGCACGTACACCCGTATACGTCCCGGCGGTTGGCTGTCGTCCAGGTAGCTGAAGCCAATAATGATAAAAAGTCAGCGCAGAAGGGACATAAACAGTGAGGTCGATACGTCGGCCTTGTGTGCCCACCCTGCGGCTCTCTCGTAAATGTGCAAACCCCGCGGCGCGCTGCTTGGCGCGGCGTGATAGAGGGTTGCCCATGCTCAGGGGCGGTAGGGCGGATGGCGTTTTATCATAGGTGCTACTGATGTTTAAAAAAGTAAACACTGCCCTGCTGGGGCTGGCTTTGTCGATGGGGATCACCTCCGTTCACGCGGAAGAGGCAAAGAAAGTCGATGTGCTGCTGATCGGCGGCGGCATCATGAGTGCGACCCTGGGTGTTTGGCTCAACGAGCTGCAGCCGGACTGGTCGATGGAGATGGTCGAGCGCCTGGATGGCGTGGCCGAAGAAAGCTCCAACGGCTGGAACAACGCCGGTACCGGTCACTCGGCCCTGGCTGAGCTGAACTACACCCCGGAAAACAAGGACGGCACTGTTGAGATCCCGAAAGCGGTCGAGAACAACGAAGCGTTCCAGATCTCCCGTCAGTTCTGGTCCTGACAGGTCCAGCAGGGCGTGCTGAAGAACCCACGTTCGTTCATCAATTCCACACCGCACATGAGCTTCGTGTGGAGCGATGACAACATCAAGTCCCTGAAAAAACGCTACGAAGCCCTGAAAGCAAGCCCGCGGTTCGCTGGCATGCAATACTCCGAAGACCCGGCGCAGATCGCCAAGTGGGTTCCGCTGATGATGGAAGGGCGTGACCCGAACCAGAAAATCGCGGCCACCTGGACCCCGATCGGCACCGACGTGAACTTCGGCGAGATCACCCGCCAGTTCGTGGCCCACCTGCAAACCACGCCGAAGTTTGATCTGAAACTGTCGAGCGAAGTGCAGGACATCACCAAGAACGCCGACGGTTCGTGGCGTGTGAGCTACAAAAACCTGAAAGACGGCACCAAGACTGAAACCGACGCCAAGTTCGTGTTCATCGGCGCTGGCGGCGGTGCACTGCACCTGCTGCAGAAGTCGGGCATTCCTGAAGCCAAGGAATACGCGGGCTTCCCAGTGGGCGGTTCGTTCCTCGTGACCGATAACCCAACGATTGCCGAGCAGCACCTGGCCAAGGCCTACGGTAAGGCTTCGGTTGGCGCGCCACCGATGTCGGTTCCGCACCTGGACACCCGCGTGCTGGATGGCAAGCGTGTAATCCTGTTTGGCCCATTCGCGACCTTCTCGACCAAGTTCC